>Ga0114994_10003665_pt1 | contig 11215 bp, 6 predicted proteins | sample ArcticOcean_MG_C_9_FD_87043 | JGI IMG/M metagenome (GOLD analysis project Ga0114994, IMG submission 87043) | Marine microbial communities from western Arctic Ocean - ArcticOcean_MG_CB2_152 | ecosystem: Environmental > Aquatic > Marine > Oceanic | place: Arctic Ocean: Canada Basin | collected... | reverse complement strand
AACGATGTCATATATAAATTTTCCATAGGTTTCTCAGATGAAGATGGTGATGGCGAAAATGATGAAGGAATAAATTTATTTGTTGACATGTGTAGAAGCGGTGTGAATTTTGACGCTTCGATTGCAATAGTTAAAGCTGATGGTATAGATTGTAAGAACATTGATGAAAATGAATTAATTAATAACGAGAGCTTCTCCTATGAATTAGTTGATTCAGGCGTGTTATGTCCAAGTGCTGAGGATTTTAGCCCTCCTGATTATTTACCAATAGCTAGAGATATATATTTGGATGAACAAGGAGATTATTATGTAGTGGTAGATGGGCATAGTGTTGGCAATACAGGTGATTTTAGTATCGTCATTGGTGAAATGTCTTATTTTTCTGACTACAAAAATTTGCATCCTCAAAATTTGTTTGTTGATATCGACTTTTCAAATGAAGTATATGGTGTAAATGATGGAGAGGTTTGGAGTATTGGTTCTATTTTAAATGGCGAAGATTATTTTGAAATTAGAGACGAAAATGGGTTTAATGTTGGGCTAGGTGAATTACTGGATGAAAACGGGGGCTTATTGCAACAGAATACTGGCTATAGTACAATTAGATTCCCCTTCATTAATCAGCCGAATTATGGTTCCTATATCTATGTAACTGTAAAAGATCATATTTTTGCAACACGTGATGAAAATGGAGAAATCATTTCTCAAATTGATGCACCTCATTTAATAAATAGTGAAAGCATTCCATTTACTATTGGCGATACCATTTATATTGAATTATATGATATTATTGCTCCTGAAATAACAATTGAGGGTATAAGTGTTGAATCTGATCCTATGATTGTTGATCCGAATGAAAATATAATTATTTATTCATCTGAAGAACTTTTTAAAAATCAAGACGAGGTGTCTGAGGCGAATCTATCAGATTATATCTCGCTTTCATTTCTTGAAAGTGGAGACCCTATAGGTTTTAGCATCAATGTTAGCGATGATTTGCGAGTAATTGTGCTTGATCCAGATACTTCATTTGTTGATGCACAATGGGAAGACATTCAAATAACTGTATTAAATCAGAATGCTAGTGGTGTATCATTAAATGATGAATCAGGAAATCAGATTGCAAGTAAAACCTCTGATATTCGAATAAATGATATTGTAAACCCATTATTTACTAGCGCTGTAATTGACAGTAATTCAAATACACTAGCAATCATATCTATGAGTGAAGAAATATATAAAGATTACGCAGACCTAGTCGCCTCTGGAGGCTTAAACACCAGTCACTTTGATTTAGCAATTTCAAGCAATGACTTAAATAATGTCCAAACTGTATTGGTAGAAAATGTTATCAAGGTTGATAGTTTTGAACCAGTTGTCGGGGGAGAGACTAGTCTTAGATTACAGTTAATTTTAGATCCACCTAATGCTTCAGGTGCTGAAGTAGTTACAATATCTACTACTTTTTTTCCAATTAGAGATCGTGCGGGGAATCAGGTTTTGAATCAGGTAACGTTTAATTTGAAAGATGAATTATCACCTATACTATTGCAATTATCGCCTGACCCTGAAAATGCTATTTTACCAAGCAGCGATATAATTTTGCTTTTTAGCGAAACGATAAAAAGTTATAATGAAAGTGGCTTTTCAATAAACAATTTAAGTGATAGCTCTTTTAAAAAAATCGTCTCTTTAATTAATCAGAATGGTGATACTTTAGATTATCAAACTAATTTTAATATTGATACAACATCAATTACGATTGATCCAGATACTCTATTTACTGAACTAGAAATATTTACACTTTCTATTAATAGTTCAAGTTTATGTGATAGTGACACAAATTTTACTGCGGCTTATAATTTTGAGTATGAGGTTGCGGATGTTTCTCCACCTAGTTTTATTGAAGACTCTTTTGGTCGGGGCAATGATTATGTGTTGATTCAAATGAGCGAGAATGTTTTCAGTAATTCTGAGGCGACGGAACCTCTTACTGTCCAAGACTTTAATCTTGAAGTTGATTATGGCGATTTAAATGGTGCACAGTCTATTTATCTCGAATCAGTAGCTGATACATCGGGAGGTAACCCAGCAATTGGTGAAACAATATTTCGGTTGAATTTAAAAGTTGTTGGCTCTGCAAATGGTACTGAAAGCATTTTAGTAAGGCCAATTCCAAATGAAATATATGATGCTGGTGGCAATATAATGAGTGCTACTGAGGTAACAGAACAATTTTATTTACTACCCTCACCTATTTTCGGCCAAAATAGTAGCCTTAGTCCAGATAATGGATTTTTTAGATTGATATTTGATAACGGACCAGTTTTTTCAAATGAGTTGTCTAGTTCTGGTTTAGTTGTTCAAGATTTTAAGGTTTTACTCACATCTAATAACGATGAAATAAGTGCGGTCTTGCCACTTTATGTAGTAGCTGAAGATAATAATTGGCTTGATGATTCTGGTGCAGATATTGTAAAACTTGACGTAAACCTTGATTTCATTCCAAAAGGAGGTGAAGTAGTTCGGATATTTCCTGAGTCTTCAAATGCAATCTATAATTCTAATGGCGTGAATATGGATTCATCGGAATTTGCTGGCCCATTTATTTTATATGATCAGTTGAAACCGTTTTATAGTGCGAACATAACAGGTGAGAGTTCAAGCGTTTCATATAAAGACACACTTATTTTCAGTTTTAACGAACCCGTCAGATTGCTAAATGGTCAACCACTAACAGATGATTCAGCCTTAGAAAATTTTAAATTAATTGATGTCTCTAGATTTGAAGATATAGTCATCTCGACACCTGACTCAATCATAATAGTTCCACCCGATAGCGCAATTGAATATGTGACATACTTCACAATCGTAAATGATCCTTCTCCTGATAGTATTTGGATTATAATGAGCCAACCTTTTGGTAGTGAGCATACGATGTCTTTAATAATTGAAGATAATTTTGAAGATTTTTCAGGAAATAAAATATTAAAGGGTGATACTATAACATTTACAACATCTGATAATATTTCTCCTGATTTTATTACTGGCTCAGCTAGAATTGATTCGACCTTATATTTATTCTTGCAAAATGATCCCTCTGAAGCATCTAGAAAAATTTGCGCAGTTGATTTCTCTATCGATGATAATGTCTTTACAGATAACTCCGGTATTAATCTTTTAACAGTGAATGATTTTAATATTGAGGTTTTTCAAAATAATGGTTTTGTTTCAAGTGCAAATATTGAAAACATTGAATTCTTAAATCACTCGGAGTTAGGAAAAGATTCAGTTCGATTACAAATAAGATTTGATGAGGTGCCGTCAGGAAAAGAGAGGTTTCTCATTCGACCATTAGATAATATAGCAATTTACGACCTAGGTTTTAATACAATGAACGTTGATAGCACCAGTGATACGCTATTTACATACGATCTTAGGTTCCCGACGATAGATTCGACTGATATTGAACATGAAGGTTTTGTAGACTTGGTGGTTGATTCAATTATTTCTATATATTTTTCAGAACCGATTGATATTGAGTCATTTGTATTCAAATTCACTTCGAAGCTTGATACTATAGGATTTGATCACACATTCAGGCTTAGTCAAGATACTTTAACCGTAGTTCTAGGCTCCACTATAATGTCGTATGATACTCTTGATTTAAAAGTTCTCTACATGAAAGATACCTCAGGTAACGCAAGAGATAGCCTGTTGAGCAGACGCTTTTTTACAAAAGCAGCAGGTGATTTTAGCGAACCACCTGATGATAGAATAAGTTTAGAAGATTTGGCGATTTTTATATCTAGTTGGAACTCAAATGATTTTTCTAAAAACCTTGGTCCTTACATCGGAGCCCCACCAAACATTAAGATTAGCCAAGATAGTCTCTTTGGTATAGATGATGGAATGGCTTTCACACAAATGTGGCTATGGTCTTTACAAAAACACGGTGTAGTTGAAATAGGAAAGGAAACTTTAGTTTCTAATCAATCATCCCTACTTCAGGTAAATAATGATAGGATAAGTATCTTACCACCACGAGAAGCTAAGTATGGTCAAATAATTCTAAATTATGGTAAAAATATAAACGCTGTTTATCCAATGGCAAACATTCAAATTGAAAGCAATAGTGGCATTATGTTAAAAAACATAAATGAAGTTGAAGGCCTTGCCGTTATCGAATTTGCTACCTCTAAACAACTTACTACATCACTGGGTTTTGATCTTGAAAAAAATATCAATAAAGATTTAGATGTGCGTATTAGTTATACGTTTTTTGATGATAATTACAGTATTATTGAAAATGAAGACAGTGTTCTTAGTCATATCAGTATTCCAACAAAATTCGCATTAATGAAAAACTATCCAAACCCTTTTAACCCTATAACAAATATTCAATTCACGATACCTGTAGATTCTTTTGTGAAATTATTCATTTATGATATTCATGGTAAGACTGTTTTTAAAATTATAAATAGTGAATTGGAATCAGGCTATTACAATGTGGTCTGGGATGGAAATAATGAACTTGGACAAAAAGTCGCGTCAGGTATTTATTTTTATCGTTTGCAAGCTAAGAGTTTTACGAGTTCGCAAAAAATGATTTTCATAAAATAATATCTAATTATAATACTAAAAGAACTCAATCTAACATCGCTCTCTAAACTAAGTTCTATTAGTATAGTAGGTTAATAACAAGAGGCATGTAAATTTTCAACTAATGGAAATACAAACAAAATCTAAATCTCGCTTAAAAGTTTTTCTAGATAACCCTTCAAAAGCCTTATGGTCTCTGGCTATTCCGATTATGTTTGGTATGGGCATACAGACACTTTATAACTTAGTTGATATGTTATTTATTGGCAGGCTTGGAGGCAATGCTATCACTGGTATAGCATTTAATATGCCTTTATTTTTTTTGGTACTAGGCCTTACAATGGGACTTGGTACTGGTGTTACAGCCGCAATCGCTAAATTTATTGGAGAAGACAACAAAAAGCAGGCCGATAATTGTGCAGAGCATGCTGTCTTTATTGCTCTTATCATTAGCATTACTCTTTCTTCAGTCGGTTTACTTTTTGGTAAAGAAATTTTATCTTTATTCGGTGCTAGCGGCGAGATTTTAAATCTAAGCTGGGAGTATTTGCATGTAATGTGCATTGGAATGCCTTTCATGATTTTCTCTGGTTTTTTTAGGTCGATTCTGGCTGGTGAAGGTGATATGAAGTTTCCAATGATGGTAGCTGGCTTAGGTACTATCCTAAATATTATTTTAGATCCAATTTTTATTTTTGAATTAGAAAACTTTGGGAATATTGGATTTGGGTTAGGTATCTCAGGCGCTGCGATGGCCACAGTAATTAGTCAAGTGATAGTCTTCATCGTTTTTATATTTATGTTGTTCTTTAAGAATCACTCATATATAACTTTTAAACTCAATGATTTCACCTTTTCATCAGATATTATTTTGGATATCATCAAAATTGGATTGCCGGCATCACTATCTATGATTGTAATGGCATTGGGACAGGGTGTTTTCAATAAAATTCTTGTACATATTTCTGTCGAAACGGTAGCTGCATATCAAGTTGCTGGTAGATTAGATATGCTTGTTTTCCTGCCTATTTTTTCTATAGCAGCCTCACTCACTACACTTATTAGCATGTTTTATGGAGCGAAAGAATATGAGGCTCTAAGGTTTACAATTAGATACGGAATTTTATCTGCGTTGGCAATTACGATTGTTTCTTCTTGCGTAGTTTATATTTTTGCGGGGAAGGTTGTCAGCTTTTTTACTCAAGATGAATCAATAATCTTAATAGCTGTAAATTTTTTGCAGTTATTTACTTTTGTGTATCCTTTTATTGCCGTGGGCATAACTACAGGAAGAGTGCTACAAGGTTTGGGTAAGGGGTTGCCTGTCTTGGTTATAACAATTGTGAGGGTACTTGGCGTGTCTGCGCCACTATCACTATTTTTTATTTTTGTTATGGATAAATCTGTGGAATGGGTTTGGTATTCTATGATGCTTTCTACTGTTGTTGCTTTTATAATTGCTCTTACGTGGTTAACAAGTACTGTCAAAAACCTTCCTAAGACAAAGCCACTTTAGTATCTTAATTTTTATCATAATTAGTAATTACGTTTCTATATTTGTAGATAATCCAGTTATAAATACTATTAGGTATAATATTAATTATTTTAATTATCCATCGCATTTGCCATGGATAGATATAAGTACTTTTACTTTTATTAATTGCATTGATAAATGCTGAGGCGGCTTCATTTGCATTCTTTAAAAATGGTTTGTAAATGATTTTTTCTGTCATGGGTGTATCTATAAACCCGGGACAGATTGAAACTGTATTGATGCCATACCCTCTTAATGTAGGTCTCCAAGAATCAAATAATCTTCTTACAGCTACTTTTGAGGCTGAATAGCCACCTTTGTCTGGAATTGGTAAATAACTTGCAACAGAACTCACTACAACTATTATCCCTTTTCTTTGTTCCTTCATTTTAGGTAAAAAAGGTATAATAGTATTCGTCACGCCAATGATATTTGTTTTTAAAACACTATTTATCTTTTGGCTTGAACCAGATAAGATGTCATCACTAATGCCGATGCCTGAATTTGCAATTATTATGTCAATTCCTTTTGCGCTTTTAATAAAATGTTTAGTTGCTTTTAAACAATCTTCTTCTTGTCTTACATCAACTTTATAAATAAATGTTTTGCAGCTTAGAGATTCACATATAATTTTTATTTCTTCAAGTAATTCGATTCGTCTTGAAGCTAAACCAAGTATTGTATCAGCCTTTGCATATTTAATAGCAAGAGCTCTTCCTATTCCAGTGCTAGCACCCATGATAAAAACTTTTTTAGTCATAGCTTAAAAATAAAATTTCATTCCCAGTCTGGCTGTATTATATCCATTTTTTATTATACTTCTTGATGCTGCAGAGTTTTGAAGAATTGCTGGATTTGTATGGTTATAGTGTATAAAGAATATCTTTTTTTTGTCACGTCTTAAAAGACTACTAAAATAGTTCATACTTTCAATTATTAGAGGATGCGGTATTTCGCTCATATTGCGATTTGGAACTTCATCATCATAATAAAATGTCCCATCTAATAGTGCATAGGTGTTTGATTCAACCCAAAATAAAATATCATGATTCCATTTTTCCCATTTATCTATATCTGGTATGTATAGCATAGATTCATTTGGCCCTATGATATTAAAGCCGACTGTTTCAGATAATTCATCCCTATGTGGGACTAAAAAAGGCTCAATAAGTAAGTTTCGAGATAATAAGATTTCTTTATTTTCAATCAAAGGAGACAGTATAATATTTTTTTGTGATACCAACTGACTCCAAGGTCCATTTTTTTCAAGATACTTTTTCATTCTTGGCATAGCATATACAACAATATTCTTTGCTCCCATAACTTCTCGGCCTAATTGAGCTAGCCCTGAATAGTGTCCAATATGAGCATGTGTTAAAAAAATACCGGCCAGTCTTACGCCGTATTTATTACTAATAAGATGGTATTGTTTTGCGAAGTCTGGAGTAGCATCTATCATCCAAGCTAACCCTATTTTTGGGTCAATAATTGCTATACTAGTTACCATTTTTCGAAGGCTATCAACCCTCCACGCGTTTTTACAACATTGTTTTACACAGCCGGCATGCGGATACCCGCCATCTTGAGTTGTACCAAGCACAACGACATAGGGTCGTTTTGTTAAATATTGATGATTATCTTTTGAATACGCACTTGTAGAAAAAATAAAAAAACCAGTTAGTAAAATAAATGATTTTATCACAGATTTATAAAAATCTTTTTTCGATATAGCCAAAGAAGGACCAACCAAAAACCGAATAAGTGTGCAACTGCGAAAAGCAAAGATCCACTCAATTCACCCGCCAAAGGAATAAATAAAGTTTTATATAAGTAGTTGTAACCAGAAATTGTTTCTCCGCCTAAGGTGAATTTTATTCTTAAGATAGTTTTTGTCCAAAATCCCGATAGGACAAATAAAAAGATTGAATTTGTACCAAAAATTTGAAAGAACCATAATGGTCTTTTCCATTTCTTTATATCTATCATCCAGCAAAGAAAGGCTAGAAAAAGCGTAGCTATTCCGCCACTAAATAGGACATAGGAACTTGTCCATAATTGTTTATTTATTGGTAAAAATAAACTCCATATTAATCCTGATATTATGAGTGAGATTCCCAAAATCGACATTCTTTTAATATTATCCCAAAAGTCTTTTGTTGTGTGCAACATTGCACCTACTAAGTAGCCAATTAATACGGTCACAACTGAAGGAATTGTACTTAATAAGCCTTCAGGGTCAAATTGGATTCCAGTACCTCCATAAAGATGACTTTGACCTAGAATGAAAATATCAATTTTTCTAATAAGATTATTTTCTAAACTGAATGGCTCACTCCCGCCACCTAATACGAGGATTGCCCAGTAAAAAGTTAGAATGCCAATACAGGAGACGAAGATTTTTTTTAAATCTAAATGAATTGCGATTATTGCTGCAATACCGTAGGCAAGGGCTATGCGTTGAAGTACTCCCATGATTCGATAGGAATCCCAGTCCCAATCTTGTTGTATGAAAGGAAATGCATGGATTAGACTTCCGGCAATAAATATTGAAATGGTTCTAATAAAAACATGTTTATAAAATTTATTTGAAGCGAAGGAATGCCATCTAACGAATGCGAACCTCATTGATGTACCAACAATAAATAAAAAAAATGGAAAAATTAAGTCGGTTGGGGTGCAGCCATGCCATTTAGCATGTCGTAATGGAGCATATACATGAGACCAGCTTCCAGGGTTATTTACAATAATCATCATCGCAATAGTAATCCCTCGGAAGATATCAATAGATAGAATTCTTCTAGGCTTTGACATAATATTTTAAGTCAGCTTTGATATGCTTTTATTCCAAATAAGATATGAACCGAGACCAGCGCATCCAAAAAGGATAACGGCAGCTCCGTAGTTTTGAAAAATTAGGTTTCCGATTCCAAATGTAAAACCATATATCATCAATACACCTGATACCCATAAAATGAAAATACCCTTGGTGACGGGTTGTAATGTATGTTTAAAATTAGATGTTACTGGATCCCACCACCCACCAGGTTGTACTCTTTTATAAAATTCTTCAAGTTTATCTATTGGTTCGGGGTTGCTTAAGAAAGTAACAGAGACCCAGGCTATTATTGCTATCGGAACTATAATCATTAACTTGTGATGAATCTGTAATTGAACTCCAAAAATATTTGGAGAGGCGGCAAACAAAGAGTACGGTAAGTCATTATCAATAGTTTGGAAGTATGCTACAAATTCCAATGTGATAGTAATGATTATGGAAGTCGCCAATGCAGTTATTTCACTCCATGCGTTGACTCTCCACCAAAACCAACGAAGTATTAATACTAAACCTATTCCAGCTCCCATTGAAAATATGAATTCCCAGGCTTTTGAAATGCTTTGCATTTTTAGAGCGGTGAAAGCAGCGAGCACCATTAAAATAACTGTCATTATTTTTCCTATGAAGACATAGTGCCTTTCGGACTCATTTGGTTTGAAGAACCTTCTATATATATCATTGATTAAATATGATACTCCCCAATTTAAATGAGTATCGATTGTAGACATAAATGCTGCTAGAAAAGAAACAATCAGAATTCCTTTTAGACCGGGACCAAGTAGCGTATTCATAACAAGTGGATAGCCTGCTTTGACTCCTAATTCAGAATATTCTGAAGGTATAATTGGGAACATTACTATAGAAACAACCGCCACAATAATCCAAGGCCATACGCGTAAAGCATAATGTGCTAAATTGAACCAAAGAGTTGCAAGAAGAGCGTGCCTTTCATTCTTTGCTGATGACATTCTCTGAATGATATATCCACCTCCATCAGTGCCATGATGAGACCACCACATAATAGTTGTGAAAATTAAAAATTTTGAAAAAGGAGACTCCCAGAATGTTTGAGTTCCTATTGCCGCATCTGGTATCGGAGGTATGAACTTTAAAGTGTTTTCTGTTACAACACCTGTTCCCAAAAGTTGGTTCAATTTTGACAGTAATACTTCCATTCCGCCCACATAGTTTAAAGCAATTATGGCTAGAGCTATTGACCCAAACATTGCTATTAAGAACTGGACTAAATCTGTTACAACAACTCCCCAAAATCCTGATAGGATAGCATAAACCAAAGCGATGGAAACACATAACCAAACAGCCGTCCATTTATCCATATCGAGCATAACAGAAACAACTGAGGCCATTGCATTAATCACCCACCCCATTACGATAAAATTATAAAGAATAGCAAAATATCCAGCTTTAAAAGCGCGTAGAAATGCAGCAGGTTTTCCACTATAACGAATTTCTAGCAACTCATTGTCTGTTAGCACCTCTGCTCTTCGCCAGAGTCTAGAAAAAAGAAAAACGCCCAAGAGTGAACCCATTAGTAGGTTCCACCAAAACCAGTTTTGCCAGATGCCAGGTCCTCTAACAAATTCGGTTATCGCGAGCGGAGTGTCTGCAGCAAAAGTTGTAGCGACCATAGATGTGCCAACAATCCACCAAGGCAATGATCTACCAGACAGGAAATATTCCTCCGTGCTTGACGCTGCTCTTTTTGAAAAATAAATTCCAACACCTAGTGAGAAAATTATATAAGAAATAATGATAGCCCAATCAACCCAATGCAATGTTATTGAATCACCCATAAATACCCTTTATCATAGTTTGTTTATAGTAGTGGGAGAGGATCTCTTCAGTTTTTTTACCCGCTAATGACATTCCTAACGCTCCAATTTGGCATAATCCAACTCCATGGCCCCAACCGGCGCCTTTTAAAGTGAAATGCGTGCTACTATTTGTGTTTGAATTTGTTTCAATTGTAAATGCTGAGCTATATAAAAATTTAGGATGTAAAATTCTTCTAATCTCATATTCTGACTTGACCGATAATTTATGGTTTTTTTTATTTTTAAGAGCACCAATGATATCTAAATGTAATATCCTACCCGAAGCGCCTCGCTTTAATGGCAATATTTGGTCTATTTTGGTAAATAGTTTTCCAGTTTTATCAAAGTTAATTTTTTTTAATTCATTTAGTTTATAAAAAATTTCCAATCTTTATTATTTCCATTTTT
>Ga0114994_10003664_pt1 | contig 11219 bp, 9 predicted proteins | sample ArcticOcean_MG_C_9_FD_87043 | JGI IMG/M metagenome (GOLD analysis project Ga0114994, IMG submission 87043) | Marine microbial communities from western Arctic Ocean - ArcticOcean_MG_CB2_152 | ecosystem: Environmental > Aquatic > Marine > Oceanic | place: Arctic Ocean: Canada Basin | collected... | reverse complement strand
CAAACAATGCTGCCGTTACTTCTGGCGGAGGTGAGATAGGCCGCGCCCAGGCTTTGCAAGCCAAGGCCTGCGGCGTCGCTCCTCATAGTGATATGAACCCGGGGTTACTTAAGCCCCAGTCAGATGTGGGCGCACAGTTGATAGTGATGGGAAAGGTCGAGGGAAATTACCCGGCACGGGATTACCAGGCAAAGAAGGTCGAGTTGTTACCTGTTGTCGTGGCGGCCGTTCAGCGGCTTCAAACAGAGGCGGATATAGTTCTGATTGAAGGAGCTGGGAGTGCTGCTGAAGTAAACCTCCGTGAGAACGATATTGCAAATATGGGCTTTGCAATCGCAACCCAGATTCCAGTCGTGCTCGTTGCGGATATTGATCGTGGTGGCGTGATAGCCAGCATTGTTGGTACTTGGGAACTTCTACCTGAGGTAGAGCGTGCCCAGTTAGCGGGCTATATTATAAATAAATTTCGCGGTGATGTTAGTCTGTTTGAAAATGGCATCAAAATCATCAAAGAAAGAACCGGGCTCTCCTGTTTTGGCGTAATTCCATATGTGCCGGAGGCTTCCAAGCTGCCGCAAGAGGATGCTCATACGTTAGACAATACCAAGCCGGTTGCCAGCAGTGGGCTCATCAAGATCATTGTGCCCAAGCTAGCACATATTTCAAATTATGATGATTTTGATCCGCTGATAGCGGAACCTGACGTTGACTTGCAATTTATAAGTCGGGGGAATGCATTGCCAGGCGATGCGGATCTAATTATTTTACCAGGATCTAAAACAACGGTTGCCGATTTAGCGGACCTAAAACAGCAAGGTTGGGACGTCGATATTCAGGCTCATCTCCGCCGTGGCGGTGCTTTACTCGGTATTTGTGCTGGTTATCAAATGCTTGGCACGACGATAGATGACCCTAATAAATTTGAAAGCGACTTTGCAGCCATTGATGGCCTGGGAATAATGAATGTTCTTACGGTAATGGGTGGAGACAAGTCCTTGGTTGAGGTTGTGGCAACGTCCTTGCAAGGATTTGGAGAATTCCAAGGCTATGAGATGCATATAGGGAGAACCACGGGCGATGATTGTGGCAACCCTTTTGCGCAGATTGAAAGTGGGGCTGTTGGGGCTGTCTCTAAAAATGGTAAAGTCATGGGCTGTTATCTCCATGGCCTTTTTATAAATGATGGTTTCCGCCAGGCCTTCCTGGCTCATATTAAACCGCATAAGAACTCTGGTATAAAGTATGATCTGGAAGTCGAGGAAGCTCTTGATACTGTCGCCGTGGCTTTTGAAGCGGCGATCAACATTGATGGATTGTTAGCGGTAGCTCGCTAAAATCGTTTTGTTTTGATAAATTTGCGTACTTCCGAAATTAGTACGCTGATCACCTTCCCGAGCTTGATGCAGTATGCGCTTAATTTTGAATGTGCCAGACCGTTAAAAATACGATTACTGCTGCTGACAATAAGCAGGCATTTACATAGAGCATCAGGCCTTTGCTGATATCTTCAAACGTTGCTTCGGTTGTGCTGCCTTCGTTGGCACTGCCGATCCATTCACCATCAATAGTCTGATTATCGTATTCACGGGGGCCGGCCAATCTTAGATTAAGTGCCCCTGCCATGGCGGCTTCTGGATAGCCAGCATTGATTGACAGCAGCCTCTTGGCATCATGACGAATTGCGAGCCAGCAGCGTCGTGCTTCATTCTGCCCTAAGATGTGGCTGGCGAGATAGAGGATTAGTGCGGAAAGGCGGGCTGGGATAAAATTGGCCACATCATCTAGCCTTGCTGCGGCCCAGCCAAAATAGCGATAGCGCTGGTTTTTATGGCCGATCATACTATCGGCAGTATTAAGTGCTTTATAAGCGAACGCGCCCGGCAGCCCGAAAAGTGCAGTCCAGAATATTGGTGCTAGGACGCCATCAGAAAAGCTCTCAGATAATGATTCGATTGCGGCGCGGGAAACGCCATGATTATCGAGGTTATCTGTGTCTCGGCCAACTATTTGCCCCACTGCGGCTCGGGCATCTTCGATGCTACTGCCTTTAAGCGCCGCAGAGACGGCAGCGACGTGCTGATAAAGACTACGCCCGGCAATCATTGTAGATAAAGCCAACGCTTCCAGAATCCAACCATAAGGAACCTTCGACAAAAAATATACCAATCCCCAGCCTATACCAACTGCTAAGGCAATGAGCGCTACCACGGAAAGCATGCCATTTATGCGCTGAGTTTTAGGATCACTTTTTTCAATATTGAGCCGTTTGTCGAGCTGATGTATGAACCAGCCTATCATTTGTGCTGGGTGCGGAATATAACGATAGAAGGCTTTTGGATCACCAAAAATTGCATCAACCATCAATGCAAGCAGGAGGATCGGAAATATCGTTAAATCAAACATAAAGACTCTTATCAGGGGATAATAAAATCGTCAATTATAGCGACTGTTCTCTTGTGATTTTAGCTAAAAACCTTTAGGTAGCCGAATAAACCCTCTAAGGTGATGGATGTTAATTAAAGTGTTGTGCAAGATTAGAATAGTTTTCTTTATGTAATAAAGTTAGGCCAAATAAATGGTTTGACTTAATAGCACGCCTAAAAATAATTAGAAGTTCTTTTGAAAAGGTTGTCATGGTAAAAACTGGGATCATCATCTGCGGACACGGTAGTCGCTCAAAAAGCGCAGAAAGAGAGTTTGGCTCTTTGGCTACAGCAGTGCGGAAGCGCTTCCCTAACATTCCTGTAGAGTACGGTTTTTTAGAGTATTCATCTCCTAATATCCATATGGGTCTAGATGCTCTATTGGATGCAGGTGTTGAACAAATTGTAGCAGTACCTGGTATGTTATTTGCCGCAACTCACGCAAGAAATGATATTCCATCTGTTCTAGTTTCTTATCAAAAGAAGCACCCAGGTTTGGAAATAAAGTATGGCCGAGAGCTTGCGTTAGATTCCAAAATGATAGCTGCGTTTGAAACGCGGATTATGGAGAGCTTGGGCGTCAATCATGTCCACGATGGAGATTTATACGACACAATGTTAGTTGTTGTTGGACGCGGAACTTCAGACACAAACGCCAATGCGGAAGCAGCTAAGTTAACAAGAATAGTAACGGAAAACCTGGGCTTTGGTTGGTCAGAAACGGTATATTCAGGTGTTACTTTTCCATCCGTTGGCCAAGGACTAAAAATGGCCGTGAAGTTGAATTATAAGAAAATAGTGGTTGCACCGTACTTTCTCTTTTCTGGCCGTTTGGTAGATAGAATTCAAAATTGTGTTGATCAAGTTGCGAGTTCTGCGCCAGATGTTCAGTTCTTTATGGCAAATTATCTTTCTGACCAGAAAAGCGTGATTGATACATTTGTAGACCGGATTGAAGAGGCAGAACGGGGACTTATCATAGATGATCATAATTTAATGGCTTCGTTTAAGGGCCGTCTCTCTCGAGGTGAAGTTGATGTTCATCATCATCATGCTGAGTACCGGCCAATTATGGACCCTGAGGATGACGATGCTCCTGGAGCGCATGTTCACACACATAACCGTGGTGATACCGATGCTCATTCTCATTCTCACAGCCACACAAAGTATAAACATATAGCACATCCAAATGGGCCAAGGACAATGATAGATCAAGGTGTCTGTTGTTGTTTTATGAGCCAGTTCCCCCAGGAAGTTATAGATGATGAACGAGTGTTACAAAGTAGATTGTTAATTCAGAGCAATAAAATTTAAGTTTAAAGGCGTGCTCCAAATTAATTACACCTCATTTTCGTCTGGATTATGTTGATTGGTCTGGTTGCTATGATGCAGCTGCTCCAAAGTAATTTGCGTTTAGGCAGATAAATATGAACTATTTGCGTGATCCTGATAAAATTTACCAGGCATCCTTTGCCGCAATTTCCCGGGAAGTGGATCTCTCTCAATTTCCAGAAAACCTTCACAAGATTGTGCTGCGTCTGGTTCATGCGGTTGCCATGCCGGAAATTGTTGCGGATATAGCCTGGCAAGGTGACGTGGCCATGGCAGCACGTACAGCATTGGCCAACAGTGCACCAATCGTTGTTGATGCCAATATGGTAGTTGCTGGCATTATGAAAGACCGCTTACCGAAAGGCTCTGAGGTTAAATGTTCTCTCAGAGATGATAGTGTGCCGGAACTTGCCCTGTCCTTGGCTACTACGCGGTCCGCGGCCGCAGTTGAGTTGTGGCGGCCTTATCTAAAAGGCGCGATCATTGCTATCGGAAATGCTCCTACTGCACTGTTTCATTTGATTGATATGCTAGAGGACCCTGAATGCCCGCGCCCGGCAGTCATATTTGGCTTTCCAGTTGGTTTTATAGGTGCCGCAGAGTCTAAGGCTTATCTGATTGATAAAAATATAGGTGTTCCGTTCATTACCCTTCAAGGCAGAAAGGGCGGCTCTGCTTTGGCCGCTGCTGCCGTTAATGCGGTTTTATTAGAAGGTGCTTTATGACAGCTTGGCTAACCATCGTTGGCATTGGCGAGGATGGCTTACCAGGATTAGGCACATCTGCCCAAGACGCTATTTCTCAATCTGACATTTTGTATGGTGGAGAGCGGCACCTCAAGCTAATTAATCGTGCGGGCATTTTTTGGAAGTCACCGCTTGAAGATAGTTTTGTCGAACTTGATCAGCTTAAAGGAAAAAATGTTACGGTCATCGCGACCGGCGATCCTATGTGGTTCGGCATTGGCGCAACTCTTGGGAGCCGGTATGGGGCTGATGAAATAAGAATTATCCCGGCACCCTCTGCATTCTCCCATGTTGCTGCTCGACTTATTTGGCCGCTCACCGAGGTTGAATGCCTGACTGTTCATGGGCGAGATCTTGATCGGTTACGCGCTTTCTTGATGCCGGGAAACAAGCTTATTGTTTTGTCAAATGATGGGTATACGCCGCGTCAAATTGCTGAGTTAGTAAAGAATGCTGGCTTTGGTAGTTCTCCAATTACCGCTTTTTCTCATATGGGGGGCGCAGAAGAATCGCGCTTTGACGGCACAGCGGCAGACTGGGATTATTTTGAGATCCCAGGTCTAAATACGGTTGCGCTTGAATGCGTTGCGGATAAAGGGCTTTCTGTTCAGTCGCGAACCCCTGGCTTGCCAGACGAGGCTTTTCAGCATGATGGGCAACTGACGAAGCGTGAAGTTAGGGCAATTACGCTGTCTGCTTTAGCCCCGATGCCGGGTCAGATGCTGTGGGATATCGGCGCAGGCTGCGGCTCTATCGCGATTGAATGGTTGCGTTGCACATCAAACGCCCACGCTTTCGCCGTTGAGCGTAATATTGACCGGCTTGGCATGATCAATGCTAATGCATTGGCCTTGGGTGTGCCTGAGTTAAAAGTTGTCTTTGGTGATGCTTTGACCGAGATCATTGGCCTGCCCGCGCCGGATGCGGTTTTTATAGGCGGCGGTCTTACCTCGGGTGGGTTACTTGAATATAGCTGGCAAAATCTTAAGCTTGGCGGTCGCCTTGTTGCTAATACTGTAACCTTTGAGGGTGAGCGCTGCTTAATTGATGCCCAAGAAAAACTTGGTGGTGAGTTAGTAAGAATCGAAGTATCTCATGCCCATGCCATAGGTAGTTTCACAGGCTGGGATCCGCTCAAGCCTGTAACTCAATTGAAGATACTTAAAAAATGAATAAAGATATAAAAATATGGGGATTAGGTATCGGGCCTGGCGATCCTGATCTCATTACTTTGAAAGCCCATAAAATTCTGCAATTGGTAGACGTGATCGCTTATCCAGAGTTAGTCGATGGTGAAAGCCTCGTGCGCGCGATTGCTGCCCCGCATATCAGCGGAGTTCAAGAAGAGATCGTTATATCAACGCCGATGGTTGTTGAGCGTTATCCTGCTCAAAATGTTTATGACAAAGCAGCGTTAACAATTGGGGCCGCAGTAGACGCAGGGAAATCTGTAGCTATTTTGTGCGAAGGCGACCCATTTTTTTATGGCTCTTTCATGTATCTTTTTGCCCGAATTTCAGAAAAATATCCAGTTCAAGTTGTACCTGGAGTGATGTCATTGTCCGCTTGTTCAGCAGAGCTGGGGCTACCCCTGGCCGCCCGCAATGATGTGGTCTCGGTAATCCCTGGACCATTGGACGAAAAAGCTCTTGAAACGCAGCTCCTGGCAACAAATGTTGCTGCGATTATAAAAGTTGGGCGACACTTAGGGAAAATAAAGCGTGTTTTACAAAAAATTGGCGCAACAGAAAATGCTCATTATATCGAACGCGCTACGATGAAAAATCAACGTATTCAGCCTTTAAGTCATGTAGACGACGATAGTGCGCCTTATTTTTCCATGATCATCGTGCGTCGGAGTGGGGAGATATTAGATCTATGAGCATAAAGTCTCCTGTCTTTGTTGTGTTAAACGAAACTGGCGCAGCGTTGGCTCGCAAATTAGTGCCTAAAGTCCCGGGTTCAGAAGTGCATGGCTTGAAGGGCCGTGTAACTAAAGCGGATATCCCATTTATAAAGACGCTGGACCATCTGCGCGGGCTATTTTCCGAGGGTAGGGCGATTATCGCGATTGTCTCAGCAGGTATTGTGATTAGAGCCCTGGCTCCACTATTGGCTGACAAAACCCAAGAGCCAGCGGTTTTAGCTTTATCTGAAGATGGTTGTTCCGTAGTACCGCTGTTAGGTGGTCATCACGGCGCAAACGATCTCGCTAATATTATTGCAGTAGTTCTGGATGTTAAGCCAGCGATTACCACTGCGGGTGATTCACGGTTTGGCGTCGGACTAGATAATCCGCCGACGGGCTGGCAGGTTGCTAATCCCAATGTCGCCAAGCCCATTATGACTGCTTTGTTGAACGGAGAGGGCGTCTCTCTAAAAGATGATACTGCTAAAAGTATTAATAAAAATTGGTTATTAGAGGCAGGGATCAACTTCTCGGAAGGTGCTAAGCCTAGCATAAGACTTACCCATGCACGCCGGCCTGAAACAACCAATGATTTAATTCTGTCGCCGAGCATTTTGGCTCTTGGTATTGGCTGTGAGCGTGGCATTGCGAGAAATGAATTGGAGGCATTTATTCATGATACGTTCATAAAATACGATCTTGGAATAAATTCCCTTAGTTGTATTGCAACGATTGATATTAAAGAGGACGAAGCGGCTATTCGTTTTGTCGCAAATCGAATTGACGTCCCAGTACGTTTGTTCAATGCTGGAGAGCTTGAGAAAGAGACGCCGCGAGTGGGAAGTCCGTCGGATTATGTCTTTGAGACAGTCGGTACGCACAGTGTCAGTGAAGCTGCTGCGCTTGCCGCCGCAGGCCCTAATGCAAAGTTGATCGTATCTAAACAAAAACGGGGAGGCATGACGTGTGCTGTCGCCTTGTCACCAAACATTATTTTACCTGACGAAGTCGGGCGCGGTTGTGGGCGTCTTGCTGTGATTGGTATTGGCCCAGGTACGAACGATTGGCGGGCACCAGAGGCAACCAATGAGATTGTTCGCGCCACTGATATTGTTGGATACCAACTTTACCTTGATTTACTTGGCCCGCTGATAGATGGAAAAAACCGACATAGTTATTTGCTTGGCGAAGAACGAGATAGGGTTGCAGAGGCGCTGAATCTGGCTGCTCAGGGTAGAGAAGTTGCTCTTGTCTCAAGTGGTGATGCGGGCATCTATGCAATGGCCTGTCTAGTCTTCGAGTTGATCGAGCATGGCCCTATGGGAGAAGTTAAGCCCGAATGGCAGCGGTTGGAAACACATGTGGTGCCGGGAATTTCCGCCTTGCAAGCAGCCGCTGCAAAGATAGGCGCCCCTTTGGGGCATGATTTCTGCACAGTGTCCCTATCTGACTTGTTAACACCGTGGCACGTGATTGAACGGCGTTTGAAAGCTGCAGCCGAGGGTGACTTCGTGATAGCGCTTTACAATCCTGTCTCAATGAAGCGCAGGGAACAGTTGGGTATTGCCCGGGATATTTTGCTGACCGCCCGACCGGCGGAAACGCCAGTTGTGTTAGCACGAAATTTGGGCCGTGAAGAAGAGAAAGTTGATGTTATAACGCTAGCCGAGCTTGATGCAGAGTTAGTTGATATGCTGACAGTTGTATTGATAGGCAGCAGCGAAACCAGGGCCTTCATGCGTGGGAATGGTCAAATGTCAGTTTATACACCGCGCGGCTATGGCGATAAAAAGGAAAGTTTTTAATGACAGTTCATTTCATTGGTGCAGGACCGGGGGCTCCAGACCTGATCACCGTACGGGGTCTAAGGTTGATTGAAAAATGCCAAGTGTGCCTTTATGCGGGCTCTCTTGTGCCAAGGGAAATTGTTGCGGCCGCTCCGAAAGGCGCGGAGGTTATTGATACTGCGTCTTTGCATCTTGATCAGATCATCGAAAAGATGGCGGAAGCCCATAAGAATGGTTTTGCGGTTGCCCGTGTGCATTCAGGAGATCCCGCAATTTATGGAGCAATAGCCGAACAGATGCGACGGCTAGATGTGCTTGGTATCGATTATGATGTAACGCCAGGCGTGCCAGCCTTTGCCGCAGCTGCCGCGGTGCTTAAACGGGAGCTTACACTGCCAGAAATATCACAAACCGTCATTGTTACTCGGACGAGCGGTAAAGCCTCTGGCATGCCTGAAGGTGAAGACCTTGCATCACTGGCCGCTTCTAAGGCAACCCTTGCTATTCACCTATCTATTCGAAACCTAAAGAGAGTAATTGAGGATCTTACTCCTCATTACGGCGAAGATTGCCCCGTCTATATAATCTACCGCGCGACCTGGCCTGACCAACAAATCCTATCCGGCACTTTGGCTAATATTCGTGTCAAAGTCCGTGAAGCTAAAATTACACGTACTGCGTTGATCATGGTAGGCGAAGTTTTCGGCCGTGATGATTTTATTGATAGTAGGCTTTATGCTAAAGATCATAGGCATGTGTTGCGGCCGCGATAGTTCACCAGGATCACCGTAAAACATTCTATTATCTCAAATAATATTTTGCTATGACATCAGGGTTAAAGGTTAAGGCGCGTCGCAGGTATTCTTAACTGAAAAATTTCAATTCCGCGCTTTTGGTTAATATTCAGCTTAAGTTGTTGGAATATTAAGCTTACTTTGCATATATAATTTAAGGCGGTCTGTCGCTTCTGCAGTGCTATAAACCAATTCGCCAGTCGGTGGCGTGGGCTGTTCAATTATTAAAATAGGAATATTGAGATCATGGGCAGCTTGAAGCTTAGCCGCTTGAGTGCCCCCACTGTTTTTAGAAACAAGGACATCTATTTGATAACTGACCAGGAGTGTTCGTTCGTGAGCTAAGTCGAAGGGGCCACGTTGCAGAAGAACATCGTAGTTAACAAGTGGGACCGGTAGGGCTGGATCTTCGATAGCACGTATGAGGAACCATTTATCGGCTAGCCGTGCGAAAGAGATCAATTTTTTTGTTCCGATAGAGAGAAAAACGCGTTTTCCTAAACTACAGAGTTGCTGGGCGGCTTCCTCATATGTTTGCACAGATTTCCAAGTTATGGCGTCGGGGCTCCAGGCCATCCGGCAAAATTTAATTCGGGGGATCCCCACCTTCCTGCAAGCCTTTGCGGCATGGGTTGCCATAACATCGGCGAAGGGATGGGTTGCATCAACAACGAAATCTATTTTAGCCTCTTTGAGGTAAGAGATCAAACCTGCTGTGCCGCCAAATCCACCAATTCGTATCGTGCAACCGGGGACTTTTGGTTGGCGTGTCCGGCCAGCCAGAGAATAAATTATTTCTAGATCCGATAACTTGGTGGCCTCTGTTGCTAGATTGGCAGCATCGCCTGTACCGCCTAAAATTAAAAGACGTGTCACTTTCCAGGGCTTTTGAACGGTGCGTGGCCGATTCTCTTGCCGCGTCGATCATAGATTAAGACTTCTATATTGATGCTGCTTCTCACTTCTTTATCGGCGATGTTTTGTGCTTTTTTAGCAATGCAGTTGCCAAGGGTAATGTTGCTACTCTCCATGATTTCCATAATATTTCCAGCGCTACTTGCTTTGGCTATTTGATCGCAGATATGGGATTCAGTACCATTCTCAGAGGCAAGTTTTGCTATAAACCCAGGGTCGACCTGTGAGCGCTTTGAGTGCAAATCCATATGTCCTGCTGCGAGTTTAGAGACTTTCCCGAAGCCGCTAGCGATGGTGAGCTTAGGGATGGGATGGGTGCGCAGGTATTTCAATGTGCCACCAACAAAATCGCCCATATCTAATATTGCAGAGGGATCAAAGCCATAAACAGCGGTTATGGCCTCCTCAGATGTTTTACCAGTGCAAGCGGCGACATGGTTGAGCCCTGTTGCGCGGGCAACATCAATGCCACGGTGGATTGATGCAATCCAAGCTGAACAGGAATAGGGGATTACAATACCAGTTGTACCCAAAATGGATAGCCCACCCAGAATACCAAGGCGCGGGTTCCAAGTTTTTTTTGCTAAAGTACTGCCGCCGTCAACTGAAATCTCTATTTCAACTGCAAGATGAACGTTATATTGTTCGGCAACCGCCCTAAGGTTTTCTTCAATCATTTTGCGGGGTCCCGGATTAATCGCGGGCTCACCTACGTTAATAGGTAGGCCCGGTTTGGTCACTGTGCCGACGCCTGGCCCGGCTTTAAAGCTTAAGGTATCAGATTTTCGAACTGTTACGCGGATGATTGCCCCATGGGTTACGTCTGGATCGTCGCCGGCATCTTTCTCTACTGCTGCCATTGTAGCTTCGTCCGAAACTGATGAGTCATCTACCTGAAATATTGGCTTTTGTCCGCCAGGGAGGGTTATGGTGACCTCGACCGGTACTTCTCCTGTTAAAAAACCAAGATAAGCAGCTTTTGCCGCAGCCGTTGCGCACGAGCCGGTTGTCCAGCCGCGACGGAGTTCCCGATTGTCGTTACCTTTCTCGTTGTTGTTGTTAGTATCAAGATTATTTGACATAAAATGAACTTATAGGCTTTTTCAACGGGGCTCCAGTCTGCTAAATATTAAAAATATGGAAAATATGGAAAATATAGCACTTAAATTCCCTGAATACGATCGCGGCACGGTTTGGGTGGTTGGAGCAGGTCCCGGTGATCCGGGGTTATTGTCGCTTTTAGCCCTTCACGGTATTCAAAATGCCGATGTCATTGTCTACGATGCGCTCGTTGGCGAAGGTATTCTAAGTTT
>Ga0114994_10003662_pt1 | contig 11219 bp, 8 predicted proteins | sample ArcticOcean_MG_C_9_FD_87043 | JGI IMG/M metagenome (GOLD analysis project Ga0114994, IMG submission 87043) | Marine microbial communities from western Arctic Ocean - ArcticOcean_MG_CB2_152 | ecosystem: Environmental > Aquatic > Marine > Oceanic | place: Arctic Ocean: Canada Basin | collected... | reverse complement strand
GTGGGCGGGGCCCGGGGGGGGAGACACCGCGCGTCGCCGATTCATCGGCGGCGGGCGCGGGCCGCGTCTTTCTTAATAGCATACTTCCTTCTAAGCAAAACCGCCTCGGCGAAACTCCCCGAATCCCCGTGGATAAAAACCCGTTCGGAAAACCCGTACATACGCTCGCAGCAGTCGACTAGTCGACCGGTCAGTGCTGGTGAGCTCCCAGCGCGAGCGTGTGGACGTCTCAGCTCGTGTCTGTTGCGAGCGCTGTGCCAACGTTGACGCGTGTAATGTCTCGCATCCACTCAGCCATTGCACGCTTTGATCTCGACCGCGTGCGTAGTGAGTTAGATGAGGGCGTCGACCCTAATCTAGATAAAGAGGGATATACTCTGTTGCTCAACGCGGTGATTATTCGGAGTAACATCAGATTTGGTGATACTGACCTCGAGGTGCGCGTGGCGATCGTTGCAGCGCTCCTGGAGGCGGGTGCTTCGGTGGAGTCGCGCATTGCCAACTTGGGCCATACGGCATTACACCTGGCCGTGGTTAATAAATACTTCGGAGTCATTGTAGACACGCTCATGGCAGCCAATGCCGATGTAAACGCCGAAGCCTACGGAGGCGAATCCGTTTTAGCCGAGGCAGCAAAGTCTGGCAGCACCGCTACGGTCGCGAATCTCATCTCTGCGGGCGCCAGGCACTTGAATCAGGCGCTGCAAGCAGCAATTGGAAGCGGGTGCTTGCGCAATTGCGGTATACTCTTGCGCTCCGGCGCTGCGTTACGAGCAGAATCATGGTATGAATGGTATGAACATAATGGTCTCATATCCCGTCGAGTTATTCCTTTAAGCACGCGCGCTTACATACGGAGAATCGGCGCGGCGGGCGGCTTCCGCGCCTACGAGAAGGCGCACCGGCAGCGGCTCACGACGATGTTCCTCCCCAAGTTCCCTCGTCTCCCCGTCGAGGTCATCTCGCACATAGTCTTGATGTGGGCGCATTGCGGGGACTACTAATGTGACACATAAATTACCAAAACAACCACCGCCTCCGCCGGCGCAGCACAAACAGCTTCTCGCAACCTCCCGGAAACGGATCCAATACAACCGCCGCCGCGACGTAGTACCGCGCGTCCAATGCGCCGAAGAAGGCGTCCGTGCCGTTCGCGCCGCCGCGCGGCTCGCCCGCGTAGAGGACGACGCGGCCCGGAAACGCGTCCAGCGCATTTACAGCCATGGGCGTCGGCGGCGGGAAGACCAACAGAAGCGCGGCGTCCGGGTCGTTGCGCACCGCGGCGAGGCCGTCGCCTTTTATCACGGGAAACACGGCGGCCCCGCGGCCGGGGAGGGCGGAGCCGTCGTCGTACGCCTCCACCGCGACGCCGGCGTCCCGGAGCGCCCGCGCCCAGTGGCCGCGGCCCGCGCCGATCTCGACGATTTGCGGGAATTTTCTACAGACCTCCACTGCAGCCGGCGTGCAGCGCGTGCAGCCGTGGCGCGCGTGGTAATGCCGCAGCGCGCCCGGCGTGGTGTCGGGGTGCGCCAGCGCGTGCGCCGCCGCCTCGATGGTTCGCCGCGTCACCGCGCAGCGCTCCGATCGCTCAGCGCCCTTGCAGTGCCGCGCGTAGAGCGCGAGCGCCTCGGTCGTCACGTAGCGCTGCAGCTGCGCTTCGCGTTCCGCGCGTTCGCTCAGCGCGGTTCGCTCCGACGGCGTCGGCTGTGTCGTGTTGGCGGCGCACAAGGCGATTGGTGCGGCGGCGGCAGGCAGGAGTGCAGCTGCCCTGCGCAGCGCCGCCATTACTAGTGATGCGTTGCTCGCGCCCACCACAGCGGTTATACCTCGTGTCAGCTGATCGCGCTGGTCAAAGCCTAAGAATGCTTCGTTGTACGCAATACAAGAACCCAGACGGCTGGCTGCGGCGGCGCCAGGTCTACGTGAGTCCTAAAAACCCGTGCACTAAAAGTCGTCTTCCAGGCGCGTAAGCTTCTCGCCGCGCGTACAGCTGTACAGCTGCATTGTGCGCGTCAGCACTGGTCGACAGCATTCCCACACAGCGCGTCGCTTGCACAAGCTCGGTGCGGCGCTGCCAATTGCACAGCACATCCATCTCAAAGCAGCAATAAGCAGCAAATGCAAACATGAATCCGGCCGCGCACGAGCTCGTGCCGACGGCGAGCGCGGACGACGCGCGAGCCTTGGCGCCGAGCGACGATGAGGGCTATGGACGCGTGAGACGACATCCGGCGTCGATCGACGACGACAGCGACGACGACGAGGCGAACCTCGGGCACGAGTGCGCCAAGTTGCTGGTCTTATGCGGCCTCATCGTCGCGCTGGTCCTGATGAACAAGGAGATCGGCGCCGCGTTGTTGACCATGAAGAGCTGGCTCCTGAAGCACATTCCCCTGTATGCCTACTTCTTGGCCTACGTGGCGGTCCAAGGGTGTAGGCGCCTGGTCCCGCCGCTGTACTACGCGATCCCGATCGGCCTGCTCACCATATTCTACCTGGTGGCGCGCCTCGGCTGGCTGCGAGCCGGGTTCGTCTACCAGTCCTGGCAGCTGCTTGACATCATTTTCTTCGTCGCGATCAAATGTATCTGGATCGACAAAATTGCGCTGGTGCTCGACAGGAGCCACGAGGGCAAGAAGATTCGTAAATATTTGCCGCGCGATCTCGTCAAATTACTAAGAGTCCTGGACAAGGAGTGGAAGCGGCGCATCTCCGAGGGCGAGTACTCCTTCGCGTGGCGCGTCGGGACCGTGGCGTTATTAGGAAACGCCTACGGCTGCGACGAGATGGTCACGCTCTACTTCCTCGCGACGCGGTGCGACATCTCGCTCGCGTTCTTCGCCGTCGCGTGGCTATGCGTGCAGCTCCTGGCGCTGCCGGCGGAGTTGGTCCGGGCTTACACGGTGCACTCATTCGTCGGCGCGTTGGCCGAGGACGACTGGGGCATCCTGGGGAGCGCCTTCCGCAAGGCGCCGATTGCCCTAGTCGTGGTCTGGGTCGTCGTCGCCGTCGTCGCGACGGTCGCGATCCACTCGGTGCACTGCAAGCTGCTCTGAAAGAACGCGCCGGCGTCGCCGCGGACGCCCCGGTCGACGCGCCGCGCGGAGCTCGTCCGCCGCCAGCGCCGCGACCTCTCCGCGGCGTGACTGTTGTTGTTAATTGTATCTACTTTATCACAGGGGCCTCGTAGCCCAAACAAGCGTAGTCCTGCCGGAGGTACGCCAGCGCGTTTCGAATCCCGCGGGGGCTCGTCCGGAGGAGCGTCAGGGTGTCGAAGTTGCCCTCGACGGTGTTAGCGCGGGAAGGCAAAGAGGCCGAGAGCGTGTGATTGTGCGGATCGAGCAGGGGGAAATCTCGCAACAATAGAGCCAGGTCTTCCTCGAGGCGCTCCAACCTTAGGACTCGATCGATAGGCCGCTCCAGCAATTCAATAAACCACGTCTGCGACATGACGTGGAACCACACGCACCCTTCTTTCGGCCTGGACGTCACTAACCGGTCGCCCTCGCTTCGTATTAAATCGACGAACGCCTCGAAGGTATCCGCTTCACTCATGGAGGCGTTGAACGGCCAGTGCCGCGCCGCGCGATGCCGCACGGTGCCATACCCACTTAAAAAGCGCTGCAACGGTTCGCGCACGACCGTGAAGCTTCGGTGTACGTCAAACGCTTTGTTCCGCTTGTTCTCCGCGAAGGGCCGTTGCAACCAATGCTTGACGCTCGTCGAGCCCGTCTTCGGGATTTCGAGGAAGAAGACCGGGGCCGTGCCGTCCGCGACGTCCACGAAGCGGCCGTAGGGGTGTTTCAGGTCGCAGGCGTATTGGGGTCGCGCGTCTTTGGCGCCGCGGCCCCCGATGGCATCTTCTGTGGTGACAACACTGTACTCATCTCGAGCGCCGTAGACCGCTCTACATTGATGCAGCGCGCGCGGGTCGCCGATGTCCATAGCGGCGACCGCAGTGGCGACGAGCACTGCAGCGGCGCGGCGCATCAGTAGCAGTGCGCCACAAATTATTCGAAGATCACAGCTGTCCCGGCACCGTGCGAGTTGCTCTCGCGCAGCCCATGGAGAAGTCGGTGTGCATGGATGGTCCGTGGCCTCTCAAATGTACACATGTCCGCTCTTTCTTGCTGACAATTTTATGGAGCTTTTTAGGTTTCTTGGTGCGTGCGGGTCTCACGGGTTTTATTCGCCAACCGCGCGACGGGGAATCCCAACCCTATCCAGCCCCAGGGGGGCGCCAGCGGAGGCTTCACGGGTCGTCTCGTCCTCAATGATTCAAAACGGGTTTCATGAACTGGTTTCAGCAAAAACAATTTATTATGATGAAATCCGCTGTGGGCGCATCGCTGTGGGTTATGCCGCGGTGACAATCGGACGAGATTCTGCGCACTCGTCTGGCAGTCATGAGGCTGCCCCGATGCCGCCCACGCGAGGCAGACGACCTGCCTAGCTCTAGGTAGAGTGCTGCCCCACGTGTCGCAGCGTCGTACCGATGATGCGGTGGGGACTGCTGCTCCTGCTGCACACGGCACATGCCGGCGACCATCGAGGCTGCCACGGCAAGGCCAAATGCCACGAGCCCACGCACAGCACGGGCGCGCCGCGTCCGACGCCCGCGCCCTCGGCGAGCGACCCGCGGGTCCGGCGCGCGGACGAGCTCAGCCGGTGGTTCGCCGCGATCCAGAACCCGCACGCTCGAGCCAAGGCGCGGCCCCTGGACGCCTGGACCGTGTCCGCGCTCAAGAACATCAGCGGCCGGACCGTTAGTATCTCCAGTGGTAACGTGAAACAGGTTCTGCGGGGCGGTAAGGTCGGCACGCACCCCGTGCTCTTGAAGGGCTCCCAGGCGAACCACACGCGGGACCGGCTCGGCGGGACGGTTTATTTGGAGATGGTCTACCTCGAGTCCTTGCGCGGCGCGCCGGGCATCCCCAAATTGTACGGCGCGTGGCTCATGAACGAGCACGTCTGGTACGCGACGCAGGACTGCGGCCGGCCTATTGGAGTGTCCCCCCATCCGGGGCGGGGCACCAAGCCCACGGTGCTCTCATCAGATTTTCTGGCGCGGGCGCGTGACAAACCCCTGGAGCTCGCGCGGGCCTTATTGCGATGCTTCCGGTCGTGGGCGACGGCCGGCTTTTTATTAGACGACTTCAAGGCGCAGCAGTTCACCCTGGATAGTCATGGCGACGTGTACCTCGTGGACGGCCCGAGTTCGCTGCGCGAGTCGGCCGTGGGCGGCGCGGTCTACCGGGCCGTGCGCCACGGGCGGCAGTTCACGCCCAAGAACAAGATCAAGTTTTACGCGGGCAAATTGGAGCGTGCAAAGAGCGCCGGCGACGCGGAGGACGTCACGAGGTGCCGTCCGGCGCCTCAGAGATACACACCATCGATGATATGTCCCCGCTACCTAGGTACACGGCCAAGGTCGCGAAGTTCCAGGAGCAGCTCGACGCGCTCGGCGACGAGATCGAGAACAACATCCCGCCGCCGCCGGCAACCTGCGTGACCCAGCCGCGCCGGCCGCGCAAAGAGGGCACCATCCCGCAGACCGACGTCTGCCCGGTCACCAAGGGGCACCATTCGTGTGGTTTCAAAGGCGACTGCGAGGCGGGGGCGCGAGGCGCGCCGGAGAGCGCCGGCGTGTGCCGCGCGGGCCAGTGCCTCGCGTTGGGCCCCTGGACGCACGTGTACGACGTCGCGGCGCGGCCCTGGCTCCTGCCGGGCATCGCGCGCCACGCGGCGGACCCCGCGGCGCGGAAGGTGCTGGAGGATCTGATGGCCAGGGCGTGCGCGGCGGACCCCGCCGCGCGGCCGACGTTCGACGCGATGATCGCGGAGTTGGAGCGACATATCTAGTACGATGTGGGTGTTGGCGACAGCCGCCGTCTGTCGCCTAAATGTTAGTAATATAGTCAGTACACAACACACTTAGTCCGTCGTCCGAGTCCGAGGCGTCCCAGTCGTCGCCGCTGACCGTCGGACCCGCCTCGTCCGGGCCCCTCACCTTCCCCCAGGGCGCGGCCGAGGTCGAGGCCCGCTTCACGGGCGCGGGCGCGGGCGCGGGCGCCGCCTCCTCCGCCTCCTCGTCGTCGGCCGCGGCCTTGGGCGCCTTGGCGCTGTGCTTCCGCGACGACGCCGGCGCGGCGTCCTCCTCGCCCTTGGCGCCGCGCTTCCGTTGAACAACCTCGGCCTCCTCCTCGGCCTCGGCCTCCTCCTCTATCCCCACGAGCTCCGCCACCTGATCCTTTTTGGCGTCCAAATTGGATGCCAGGGCCTCCTCGTCGATCTCGTCGCCCTCGGCCTCCAAAATATCATTGAGGAACGACGTATCCTCCGAGTACTTCAGCAAGTTGCCCAGGCCGAACAACTCCCCGTCCCGCTTCCCCTTGACGCCCTTGAAGCGCCGGTCCTCGTACTCCTTCGACTTGGCCTTTTTTTTGGCTTCAATCGCCGAACCGGTGACCTTGTTCTTGTAGAGCTGGCGCATCAAGGTGAGTTCCTCGATGGTGCCCCTCGAAACAAGTTTGTACACACGCACCTGGCGTAGTTGCCCCAATCTAAAAGCGCGGTCCTGGGCCTGGGCGTCGAACGTCGGATTCCAGTTGACGTCGAAGATGACCACTCGGTTGGCGGCCTGGAGGTTCAGGCCCGTGCCGCCGGCCTTCGTGGAGATGTAGGCCAAAAAGATCTGGTCGTCGGTGTTGAACTTGTCCACGTTTTTCTGGCGCTGGGCGCCCGCCGTCGCGCCGTCGATTCGAACAGAAGAGGGGTAGACCGTCTTGAAGGTGCCTTCTAGGATGTCCAGTGTTTGCGTCGACGCTGAAAAGATGAGGACCTTTGCTGGTGGGCTTTCTCGGTCGAAGCGGTCTAGTAACCCGTGGAGAGCGCCCAATTTTCCCGCCTGCGTTTCATCCCGCAGATCCTTCCAGCGCGTCGTTCTTATACAAGATGATGGTTCAACACCGTGCGCCAACGTGCAGAAGCGCCGGGCGACCTCTACTTTCTGTTGATCATCTTTATGTTTCGCGTCCAGCTTGATCAGCTCGGGGTGGTTGGCGATCTTGCTTAGCTTGGACATGACAGAAAACGTGTAGCACTGGGGGCACTTCTCACAAGGTAAACCATCGCCGTTCTTACAGGACGACGCGAAGTAGCACTTTGAGGCGAAGTCTCCTCCTAAAAGTCGCGGGAGCATGTCCGCTCTATGACAACACTTACCTCTTTTCTCGCCTTCCCGGCCGCAGTCGCAGGGCTCCTTGGCTCGTTTCAAGCAATCCACGTCCGGCGACTCGACCACGTTTCTGTATAATCGAGCTTGCAAGGGCGATAGCGTACACATGACAATCTTCTCCTCCTTGCCCGCCTTGAGCTGCTCGCTCAATTCTTCCTCCTTCGTGCGCCGTAGGATGTATCTAGAGGTGATGCGCTGCAGCTGCTTCCTTCTGTCCGTCGCATTGCTTCGTTGATTTCTGCTCGCGCCCGCCTCCTGGCCGCGGGCGATCGTGTTCTCGTACGTCTCCTTGAAGTCTCCTTTCGAACCCAGGACGGCGTCCGTGCACAAACTCAGTAACGCGTGGAGCTCCTCCATGTTGTTCTGGAGGGGCGTGCCTGTGAGCCCAAAGAGCACGTCTGCGCGACTCTGGATGCTGCGCATCTCCTCATATCTTTTAGACGCGGGGTTCTTGTAGCCGTGGGCCTCGTCCACGATCACGCAGGCCCATCGGTCCGGCCCGCTTTCCGTGAGGTTCTTGGCCAAGGAGTGGGTCGTGACTAAGACGTCCGTCGCGCCGTTCTTCGCATCTAATGCGGCCTGCGCTGCTTCACTTCCGGTCTTGGCCACACAGACATTGAGCAATGTGAACTTGTTCAGCTCGCGCTTCCAACCCTCTAGTAAGGAAGTGGGCGCCAGCACTAAAGCGACCTTGAAATCCGCGTCGGGCGCCTCGTTCCGCCGCGCTTTTCTTCTTCTCGCCCGCGCCCGTTGACCGTCTTTCCGACGACTCCCGGTGCACCCCAATAACGCCGCGAAGAACGCCACGGTCTGCAGCGTCTTGCCCAGCCCCATGTCGTCGGCCAAAATGCCCCCTCTCCCAGAAGACGCCTGGCGCCAGAGCCACTGCATGCCCTCGACCTGGTAGGGGAAGAGGTAGCGGTGGATCGTGCCCGGGCAGGTCACGTTGCCGCCGCCGCACTGGGCGCCGTCGCCCTCCAGGACCAAATCGCCCCTTTGTGGCTCGTCGAAGAACTTGACGCGGAAGGCGTCGCTCGCCGGGTCCGGCATGGGGCCGTCGGACTCGGAGCCCGAGGCCGAGGCGTCCGCTACATGCGCTGTTTTCTTCCCGCCCGCGCGCGGTTTCCGCTCGCCCGCGGGGCCCTTGGGCTTCGGTGCCTTGGTCCTAGCTTCCTTCGCCTTTTGTGCCGCCCAGGGGTCGAAGCCGCCGCCCATGGAGTCGTCCGAGTCGTTGTTACAAACCTCGCCGCCGCCCAGGAGCGCATCGAGGTCGGGTGGTGGTGTTGGTGGTCTAGGCGCCCGCCTCTTCTTCGGGCGCTCCTTGCGCGTCGGGGCCGGGCGCGGCGGCCGCACGTCGTCCTCGGAGGACGACGCGCCGTCGCCGGGCGCCGGGTGCGCCTTCTTCCGCTTCGACGGCGGCGCCCGCGGCTTCGACGGCGCGTCGTCGTCGAAATCCGGCGCCCGCGCCTTCTTGGGCGGCGGCGGGCGGCCGCCGTCGGACGAGTCCGAGTCCGAGAGCACGCCCTTCTTCTTCTTCGGCTTCGGCCGCGCATGCGCGGGCGCGGCCGGCGCGCCCGCGGCGCTGCGCCGGCGCGCCTCGGCGCCGGCGCGCCGCTTCTCGTCGCGGCGCCGCCGCAGCTCCGCGCCGCTCAGGCCGACGGCCTTGGGCTTGTCCGCGAGGAGCGCCTCCGCAGTCACGATGGTGCGGCCCGCGGTCAGGCCCGCGCCGAGGGACGGCCGCGGCTTCGGCCGCGCGACGGGCCTCGGCGGCGGCCGCGCCTCGTCCTCGGACGAGGTGGAGAGCACCATGTCTGAATTTGTTCGGTCGCAGCGCTGCGCCTGTCGGCCGGTCCAATTGTATGGTTACAACTGGGTGCAAGCGCGGGAGCAGCTATACCTCTTGAGCGCGGATCGATCACAGTTCCAAAAACCCGTAAAACAAACCCGCACGCTGCCTTGCCAGCTAAATTTAGCTATTGCTCGCCCCTGCCGTGACCTTAAGGTTCAGTCTAGGATTAGAGCTCCTTGACTGCGTTGCATAATATAGGAGCAACAGATCACAGACAGCACAGAAGCCACAGAGCCACCATGCGTGCTGCACTCACCGCACTACTCGTCGCAAGCTCCCTCCGAGACGCAGGAGGGGAGGCCTGGGGCCCGGCGCCCACGCCGTTCCCGGACCTCGGCTTCGCGGGCGGCGCGATCCTGACGGGCGCGGTCCTCGGATGCTCGGCGGCGGCGGGCAGTTTCGCGTTCGTGCGCCAGGGCGACGCGTGCCTGATCGAGCGGCTCGGGCGCTACAAGCGGACGCTGACGGCGGGCCTGCACCCGAAGCTCCCCTTCGTCGAGAGCGTGGCGGCCTACTCGTCCATCAAGGAGCGGGTCCTCGACGTGCCGGCGCAGCGCTGCATCACGAAGGACAACGCGCCCCTCTCCGCGGACGCCGTGGTCTTCTACCGCATCACGGACCTGACCAAGGCCAAGTACGCCATCGATGACTACCGCTTGGGCGTCTCGAACCTGGTGCTCACGCAGCTGCGGTCGGAGATCGGGCAGCTCACCCTGGACGAGACCTTCACGGCGCGCGAGCAGCTGAACGCCATTTTGCTGCGCGAGGCGAACGCCGTGTCCGAGAACTGGGGCGTCCAGGTGCTACGTGTTGAGGTCAGGGACATCCTGCCCTCGCCCGAGATCATCTCGGCCATGGAGCTGCAGATGGCCGCCGAGCGCAAGAAACGGGCCGCGGTCCTCGAGTCCGAGGGCAAGCGGGAAGCGGCAGTCAACGCCGCGACGGGGCGCCGGGACGCGGTCGTCCTGGCGGCGGAGGGCGAGCGGGCGCGCCTCACCGCGGAGGCGACGGGCATGGCCGAGGCTCTGGCGTCCGTGGGTGATGCGCTGGCGGGCGCCGAGGGCGACAAGGCCGCGGCGCTCCTCATCGCGAGGGCGCGAATAGCCGCCGATCTCGCGTTGGCCACGTCGGCGAACGCCAAGGTCATCGTCTCGAACGGCGGCGGCGGCGAATTGGGCGGCGCGGCCGGCGCGGCGGCCCTGGGGGCGACGCTCGGGTTGGGGCAGGGCGCTGGGGACTAAGTTCTTGTGGGCTCTAGATCCCTCACCGGCACGCCGCCTCGACCCTCAACCAGGCGGGGGGGTGGTCGTGAGGTAATTAACTAGAGTAGGAGACTAGTGTACCGAGGTACTTATATATGCCAGCGCCGCGGTGCGGGGATTGAGGAACGCTCTTCTTGGATAGCGTGCGCATCGATCATCGCGAAGGGGACCCGCTGGGTTGCCCTTGAAGGGGCTCACGGCGCAATTCACGGCGCGTCGTCGGGCGCTGGCGTCGGCTTGGCGACCGGCGGGGCGACCGGCTTGGCGACCGGCTTGGCGACCGGCGCGACCGTGGGCGCCCGCGAGGGCTCGGACTCGGGGCAAAGCTTGTTTCGCCATCGAGCACCGTCACCACGTCGCCGTAGCACTTGAAGTTGATGTCGGGCCCGTCGATCACGGTGTTGCCGGCCTGCGTTTCGGATTCCTCCGCGTGGGGGCGGGCGGGCGCAGTGGACGCGGGTCGCGCACGGAGATCTCGGCTTTGCCCGGTGCCCCGTACCGTTAACGGTACGGGCCACACAGGTTCTAGTGAGTTTTGCGCCACTAGCCCCTAGTGTGTTTTGCGCCGCTCGCCAGAACGCTGTTCTTCGCCGCTCGCCTCTTCGCCCCACGTAAAAACGTTTCTCTCGGTCCCAGCGTTCCGATGAGCTTTTTTTCAAAACCACCCGAGCCCATGCTGCCGCGAAACTGCCGCCGACACTAGGATCATTTCGGACCCGCTCTAACCCGACTCTCGCCCAACCCTAACCCTAGCCCTAGTCTACTCCTAATCCTAACCCTTACTCGGACCGAATCCTAACCTCAACCTCGCGACAGATAAAAAAAAGTCGAGTCCGTCATTCCGATTCTGACTTTTTCCATTCCATTTCCT
>Ga0114994_10003659_pt1 | contig 11225 bp, 9 predicted proteins | sample ArcticOcean_MG_C_9_FD_87043 | JGI IMG/M metagenome (GOLD analysis project Ga0114994, IMG submission 87043) | Marine microbial communities from western Arctic Ocean - ArcticOcean_MG_CB2_152 | ecosystem: Environmental > Aquatic > Marine > Oceanic | place: Arctic Ocean: Canada Basin | collected... | reverse complement strand
CTGCGGCGCGGCGGCTGGCGGCGGCCCCCCGGAACGGTTCTCGCCATAGCCGGGCCTTGCGCAGGGACGGCCCAAAACCGACGCCACCCTCGCTCACCACCAATCACAACCGCCCACGTCTCTACCCGCGCACGCCGAAACAATTTACATACCGCAGGCGCCCAAAGACCACACAACAAGGTCACGATGTCCAACGACCGCCGCGCCGCGCCGCGCAAGCGCAAGAACATCAGCACCGTCCTCGCCACCGCAGACAAGACGAACAACAAGGTCGCGCCTTTTCTGGCGAAGCTCGGCCAATTAGTAACCTCCATGCCCACCGAGGTCGGCGGCTGGTGCGACGACGGCCTCTCCTTCGTCGTGAATGACGAGCTCGCGTCGAGGACGGTGCTCCCCCAGTTCTTCTCGCACACAAATTTTAGATCATTCTGCCGCCAGCTCTCGTGCTACGGCTTCCGCAAGACGAGGAGACGCAAGCTGAGCCAGGCCAACGGCCAGAGCGGCTGGTCCGAGTTCCAGCACGCGCTCTTCCAGAAGGACCGCCCAGACCTCCTCGCCCAGATCCGCCGCATGGAGCACTTATCGCCCTCGGACGGCTCGCGCGCGGCCGGCTCGGACCGGCCGCACTCGCGCGCGCCGCCGCCGAAGCGGCAGCGCTCGGGCTCGGACATGAGCGACGAGGACGCCGCGGCGGCGCTCCGGAGAGTCTTCGGCGAGCCGGCCGAGCTGACGCGGACGCCGCGGCCCTCCGGCTCTGGCCTCGACGGCCTCGCGGTGCTGACGGCCGCGCTCTCGGCGCAGGTGCCGTCCCCGGCGGGCAAGACGCCGGCGCCGGTCACGGTCGACGCGCCCGAGACGCCGGCCGTCGGCGACCGCCGCATGACGGTGGGCGCGAGCGACTGGCCCGTCGCGGCGCCCTACTCGACGCCGCGCGAGGCGGAGCCCGTCGCGCGCACGGTCTCCACCACGGAGGGCGACGCGGCGCCGGACGTCAAACTCCTCCAGAATCGCGTCGCGACGCTGGAACAAATGCTCGTCGAGCGCGACGCTTTTATTTCTCAATTGTTCGCCAAGACGCACCCCGGCGCCGGCGCGGCGCCGTCGGTAACACCGCGGCAACCGCCGCCCCCCGTCAACGTCGACGCGCCGCCGGCCGCCGAGGCCGACGCCGACGCCGACGGCGACGCCTCGCCAAAAAACGTCGCGTCGGTCCCGGTGTCCGACGAGCGCGCGCCGGTCGTCGCGTTCGCGGCGCCGATGTGCGCCGAGCCGCCGCTGGCGAGCGTGGCGGTCTGATTCCCCCCCCCCTGCCGGCTCTCACGCGCGCCTCACGGCCGTGTGTTTGCCCCTGACTACCCTATCAATACACTAAAAACACAAAAAACATTCCATCACTACCAATGTGTCGTACTATGCCACCCGCAAGGATGAGTGGGCGGGGCCACTGTTAGGACACTGTGGAGCCCGTGCACAAAACCCGAGGCCCTCTGAGCGCCGCGCCGCGCCGCGCCGCGCCCGCCTCGGGTCAGTGCTCTGCGGCTCCGTCCCGGGCTGCCGACCTTGCTCGCGCGTCTTCTTGCTCTCTTAGTAACGCGTCACAGCGCGCGGAACGAGCACAGACATATGCGTCTCCGTCTCCTGTCCTCCTAACATCCTACTGGCAGTGGGGGTGGCTGATCCAGAGTTGGACGAGCTCGTGGGACGTCCGACCGGCCATATCTCCCTGCAATTTCTACGTACTTGCTTGGAGACCGGCGCCGACGTCAACACGACCGACACCGATGGTAACTCGGCGCTACACATTGCGGTACAGAAGATCTTGTGCCCGGAGCCAGAAGACGTGTACGAACCAGGCGAGACGGCACGCGCGGCGGAAGCCGTCGCCATGCTCCTGAAAGCGGGCGCGGATGCTACCACTGTGAAGTTTATACCATTTGGTGTGCCGCATCTCGTGACGCTGAAGCTCCTGCACGCTGGCGCGCGCATTAGTTATGACTTGCTCATACACACTGTGCCAGAGGGCGACTACCAATTTAACAAAGCTGTGTTCCTGCACAGAGTGCATGCGGCTGGTGGCTTCCATGTTTACAAAGAAGAACGATCCGGGAGGATGATGGCCGTCCGCCTCCTCGCGCGGGATCGCAACGTCCCCAAGGAGGTCGCCTCTATTTGCTCGAATTCGTGGCCAACCACACTTTCCGCCGCGTGAACGTAAAGTCGTACATCGCGGAGTTCATACATTGCAATACGTTTAAAAAACACTACGACACCGACGACACCGATGAATCCGACGAGGTAGACGACGGGGAGTGATGTGTGTATCCCGTTAAGTTACTGTTGTTATACCATTATTGTTCGCGCGCGGGGCAGCCCGCAGGGGATGGACAAAACGGGTTTTTTTTTAATGAGCTGAATTCGCGCAAAGCAAGGCCATGCGGTGCTTGAAAGCGCTCTTCCTCGTCGTAACGGCCGGTACTGCGAGTAATGCGACGACCGGCTTTCTGCTCGCCGCGACGAGAACGCCGGTAGCGTCGCTCAAAAGCCAACCAAGCAAAGGTGATGACCTCGGCGCGCTCCTCCGCGACATCTGCGCGGCGCGCTACCCCGCACGAGTGGTCGTCGGCGACGCCAAGGAGGCGGACATAGTTCGGAGACGACGGCCGTGCGAAAGGATCGACGTCGTAATTTACCAGCACGGCCGCAGCCTCACGGACGTGAAACTGCGTTATTTCAAGGTGGGCGCCATCATGAGTCAACTCCCGATCTACCCCGGCGGGACGCTCTGCATTGATAACGACGTCGCTCTACGTCGAAGCGCCGTCGACGCGCTGTTCGCCCTCTTCGACACTGTTCGTAAGAACAAAAAGGTCGTGGGACTCAATCACGCCCACATCTGTAGTCCGAAGCAACATCAGCTTCACAACGTCCCCAATAAATTCTGCGAGCGGAACAGTGGCGTCATCTTCTGGGCGGAGCCGACCAAGTCGGTCGTCATCGCAAAGGAGTGGCTCCACGAACTCGAACATGGTACCTCGAAGGACGGCCACGACCAGATGCCTCTGCGGAAGGTGCTCTATCGACATCGCAACGACGTCTACGATTTACCCGCGCGGGTCCAGCGCCGAGGGTTATCGCACTCGCCCTGCGAGGGCGAGCCCCTGTTATGGCACGCGCACAGATCAGGCCGCATCAAGTGGGCCAAGATTCACAAGCACGGCGCGGCGGAGGTCTGTGGTTTTGTAGTCTAGTAAATGTCCAGTAGTATAAGGAGACAAACACATAGCTTAGGCCGCAACAGCACCGAGCGCCCGTAACTCCGCCTCCACCCCGCCCGCCACATCCCGCAAGTCGCTACCAGCCAAAGCGACCGCCTGACGCGCCGCCGCCACGAAGTCGGAGGACACGCGGTCGTCCCGCAGCAACCGACACAGTGCTAGTAAAGCACAGCGCGGCTTGATCGGCGCGTCGGATCCCGAGCAGGCGCGTTGGACGAGGTCACAACTCATCGCTCGCAGAGCAGTCCGTGCCGCGAGCGCGTCGATCGCCATGCGGCCGCTCTCGGCCTTAGTCGCGTCGCGCTCGGCGGCGGCGAGCCGCCGGAAGCACGACGCGGCGACGGCGTCAAGCGCGTCGTCCGGCGGCTCGACGGACACGGCGAGCCGCGCAACTAAAGTCTCGGCGCGCGCCAGGCGCCGCCGTTGGGCAACGTCGCGCGGTCCCGCCGCGGTTGACGCCGCGGCCGCCGCGAGCCGCGCGAGGACCGCCCGGCTCGGCTCCGCGGCCGACGCGGCAGCAGCGGCGGCGAAGATGAGCGAGGCCGTCGCGGCGCCGGGCGCCGTCGCGTGCACGGCGTCCGTGAGCGCCGCGGCCGCCGTCTCCAGCAGCACCGCGGCCGCGTCGTCGACGGCACCCCGCGCCTTCAGCGCGTCGAGCAACGCTATAGACGCCGTCGCGTCCTCTGCGACAGCCGCGCACGCGGCCCGGACGACAGCGGGAGGAACCGCCCCGAGATGCGCCAGCAGCGCACCCGCCCGCGGCCAGCACCGTTCATTGCACACGAGGACCTCGAGGTGCGGCGCCACGGCCGCGTCGATCGACGACGGACAGCGCCGCGCGACGTCGACGAGGGCGCCCAGCAAAAAGTCGGCGTCGTCTTTATTGTCGGCCCGCGCCGCGCTAGACGCGAGCGCCGCGCACCACGCGGCCGGCGGACCCGCGGCCTGAGCCGGCGTCGCGCGCCGCGCGGACGCCAGGGCGGCGCTCGCGAGCACGCGCGCGTCCTTGGTTTGGAGATCGGCCCGGTCCAACCCCGCCGCCCGGAGCATGTTCGCCGCGGCCTTGATGTCGCGCTTCAGCAGCACGCGCCGCGCCAAAGCGCGCCGGGCGGCGCCCCGGAGCCGCGGCGCCAGCGCCTCGGCGAGCTTCGGCGCGGTCTTCAGGTCCGCGTCGAGCGCGCAGGCCACGAGCGACGCCTCCGCCGCGGCGAGGAGGTCCGCGTTGGGCTTCGCGGCCTCGCGTACTTGCAGGAGCGCGGCCTGCGCAAGTACGTCGCGCGTCGCGTGAAATACGGAACGCCCTCGGCGCGCCAAGCACGCGAGCGGCTCGAGCTCCTCGAGCGCCCGGAGGACGGCGCCCTTCGTGGCCCGTTCCGCCGTCGCGCGGCGCACCGCGTCGCCCGCCAGCTCCGTGCACCGCGCGCCGAAGCCGTCGTCGGTACTGTCGTCTAGCATCGGCGCCGCCTCGTCGGCGCCGGCGACGCCTCGATATAACGTCACGGCGCCGCCGTCGGTGCGGTCATCGCCCTCTAAAACGTCGGCCTCGGGCGCGAGCGAAAAGGGCCCCTGCGAGCCCTCCAGGAAGACGGACGCGCAGCACCTCAACAGCGACGCGCGATACGCGTCGGCGTCGTGGTCCTTTGGGGGCAGCGCGACACGCGCCGCGTTCACGAGGGGGGGGCGGAGCGTCTTCGCCGCGGCCGCGGAGAGCTTCCGGCGACAGGCGTCCGGCGCGTTTTTGATCAGCGCCTCGAGCACGACGCACGCCTCCTTCCGGCAGCCGAGGTCGAAGGAGCTCAAGGCGGCCCCGAGACGAGCGGCAAAGAGCGGCGCCGCGGCAACGATGGCCGCCTGTCGCGCGTGCTCGTCGGCCACGTCGTCGCCCGGGCCGTAGGCCGTCGGCAGGATGGCGTCCCGGATGAGTCGCGACGCGGCCCTTCGCGTGGACCCGTCGTCGTCGTTGATGAGGCGCGCCGCGCCGTCTACCAAGGGTGCGAAGCAGCGCCAGGCCTCGTCGTTGTGGACGATGGCGATCTCGCGCGCGCCGTCGCACGCGGCCGCCCGCTGCTTCGCCGAGTGGTGCGCGAACTGGGCGAGGTGCTCGTCGAGCGTGAGGCCCCGCCGCGACACCTTGGCACCGCTGCGGTCCTTCGCCACGGATTGCTCGGCAATGGACAGCTGCCGCGTCTGAAACGACGCGTCGGTCTCGCCGGCGCGACGCTTGACCTTGCGGCCGACCTTGGCTTTCGGCCGCGCGAAGTCGCCAGTGTTGCGCGCGGACCGCTTCTTGCTGAGGAAGTCCGAGGGTTTCTTCGGCATGGTTTCTGTATGTGTTGCGTGCTCTCCTTGCAAGTGGTGCTGTCTGTATGTGCAGCGTGCTCCTGTGTAAGTGGTGCTTGACGGCTGCTATGGCGCTTTTACTGCGCGTTTGGCAGCAGCTATATATAACCGGATGCAAACGTCAGCGATGGCGGCTGTGCGGCCGCAAGGTGAGCGATGGTGGCCAAAACTAAATCGGTCATCGCGCACGGGTTTTTCACACGGGTTTCGTGCTCTCGGGTCAGCTCTTGAGAGGCCGCTGCGTGGCGTGTTAAAATGAGCAAGCGCTTCATTGACCTCACGGAGGACGACAACCAGAAAAGGCAGCGGCCCATTACAAGCAGTGATGCGGCATTAGCGCGCGCGCTCGCGGCCGAAGCGCCGCAGACGCCCAGCACGCGCGGTGACTCCGCCCTGGCGCGGCGGTTGGCGAACGAGGCTGTACGGCGGCCGACGCCGCGGCCGCCGCGGCCACCTGATACGAGCGGCGACGCTGCGTTGGCGCGCCGCCTGTCGGGCCGCGGCGGCGGGCGCCCTGCTCCGTCGGGCCGCGGCGGTGGGCGGCCGGCCATGGCGCCGCGACCACGTGCGGCACTGGCGTTCCGGGTGCGCTGGGTGCCGCCACCACGGCTCCTCGGCGCGCCAAGGCTTGCTCCCCCGTTGTGGGCGCCACGGTCGGCCGTGTGCGCGCGCTCGTACACGTTCGACGCGGACGCCGCGCGCAGGACGACGCGCGATGTGTGGGTCAGCGTATCGACGCGGAAGCTCGCTGCGGGCGGCATGCGGACGGCCTACGCGATGAGCGAGTTCCTGCCGTCGTCGCGGCGCGGCGGGAGCTACACGGAGTCGGTGGCCAAGACCTTCCACACCGCGGTGGCCAAGACGCCGCAGGGCCATCGCGACGCGCACTTCAACGAGGCGGCCACGCAGATGATCGCCGAGGGGTTCGCGCGCGAGTACAACGCGCACCCGGCCGTGGCGTCGAACACGCGGGCCAACAAGATCGCGTTCGTGTCCGCATCCGTCCTCGAGCTGCCGGGCGGGAAGCTCGCGAACGCCGAGTTCCTCCTTCCGGGCAACTACGTCAAGCACAACGACAACAACGGCGGTGTTACGGCGGAGGGGCGCGAGGTGCCAAATGCGTTCAGCCACTTCACGTACGAGCGAACGCGCGGGGCGCTGATAGTCGTCGACATCCAGGGTGTCGGCGACTTCTTCACGGATTCGCAGATCCACACGCGCGACGGTCCCAATGGCGGCGTCGCCAACGGTTACGGCGTCGGCAACATGGGCGCAGCGGGCATCCGGAAGTTCTGCGCGTCGCACCGTTGCAACGCCGTGTGCCGCGCGCTCCGGCTCAAGCACTTGTAGGCGCGCGCCCCCGGCATATAACGTGATGTATATCTAATTCCTCACAAAACCCGCTTTTGCTCGTAATACTGAGAAAACCCGCACGCATGTTTCAGCTGAGCGCTCGAGCGCAAACTCCGGGGTGCATTGGTGCGTTCAGCGGGTCTCCTGCACGCCCCATAGCCGCTCTAAGCAGCGCAGCTACGCCTAACCTCGCCGCGGCACGCCTGACGCCGCACCGGGGCCTGGGTCGACCACCTGCAGCGCGCACCGACGCGGCGCAAAGCGCAGCGCAAAAATCGACGCGCGGCGCAAAAACACGCGAGCGCAATGAGCAGCACGCCGCCGCGCAAGGGCTCGCCGCCGCGCACCAGCAACGGCCGCGCGCAGCGCGCGAGCGCCCTGCTGGGCACGGACGCGCCGCTCGCGCGCGACCGGCCGCGGCGCGTGCCCAGCCGCACGACCTTGGGGAAAAAGAACAGCCTCGGCGCGGGCGCACCCCTCCTCAACTGCACGGCGGAGTCGCGCCGCCAGGCCGCCGACGGGCAGCAAGCTGCGCGGCGGTTCAAGCGCCGCGCGAGCGCGCCGCGACCGTCGTCCGGACCCATGGTGCTGTCGCTCGCGACGGCGGGCGCGCTGGGCGTCGCCGTCGCCAAGGGATTGGTGCGATGCGGCTCTTGGCCGCCGCGCGCGGTGGGCTGGGGCTTCATCGCGTTCCTGTTCATGCACGCCTGGCTCCTCCCGACGTACCTCCCCTTCCTCTTTAAGGCGCCACAACCCGTGGTGGAGGAGGAGCCCACGTCGCCGTCGAAAAAACTGCTGGCCTGCTGGGGGGGCAGTTTGGAGCGCGTGCCGCCGCAACCCATTCAGGAGCTGCCCGAGACGCTGGAGGAACTGGAGGAGCCCTGGATGGCCGAGGCCAAGCTCCCGAGCCGGTGGTCCATTTCCGAAAGGCGCTTTCTGAAGCGGTGCCGGGAGACCTTCGCTGAACAATTTGCGGCCGTGACGCCGTACGCGGACGTTTACGGGGACCGGCGTTTATTGCGAGTGTTACGGATGGACCCTCTACGCGACGAGGACGCCGCTGTTAAAAAAGTAGGGGACTACCTAACTTGGAGAAGGGAGACGAACGCGGATGACTTACGGGCCAGAGTGCCGGCGGACGGGCCGGACCCGAACAAGTGGCCCCACGGCGACGTGCTGTACCAGTGTTTAAGGATCCTCCAGTGCTCGGACCGGTACTTCGATAGGGAAGGTAACGCGGTTACCGTGTATCAGGCCTTCCACTGGCCGGCGCCCCAACTTAGAAAACATTTGCGGCAGCTCTCCACTGTGGAATTAGTGACGTTCTCGCAGATGGCCGCGGAGTACAACGGCAGCCAGCAGGAGAAGATTAGTCGGGCGCGCGAGGCGGTCGTGCTACAGAGCGTCAAGCGCAAATTTGAAGAACGAAAGCGGAACGGGTTGGCGGTGGACGACCCGCCGTTGCTAGATGAGGGCTGGGGCGAGCTCACGCGACTTTGTGCTATTACCGACATGCGCGGCTGTACGTTTGGCTCTGTGATGATGCCTACTTTAATTCCGGCCGTCGTGCAGGCGGTCCAAATGTTCCTGAACTATTATCCGTTCATCGTGGGCAAGCTCCACATCGTGAACTGCCAGCCTATGATCGCCTCCATATTTAGGAGGGCTCTGGTCAGCGTGATCCCGGCGCACGTCGCGAAGCAGATCACGATCCACGGCCTGGACTCGCGGGACATCTTCCAGAGCGTCGCGGCGGACCACCTGCCGCGCCAGCTCGGGGGGGAGGCCGAGTGCCCCGAGCTGGAGCCGCCGCCGCCGCCGCTCGCGGGATATTAATTAACGTATTGTGATACTATAATGACACGCCGAAATACAGCCTCCCCTTCACGCGGCAGCCAAACACGAAGAGCCCCAGCTCCCGGTCCACGGCCTCGAATGCTTTTTTCGAATAGGCTAAGCCCTCGGGGGTGTACTGCGACAGCGACTGCTTCGACTGGGTCGACTTCCACACCCTATCGAACGCATCGAACTCGATGACGGAGGCGGCGTACTCCATGGCATCTTTTGCATGAGTTCGCGTCTTCTCGTCCAGCTGGTCGTCTGGCAACCGGTAGGCGCGCTCCAAACATTGCCGTAGCGGTGATTCCGGTTTCGCGATGGTTTTCGCCACGGGTCGGAGCGGTGTCGGATCCTTATCGATCGCGTATTGGGCGAGCGTCTTCCGTATGAGGCCTTGTGCCTTCTCCGCTTCGCCGAGGCAGTCGACGGCGCCGACGCTGCGCGGCGCCGCGAGCGTCGTTACGAGTGCGCCGCCGAACGCGTGCAGCAGGCGGCTGCGTGACAGCGTAGGTTGTGGCTTACTAGAGCGCCGTCCATTGCTGAGCGCACCGCTGCGCTGCACCGCACTGCAGGCTAGTGCTAGTACCACTCTAAGCGCCCGCATGAATGCTCAATGTTGCATGAACGCGGTCTGTGGATGCCAGAGTGCCTGTTTTGTGTCTTATATCGAGTATCTGCAACGCTTTAGAGCTTGCAACGCAGCTGTAATTAGGCGCCAAAAACCGTCCAGAAAACCCGTGCGCCAGGCCAGCGCATCGACATAAAAGATCAACACCCACGGCAGTGCTCACAACACAACACTGCGGTGCTCACACCACCCAACATTTCAGCACTTGGAATCTTCCTCCTCGTCACCGCTCTTTTGCACGCAGTCCTTCCGGTAAACAGACAAGGATGATGCTCTCCCAGGCCCTAGTCATCGCATCAGCCACCGCATTCGTAGCCCCAAGAAATGCTCTCCGCCGGACGCCACCACTGCACAGCGCAGCGGCGGACTGGCGCAAAACGTGCGACGCGGGCGGCGTCGTGAGCTTCTTTGATTACGGCGTCAGGCTCGGCGGCGAGGAGGCGCCGGCCCGCGAGCAAGAGCGCACGCCGATATTTCCCTTTGACGCGGCGCCCGAGGCCACGGCGGCCTTATGGGAGCGCATCGACGACGTGGTCATGGGCGGTGTCAGTTCATCAAAGATCGTCGCCGGAGACAGCGGCGCGGAGTGGCGCGGCATCGTAAGGACGGACGGCGGCGGCTTCTGCGGCACGCGGACGTCGGCTTTGGACGCGCCGCTCGACCTGAGCAAGGCGAAGGGCGTCTATGTGGACGCGGTCTTGACGTCGGACGCCGACATTGCGCGCCGCGCCTGGAAGCTGACGCTGCGCACGGGGGCGTCGCGCTCCGAAGTCGTCTACTCGGCGGAGTGGGCGCCGTGCGGCCCTGATGGTAAAGGAGAGCCGTCCTTCGTGCCCTTCTCGGCCTTCCGGCTCGTCCGGGGGCCCCGCATCGTCGAGGGCGCCCCGCCGCTGAACGCATCGGCGTGCGAAAAAGTTTTCGGCTTCGGGCTGACCCTCTCGCGCTTCGGCCCCGCCGCCAAGGGGGGCGGGCCCCTCGAGGACTTTAGGGACGGACCTTTTGTGGTGAAGCTCAACGCGGTGGGCGCCTACGGGCCCGAGCTTGTAAAAGTGCCCGCGCTGGGCAAGAGCGGTGACGCGTCGCGGCCCAACTCGGCGCAGTACAAGAGCCCGATGAAGACGAACGGGTTGGTCCTGGGCCTCGTTCTGACACTCCTCCGGCCGCTCGCCAACCTCGTCTTCTCCGAGGAGGCGCGGCGGCGCGGCCAGGCGCGGCGCACCCTGGTCAAGGGCAACAAGTGCGCCTCGGGGTGGCAGGCGAGGCTCTACGGCCAGCGCGTCGTCAAGCGCATGCGCGGCCTCGGCGCCGGCGCCGCGCTTACCGAGGGCCTCGCCCAGTTCGCCAAGGACGCACTTGTGTTCGTCCTGGCGTTACCGCTACGTTTCGCGTTCAAGGCCGTCTTCGGCACGGTCCGGATCGTGCGTCGTTTGCGGGGCAAGAGGGCCATGCCGGCGCTCTAGGTAACTACAAATTAATGTACAGCTAAACAAACACGAGCACCACGACGGCGACGTCGTCGGCGCCGCGGGCGGACGCGTCGGCGCGGTCCCGCGCGAGCGCCACGAGCGCCGCGGCGGCCGCGCGGACGTCCCCGGGCGCCGTGGCTAGGGCATCAGAGACACAAGCGACGGCCCGCGCGTCGTCGAGAAAGGCCCAGACGCCGTCCGTGGCGAGAATCGTAAAGGCCGCGCCCGCGGTCGGAACCTCCGCAAGTTCTGGCTTCGCCAGCACGACGCCGTCCAAGTGGTGCGCCCGGTCGCCTAAGGACCGCGTCACCTGCAGCAGGCCCT
>Ga0114994_10003654_pt1 | contig 11230 bp, 10 predicted proteins | sample ArcticOcean_MG_C_9_FD_87043 | JGI IMG/M metagenome (GOLD analysis project Ga0114994, IMG submission 87043) | Marine microbial communities from western Arctic Ocean - ArcticOcean_MG_CB2_152 | ecosystem: Environmental > Aquatic > Marine > Oceanic | place: Arctic Ocean: Canada Basin | collected... | reverse complement strand
ATATGCGGTTACTGAACTATTCAGAGATATTTCTGTAAAAATTGGTGATAGACCAGGTGGTTATACTAGAATTATCAAGCTCGGTAATAGACTTGGTGATAATGCTAGTATGGCAATGATTGAATTAGTTGATTACAATACTGTCTACAATACAGGAAATGATACTGCTAAGAAAACAAGAAGAAGAAAAAAAGCTTCAAAAAGTTCTGACACTTTAGTCGAAGAAGCAGCTCCAGTTGTCGAAGAAGCAGCTCCAGTTGTCGAAGAAGCAGCTCCAGTTGTCGAAGAAGCAGCTCCAGAAATTGAAAATAATGAAACAAATCAATCAGATTCTGACAAAAAAGAAACTGATTTATAAAAAAATCATATTATTTATAATTTTTTAAATTATGAGGGATAAACATTCTGTTTATCCCTTTTTTTATATTATTTTTGAAACCCATGAAAAACATCAAAAAATTAGAAAAAGCTTTTATTCTTCTTGATGATGGCACTATTTTTTTTGGTAAAGCACTTGGAGTTAAAGGTTCTGCTTTTGGCGAATTGTGTTTTAACACTGGAATGACCGGATATCAAGAAATTTTTACAGATCCCTCATATTATGGTCAACTTATGGTTACCACTAATGCACATATTGGTAATTATGGTGTTAGTAATATAGATATTGAATCTAATTCACCAAAAATATCAGGTTTAATTTGTAAAAATTTTAATCAAAGTTATTCAAGACCAGCCGCTGATAATTCTCTACAAAACTTTTTTATTGAACATAATGTCGTAGCTATTTCTGACGTTGATACAAGAGCTTTAGTTTCTCACATTCGTGACAATGGTGCTATGAACGCAGTTATTTCAACCGATATTGATTCTATTGATTCTTTAAAATTAGACTTGTCAAAAACCCCATCTATGAAGGGGCTTGAACTAGCTTCTAAAGTTTCTACTAATAAGCCTTATTTTTTTGGAGACCCCAACTCTAAAATTAAAATAGCTGCTTTAGATCTTGGAATTAAATTAAATATTTTAAGAAATTTATCTAAAAGAGGAGCTTACATTAAAGTTTTCCCTTACGATTCTTCTATAAATGATTTGTCTAATTGGAATCCTGATGGTTATTTTATTTCAAATGGTCCTGGTGATCCTGAGCCTTTATCGTCAGCTATTAATCTTGCTAAAGAAGTTTTAATTTTAAACAAGCCATTATTTGGAATATGTTTAGGACATCAAGTGATAGCTTTAGCCAATGGTATATCAACTTATAAAATGCATAATGGACATAGGGGAATCAATCATCCAGTTATAAACTTGATCACTGGAAAAGGCGAAATAACCTCTCAAAATCATGGTTTTGCTATTAATAAAGTTGAAACTGAAAACAATAAAGATATAGAAATAACTCATTTACATTTAAATGACAATACAATAGCAGGAATAAGTATAAAAAATAAAAATTGTTTTTCTGTTCAATACCATCCTGAAGCTAGCCCTGGGCCTCACGATTCAAATTATCTTTTTGATCAATTTATTGAACTAATAAAATCTAATATAAATGAGTAAAATAAGCAAAATAAAAGCTAGACAAATTTTTGATTCTAGAGGAAATCCAACTGTCGAAGTTGACATTATTACCGATGATGGTGTTTTAGGTAGAGCTGCAGTTCCATCTGGTGCTTCTACTGGAGAACACGAAGCAGTAGAGTTAAGGGATGGTGGTAAAGATTATATGGGTAAAGGTGTTTTAAGTGCTGTTTCAAATGTAAATAACATATTGTCTAAAGAATTAATTGGTCTTTCAGTATTTGATCAAGAAGATATTGATAATTTAATGATTAAAATTGATGGAACTCACAATAAAGCAAACTTAGGAGCTAATGCAATTTTAGGTGTTTCTCTTGCTTTAGCAAAAGCAGCTAGTAATACGAAAGGTATTTCATTGCATACTTATATCTCCAATAATACTAGTTCTACTCTTCCTGTTCCAATGATGAATATAATTAATGGAGGTTCACATTCAGATGCTCCAATAGCTTTTCAAGAGTTTATGATTATGCCTGTTGAAGCCGAAAGTTTTACTCATGCAATGCAGATTGGTTCAGAAATTTTTCACAACTTAAAAAAAATACTTTCTGATAGAGGGTTAACAACATCTGTAGGAGATGAAGGTGGGTTTGCTCCAAAACTAGAAGGAACTGAAGATGCCTTAAATACTATTATTAATGCTATTGAAAAGTCCGGTTATCATGCTGGAAAGCAAGTTATGATTGCTTTAGATTGTGCTTCATCTGAATTTTATAAAAATGGGATGTATGATTATTCAATTTTTGAGGGAGATGAAGGGAAAGTACTAACATCAAAACAGCAAGCCGAATATTTAGCTGAACTATCATCTAAATATCCTATAGTATCAATTGAAGATGGAATGGATGAAAATGATTGGGATGGTTGGGCACACTTAACTAAAATATGTGGAGATAGAGTTCAGATAGTCGGCGACGACCTTTTCGTTACAAACGTTGAAAGATTAAGTAAAGGAATAGAAAATAATATTGCTAATTCAATTCTCATAAAAGTTAATCAGATTGGAACCCTTACTGAAACAATTAATGCTGTAAATATGGCGCATAAAGCAGGCTTTACTTGTGTTATGTCTCATCGTTCTGGAGAAACTGAAGATTATACAATTGCTGATTTAGCTGTTGGTCTAGCAACTGGTCAAATTAAGACGGGTTCAGCATCAAGAAGTGATAGAATTTCAAAATATAATCAATTATTAAGAATCGAAGAAGAGTTAGGAGATAAAGCATTTTATCCTAAAAAAGAAGCTTTTAAGGTTAAATTTTAAAAGTTTTGTTAAATCAAAATTAGATCAAAAATGAAAAATAAAGCAACACTTAATATTAATAATAAAATTATTGATCTAGATTTAATTACTGGTACTGAAAATGAAGTTGCTTTGGATATTAGTAAATTAAGATTAGACGCTAATCTTATAACACTTGATGCAGGTTTTAAAAATACTGGATCTTGTCAAAGTGCTATTACTTTTTTAGACGGAGAAAAGGGTATTTTAAGATATAGAGGCTATTCAATTGAAGAATTAGCTAATAAAGCAGATTTTTTGGAGGTTGCTTATTTATTAATATTTGGTGAATTGCCTACAAAACTACAATTAGAAAAATTTTCTGACGATATTAAAGAAAGATCTATAATTGATGAAGACTTGCGTATTATATTAAATAGTTATCCAAAATCTGCTCATCCAATGGGTATTCTTTCTTCCTTAACAAGTGGACTAGTAGCTTTTGATCCTTCTGCAGTAAACATAGATGACGAGGAAGATATGTATGATGCTATTCTTAACTTATTAGCTAAAATTCCTGTTTTAGTGGCTTGGGTTTATAGAAGAAGAAAAGGTTTGCCTCTTGAATATGGAGATAGTTCATTAGGGTATGTTGAAAATCTTGCTAAAATGATGTTTCAACGACCAAATAAAGAATATGTTCAAAATAAAACTGTTGTTAACGCTTTAAATAAATTATTGATTTTACATGCCGATCACGAGCAAAATTGTTCCACATCTACAGTTAGAATAGTTGGATCCTCATATGCAGGTTTATTTGCATCTGTTTCTGCTGGAATTTCTGCTCTTTGGGGCAGGTTACACGGAGGTGCTAATCAAGCTGTAATAGAGATGCTCCAAGCGATACATGAAGATGGTGGAGATACAAAAAAATATATGTCTAAAGCTAAAGATAAATCTGATCCATTTAGGCTAATGGGCTTTGGTCACAGAGTATACAAAAATTTTGATCCAAGAGCTAAAATAATTAAAGTTGCTGCAGATGAAGTTCTTAAAGAGTTAGGTATTGATGATCCAATTCTAGATATAGCTAAGGGTTTAGAGAAAGAAGCATTAGATGATCAATATTTTGTCGATAGGAAACTTTACCCAAATGTTGATTTTTATTCAGGAATTATTTACAAAGCTCTTGATATTCCTAATGAGATGTTTACGGTTATGTTTGCTCTTGGAAGATTGCCTGGATGGGTTGCTCATTGGCGAGAAATGAGACTTAGAAAAGAACCTATTGGAAGACCCAGACAAGTCTATGTTGGAGAAAATCTAAGATCTTTTAGCGATATAAAATCAAGATAATTATTTAATTATGGAAATTTTAGTTAGTGGTGAAACTTCTAAACTAAGATCGGTAATTATAGGTATTGCAGACAGTTTAGGCAATATTTCTTCTTTAAAAGAACTTTACGATCCAAAATCAATTGAAAATTTTAAAAAAGGAACATATCCCTTAGAATCTGATATGGTTAAGGAATTAGAAAATTTTGTCATTTTATTGAAGAAATATAACGTCAAGGTTTACAGACCAAATCTAATAAAAGACTACAATCAGATTTTCACAAGAGATATAGGATTTGTTATTGATAATATTTTTTTTAAATCTAATATTCTTCCGAAAAGAGCAAAGGAATTTCAGGGTTTAGTCTCAATTTTATCTAATTTTCATAATAAGATTGTTACTATGCCTCAAAACCTTCATATTGAAGGTGGAGACGTGCTTTATCATTCCAACACTATTTTTATTGGTTATTATGACAAAGATGATTACAGTGATTTATTTACGGCTAGAACAAATAAAGGCGCTTTAGATTATTTTATTGAATTTTTTCCAGAAAAAATTGTTAAAGGTTTTCATTTAAATAAATCATTAACTAATCCAAAAAATAATATACTTCATCTAGACTGTTGTTTGCAAATCATTGGTAAAAATAAAGCTATAATTCATCCTGAAGCTTTTACTTTTAAAGATGACTATTTATGGTTAGTAGATTTTTTTGGAAAGCAAAATATTTTTGAAATAAGCGATGAGGAAATGTATGATATGACCACTAATGTTTTGTCTATAAATGATGAAACAGTTATTTCTCAGCCTAAATTTAAGAGATTAAATAATTGGTTAAAAAATCATAATTTAACAGTTGAGGAAGTTGATTTGTCAGAAGTATCTAAGCAAGAAGGACTTTTTAGATGCACATCATTACCCTTAATTAGATATGATGAATAATATTCAATCAATTTTAATGGTAAGGCCCTCAAGTTTTAGGATGAATTCTGAAACAGCTACAAACAATTATTTTCAAAAACATACAAATTTTACTGATAAACAAGTTTTAGAAAAAGCATGCTTAGAATTTGACAATCTAGTTAATCAACTGCGATCAAATGGAATTCCAGTTAATGTATTTCAGGATGATCTAGATCATGATACGCCAGATTCAGTCTTTCCAAATAATTGGATAAGTTTTCATTCAAATCATAGAATTGCGATATATCCTATGTATGCTAACAATAGAAGACTTGAACGAAATGATAAAGTCTTGAAATTTATTGAAAGTAAGGGTGTTATAATTGATCTTATTAATGATTATAGTGATGCTGAAAATCATAATTTATTTCTTGAAGGAACAGGGAGTATGGTTTTAGATAGAGTGAATAAAAAATCTTATTGCTCTATATCAGCAAGAACATCTGAGAATTTAATCGAAGAATTTTGTGAAGAATTTGATTATATGCCTATAGTTTTTAAGTCCTATCAAACTATTGATAACGAAAGAAAATTAATTTATCATACTAACGTTATGATGTGTGTAGCAAACAATTATTCTATAATATGCCTGGATTCTATTGATTCTGAAAGCGATAAGCAAATTGTCTTAAAAAGCTTAAGGGATGATAATAAAGACGTAATTGAAATTAGTGAATCTCAATTAAATTCTTTTGCTGGAAATACGATAGAACTAGTGTATGAAAACAATAGTTTTCTCGTTATGAGTAGTCAGGCATATAAATCACTTTCTTTAGATCAAATAAATAAAATAGAGAAATTCTCAAAGATTATACAATCCAACGTAGAGACAATAGAAAATTGTGGTGGGGGAAGTGTTAGATGTATGATCGCAGAAGTATTTAATTAGATAATTTAAATTTATTAATTTTTTTAATGAATTCATGTTCATTATTTTTTTTTGCTACTACTTTGATAAAGTATTCGTCTTTGTAGATAGAATATTCATTAGACTTTCCCTTGAACATTTTCAGTTTGTAGAAAGGAATAGTTAAGGCATAAGTCTCTAGTAATGATCTAAAGCTTATTATTATTCCTTTAGGTCTTATTTCAATATTACACTGATTAATGTTATTATCTAAGTTTAATAAATTATTAATTTTTGAATCTGTTTGTGAAATTATATATTTTGGAGAACCTACTCCACCAATTTTAATTCTTTTTAATATTGTAAAAGGACTTCCTACAAGATGATTGATTTCAGATCTAATTTTTAAATTATTATATGAAATATTTCTTAACATTTAATCAAATTAATTATTTCAAAGATAAACGAATCAAAAAAATAATTTATTCATTTTATAATTATATTTACTTGAAATTTATTTGATGAATATAAATACAATTTTAAAGTCTAAACTTTCAGAATACCTTAAATTAAAGTATGATGTTGATTTTAACGATTTTGAAATCCAACTTACTAGAAAAGATTTTGAAGGTGACTTAACCATTGTTGTTTTTCCTTTAGTTAAAATTTTACGACAAAGTCCTGCAAATTTAGGCAATGAATTAGGTTCTTTTATTCTTAATAATTCTAAATATGTTACTGGATTTAATGTTATTCAGGGATTTTTAAATCTTTCTATATCACCATTTTATTATTTAAATTTTTTAAATAATTGTCTTAGTGATGTTAATTATGGTTTTATCAATCCTGATAAAAATAGTCCCCTTTATTTAGTAGAATATTCATCACCTAATACTAATAAACCTCTGCATTTAGGCCATGTTAGAAACATTTTGCTTGGTTATTCTATGTCAAAAATTCTACAAGCTTCTGGTAAAAGAGTAAATAAAACACAAATCATAAATGATAGAGGAATTCATATTTGTAAATCAATTGTCGCATGGTTAAAATTTGGAGAAAATAAATCTCCAGATGATTTGAATGAAAAAGGTGATTTTTTTGTTGGAAAATATTATGTTCTTTTTGATAAAGTTTACAAGGAAGAAATCAAAGAATTAATCAGTAGCGGTTTTACAAAAATTGAAGCTGAACAAACATCTCCAATTTTTACAGAAGCAAAAGAATTATTAAGAAAGTGGGAGGCCGGTGATAAAAAGGTTATTGATGTTTGGAAATTAATGAATGGTTGGGTTTATAACGGGTTTAATAAAACCTACAAAGATCTTGGAGTTAATTTTGATTCCTTATACTATGAAAGTGATACTTATCTTATTGGAAAAGATATTATTGCTCATGGACTTGATAAACAGATTTTTTTTAAAAAAGATGATGGTTCAGTTTGGATTGATTTATCTGATGAAGGGTTGGATGAAAAACTATTGCTCAGATCAGATGGCACTTCAGTTTATATGACTCAAGATTTAGGGACAGCTTATAAAAGATATAAAGATAATCCTGAAATGAAAGGATTAATATACACAGTAGGAAATGAACAAGACTATCATTTTAATGTTTTATTTAAGGTTTTAAAAAAACTTGGGTTTGAATGGTCAAATCATTTATCTCATTTAAGTTACGGAATGGTTGATTTACCTTCAGGAAAGATGAAAAGTCGTGAGGGTACTGTTGTTGATGCTGATGAATTGATTTTAGAAATGATTAGCAATGCTTCTAAGCTATCCAGTGATCTCGGAAAGCTTGATGATTTAAGCAGTAATGATAAAAATATATTAAATCATACGATTGGTCTTGGGGCTTTGAAATATTACATCCTTAAAGTCGATCCAAAAAAAAGAATTTTATTTGATCCAAACGATTCTATAGATTTTAATGGTAATACAGGACCTTTTATTCAATATACACATGCAAGAATTCAATCGCTTTTAAAAAAGGAAACCTATAAAAACCATTCTGTTAACAATAATCTAGAAATTAATACAAAAGAGAAACAAATATTGAAATTATTAACTCAATATCCAGAAATAATAAAATCTTCTGCAGATAATTTGAATCCGGCACTTATTGCTAATTACACATATGAATTAGTAAAAACTTTCAACTCTTATTATCAAACTACAACAATATTAAAAATTGAAAATAATGAATTAAAATTATTTCGATTAAGTTTAAGTTATAAAGTTGGTTTAATAATTAAATCTTCTATGGAATTATTAGGAATTCAAGTTCCTGACAAAATGTAATTAATAAAAAATAATGTTTAATAATTTAACAGATAAACTAAATTCAGCATTAAAAGTTCTTAAAGGACAAGGAAAAATAACCGAAATTAATGTTGCCGAGACATTAAAGGAAGTTAGAAGAGCATTGCTTGAGGCTGATGTGAATTTTAAGATAGCCAAAGAGTTCACAATTAATGTTAAAAACAAAGCGATTGGACAAAATGTTTTAACAACTGTTAATCCAGGCCAATTAATGATTAAAATTGTGAAGGATGAACTAACCCAGTTGATGGGTGGTAACGCAGAGGGTATTAATCTTTCCGATTCATTTACAGTTATACTGATGTCTGGTTTACAAGGTTCAGGAAAAACTACTTTTTCTGGAAAACTATCAAATTATTTAAAAAATAAAAAAAATAAAAATCCATTATTAGTTGCTTGTGATGTTTATAGACCTGCTGCTATTGAACAATTGAAAATTCTTGGAGACCAAATTGGAGTTGATGTTTACAGTGATGAACAGGAAATAAACCCTGTTAAAATTGCTTCAGATTCAATTTTACATGCTAAAAAGCATGGTAAAAATTTAGTTGTAATTGATACTGCAGGGAGATTAGCTGTTGATGATGAAATGATGAATGAAATTAAAAATATTCATAGTGCGGTTAACCCTCAAGAAACTTTATTTGTAGTAGACTCAATGACTGGTCAAGATGCTGTAAATACTGCTAAAACTTTTAATGATATATTAAATTTTGATGGTGTTATATTAACAAAGCTTGATGGTGATACAAGAGGAGGAGCAGCCTTATCAATTAAATCAATAGTTGATAAACCAATAAAGTTTATTGGAACTGGCGAGAAAATGGATGCCATTGATGTTTTTCATCCAGAACGAATGGCCGATCGTATACTTGGAATGGGAGATATCGTTTCTTTAGTTGAAAAAGCTCAAAATGTTTACGATGAAAAAGAAGCAAGGATTTTAAGCAAAAAAATTGCAAAAAGTCAATTTGGTTTTGATGATTTTCTTGCTCAAATTAAAAAAATCAAACAAATGGGGGATATCAAGGACATGGTTGGTATGATTCCCGGTGCTAGCAAAGCTATCGGGAATACTGAAATTGATAATGATTCGTTTAAGCATATTGAGGCTTTAATATATTCGATGACTCCGAAAGAACGTTCCAATCCTAAAATTATTGATGTTAGTAGAAAAAAAAGAATATCAAATGGGAGTGGATTGGAAATCCAAGAGCTTAATAAGCTTATAAAACAATTTGAACAAATGTCTAAAATGATGAAAATGATGCAAGGTGGAGGTTCAAATAAGCTTATGCAAATGATGCAAGGAATGAAATAAATAATTTATGAAAATAATAGACGGAAAAGAAATTTCAAATCAAATTAAACAGGAAATTAAAATTGAGGTTGATGGTATAATTTCCAATGGAAATAGACCTCCTCATTTAGCAGCAGTTATTGTTGGTGAAGATGGAGCTAGTTTAACTTATGTTGGCAGTAAAGTAAGATCATGCAAGCAAGTTGGATTTGAATCAACTCTAATAAAACTTCCTTCATCAATTACTGAAGACAAACTTATTGACCAAATTAATTTATTGAATACTAATAATGAAATTGATGGTTTTATTGTTCAATTGCCGTTGCCAAAACATATTAATGAGGAGAATATTTTAATGGCTATTGATCCTAATAAAGATGTTGATGGTTTTCATCCTACTAACTTTGGGAAAATGGCGTTAAATATGGAAACTTTTATTCCAGCCACACCCTTTGGAATAATGGAGCTTTTAAGAAGATATGATATAGAAACATCAGGCAAGCATACTGTTGTAATTGGAAGAAGTCATATAGTTGGTCGACCAATTAGTATTTTAATGAATAGTAAAGGTAAAGCTGGTGACTCTACTGTTACAGTGGTACACAGTAAAACATTAAACTTAGAAAGTTATACTAAAAATGCAGATATTATAGTTTCTGCTCTTGGTATTCCTGAATTTGTGAAAAGTAATATGGTTAAGGATGGTGTAGTTATAATTGATGTTGGAATAACAAGAGTTAAAGATGAGAGTGCAATAAAGGGTTATGTAATAAAAGGAGATGTAGATTTTGAGTCTGTGAAATCTAAAGCTAGTTTTATTACACCTGTTCCTGGTGGGGTTGGACCCATGACAATTGCTATGTTGTTAAAAAATACTTTACTTTCTAGAAAAATCTCTAATTAGCAAATATTTGACTAGGATCTTTAAATGATTTAAATTCTAAAGCATTTCCGGATGGATCTTTAAAAAACATTGTAATTTGTTCACCCGTCAGACCTCTAAATCTTACATAGGGCTCTATTACAAATTCAATCTTTCTTTTTTTAAGTTTTTCAGCGAATTCTTGAAATACTTTCCATTCTAGTACAACTCCAAAATGAGGAATTGGCACATTTTTTCCATCAACAGGATTAGAATTTTCATTTTTAATATTATCATCTAAATGAATCACAAGTTGATGGCCAAAGAAGTTAAAATCAACCCAGTGATCACTACTTCTTCCTTCTTCAAATTCTAAAATATCTTTATAAAAAATTCTATTTTTTTCAAGATTACTTACAGGGATTGCCAAGTGAAAAGGAGATAGTTTGTTCATAATTTATATTTTTAATTCCATCCGATCATAAATCTTTTAATTTTACTATCAGGCGGAATATTGATAGTTTTAATTGTTTTTTCTGTACCTAGTCTTAAGTCAATTGGTAAATTTTGTTTGTCAATAATAAAGTAAGCATCAATATCGTCAACGTAAATAATTAAATTATTGATAGTGTTTTGAATAGAATTTATTTTATGATTTTTTTTAATCATCTCAAAGTTACTTTTAGTATTTACACCCTTAGTTGTTTTGTAAAGATCACTAACTATTTCAATAGTTTCAATAGTTTCACTCTTATCATGTTGGTTTCTTGGAGTTATGGTAAGTAAGTGATTTTTATT
>Ga0114994_10003650_pt1 | contig 11235 bp, 18 predicted proteins | sample ArcticOcean_MG_C_9_FD_87043 | JGI IMG/M metagenome (GOLD analysis project Ga0114994, IMG submission 87043) | Marine microbial communities from western Arctic Ocean - ArcticOcean_MG_CB2_152 | ecosystem: Environmental > Aquatic > Marine > Oceanic | place: Arctic Ocean: Canada Basin | collected... | reverse complement strand
AAGAAGCTGATCGCTTCCTTCCGCCTCGGCCCCCTCCTCTTCAGCGAGTTTGTCGTCCACTGCCACAAGCGAACGCGCACCTCCGCGGGTCGCGGGGAGGGGGGCGCCGAGCCACAGGCCAGCTCCAAGCAGAAGATGAAGCAAAAGCAAGGGTACGAGCCTCTGGCAACGCTGGCTCTTGCGGGCTTCGAAAAGTGCGTCAGCGGCGTCATTGCGAACGAGGTGTTCACCAGCAGGTGAGCGAACGAAGCGAGGAAGCTTTGAGGAAGACGAGCATACGTGCCACTACTAAACTAACATTATTCCACTAAATTTACTTCGCACCTTCTTCGCTCGGCGCAGCTCAAAGCCCAAGGACTGGAGGGTCTGCAGCTTGCTCACGACGGCCTTCAAGGCGGCGGGGGAGATGATTCCGGTTTGCCAGTTTGACGAGCTCAGCGCGGCGGCTGTGGAGGGGAAGGGGGGGGACACGGTTGGAGACGTGCAGGGGAGGTTATTTCAGCTGGTTAGCCTGCTGAGCAAGCCGGTTACGGAAGGTGAGTTTCATTCCGTCTCCGCTCGCGAAACTGTGTGCGATTACTATTCATGCTATTACTATTCATGGCTACATCCACAACTGAACAACCTACTCTACTAATTTTGGTCGCTCACTGCTCTCATTCTTCGTTTGCTCGGCGCAGACGTTGGAGACAGCCATTCTGCTGAGGGTGGCCTGTTTGCGGAGTTGATTGCCTGCGACATGAGCCTCGAGGCAAGTAAGCTGTGCGGCATCGTCACAACGATATCGATGCTGTTGAAGGACGTCAACGAGCGCAGCCTGAAGGGTATCGACCTGCTTGTCTCTTTCGAGAAGAAGAATAGGGCCTTCAGGTGAGTGAGCGGAGCGGGAGGGGGGGTGAGGAGAAGAGTCATTACTGATCTAACCTTATCCTCGCTTCGCTCGGCGCAGAGGCCCAATGAGTCTCTCCAGGTCCACGTCCAACTTGAACTCGTCCAACGCGAGTTCAATCAGCAGCGGCTCCGGCAACAGAGGTTGGGTAAGCATCGCGGAGAATGCGTGCCCTTCCACCGCTGTTGTTGCGATCAGGTCTGCGATCATGCTGGACGGTAGTTTCGACGGGTCCACCCCAATTCCGGGCAAGGTCGGCATTGTTGCTAGGTGAGCGAGCGAGCTTTGAGGAAGACGAGCATACGAGCCACTACTTAAACTAACATTATTCCACCTCAATTACATTCGTTTGGCTCGCTTCATTCGTTTTGCTCTTGCCTTCATTAAAAATGCACCTCGCTTCGCTCGATGCAGGACGCTGCACAACTTTCCCACCGGGTTTTCCAGCAAGGCGAGGATGTGCACTGGGAGCGAAATGAGGCTGGCCACCGACGACAGGAAGAAGACGAAGGACGGAGAGGGTACGATTCTGCGGATCAGCAAGGTGAGTGAGTGATGAGAATATACGCCGAGAATGTGAAACTCTAACAATTATTGGCGCAGGCGATCTGCGTGGAAAATGGCGTGGACGAGAAGATGCGGGAGCTTCCGCACTTCGAGGAGCTGAGTGCCGAGGAGTATGGATTGGACGCTGTGGCGAGTGTGAGCGGCGGGAGGGACATCGTCAGTGTGGCGAGTTACGTGCTGAAGAATGTCGAGATGTCTTTGGGCGAGGTGGAGTACTTTCAGAGGTGAGTGAGTGACTGAGTGAGCTACCCTTTTTTTAACCATAACAAAACTAAACTAACATTTTGCGCAGTAAACTAGCCAACAAACTCACCGGCAAGAAGCTCGGCGTGGCGCAAGACACCATCGCCAACAAACTCCTCGTAGTTTCAAATGTTCTTTCCCACATGATCATGGCCTCCCCCGAGGTTGACAAGAACTTCGGATGCTGCCTCCAAGTACTGAAATCCGTCCGCCGGCTGTTTTCCATCAATACCAAGCTCGTCGTCAGCTTGATGGTTAACCTCAAGGCACCGAGTTTGTGCGTGGCGAGGTACTTGGAATCCGTGACGAACAATCACAGTGACGGAAAACCGCACTTGGCGGAGTACCTGTCCACCCTGCTGCTCCACCTGAGCGAGGAGAAGAACGTGGTTGTTGCGAACCAGAAACAGGGGGAGGGGAACATGATGCTAGTGAGCGATAGCATGATCGAGCAGCAGGGCAGAATCGCGAGCTCGTTGGTTTTCGAGAGGGAGAAGTGCGACATGCAGCTGCTGAAGATTAGCCAGAAGTTGAAGGCGGCCAAGTTGGTCGACGGGGCGGAGTTCTACTTAAAAAGATTGACAAACAGTACGAACAACAGGGACTTCCGAATCAAGGACAAGGATATTGACGAGGCGCAGAGGGAAAACGAAGCTGCTCAGACGAAGAAGAAGGAGAAGGGGGGGGGGGAGGCGAAGGCGAAGAAGGAGAATGAGAAGAAGGAGAAGGAGAAGGGTGGAATGGGGGGGAAGAGGAAACGGAAAGGTGGGGAGGAGGAGGAGGAGGACGAGGATGAGGAGGATGACGAGGGAAGTATCATCTTGGGTAGCGTGGTGGATGACGAGAATGAAACGGAGAGCGTGGGGGAACCAAACTGGCAAAACGAGGAGGAGGACGAGAACATGGAATTGAATTGATTGGAATGGAATTGGAAAATTGTAAATATTCTAAAAACTAGGTTAGAGTTTTTTGGACAACGAACTCAACAAGCAATCTGCCTTTGTCTTCCTCGCGCCTGTAGTGCTCGCTGAGCAGAGCAAACGTGGAGGGAGGGAAGATTGCCCGAAGCTGCGCCGAGCGAAGCGAGGCGCATTTTCAATGAAGGACGAGCGAAAAGAGCCAAGCGAGCCAAACGAAGTTGGCTTAGCAGTGGATGTAGCCATTATGTCTGTAGCCATTTCACGCATTTCATCGCGAGTATGCTCGTCTTCCAAAAAGCTCGCTCGCTTCGCTCGCTCACCTCGTTTTTAGAATCGGGGAATTGGTTGCTTCGCGCAACGACGTCAACTATTTTGGGTGTGTCGTGCGGATACGTCCCGTCCTCCTCCTGGACAAAGTGAGACACGGAGAAAATTGCACCAGCCTCTAGGATTTTTTCCGCGAGGTGCTTGAACAAAGCCCTATTAATATACCGAACCGAGAAGAACATGACGATTTTCTCCTCGACTCCATTCACAAACTCATCAAATTGTGGCAAATTCTTCAAGTCAATCATTACATGCTGAGTAACATCGGTGAGACCTCTCCGTTCCCAGAGCGGAACACAGCGTTTTGAGCATCCTGGGTGGTAGTCTAGCCCGAAGATTTTGACTTTGGTTTTTGGGAAGGTGGAGGAGGAGGCAGATGAAAAGAATTGTAGTTCTTCAGCCAAATACGCGACGTCTCGTCCGGCGCCACAGCCCAGATCAACCACGGCCAACGATCGGGTAGTGGTAGTTGATTCGCCATCATCATCTCGTTCTGTCTTTCCGTTCCTTTCACAAACATCTAAGTCGACGTCTACGTCTACGTCAACAAATTCTCGGCAAATCTCAAGGACCACAAAATCTTTCTCTTTCTCTACTTCGGGCAAATCCTCGTAGTCACAATCCAACAACGCGGTCTGCCTCTTGCCGTAACGACTTTCGTAACGAAGCAGCCACGCATCATGAACCTGACGAGCAAGCTCTTCGGAGGTTTTGGCACCCGCACTGTTGATGTTTGTGTGTAGAACGATGTTGATGGCGGACATCGCAGACAGAATGTAGTCCCCAACGTCGGCATATGAAAGGTCGGACCATTGCCTGCTCGACAGTTTCGCGTGAATCTTTTCGGCCAGAAAGAGCACGAAGCCCGGACGGTAAATGGAGGGGGCTCGGATCGTGAGCAGGGTCTCTGCCAGGGTCAAGGAGGGAAAGATAAATTTATTCACCAGAAGAGGGAGGAGGGTCGAGGAGAGGCAGGGGTCTGGATGCCAAATTCTCGTTGAGGAGGGGTGTGGGCAAGATAGGAGATGGTGGCGGTAAGAGGCGCGGAGGTTGGGGATGTGCGTGGCGTGATGGTGGAGATTAAGGATGGAGGGGTCGGAAGAGACTATAATTGAAGCGGTGAGGTGGAGGAGGGACGTTTGGGGTGGGGGGAAGAGTTGCTGGGCCGGGCACAACTGCAGAATTGAGTGCAGTTTTGTTGAGTATTTGGCAGGGGTGAATAGGGTGAACGGGTCAGGAAGAGGGGAGCAGGTGATGACGCAGGTGGTGCAGTCATAAACGACCGCGAATCGGTGTGGTGGACTGGGATTTGTGGTTTTGGAAGGGGGTGGGAGCTCGGAGAGTCGCGGAAATGGTGTGGAGGGATCTCGTGATTTTTTAGTGTCTAAGGAAGAAAGAGGGAGGTCATTCACAACAGCAGAGAGGCTTGAAGATGGGAAGGGAGGGGGGGGGTGATGTTGAAGGGGGGGGGGAGTTATCACGAGTTTCGCAGCCCAAAGTTCCGAAGCAGTAAAACCATCATTGATAATTGATGTTTCTGGACGAATTGTTCGTAAATCAAGGAAGTCCAGTTCTAGGTGTGGGTGTGGGTGTGGGTGTGTATATGCCGACATCCAATCGCGATAACTTTCTGAGGACAAAAATCCGCATTTGCACATTGATTGCACGGATTCTTGGTGGGCACCTTTTGAAAATCCTTTTATTCAGGTCAAGGTACAAACATGGCCAATTCGGAAGTCCAACCTCTACTCAATTATTCCACTACCGCCACAAATCAAACATATGACAATCCCTCCTCCCAAACCTCCACTCAAATTCTCTACAATTTCATTCCCTCATCTTTCACCCCTTTCCTCCCTCTGCACCTCCACCCCTCCTCGACCTCCCCGGTGTTGGGGGTTCTCCGGCAGCAGTGTATTCTGACCGGCAATGTTCAGTCCAAGTGCGGGATGTTCATCCACGTTTCGATTGGTGGTCGTGCAGGTTGGATTTGCCGATTTGCGTTTCCGGACCATTCCCATTCCTATTCCCTCGACATAGATCCACAGCTTGTCACCGTGACGCGCCTTTCTTCCTATGTAAAGCACCAAGCCTGGCTGGGGAACCACACGTTTTTTCTAAATGGCCGACTCATGTTTGGTTCCGATTTTGCGTTTCTCACTTTGACTGTCTTCCTCCTACTGTCAGTTCTCACTCTCTTCTTCCTCTTCGTCGTCCCCTCTCTCCCTTCCTCCCCTTTCCCGTTAAAAACCACGATAATAGCCTGCACCTCCCTCCTGGCCCCTATTGTCTTCGCTTTGCTGCTAATAACAGCGTTGACCGATCCAGGGATAGTTCCCTCCGTCTCCTCCCCGCACAAGCCTCCCCCCCCCTCTTTACCGTTTACGGTTGGCAAGGGGCCCTACGCGCACAGATACTGCCAGACTTGCAACATTTTTAGACCCCCGAGGGCTAAGCATTGCACGGCGTGCAACGTGTGCGTCGAGCGGTGAGCGAGCGAAGCGAGCGAGCCTTGTGATAGAAGAGTGCGAAGCTCCGTGCGAAATTGCTATACATGGCTACATCCACAACTGAATTTAACCTATTCAACTATTTTTTGCTCTCTCGCTGCTCTCGTGCTTCGTTAAAAATGCACCTCGCTTCGCTCGGTGCAGGTTCGACCACCACTGCCCGTGGGTTGGCGTTTGCATAGGTCGGCGGAACTACAAGTTCTTCGTGGGGTTTTTGACAAGCATTTGGATTCTGGCACTTGTCGTTGCTGTCGGGGCCGGAGGTTCACTTTACATGGTGGCCCTCACTCTCGCTCCCCCTGCCAAAGGTTTTGGTTTTGTTCAGGCTATTTTGAAGCACCATCCGGTCGAGATCATCGTCTTGGCCGTATCCGCATTTTCATTTCTCAGCTTGACGTCGCTGGTCGTTTACCACGCAATTTTGATAGGTGAGTGAGTAATTGAGTGAGTGAGAGAAACGAGCGAGCCCTCGCCTCACCTCTCTCGCATCCACAACAACCAAAACTAACCTTCTCACCCCAGCCAAGAACGAGACGACGAACGAGCGGGTCAGAAACGTATACAACGTCGAGGAGGAGGGGGGAGTGGAGAATCTGAGGGATCTGGGTAGCTGCTGGAATAATTGTGCTGCGTTTTTTAATTGGGGGAGTGAGGAAGCAAACGGGGAAGGAAGCAAACTTCCTAACATGGAGGAAATCGTAGAGTTAGACAGACGTCTTTGCTTACCCTGCAGCGACAGTTTAGATTTGCTGAAGTTATAACAATTTTTAAACAGAAGATATAATATTGGTTTTATGTTATTTTGGTGTTTGTGGCTTTATTCAACTGTACTCTCCACATTACTCTCCAAAGCTGAGCTAGCCGAACTCATCTCACTCATCTCACTCATAGGGGCTACTGAACTCGACATGCTGCTGCTGGTTCCACTGCTGGTTCCACTGCTGGTTCCAGTGCTGGAGGCATCAGTACCACTCTGGCTTGACCCGAAAGTTGAGCGAATTTTGGCTCTAATACTCGGTAGAGTGGATACATTTTCGTCGCTCTTCTTGATGGCCGCCTCGGTAGGCTTGTTGGCGTACACAGTGTACCAATTGACGCTGCGCCGAGCGAAGCGAGGCGCATTTTAATGAAGCAGTGGGGAGCGAGTGAGCAAAACGAATGTAAATTGAGTGATGATGTAATGAAGTTGGTGGCTCATCTTCCAAAAGGCTCGCTCGCTTCGCTCGCTCGCTCACCTGATGCAAATGCCTTCAAGGACGTGGACCCACGATGCAGATCCGCACGGTGGGTCCTTGTGGATTGTTTTGCCGAGCCTCATAACGGCCAGAAGTTGATAGCCGGCCGTGAGGAAGACCCACAGTGCAATGACCCTGCAGAAAAGGCGAATTTTTTTCTGCGCCGAGCGAAGCGAGGCGCATTTTTAACGAAGCACGAGAGCAGCGAGCGAGCAAAAATGCGTTGAGTGGGTTGGATGTAGCCATTTTTATAGCAATTTTGCACGGAGCTTCGCACTTTTTTATCCCCGCTCACCTGCTCCTTTGACAAAGTCTTTTCCCCGGACCCGGACCCTAGCACTTTCTGTATCATCATTCCGTAACGAATTGCCATGAAGCTCCAAATTATAAGGTCTGTGGCGGTTGTCAGATTTTTAATAGCGTTGAGCGTACCATCGAAGGCCCACAGGTCTCCTTCCGTGTCCGAAATGAGAAATTCTATGGGGCAGACGACACACATCGCTACGAACTGGATTATAGAAGTAATCCAGAAAAAGACATAAACCCACATGGGAGTTCGCTTTTTTCCGCCTTGGGCGGTGATGATTGTGACCCACTCCATCATAAGCAACTTCATGACTGTGATAGGACAAAATATTCCGAGACTTTGCATTTCGGTGTGAACTATCCAAGGCAAAATGTTGCCAGCCCCATCCATATCTAAGCAGTTCACGGCGACAGTCGCACTGAAGAAAATCATCGAGAGGAGGAGCTTGTCGACAATTGTGTAAACGCTCATCTTTCGCTTCTGTTTTTTACGAAAGGTAACAACCAGATGTCGGTAGTACAATCCAACAAAAATGATCGCGAGAACGAAGTAGGTTCCGTTGATTACTGTGGAGTCACCAAGGGCTTCAGAGTACGTTATAGAGCAGTCGTTTGATGTGATATTGTCAGTGTTGAAACCCTTGTTGATATATGGGAACTTGCATGGGGTGTCGTAGTCTGTTGATGTGATAACAACAACATACCACAATAAATGTCGTAGATGGACCGGTAATTAAAATTAATTAACGTTCCAAAGTGTGCCAAGTCTCTCAAAAGGTGTTAATGTACGTGAGCCTAATATGAAGTTGGAATTGAATGCGCGTAAAAAGATGTCAAAACCACCGCTACCCTCAAGTCAAAAATTGTATGCCCATCAACTTATAAAAAACTCTTTCATACAACTATTTAATAACACCCCCCTTCCTTCAGCCCCGTCCCTCACTATGGTTCTCAAGTTTGTTGACCCAGACACAATAAAATCATCCACGACTCACGATCCTGGGGACTCTTCAAGTTCAAGCTCAAATCCCAGCTCCGCTACTATTTCTTCGTCCTCCTCCGCCTTAAAACCTGCGCTTGGTGTGAAGAGTGGTATGAAAAAGAGTTCATTCAGTGTCCCCACCGTAAATTCAAACTTCTCCGCCGACTCTGCTTCACACTCAAACTCAAACTCCGACCCCCTCCCTGACTCAACTCACCGCCAACGTTCTGCGACGTTTGCCACTCACAATGAGCAAGCGATCTTCAAGGGCAATGAAACTCCCACCCAGTCAGTGGTTGAACGCGTGAAAACGAAGACGAAGGAGCTAATCTTCAACGACAATAATGCCAGCAATAGCAATAGCAATAATGCTGCCGACGGCACAATCTCACCCCCGCAGTTATCCTCCTCACCTCCCCCCGCAATTAAATTCAGTGAGACGGGAGATAGCGAATATGACGAGAGCAAGGAGCGTCAAACTTACAGAAAGACTGGCGTCGCCTTCCCTGTCCCGGTTACAACGAGTTTTGCCTCGGACGAAAACATGGACGAAATCAAGGCGCAAATAAGCAATAAACACAATGCGAAGGGTGGCACTTCTTTCTCCAACTACAACATGGACGACGAGACGGATGAAGAAGACGAGGAAAAGGCATTGGTAGAATTAGATGCGGAAAAATTCAAGACGAATAATCTTCCCTCAACATCATCAACGACACTCATGGACCGAATAGAGCTTCTTGAGCTGGAACTGACCGGAATGAAAGCTGTTCAAAACGAACTTAACGAAACAAAGCTCAAGCTTGTTTCAGCCGAAAGCTCCGACACAGAAATTCATGATAGCGACGATGATTATTCCGCTGCGAAAAGCATTCGGAAAACAAAACCGCAGGCAATTTTTGAAGACAACGCAGTCATCTGCACGCAAGTGTGGATCATCGTGGTGAGTCTGTTGTTCGTGTTCGGCGCTATCACTATAGAGATTTGGGTGGCTGGGGTTATCATTATTCCCTTTTGCGGATTGACAGTAAGAAAAATCATGAAGGTCAGAAAACAACTCGTCGGGGCGAAAATTTATTTGGAGGGCGGCGGGGGGGATCTTGAGGAGGGGAAGGGGGTTGGGGGGGTGGGAGGGAAAACGATCGTGAATATAAAAGCTGACTTATTATGATCTATTTTTAGTTTCATCGTTCCTCACAAAGGTTTTGGAAAATTTTAACCTAAAAAACTAATAGTCCACCGTCTGCACCCACTCACACCCCCCCACGCACCCCTCCATCATCATCCTCATCGCAGGGTAGAACAAGTTCCCGAAGATGTTATCCAATGCGTAGTGTATGCCGTCACTCGTGGCGTCACAATGTTCCCTTAGCAAATTCCGAAAATCAACGCTCATGAAATTCACCTGCTCCACTTTAACACCATCCAACGCCTCCACCACAAAACGCCTCTGCTCACTCACCAACAGCCGCATTCCGTCCCTCCCATCGTAGCTATTCCAGGCGTCCAACTTACTGAAAACCTCAACTCCCCCCCCAAAGCTATTCGCATCCTCAACAATTTGATTCAGCCGCTCATCCCGACTCGCCGCGTCCATCAACTCGTCCCTCACGTCACTTCGCGGGGGTCCCCAATCCTCATCGCACCCCGCATTGGGTTCCGCCAATAAGAAGTTCTCACTAATTCCGCTGCAAGAGTGGGTTAGGGTTAGGTGAGGGTAAGTCGCTTCGCTTCGCACTCTTCCGCCTCGCTCGCTCACCTCTCAAACATCCTAACAATGAACGCCTTCATGCGTTCACCGTGATGAACGTAAGAATCCAAAGGCTGCCCCCTCGCCCCGTGATTACCTGGCCAGGCGAAGTAATTGGTTCCGCTGTCTGTTCCCCCACGGTGGAGGAAGTGCGCTCCGGCCCCGAAGTAGATCAGGTCGACTTTTTGGATGCCGAGTTTCGACGTGAGGGCTTCGATTTGCCACGCGTCGGGGTTGAGGTGACGAGCCTCGTAGAAGCAGATAGTGGTATCCATCGGGGAGGGGGGGTATCTACACTCCAGCGTGAATTTACTGCAGGGGGGTGTGGGGGTGTCGGGGGGGTTGAAGAAGTTGGTCGCGAGGGAGGGTTCGTGTGGGAAGAGGGCGTTGTTGTTTGTTTGTGAGTCTACCCAAAGTCCGTCGACGCACTCCATCGCGTGTGTCATCGAGGAGCTTATTAATCCGGATTCTAATGTCAGTGGCGTCGTGATTGGTTTGTCGCCGAGGTCTTTTAAGGCAACGTCCCCGAGAACATCGTTGTTGCAAGCCACAACCACCGAGTGGAGCTGGTTGGGAGTGTGGCATGCGCCCCCAGTTTTCTCCTGAGCCTCGTGGCTAGTTCCCAAAAGGCCAAGCATATCCAGAAGATATCGGTGCTGCTGGTTCATTGTCGAGTCGCCCAGAAATAATACCGTCTTCCCCTTCATCATGTTGATGGCGGCGTCCTTCGTGAAGGAGGGGAACTGGACACACCTATCGTGAGTGTAGCAGGTCGTTGGGGAGACTGCTTTCCCATCCTCCGTGAGGTGCTTCCTCAACGAAGAATACCGCATGAACCCGTTGAAGAACTTTTTGTTGGAGATGCACGTATTTCTATCTGTGGACGGGGTGCAATGTATGATGGGGGGGCAGAGAGGGTCGAGTCCCGTTTTGCAACGCACTACGCCAGTGTCACGCTCCAGTTCGTATTGGAATATTTGAGAGGTGGGTGGGGATGGGGTGGGTTTGGGTGTGGGTATGGGTGTGGGTCCTACACCAACATCAACCTTCACATCGTTTTTCAAAGCAATATAAATCACCAGGCTCAGCAGGCAAAGGAGAGCATATATGGACATCCGCTTGGTGGTTCGGCTGAAGTCGGCCGAGATGATACTGATGCTGATACTGACGATCCAAGCAGGGTTTGGTCCTCTTCATCAGACTGCTGCTGCTCGTCTGGGGTAATAGCGCTCATAAAAAGCTGGGTTTGGAATTCCTCCCCTTTTCAAGTGGTGCTACCCTGGTGGTATGCTGGTGGTATTTTTAAATTTAATTCAGAAGGCAACCCGAAAAAAAGCAATGTAAAACATAAATTCAGCTAGAACAGTCCCCCTTCCTCATTTAATCTTAAAATAATCATCCCGCCGGCTCACTCAAACGTATAGGGTCCCGCCGTATAGTTATTGGCAACCCAGCACCCTCCCCCTTTCTCCCACGCCACTTGGCAAATTTAAAACCAAAAACTTT
>Ga0114994_10003649_pt1 | contig 11235 bp, 10 predicted proteins | sample ArcticOcean_MG_C_9_FD_87043 | JGI IMG/M metagenome (GOLD analysis project Ga0114994, IMG submission 87043) | Marine microbial communities from western Arctic Ocean - ArcticOcean_MG_CB2_152 | ecosystem: Environmental > Aquatic > Marine > Oceanic | place: Arctic Ocean: Canada Basin | collected... | reverse complement strand
GGGGGGGGGGGGGGGGGGGGGGGGGGGGGTGGGGGGGGGGGTGGGGGGTTGGTGTTGTTGGGGTGGGTTGTGGGGGTTATGATATGAGTGGGGATTATGAAAGTTATTATGATGGATTATGATGGATTATGATTATGTGAATGTTAGTTTCCGAACGGGGAATTGGGTGGGTTGGGTTGATAAGGAGTTGAGAAGGAGTTGAGAAGGAGTTGAGAAGGAGTTGAGAAGGAGTTGAGATGGAGTTGAGATGGAGTTGTTAAGGAGTTGTTAATTAAGGAGTTGATAAGGAGCGCGGCGGGCGGATTAGTATCACTCACCTCCCTCTTCCCCCAGAGGTGCTTATACTTGATATCGAACGTCGCAGCTCTAAACACCGGGTTCATGCTCTCGGGTACGACCTCACTAATTCCCAGAGGGTCCCCCCCCTGACTAATCATCAAAAACGGGTCGCTCGCCCCGAACGTGTCCGCCTTCTTCAGCCCCGAGCAGGAGAGGACTTGGAGCTTGAAGTGCGTCGAGGGGTATTTCTCCAAGGCCAGCGACTCGAAGTCGAAGTTAATTTGTTCTTGGGAGTCGCACCCAGCGCCGTCCGATAATAGCAGTTTATTTTTCGAGGAGGACAAGCTGTACATTGGGCCCCTGTTTAGGCTCTGGGCGAGGGCGGAGCCTGTTAGCTCTGGGGGGGGCGCAGCTTCGGCAGCAGTAGCAGCGCCTGAGGCATTTGCTGAGGCATTGGCTGAGGCATTGGCTGCGGCGGTGACGAATTGAGTTTGAGTCTCCTCCATTCCAAAGAGTTCTTCCGCAGCCGCAGCCGCAGCCGCAACCCCTTTCTTCTCCTTCTCCTTCTCCTCCCCCTCCCCGCCCTCCTTCTCCCTCCTCGCCACCTCCTCAACCTCCTCAACCCTCCTCCTCCTCCTAAGCTCATCCCCGTCACCGTCGTAACCAACCTTATTAACCCCCCTCCTCACATCGTATACGACCGGAAACCGTTTCTCCAGCTCGCTGTCAATCTCCCCCACCGCCGCTTTCGCTTTCGATACGTTCGTCCCAGTCCCAGGCCACAATGGAGGATAAACCTCCCCGGGCTCCACCAAAACCATCAGCACCCCAATCTTCCCCTGAGCTAGCTTGGGCCGTAACCCTGGAAAAACCCGACTTTTGCGAATGCTTTCCTCCATAATTTGGAACAAGGTCCTGTTGAGAGGGAACATTTGAAAGTTGATGGGCATCTTGTCCCTGACATCTTTCTTCCTGTAAACCTGCCTCATGAGATCCTCCCCCTGCAGCGTAACCTGCCCCCTGCACGTGGGTCCGGTCCAGCACTCCAGACTTATAATCGCGTCGGTGTCGGTCTCAGGCATCGGGAGCAAAAACGGCTTCTCGTACTGAAACACCGGATCAGTCATAAACTCCCCCTTCCGATGATTAAGGTGGTCCGAATGCGCCGACAACATATCCACGTCAGTCCTCCCCACCTCGTTCTTCATCCACCTAACGGACACGTACGGAAACCCGACCATCTCCAGCCCTCTGCACTGAACGATCTTGCAGAGGAGGGTGCGGCGGTTTACGGGGAGGAAGGGGAGGGATCGCTGCGGGACACCCCAGTCGGCAGAAAATTCCTCGAGGCGAGGAGGGTCGAAATCCTCCGGACTTGGGTCAACAAAGTCGCTAGCATCCAACGGAAACCCGTTTTCGTCGGTGCCGGACTGTTCCATCAAAAACCGCTCCCGCCGCTCGTTGACCAACCAACTGTGGCAGAGGGGGTCAGAGGCGAACATTTGGTCTCGCTCGGTCGCTTCGGCCTCGCGCTCCCACTGGGCTTTGAGTTCGAGGGCGGTGTCGAAGTTTATTTCGCCTAGATCTGAGCCACCTTTGTGCTTCTTCTTGTGGCGGCCGTGGACCTGGGAAAGTGGTTGGTTAGTCACAAAAAGTGTATTTGATTTTGTATTTTGTTGCTAGCGAGACTTCGCTCGCCGCTGCTCGCCTCTGCTCGCCTCTGCTCGCTCACTCACCTCCCCACCCGGGCCTGACACCAACCCCGCATTCTCCCCCCCCAACCGAATCTTATCTTCCCTGGTCATCCCCCCCCCCCCCCTCTTCTGCTTCTTCCCTCCCATCCTCCTCAGCTCCTCCGCCCTCCTCTTTTCCAATTCTTTCTCCCTCTCTGCCCTCTTCTCCGGGTCAATCGCGTTTGGATCGTAGAAGTGGTCCTGCTTCACGTTCTGGTAGAACTTCAAGTTCACCTTCGCGCGAGTGTACTCCTTCCTGTGCGCGCAGTACAGCACCCACAACGGCCGGTTGTTCCGCCCGCCGTTACCCTCGACCGCCTCAAGACTGGCCTTCATGTGCTTCTTGGCCAACCTCAATGAGTGCTTCAACGCACTAACCATCGCACCTTTCTGGGCCTCGGCTAGCCTCCTCAACTTCACCGAGTCGTGGTGCAATTTTCGAGCCGATTCCATCATCGTCGGATCGAAAGCGATCATTATCTCCCCCTGAACCATCCGGTTGTACTTGGCGTTCCTCCCGGCCTTTTTTCCCAGTTTGTAAACCTTGCCCCCCCACTCCGTCTTGCTCCTGAACTTGCTGTTCATGTACCCAAGTTCTTTCAGGCTTCCTTGCGGGGGTGATAGCAATTCTTTCCCCTTGATCACGACTTGCCCCAAGAAATCTCCAGGTCCGCCGATGTCCATGTCATAGACCTCCACGGTCAAGCTGGGAATTGTACCTGTCGCCCCCATCTTCATCTCGAACACCGAGTTGTGGGTAGCTGGGTCCCACTCGGGTTCCATCGTGTCGTCAACGGCTTTGGTCCTTCCGAGTTCCACAGAGGAACTGGCCGCCTTCATTTTCGGATTATCAGCCGTTCCCCAGTGCAAGATGCACATCGGGTCGCTTTTACCAAACGTGTCAGCCTGCGCCGAGCGAAGCGAGGCGCATTTTAAACGAAGGTTGAGAGCAGTGAGCGAGCAAAAATAGAAATAGTTGGAGTAGGTTAGTTCAGCACGGAGTTTGGTACTTTTCTGTCACAAGGCTCGCTCGCTTCGCTTGCTCACCTTGGCCAACCCCCAAGCTTCGACTACCTGCACCTTGATCGGTACGTTTTGACACGTATCATTGACGTAGTCGTAAGTTGCCAGTTTCTCCCTCGTCACCAAACCGCTCCTGTCCACCTCGTCCTCGTTGTAAACAACGGGCATCTCAACCTCCATGTCATCGAGCTCAATCCCAAGGCCAACGCTCCCCTGGACGAATATCGCCTCTCGGGGATCGGACGATGTGACCCTCGGCGCGAGGTCGAAGGGGTAGTAGAAGAGCGGAACTCGCCTGCGCCGAGTCAAAAGAATTGAGTAAATTAATATATATAATATAATGTTAGTTTTGTAGTGGCTCGCATATATTTCTCGTCTTCCTCAACCCCCCCCCCGCTTCGCTCGCCTCACCGCATGTCCCTCCCAGTCAGCGTTACCTGTCCCAAGAACTTGTCGTCGGCTCCGTCGTCGTCAAACGCACCGTCCGCCCCGAACTTCTTCTTCGCCCGGGACCATATCTCCACTCGGAGCTCAAGCTTCATCTCGTAAACTTTCTCCCTTTTCCCCGTTCGTTGATAGTAGGCGTCATCGTAGGGCAAATTGAAGAGGAACTGCTCCTCTCGAAACACCGGATTCAGAGTCTTGGTCTCCACAACAGTTTTAGCAATGAATTTGTCCTGGTAGAAAATCTTGCAGAACGGGTTGCTGAAGCCGAAGGGGACCGCCCGGGCGAGATTGCTCGCGTCGTGGATCATGACTTTTAGCCTGGTGTTGGGGGGGGCTAGCTGCCGGTTTACGGCGTTTGGGACTTCACAGGGTTTCAGCTGGATGCCGAGGGAACCTTGCATTACGCGGAGGGTTGGGGAGGTGGGGTCCGAGCAGTGGTGAACCAACGGGTGGTAGACAATGTGCTTCGAGGGGTTTCCTTCCTTATCGTTCAGCTGTTTTGGCTGCAAGAACACGTCATCCTGATTGAGCCTCACGTATCCCAAGCAGCAAGGCTGGTTCTTGATGTTGTCGTCGCTGTACAGTCCGTGAACGTGAATCTGAGCGGTCGAGCGTGTTAGTATTGTGCTGTGTTGCGCTGCTACGCCACCAACCACTCACTCACTCACTCACTCACCTCCAAGTCCATCCTTCGCAAATCAGTCATTGGCAAAAATAGTTTCTTCATTCTCGTTTTCGGGTCCCAAGTGACCTTTTTGTTTTTCTTAGTCAGGCTCTTACTCATCGACAGTTGCTTAATCTCCCTCCCAACATGGCCTGTTTTCCTACTCCTGTCCCCCCACAATATAACGCACTTCAAGTCGTGAATCTTATCCGGCAAATCGACCGCGTCAAGGATCGTCAGTTCTGCCCTGGGCTGAGGAACTCGCGCTATCGCGGCCATTATGTCGGTGTTCACACGGTTGCCAACGACGCCGAGCCTCGTCTGCGCCGAGCGAAGCGAGGCGCATATTTAATGGATCAGGGGGGAGGCAAGAGAGACAAAGAATTGAGAATAATGTTTGTTTAGTAGTGGCTCGTCGCATTCTCGTCTTCCTCGAAGCTCGCTCGCTTCGCTCGCTCACCTCCAAAATTGTCCTTTCCCAAAACTCGTGGTCTTTAGCAATACCCACAACCGTTGCGGGATGATCCCCCCCGTTGGTCTTGGGCTTAGGATCCCACGTAATGAGCCGCATCGAAATTAAATCTATGACGCCAACGAAATTGCTTATGTCGGCATCGTCATCGTCCCCAATCGTGCTAGTCGTCTTGTCGGACCAGTGAACGAAGTGTCCGCCATTAGCTGTCGAGTAAACGGGTACTTGAACCGGCAGGGGATCGCAGCCCTTCAAATCTTTCTTCATCGCTCCAATCACGTTGAAATACGGGGACTTGTGCTTGTTGAAGGTGAGGGGGTTATCGAGCTTGTTGATCGTTGCGATTGTCGGGAGTGGGTGGAGGTGGTTCAGGTTGGAAGGGGGGGGTGAAGAGGAAGAAGCTTCGTAGGTCGTCGGATACACCAGCTCAACCCTCCTCATAACATTCCAATGGCCCTTAGTTTGAGACTCGACATTTCCAACAACATCGTTGTCGCCCTCCATTCCATAACCACCGTCGAGAACCAGCAGCCCACCGTCAACAACCATGCAGGAACGGACAACCTCGACGCAGAAATCCACGTGCCCGGGAGTGTCAATCACGTTGATCTTGTGATCCTGCCAAGGCGAGCGAAGAGAGGCGCATTTTAAACGAAAGTTGAGAGCAGTGAGCGAGCAAAAATTGTTGAGCTGGTTAGTTCAGTAGTGGATGTAGCCATGAATAGTAATTTCGCACGGAGATGAGTACTTTTCTGTCACAAGGCTAGCTCACTTCGCTCGCTCACCTTCCACTTGTAGGCGACTCCAGCCGATTGGACGGTTATTCCTCGTTCCCGCTCCACGGCAAGATAATCCGTCGTTGTCGTGCCACTGTCAACGCGCCCAGTTGACGCTTTCGTCGAGGTGAGGTGAAGGAGACTCTCCGTGAGCGTCGTCTTGCCAGAATCAACATGAGCGAAGATTGCCATGAGTCGAAGATTTTCTAAAGGTGGATTGTTCGAGAATTGGGATCGCTGATGGGAAGTCATCCTTATCCGTGTCGCAATTCGTTGCTGCGTGAATCGTAGCGCCATTATGCAACATTAAAACTACAAAACTTCAGCACACCTTGTGCCATTTTTGGCACGCTTCAAAAAACAAACAAAAATCAGGTTTCCAGGTGTTCAGACCTTTCAAATCCTAATAGAATAGCTACTACCTTTCCACACTTGCTCTCACGATACGATGGCTCCTTCATCTCTAACACTTCTCGTGCCTGCCAACTCGAGTGGTCAGAAAAGCATTCTCCTTCCCTCCACACCTCTAAGCACAACAGTCAATGCACTCACCGCGTCATTGTCGGAAATTTCCAATATCCCAGCCTCCTTGATTTTTCTGACTTCCAATTCAAAACCTCTTCGATTGGGGACGACCCTCTCGCAATATGATGCTCTCCTCCAGAAGCACCCGGACAGCCATGCTGTCGTTCAAATGCACACCCGGAATCGTGGGGGTTGTTTTGTGTTGTCATTCACGGTTCTGTGTATTGTGATTGCTGCTGGAATATTGGGTTTTTGCACTTGTGGGTGTACTTGGATCATCATTCCCTTTCTTGTACCGCTACTCTTCGTTCTGCCTTGCTGCTTTCTGTGATTGATAGAATCAAACATGATCTTTGATCATATAAATAATAAAAATCAGGGTAGAGGCAATAACATAGAGTGAGTTGTCTGCAAAATCAATCTAGTTCGTTATTATCCCTCACAACTCATCCTCCAGGCTGTTAATTTTAGAACGATGTATGTTCATAGCTCTGAGGTTTTGGTTCTGCCTGATTGCCTCCTTCAAATCGTCCTCTCTGAGCCTGTTTTCGTCTCTGAGTTCTTCGACCCTCCTCAGTTTAGCATCCAGTTCGGCGAACTGGTCGTGTTGCATTTTGGTCAGCCTCTCCTCCTCTGCCACGAGCATGTCCCTCTTCATCCTCGCAGCCAGCGCGATCCTCATGGCCTGCCGTCTCTCGTCGGCAGTCATTTGCTCCTCGTCTTTTTCTTCATTTCCATTTCCATTCTTCCCGTTCCCCACACCACCCCCTTCCTCCTCTTTCTCCTTCTTCTTTAGCTCAATTAACTGAAACTTCTTGAACTCCTTCTTCTTCTGCTCCTCCCCCTCCTCCGCCTCCCTAACCGCCTTCTCCCTGTCCGCCTTCTTTTTTGCGATGATCTTGTCCCTCTGCTGCTTCAAATGCTCCGCCCTCTGCCTCATGTTCTCCTCGCTGATCTTCGCTTCCTTCTGCAGCTTGGCCTGGTTCATCTTCTGCTCCGCTAGCATCTCGTGGTTCTTCCGGAACGCCTCCTCGGCCATCTTCTTCCGCTCGGCCATTTGCTCCTGCATCTCCCCGAGGCTGGGCGCTTCTCTCTCTAACGCGCTCTTTTTCTTGATTCCGCCCAGCACCGGCCGGCTCTGCAGGCCGTTCAGACTCCCTATCGGCCCCACCAAGTCGCTGCCGTTGTCCTTGCTGCCTCGTCGTTTTCCCTTCTTCTCCCTCCTCTCCTTTTTCTCCTTCTTTTCCTTTTTTTTCTTCTCTTTTCTGGCCTTTTTCTCCGTCTCTGTCTCTGTCTTGGTGACGGCAGTGGCAGCAGCAGGGACTGCGTTGATGTCGTTCTCTTCGATGGTGATTGCTCTAACCGCTTCCACGACCGGTGCGTCGGAAATGTCGTTATGCTGCGGTTTCGCATCCTCCTCTTCCTCCTCCTTCTCCTCCTGCTGCTGGTCGTTGCCGTTCTTGTCCTCCGCTTGCTCTTGCTCTTGCGCCTCGCTCTTTTTCTTTGGGCTTTGAGCTGGGCTGTTGATGGGGGAAGTGATCTTGGCGGTCATTACTTCGTCTTGCGTAACCTTGGCTTCTGCAACTTCGTCTCCGTCTTCATTTTCGTTATTGGAAATCTCGGCTGCTACTGTTGACGACGACTCCTTCGCTTCCACCTCCTGCTCCTCCTCGTCTTCGTCGCTCTCCTCCTCCTCCTCCTCCTCCTCCCCCTCCTCCTCCTCCTCCTTCGCCTCCTGCTGCGCATTCCTCAAATCGTCCTCATGCAGCGCCAAACTCGCCGCAATTGCCTGCTCTAGCTGCAGCGCCTCGAACTCTTCCTGCTTGTGGAACAGCTCCATCTCCATGAGATTAGCGTCCATAGCCTGCTTGAGCTGCCGATCCACAGCCGCCGCGTCCTCCTTCCCCGCCCCCTCCTTCTCCTCGCTGTCCTTCGCCTCCTCCTCCTCCTGCATCTGCAGCTCTAGTTTCGCCTTCTCGGCCGTCGTGATCTCCGAGCTGGCCTTCACCGCCAGCTCGAACTGAGCATGCGCGTCTTCGTCGTTCGAAGGGGCCGAGATTGGGATGCTCGCGCTTTGGAGGGCCTTCACCGCCTCGAGCTCAAGCTCCATGTTCCGCCGAACCATCAGCTTCTTGAACGTCAGGAAGTCGTCCATTGCGATCATCTGCTCGTACACGGCCTTGTTCACGTCGCGGCCGAACCTGTCCGATTGGCAAGCGGCAGCAAAGTCCTCCGCGGCTATTCCAACCTCCGCAAGCTTGTTTGAGATCATTGACTCTATTAGTTGTCTGAACTGCCCGTGGAGGTCTGAGTATGCGAACTTGTTCTCGTCGTCATTGTTAAAAATGATGCAGTGAGTATCCTGTTTGTTGTGTTGTGTTTGTGAAGTTGTTAGTTAGCCAAAAGGTAAGGATTGGAAATATTTGATTGATGAGTAAACTCACTATGAAATCAAAAACAGATGCTTCCCATGAAGGTGACCGCAGCAGACTTGACACGTAGTCGAATATCCAGGCAGTAGCTTCCATGTTATATAGAAACAATTGGAAAATAATTTAAAATTTTATTTTAAAAATTAAGATACGCGCTCACAACCATGTCCAAAGGAACCACAGATGGAATCCAGATTTTCCTGCGAGTTCGTCCGTCCAAAAAAAACTCAGGTTTTGTGCAGATTGACGAAGCGGACAACACGGCACTGAATTTCCATGTACCCAAGAATGAAGAACTTTACGTCAACAACACTCGCGAGAATTATAGATACAAATTCAATACCATACTGTCGCAGGACGCTCAGCAGGAGGAGGTGTTTGACAAGGTTGGCCACCAAGCTGTGATGAATGCACTTGATGGCTTCAACTCCACGATATTTGCTTATGGTCAAACAGGTTCTGGTAAAACATTTACAATCACTGGTGGCAGCGAGCGGGTGAGTGATTGGGTTCCGCGAGCGAGCGAAGCTGCGTCCATTGCGACGCCGAGCGGTAGCGAGGCCTAAGCTGTTACCCCAACCGAGCGCCCTTTTGAGTTTGGAAATACTTTGGTTGTGGAGGGGGGGAGTCCCCCACCCCCACCCCACCGCTGCCCTTGGCTTTCCGTTTCGCTCGGCTTGCGGGTTACAGCTAGCTCGGTCGTCGCAATGGACGCAGTTTCGCTCGCTGCGCTTGCTCGCGGCTGTTCACCATTTTTCACCGCACCAACTCACACATTTACGAACACTCAGTATGTCGACCGAGGAATCATTCCCCGCGCAATTTCGATGATCTTCAACGAATTCAAAAAACGCAGTGATATGAAGTACCAATGCTATATATCGTACTTGGAAATATATTTGGAGAGTGGCTACGACTTGCTGGATGCGGACCACGAGACTACCAAGGTGAGTCTCACTCAGTCTCCGCTAGCCCAATTCAATTCAATTCGTTTTTGGCTCACGCACGCTCCAAACGCAGCTCGAAGACATGAAGAAGGTTATCATGCGGGAAGATGAGGATGGAAACTACCACTTGAATAACTTGTCGATGCACAATGTGAGCAGCGAGGAAGACGCGTTGAACTGTTTGTTTTTGGGCGATACGAATCGAGCGATTAGCGAAACCGACATGAATCAAGCTTCTTCGCGATCGCACTGCATCTTCACAATTTCAATAGAAGGCCGGAAGGTTGGCAGCGACACCGTCCAGAGGTCCAAGCTTCACCTCGTCGACCTAGCCGGTTCCGAGCGCGTTCACAAAACTACTGCTACCGGTCAAACCATCAAGGAAGCAAAGTACATCAACTCCTCGCTCTTTTACCTCGAAATGGTAATTGTTGCGCTGCACGAAAAGGCCAAGAAAGGTAGATCCCACATCCCGTACAGGTGAGCGAGCGAGCCTTTTGGAAGAAGAGAATACTCGCGATGAAGTGCGCTACATCCACTACTAAGAAGGAAAGCTAACCCACCCAATTCGTTTGGCTCGCTCCATTTGTTTCGCTCGTCCTTCATTAAAAATGCGCCTCGCTTCTCTCGGCGCAGAAATTCCATGATGACTTCGGTCCTCCGCGACTCTCTTGGAGGCAATTGCAAAACGGTTATGGTTGCCACAATTTCGCCGGACAAATCCAACACGGAAGAATCAATCAGCACGTGCAACTTCGCCCAGCGCGTTGCGCTAATTAAGAACGTGGCGCAGATCAACGAGGACGTTGATCCATCGTTGGTTATTCGTCGGCTTAAGTCCGAGTTGAGTCAGCTGCGAGAAGAAATCAAATTTTTAAAGGGGGAAGCTGGGGAAGGGTACGATCTGACTGACGAGCAGAGAGACGAGCTGCAAAAGATGTGCGAGGAGTACGTGGACGATAGGGATGTCGAGGCGATGCTAAACATTGGGCAAATGACGCTGGTAAAAATTAGAGACTGCAACGCAATCTTCAAGAATTTGGTGCGGGAGGCCAGGGGGAGGGGGGGGGGGGAAGGGGGGGGGTTGGGACTGAGTGATTCTGAATTGGAGAAGCAGGTCACCACGCTGCGAAATTCGTTGCAGCAGCGCGACAACGAAATTGCAATTTTGGTCAACATGGTCAAACAGGGCAAGAAAATACCTGCGAACTTTGGCCAGGGGGGGAGCGATGGCGGCGGGGGGGGGGCAGAGGCGGAAGCGGAAGCGAAACACGCTTTCGAGAAGGTGAAGGGGGAGGTGAAGGAGGACAAGAAGAGAGGGCCGGCAAAGAGAGACTTGAGCGAGAAGTTGGTGTGCGGAGTGAAAGTTTGTTTTGATGGGAATGTTTTGGATGACCCTGCGAAAGGTGAGTTGGTGAACGGGGTGGGTGGGGTGGGGTCGGGTCGGGTTGAGCCTCCAACTAAACATTTCCATATCCATATCCATTTTCTTTCTTCCCATTGCCGCGCCCCGCCGCACGCAGCATTCTCTCACTTCAAAAACCTATATCCGAACAACGCGGCACTGGAAGAGAACAAAACACTGCTAAAGAGCAAATATGCCGAAGCAAAAAAAACTGGAGAAGTGGTCAACAAGGCGAGGAACAGCATAAATTACTGCAAGAAGACGATTGAACAGTTGAGGCGAGAAAGGGCTATGGAGGGTTTGGCGGACGGTGGGGGGGGCGAAGATTATGACCAGGAAGAACAAATCGGAGAGGAGGAAATGGAACACAGGAAAACCATCGAAAAGCAGAAGCACGTCTACAAGGACAACTTTCAAAAACTGAGAGAACTTAAAAATGCAATTGAGCACATCCAGAGGTTGCTGGAGAAGACGAGAATCAAGATGCAAGCAGATTTCGACGCGTGGTACAAGGTTTGTATGTACAAAGGGG
>Ga0114994_10003647_pt1 | contig 11238 bp, 10 predicted proteins | sample ArcticOcean_MG_C_9_FD_87043 | JGI IMG/M metagenome (GOLD analysis project Ga0114994, IMG submission 87043) | Marine microbial communities from western Arctic Ocean - ArcticOcean_MG_CB2_152 | ecosystem: Environmental > Aquatic > Marine > Oceanic | place: Arctic Ocean: Canada Basin | collected... | reverse complement strand
TTGGCGGTTAAACAACGCAGCCCTGCGTCGCTTTTTGAGAGCGAGCACAGGGCTGTGTGGTTGATTCTGTTGTTAGTGCCAGATGTGATTTAGCACTTGGGTACTTCGAGAGTTCCGCGGGGAACTCCAGAGCCAGTTGTAGACTTCGCTTGAGACACGCCTTACCTCTCGTCCTTCGAGAACCTCAGGATGACATTTACAGGATCGCTCCAGAGAAAAAAACTAGTCGGCGACGTTTGCTGTTGGGCGGGCGTCGAGGAGATCGATACCACCTCGGACCTGACCAAGCGTGTCGGCGATTCGTTCTTCGAGCGTGAACAACACCTCTCGAGCGTAGTTGTCTGCGCCTGTGCGACGTGAGTCAGCTGAAGTTTCAGCCTCGTTCAATATTCCGTTTACATGGCCTTCAGCATCATCGATCAACTTGCCAGCGCGCTTCTGTGCGTCGGCTTCGATTTCAGTTGCGTTTTCGTTAGCCATTCGGGTGATCTCAGTGTCCTGGATCATCGTTCGGGCTTCTTCTTGCGAAGTCGTAAGCAGTGTGTTCGACTGCTCTGCAGCGAGCTGACGAATCGTTGTTGCTTCTTCATCGGCGTAGGCGCGAATTCGGCGGGCTTCTAGTTCAGCCTGTTTGATGATCGCGTCTTTCTGGCGAACAACGCCCTCTGCTTCGTTCAACTGTTCAGGCATCTCACCCTTCATCTCATCGATGACGGCTGTGATTTTGTCCAGATTTACGAGCGTTCGAGCTGTTCCGGGTACTCGACCTTTGACGATCATCGCCTCTAGGTCTTCGAGCTGTGACATAAGTGTCATTTCTGTCTCCATGCGTGTCGACTGACGCGTGCTATTAACTATTGCTTGTTTGCTTTTCGTTTTTCGAGCCTCTCAACCAGAGGCCCCCAAACGTTTTTAGGAACTAGGTCCGACACATCGGCGCCGAGTGCCGCTACTTCCTTCACTCTCGATGAACTCAGGATCTGATACTGCAATGCGCTGAAAAGACAAATAGTTTCGACGTCTTCAGCCATCCTGCGGTTCATTAGTGCCATTTCACTTTCGTACTCAAAATCACTTGTGATCCGAAGACCACGAACGATTACCGTTGCTCCGATTTCGCGGGCAGCGTTGACTGTTAGGCCTGAGTACGCCTTCACCGATACGTTGGGCAGGTGTGCCACTGCATCGGAGAACATTTTTATCCGCTCATCGACGTCGAACATGGTTCGTTTCGATGAGACTTCGACAACACCAACCGTCAAATGATCGACGGTATGTGATGCCCTTTCGACAATATCCACATGCCCATTGGTTACCGGATCAAACGTGCCGGGATAGATTGCACGAGCCATCTATTCGCCCTCCGGGTTCGTTATTTGGGTTGGGGTAGTTTGAGATTTGTATACCGAAATTGCGGTGTCGCCGTAGAGTCGGTGGGTAGACAACGAGAGTCCGGGAAACGAATCGGGGAGATCGGTCATCTTCGAATGTTCGAGAAATGCGATGGCGTTGGGAGCGATTAGATGGGATTTGTGGACGAGTTCAAATAGGGATTCAAACTCGACGAGATCATAGGGAGGGTCGGCAAAAATCAGGTCGAACTCACCCTTAAGTCTTCCGACTGCGTTGAGTGCGCTTCCTTTTTTTACCGAGCCTTGTATTGCCAATTTGTGTCTTTCCAGAGCCTTTTTTATATCTTCGCACCGACGACCGTTTTGCTCGATGAACGTTGCGTTTGTTGCGCCGCGTTGCAGAGCTTCGATTCCTAGTGCTCCCGTTCCTGCGTAAATATCAAGCACCCGTAAACCGTGAGGTCCGGCAGGTCCGAGCATCGAAAAAATAGCGGATCTAACCTTGGAGGTTGTCGGCCTGAGGCCGGAACCAGTATTTCGACGGAACTGTGAAGATCCTCTTCGATTGTTGCTCATCGCACTTTCGTTCCGCACTTGAGACCCCTGAATTTCTCTGGGTGTCCGAAAAGCCATTAAGCGAAATTCGACATAAATGATTATTCACGGAAGTCTCCATTCTTAACCATCGTAGGTTGTTACAGGTTTCGGCGGATTTACACGGAAGCGGTGTCGGGGTTGGACGAATCGATGGTCATTCTGTTGCGTGCGATTCACAGGCAGTTCGATAGCTGGCTTAGAATGAATTGCTGCAAAGTTGGCATGCGGATAGTCGTTTCGCCAATCAGCATCAGATGAGAGCAGTGCCGCATCGTAAAAAAACTGTGGAACGATACGAGTGACAGCAGGTAATTTCTGCGCCGGAAAATATGACCAACCAAGATCAACAAGAACAGCCAGAATCGTTGCCAGATTCTTTGAATGACGCCGATGTGGTGGCAGGCGAGCAAAAACTCATTGAAGATCGTCTCGCCAAAACAGCTCAGATTCGAGCAAAAGGTATCGATCCATACCCGGCACGTTTTGATCGAACGCACACATCTGTTGAGGCAACAAAGCTGTTCGAGTACGCTGAAGTCATAGCGAGCGACGGCGTCGGAGACGATGTCGAACACCCTCGAACCGAAACCATTCGGATTGCAGGTCGGGTTATGGCTCGGCGCGGTATGGGTAAGGCTGCATTCATCGATCTGAAAGACGGCTACGGTTCGATTCAGGCATTTGCCCGCCAGAACACGATGGGCGACGACGAGTACGAAATTTTGGGCCTGTTGGATATCGGCGACATCATCGGTGTCGAAGGTTCGGTTATACGAACTCGCCGCGGTGAAGTTAGCGTTGAGGCTGCGAAAGTTACAGTTCTCACTAAAGCTATTCGTCCGTTGCCCGACAAGTGGCATGGTCTACAGGATCAGGAAATTCGATTTCGCCAGCGCTATCTCGATCTGATTTCTAACGACAAGGCGATGAAGAACGCACTGTTGCGTTCAAAGGTCGTTCAGTCGATGCGAGCGTTCATGCACGGTGCTGGATTTATCGAAGTCGAAACTCCGATTCTTGTGCCAGTAGCTGGGGGCGCGCAGGCGACTCCGTTCGAGACTCACCACAACCAGCTTGACCGTGATTTGTACCTACGCATCGCAACAGAGCTTTATCTGAAAAAGTTGATCGTAGGCGGCATCGAACGAGTATTCGAAATCGGTCGACTGTTCCGAAACGAAGGGCTCGATCACGATCACAACCCAGAGTTCACGACCATCGAGAGTTATCAGGCCTACGCCGATTACAACGATGTGATGGAGATGGTCGAGAAGCTTGTCTCGACTATCGCTCAGGAAACGACTGGATCGATGGTTTTGCCCGAAGTTGAGGGTATTCGACCCGAAATCGACCTAACTCCTCCTTGGCCTCGACTCGACCTACGTGAAGAGATCAAAAAACGAACTGGGATAGATTTCGTTGTGACCCGAGACACTGAGTCGCTTTCGACGGCGATGCGGGAGCGTGGAATTCACGTCGAAGCTGGATCAGCGTGGGGGCGATTGCTGGACAAAGTTATTTCGTCGGAAGTTGAACCTCATCTTGTGCAGCCTCATTTCTTGGTCGACTATCCGGTCGAAATGTCGCCGCTCGCAAAGCGTAAGCCTGACTCTGACGAAATCGTCGAGAGGTTTGAAGGCTTTGTTATGGGAACCGAACTTTGTAATGCCTTTACGGAATTGAACGATCCGGTCGACCAGCGTGACCGATTCGAGCAGCAAGAGAAGATGCGGCTGGAGTTCGGTGACGATGAGGCTGACCGACTAGATGAAGACTTCCTCGTTGCTATCGAGCACGGTATGCCGCCAACGGGCGGGCTTGGACTGGGAATCGATCGACTGACGATGTTGATCGCCGGGGAAGAGTCGATCCGAGAAATCTTGCTATTCCCTGCTATGCGTAACACTTGATCTAATCGTTACTGAGTCGTTTCGAATTTACTAATTGAGCTTGAGTAAAAAATGCTTTCACTGGAACAGATAGTCCGAGATCCTGAAAAATTCCGAGCCGCATTGGTTCGTCGCGGAGAAGACCCGCCTATCGACAGGATTATCGAACTCGACTCTCACGAAAAGAGTTGATCCAAGAAGCCGACACCGATCGTGCGAACCGGAACAAGGTGAGCAAGGCTATTGGTGACGAGAAGCGAAAGCCAACCCCCGAAGAGATCGCAGAAATGCGAGAGACTGGTGACCGCATCAAAGCGGTTGAGGTAGATTTGTCAGACGTTCTCGACGAGCTGAACGCCACTCTGTTGCCGATTCCTAACACGCCGCTGGACGACGTTCCGGACGGACTCGATGAAGAATCGAATATCGTAATTCGTACATCGGAAGGCTCGGCCGAGTCGCACGGCAATGCACACTGGGACGTCGCAACCGAGCTGGACATTCTTGATCTCGAAGCCGGTGCGAGCATCGCAGGCGCACGTTTCTATGTGTTGAAGGGCAAGGGCGCCAGACTCCAACGAGCGTTAGCTTCTTGGATGCTCGATATTCAAACCGACGTCCACGGCTACACCGAGATCGACCCGCCGCTATTAGTTCGAGGCGAGACAATGACAGGATCTGGGAACTTACCTAAGTTCAAAGATAATCTTTACCGCGACGATGAGTCGGACCTGTGGCTCGTGCCTACCGCCGAAGTTGCACTGAACGGATTGCATCAAGGCAAGATAATCGACCCTGACAAACTCCCGCTGAAGTATGTCGCACAGACTCCTAGCTTCCGTAAAGAGCACACGTCGGCAGGACGAGACGTTCGCGGAATCAAGCGGGTTCATCAGTTCGAAAAAGTCGAAATGTTCCGATATGTCGAGCCTGAAACTTCGGACGAAATGTTGGAAGAGATGGTCGGCGAAGCTGAATCGCTATGTGCTCGACTTGGGTTGACCCACCGAGTGCTGCAGCTTTGTGCTGGTGACATCGGATTCCAGTCGGCTAAAACCTACGACATCGAAGTCTGGTCGCCAGGCTGTGCCGAGTGGCTGGAAGTCAGCTCGATTTCTACTTGCACGGATTTCCAGACCCGAAGAAACGGCACTAGGTATCGTTCAGAAGTGGGGGCTTCGACGAAGTTGCCGCACACTCTGAACGGCTCAGGACTGGCGCTACCTCGTATTTGGATTGCAGTTATCGAGAATGGATTGCAGGAAGACGGCTCGATCGTTATTCCTGATGTGCTGACTCCGTACACCGGCTGGGATCGCATCGAAGCGAACTAACTACGGACGTTTTGCGCTCGATAACGATGTCGCTTCAGATGTTGAGCGGATGAGCAACATCCTTCCGCTATTGAAAGCTGAACATGGGAAACGTGCTCAGGTTGCCGTTCGTTATGCACTGCGCAACTCAGGTGTGTCCGATGTTGAGGTTGGAATGGCAGATATCGAGCATCTCGAACTAGCTTTAGGGGCCGCTGAAATGGGTCTACTTCCCGACGATCTTCTGGTGGAACTCGACGCGCTTGCAGACACCAACTTGTGGATTAATTAGTCGACTATCGCTTCGTTGTTGATAGTGCGTTCGTGGATCGGCTACTGGGCTTAGCGAGACCGCCACCCGGCCAACGAAATCGTTCAGGCGTCCCTAGGGACGAATGTCGAGCGAGTAGTTCGTTGGCAACGTCGATTGGCGGTTCGTTGCGCTGACGATGACCGCTACGAGATCATCGTCAGCGACATTCTCGACAGTCAGGATTCCTGCGCCGTTCGAATTGACAGGAATCTGATAAACAACCGGATCGCCAACGTCTTTTTCGTGGATTACCTGAACTAGATACTGCGTCGGGATGGTCTCTTCGATTCTGACGAATCCATTGGCGCTCCAGTCGGCAGATGTCGATGTGTTATCAGCCCAACCGAGTTCAGGAATTTCAAAATCGTCGAAGCAAGCGCCTTGAGAGAATACGGCGTCATCGGTGATGTATTCAAACCTGAGTAATACCTGTTCACCGGCGTAATCAGATAGATCGACAGAATCCTGAACCCATCCGAGGCTTGTTCCAGTTAGTCCAGCGCCATAACTGTTGCCGTTCGGATTTAAATTGATAGCCCGCTCGGTGTCGAGAATATCCCAAGTGCTTTCGTCGTCTCTCGACACCATCACATAGGCATAGTCCCAAAACTCTTCGATGTGGTAATTGACCCAAAACGTTAAGGATGCTGAATTGACCGACCTAAGATCGACATTTCGAGTCAACGTTGAGTCGATAGAATCGCCTTGATTCGACCACCAGCATGTGTCGCCAGAGTGCGGAGCTTCGCTCAGTAGTGACGTCGTTGCCTCGCCATTAAATTCGATAGTCATTCTGCCCGAACCGCTCGAAGTCACAACGTAGTTGGCACCGTAGGACTTGACCGATCCTGAGAGTGAATCGGGAGCGCGTTTGTAAACATTTCGTACGGGTGGAACGAAGTGGTCCTCATATGCGTAAGGTCCTTCACTTGCACTGAGATAGTTGGCAACGAGCCAATCGGCGTACACATCGTCGGCTGTTGCATCGAACCCGCGTTCTGCGAGGGTGAGATCCACAGACTCAATCCCATCAGCCTGATGCTGGGCGATTGCTGCGAGTATTTCATTACCACCATAATGGTCTGAAAGGAATGCAAAGAACAAATTTGCTGCTCCGTAGTTTGCAACTGAAACAGAAATATCTTGTGCCCATGCAGTGAGCGAAGTCGAGGGTGCTCGAACGAACGCTAATGCTGCCGATCTGGTAAATCCTGCGATCTCCGCAGCCACTTCCGACAGACCCTCGTTGACCCACGTGTCTTCACTGTTGTCCGTCGCAAAGTGAGTAGCGTGCTGTAACTCGTGAGCGATCACACTTAGGTATTCGGTACCGGAAAGATTGACCCTGTCGGCCGACATGTAGAGGGCTTCACGCTGGTTTGAGTGTGGACGGATTTCTTTAGGGTAGGAGTCGGCAGCCGAGAAATATCCAGCAACTCCTGATCGTAAAACCGCTGTATAAACGACCATTCGATCATCGCCATCGATCCCGGGCGTTAAAGGCGTTCCAAAGACTTGAGTAACGGCTGGCCAAACGTCGGTTTCGAAATTGCTAGCGACCTCTTCGATATCGGCTGGGTCCGGTTCATATCCGGTTTCGAATACCCAGTAAGCGTGTTCTGAGATGTACGAAACCGTGCCGTTTACTATCACGCTCCCGACGTCCCTCGACACCCAGAAATTTACGTTGTCGTCAACTAAGAGAGGTTCGGCTGTAACGACTGTTTTCGGATGGGTGTATCCGGGGACGAGTCGCTTACCCAGTTCTTGTAGATCGCGATCGGGAGGGGCAGGAATGATCGGTTCGGGGTGCGCTGGAATGAACTCAGGTGTGGCGGTCGGGACTCTGGTTGGAAACGGAGTTAGGGTAGGGGTTGCCTGTTCCGTGGCTGTTGGTGCAATAACCGAGGTTGCTGTCGGAGAGATTTGGGTTGGGTGAGATTGGTCGACGCGTTTTGGGTTCGAGATTGGTTCTGGAGTGATGGTTGTAACTTCAGACGTCTCTGTGGGTAGCGACGCGGCAGTTGCCGATTGTGACGTTGTAATGGATTCCTCTGTTGGACTGACATCAATTACGGGAGTGCTGCATCCAATTACGACAGCGAGCAATGCGATCACGCCGACCACGTGTAGGGGCTTTAGTAATGTGATCCGCAGACGGTTGAATTCTGAAATTGTCAGCATCACTTTGATGCCGGATTGTCGCCATTATTTGTGACGTTGAATTTGTTCATGGCGTTGTCGATATCACCGCTGACGACCATCGTAATAGCATCGGCAGCTCGCTCTGCTGCCGTTTTGACCAAGTCTCTGGTATCAGGGTCGAATGTGCCCAAAACATGATCGACCTGTACCGCCGACGATTCTGGGTTTCCTACGCCTATTCGGACTCTCGGAAACTCGTTCGTTCCGAGTGTAGTGATGATCGATTTCAGGCCGTTGTGACCACCCGGACCACCCTGCTTACGTATACGCACAGATCCGGGTTTAAGGTTTATGTCGTCGGTGACAATCAGTATTTTTTCAGGAGTAGTTCCGAACCGATTTGTCAGGTAGCCGAGAGCCGTACCTGAGCGGTTCATGAACGTTCTCGGATAGGCGAGAACAGCTGGCGACCCACCGAGTTCGACTTCGGCGAATCGTACTTCCTTGCGCTTTCGATTCAGTTCGGCATTTGAGCGTTTGACGAGTTCGTCTAAGCACCACCATCCAACGTTGTGCCGAGTGTTTTTGTACTCAGGGCCAGGATTCCCCAAGCCGACAACCAGCCACGGAGGGCCTTCAGAGCCGCCGCCGTTACCGCTAGGAAAGAGCTTGTCTAAGAGTGAGGAGACGTCCAATCGTCGATATTCCCGCTTGATCCACTTGGTTTACCAAACAATTCGTTTAGAAAGGATATGACCTTATCGTCGAGAACGTTTGCAGGGTCAGACAAATCTCCATCGGAATTGAGCTGGAGCAGGCGTATGAGTTTGTCAGATTATGGCGAACTTGACCACGGATAACTTCTCCCGCAATTGCTGTTGATTGCCAGGAGGATAGAGAAATGGTTCAGGAATCCAGTTCCGGTTCAACCGGAACTTCTCCACAGTCCATAAATGCGATGAACTCTGACTCATCGATCACGTGTACATCAAGACGCTGAGCCTTTTCGAGTTTAGAGCCAGCTTCGGCACCTGCAACCAGATAGTTCGTTTTCTTGGTTACCGATCCTGTGGCTTTTCCACCCAGCGACTTAATTCGGTTTTGCGCTTCAGATCGTGACATAGTCTCTAGTCGACCTGTAACTACGAATGTCACTCCGTTCGCGGGGTGATCGACTGAAGGCTCGGGAGTGTCGTCAATTGGATTGACGCCGAGTTCGATGAGATCGTCGATGAGATGGCGGTTTTGTTCGACCGAGAAATAGTCGATTAACGTTGAGGCGACAATCGGTCCGATACCGTCGATCGCCAATAGTTCTTCCTTGGTTGCATCTTTCACACCTGTAAGGCTATGGAACCGGCGTGACAACCATTCAGCGCTCTCGGATCCGATGCCGGGAATTCCAAGTGCGAACAGCAGCTTGGAAAGTAACGGCGAGTGAGCGGCCTCGATCGCTTTGAGCAGATTGTCGACCCGCGTTTCGCCCATCTTCTCGAGTTCGAGCAGGTCTTCTCTTCGCTCGTGCAGTCGGTAAATATCGGCGATATTCGACACAAATCCAAGACGAGGAAGATCTTGCGAAACTCGCTCGCCAAGACCTTCGATATCCAATGCCACACGTGAGGCGAAATGCTCCAAGAGTCTCTCGAATTGAGCAGGGCAGGCGCCGTTTACACAGCGAGTAACGGCTTCGTCTCCGGACTTAACCGTTTCTGTGCCACATGAGGGGCAGGTGTCAGGAAATTCGTACGGCTGAGAGTCATCAGGTCGTTGGTTTTTTGACGCAACCTCCACCACCTGAGGTATTACATCTCCTGCTCGCTGAATAACGACTAGGTCACCTTCACGGAAATCTTTTCTGGCGATTTCGTCTTTGTTGTGGAGCGTTGCACGTCCAACCGTGACGCCACCGACGATGACCGGTTCGAGTTCTGCCCATGGGGTCAGTGCACCGGTGCGGCCTACGTTCACATGAATCGCTTTGAGGGTCGTTTCAGCTTGCTCAGCAGGGAACTTATAGGCGATGGCCCATCTGGGATCACGACCTACAAAGCCGAGTCGACTTTGGAGGGATAACGAGTCGATCTTGATTACCACGCCATCGATGCCGTAATCGAGAGATTCGCGCACTTCACCGGCATCGGCGATCGCTGCCATAACTTCTTCAACGGTATTCGCTTTACGAGTCCATTCGTTCTTGCGTCCACCCCATTCGTTTATCGCTTGAAGAGTGTCCCAGTGACTTGAAGGCGATTCAGCACCTTCGAGATAGCCTAAGGCGTAAAAGAACATGTCGAGCGGGCGTTTAGCCGTTTCGGTCGAATCGAGCTGTCTTAGTGATCCCGAAGCCGAATTGCGAGGGTTTACGTAGGCTGTAAGTCCTGACTCTTCTCGTTCGATATTCAGCGTTGCGAATTTGGAGTTTGGTAGAAATACCTCGCCCCGCAGTTCGATTACTGGAGGAATTTCTTCTGGTGGTCCTTCGAGTTTCAATGGCACGCTACGAATCGTGCGAACGTTCGCCGTGACATCCTCCCCTCGTTCGCCGTCGCCACGAGTAGCCGCTCGTTCCATCACGCCGTCACGATAAGTAATAGCGAGGGCGAGTCCGTCGATCTTTAGCTCGCACACCATAGGTGCACTTTCGAGTTCAAGGAAATCGAGCGCCCGTTTATACCAAGCCCTAAAACCCTCTTCGTCGAATACGTTTCCGAGACTCAGCATTGGAACCGGATGAACGACCTCATCGAACCCGGGCGCGGGCGGTGCGCCTACACGCTGAGTCGGAGAATCAGGAGTCTTTAGGTCGGGATGTGCTTCTTCGAGAGCAAGTAATTCTTGCATTCGGGCATCCCACTCTGCGTCGTCGAGTTCGGGAGCGTTTTCGATGTAGTACAGGCGGCTAGCACTATTTATTTCTGCACGCAGCTGCTCGGCGCGTTGTGCCGCCTCTTCTGGCGTCGAAGCATGGGAACCGAACTGCATTTGTAGGGGAGAATCGTTGTTTGGCACAGGAGAATGTTTAGGGCCGACGGCTTGAATTAAAGCTTTGAGTGATTCGGTGAGAAGTTCACTCGAAAAGTGGTGTGCCGAGTATAACAACGCCCCACCCGGCCAACTCTGCTTCGAATTTACTAACTATTTACGGCATTACTCGGGCAGGGCAGGTTGGTCAGATCGAGCCGAGGTCTATACTTTCTCGTCTAAACGCATCGATTATCACGGATTCGCAGCCTCATTTCGTAATCAGCTATGGCAGATATTCAACCTTTCAGGGCAGTTCGATACAACCCAGAAGTCGCAGGCGACGTGAGTCTTCACGTATGTCCGCCGTTCGACGTGATAACCCCGCAGCTCCAACAGGAGCTGTACGCTCGCTCGCCGTACAACATTGTGCGACTCGAACTGGCGCGCCGTGGACTAGCGGAGGATCCATACGAGAAGGCGGCCGAAACCGCTCAGGATTGGACCGACTCTGGTGTGTTGAAGCACGAAGATGCACCTTCGATTTATGTGACCGAAGAAGAGTTCGAGTACCAAGGGCAAACGTTACTTCGCCGAGGATTTGTAGCAGCCGTTCGGCTTGAAGACTACGATCAGAAGGTCGTGCTTCCGCATGAAGGAACTCG
>Ga0114994_10003640_pt1 | contig 11249 bp, 9 predicted proteins | sample ArcticOcean_MG_C_9_FD_87043 | JGI IMG/M metagenome (GOLD analysis project Ga0114994, IMG submission 87043) | Marine microbial communities from western Arctic Ocean - ArcticOcean_MG_CB2_152 | ecosystem: Environmental > Aquatic > Marine > Oceanic | place: Arctic Ocean: Canada Basin | collected... | reverse complement strand
TGTCGGTCTATGCCTGGTCCACGTTCTCGCCGTAAACGCGTTTCGGGCGAATATTGCGCCGAAAGTTCAGCACTTTTTTAAATATGCCTTCCCAGCCAAAGATAAGAGCAGCTTGGTATCTAGTCGACCGAGATGTTGCGCAGGTCTGTCGCGATAGCGACGATTTGACCGTGCCCACTGTGCCTGAGGTTCACACGCTCGCCGATGCCCACGAAGCAGCCCGCGGCAGGCGCCCATACTGCCCCAACGATTTTGTCGGGTCACCGGGCAGCCAAGGCCTCGTGCCTACGCAACTGCGCCTCAAACGCCATACCATAGCTCACCCAGTTGTATACTTAAGTGCTACTGGGTGCGCAAGCTAGCCACAAAAGTTTCGAAGCGAGGCTGGCGCCTTGATTTCTTCTTTAGTGTATTTTCAGTCCTGTCGTCCTATAAGCCCGGTAGTGGTGTAGGAAGCCGGAGCAGCAGCAGTCTCAGCGCTTCGAGTTTTCAAGTTGACTCGGAGGCCAAATTTAGCGATTCTAGGCTTTATGTGGCTAAACATCGCTGATTCGCCCAATTGCCAGGCGTCCAGGTTTGAGATTAAACGCTTGGATTTGGGTTTGAGGTCGCGTTTCCAAACCCCCGACACAACCCCCCCTGTACTGTGATTTTCATGATTGTAAGATTTTAGGAAGCGTCTCAAAGTTTTCAGATCTTCCAGCCACGCACGAAAAATCAATGACTATGTGTCGCGACGCCTACGCGTTTGTCAGACCCGAGTATAGTCACGAGGCGGACTTCCCTCAAGTGCGAATCGATCCTGTCTTTCCTTTGAATGTTATTCAGTAGATACTAACGAAAGAACGTAACACCATTACGTTGAACACTTCGGGTTGTCGGAAACAGTCGCTAACTGTTAATGCCGTGTGGCAAAGTGAGTGTTCGATGTCCTACGACGAGATTGTAGACTACTCACAATTCAGGTGCTCACCGGCCACATGAGGGTGTCACCCAGTTTGACCAAATGCTTCATGAATTGTATTCTCGGATCTTTAAAGCTATGAAAAATGCGGGCAACGTCAACATGCACGTAATTGGTGGAACTAGATCTGGCAAGTCTCGCTGTCTCTTTGGTGCTCGCGACAGGTACCAAGTTGGATTGGTGGAACTATTTGCGGATAGATTTTTTAATCAACGTAACGTCAGGGGAACTGCTTTGATTGAAGTCTCAATTTACCAAGTTTGTGACGAGGAGGTGCGCGGTTTAAGTATCGCATCACAAAAGTAATATTACACAGGCCTGCGATTTACTTAGCCCGCAGCAAAACTGCCTCCCATTGCGCTTTAGTCCTACGTGTGGACCATGGCTAGACAAAGTCTCTCGCCACCTGGCTAAGAATAAAGATGAGTTCTCAACCCTGCTGCGGGACGCTCTTTCTGTCAAGGCTGCGTTTTTGCTCCTTAGAGATAAATTTCCTGATTCGACACACCTGTGTATTCGATGCCTGTGCTCACATGAAGCCTCGCCACACCAGCCTCCAGCTCACGAGGGTACCGTGTCTTTTGTGGAGTTTGGGTCAAATGCTATGACTGGACTGCAATTCAATGAATCAGAAGAAGTTCCAATTGAAACCCATTGTCCACAAGTTCCACTATTGCGCAACATAGATCGTAGGTACCAAGCGTCAATCGCTCGCTGGTCTCTCTGCAAGAAATGAATCCCTGTATTCCTCGGGTAGCTGCAGCCCAATTATGCAGTTCGAGTCTCAATTACATCCTTTCAGATAGTTTTTTCAATTCTTCTCACAGCATATGGTTGGGTTGTTTCGGCCCCACAATTCTTGACATTGATACCACTGAAACAACTTTTAAAACCCTTAAAAATGTCTGTAACCGTACTTCTTTAAGTAACAGCTGGGGGTACCAAAATAGTACTCATCCCCAATGTGAAGCCTGCTTCTATAACAGAATAGAATTAAGGGCCAAACAAGTAAATGGAATCAGCGTCAAAGCCCAAAACGAAAAGATTTTGGCGCAAAGCCGGCTCAAGGACACTGTTGCATACACGACAGCGCGAAACAAATGGTTCAAAGAAATTGGTGTAGCCGAAATAGACCATAAACATACTTACCTAGATGGATATTACCTTATTAATATATCCGCAGATGTCAATGGCGGTGTTTAAATTGCAACTTCCACGCCGCCTAGGACAAAAGATAGGCATTATCAACTCATCGGCTGTTTGTAAGCCTACGCCCAAACGACGTAGTCTATTTTGGGTCTTCGCTTGCTAGTGACAATGTGCCTGATAAATTTGTGAATTCTTGTAAAATCAGACTTTGTAGAACAGAAATACTACCATTGCACTGCGAAATTGAGACTCGCGGTGATATGATTACAGTGGATGTAAAGCAGAATGCAATAGTGTGCATAAATGGTTTACGTGTATCAAGTAGCAAGCACTCAATCGAGATCGGTGACTTGCTTCTGCTTGGGTTTGGCTGCCTATTTCGTGTTCACGCTGGAGACATCCCCGGCAGTGACGCAAGGTGTGCAACGTACACTCCCCCTACGTCAAAACGAGGTAGCGACAGGCATGCGAAGAGGGCTTGGGATGAAGCTTTACAGGGCTTGCACCATGATATATTCTCTGGGCTCTCTAGGTACCAAGGTACAACCACGACCCCTTGGGAAAGAACCAAAGTACAAAACCTCCTTTTTGAGCTTAACCACATGGTTTTGGAGGGAAACTTCGTGCGTCTAAGATCACGATGACACACTATCATCGTACAAATGACAGGCTTCGCAGGAATTCAAAAGGGATGTTCATTATGCAATAACTTGGGCAATGACGGACATAGACGAGCAGGGGGGGTCACCCTGTATTGTTGTATCTTCTGCCAGTGGTGATGTTGCAGATACCTGGGGCGCTGTGAAAATGTTGCGTCGCCTGTGCACAATCAAACGGCTTCGTTTGAGATCTCCCATTGTAAATGCACACCCAGACCCATTTTACGACAATGTGAATCACCAGTTGATTGGTGTTGGGTATAAAGACCACCTTGTCACAGTGTAAAAACAAGACAATAGCCGCGGTGAAACTAGGTTTTGCTATCTCCAGTCAATCTTTTATCTTATGGACATAAAGGAAACTGTCCAGGAAATGTGAATTGAAATCACCCCTTTACTTTTTCTTTGTATCCCAATATGCACATAAAATGCACGCCTTGAAGGTCAATCTCATCAATTTTAAAGGCAACAATGTTGGCAACTTGTCAATTAGAGTGGAGCCAATGGTTGCACACTCGTACAGTGAGTCCGCGTAAGTTTTGGTATTCCTGGCGATGGAAACAAATCACCAAACACCAGGTATATTGTTGGAGAGAGGGACCTCACTCATCATCTGGGTAAAAAAGTCGAACTCAATATAACGGTTCAAAGAGCTGAGCAGCTACCACGAAAATTATGCTCTTCTGTAAGTCATGTGCTGCTCAGCTCTTTGTCAGGGTGAATTTAGGTGTATGTACGCGCAGCATTCTTTTTACAACACGATGGACTGACGACTCCACGATATGGAATACCAACCACGAGCCCTTGCTTTGAAACCTCATTTAAGGTCTCCCAAATAATCACAGAGGACTTCCTAGCGTACCTGGAGAAAAGTGCCATTGAATTTCAGGCAAGAAGGACATGAAAACTAGCCTCATATGTCCAAACCCTCTTTTTTGCAGGTGTGGGGTAAGTGCTGCCTCTAACGCAGACTCAATTCGGATAAGCCTGGGAGCAACACTGGCGTTTGTCCTCAATACCAGGTATCAAAACTCATTCTCACCATCATACTATAATAATTATAATAATTTACAGATACCTCCAGCTCATCACAGTGGCAAGACAAGTGGACTTCTCCTATAGATTCCCCTAAGAGGGAGTTTGATGGACCCTCGGGGACTCGGAGGAAGGACCCTCCTAGAGAGTGAAGGGGTACACGCGTTTCATTGCAGTTCTTTCAGGCCAATCCGCGGATAGTAATGACTTCGAACGGCGAATAGCTAAGAATCGCCGCAGCCGCCTTCGAGCCTCGTCTAGGGCAGTGCCGGACTTGACCTGGACCCGGAAACTCTAGGACTTAGGAAGTTATCGGGACCTGGGCCTATCCTGGCGGACCTCCCGGCGCTTTCAAGTTCCCGCCATGGGACCGTGACCGGGGATGGAGTGTCTAATTTCTATTCCCAGCCACCTGGCCCCTCACAACATTCTGCAGGGTGCCATCGAGGTCCCATGCGTGCCCCCCGAGGCCGCCGGTTTGGTAGGTGGGGACCACGTTTCCGCTGCCACTGAGGCAGGCTCGGTAGGTGGGGGCCGCGACTCAGGGGGGGGGCAGACAGGATTGCCCCACAGCGAACACAAGCGTAGTTTATAATGCAGGCTTTTTACAAAGAAATTTCCCTTATGCCTATCTCCAGCTCCTGTCGAGAAGAGGGACAAAACGGTAAGATCTGACGATTTTAGAGGGCCGCGAACGTCCGAGTCGCGCCAGTTGCGTTTCGGGCCGTGTCAAGTGATCTTTATAGTAGCCCATCGGATTTGAGGCCGTGTTTGTGCATCATACCGACGCCACAGGTACCAAAGGGGGCTTCGGGGGCAAAATTGCTCATAGCCTGAGAAGCGGGTTTGGTTTTTCAACTGCTGAATACTACCCGCATGAGGTTAAAGACCCGCAAGCTAGCCCGAAGGCTCGCCGCATCACGAGAGGAGCACCCCTGTGGCAAGCTAGTGTCGTTGTGTCCTTAGGGTGCCCCTAGGAGACCCCCGAACGGAATCGCACCGCTCAGGCTATCAATTGAAAATCCCACCGTGCCCAATTTGGGTTGCGGCCCTTCCAGGGCCGGGGATGGCGAGCCCACGGGCCGGGCCGCGGGTGGGGGGCAGACCAGGATTGCCCCAGGGCGAATAAGAACGTAGTCTATAGCTCCAAGTTTTGACAAAAGCCGGGTGGGCCCGGGCCGGGGTCGCGGTCGGTATTTCACTTTTTCGGCAGACGATTCTTTGTGTACTAGAGCCATAAACCCGGGTCTTCTCTAGGCCGAATTCATCGGCCCAAGCGGCGTCCAGAGCCGCCTCTAACTCGCTAGCCGCCACTAGAGAAGCATGCGGCTAGCTTTTGAACGCATGTCACATAGAGCCGGGCGCGCCACTAAATCTACTAAGCCGTCACGATGACGAGGCTCTGACGAATTGGGCGCTATTCCACCCATAATCATCATCCTCCTCACAGCTCCCGACCTAGAAGGGCCTTTATGACCCCCCTTGGAGGCTCCATGCGAAAAAGCCGGTAATTTCGGATCGATTAAGACTCACTCGAGGATCTGGCTTCTACCCTGGGCATCCCCTCAGCCTGGGACTTCTGGGGCTTCTCGGAATGCGGTCCTTTTTCACTAAAACTACGATATTTTGAGATAAGCGACTAGACGCCGCCCAAAGGCCGGAGGCTAGACTCTAGGGTATACAAGATGCGTCTTGTGCGTCTCCGAAAAGGCTCGTTTATTTATTGTTTTCACATGGTGATGACCGCCGCTGCTCCACAACCTGGCGACTTCTATATGGGTACGTGGCCTTTGACCAATTACTTTTGTCCGTGCGGGGCGCGATTAAAAATAATTGGCACGAAGACGCTCTCGGACGACTGGGAGTGAAAGACCCGCCTCAACCGTATCGTGAGTCGCGGCGATGCGTCCTGGTAGGGGATGGAGTACTCTTGAAGATGTCGCCGGGCGCTAAAGCGCGGCGAAATTCTAGACCGCTTGGCAAGCCCCTGCGCACAGGTTGGCAGCCGCCCGATGCAGCGAACCTACTTCCCTTTGACGTGGCAGCTTGTCAGGCCCCGGATCCATATCGAGCAGTCACACTGTACCCGCCTCTGAGGATTCGGCGCCACCTGCCCAAATGGCGGCTACCAATCGTTTGTCCTTGGTTTTAAGATTGTTGCTTACTTGGAAGCCCACGGTTTACGAACGAAGTCAACACTGAAACGTACTGACTGCCATCACCTGATACGACTGAGACACATAGGTATCCACCAAACTACGTTCCTCATGATTCAATCTCGGAACAACGCAAACACCAAGCTCGGAGATAGCTGAGTATATTCCAATCTGTGACCTGTGAAGACCTGAAATGGTAATTCTTCTCTCCACGCAGTGTCATCACAAAATCTGAAGATATTTGAATTGTTCCAATGAACTTATTGCCTTGTACTCGGCAAGCAATCGCATGATCCGATCAGCCGCTTCAAAGCGTGCTCTCTCTATCTCCACCATTTTAATATGCTTCTGGTTGGAAATGTCTGGGGCATTGTCAATGCATGAAAACTCACGTTCAGCTTCATTCTTTAATTCACGCAGGATAAGTGACAGGAAATGGGCACAACTCTCACGTTGATGCCTCATGGATTCCTTCTGAAACTTGCTCCAGTTAGCCTGCATTTTCAAACTGTGCTCAAGCCGAATACTATCCCTTCCATTCCTTGCACTAATAACAGTTGTTGACCACATTTTATAGGTAGAGGTAATATCAACCCATTTTTTGTGGCTATGGAGATTGCGCCTGCCTGCTCTTGGATCCATGCAATAATTACGCAAAATTTCCTTTGCTCGCTGTTCATCGCATGCAGAAGAACGATCAAAGCAGTACGCCAGACCGCGTTTTGTTACCTCATCAACATCCTCAACGTCACCGTCAAGAGCACGTAAAAAGCCACGATGCAGATGTGCGCGCCGTGCCGATGAAGGTTGCTCAAGCCGCTGCTTGAAGTAAACCCGATCGTCGTCATATATTCTTTTTGATAGAAGCCAAGATCCTTTGGTTTTTGCAAGTGTAAGAATGGATGAAGCGAATTCAGGAACTGTAGCCTTGAGCCTCATCCGGAGTACCTCAATAGCCCTGTGAAGAACTGCGTGCAAGTTTGCTTCTCCCTGAGATCTAGAAGCACGCGGCTGCTCACCCTGGAGGGATATTACAGGCAACTCTGCTTCGACATGTACCGCGCTAGCGCATTGCAATCGAAGCGAATTTACTTTTCCTAGGGGCGCATCTACGTAACCACTGCAGGAGAGACAAGTAGACTGGAATAGACCTACTGCTCCGCAGTTCTCACAGGCCAAGCCGGATTGGCCGCGCGCAGCCCGTAAAATTGGACCTTAAAAAATGCAATGCTATCATGTGAAAAATTAAGGCAAAGGCACGTACATATTTTGTGACTTTCGTCACTCTGTTTGAGTGCTAGGAGCTTACGTATGTGAGTCGAGATCGGTTTGGACATTCGCTCGGAAAGGTAGTCAGAGATCCACTGTGCGCCTGCCTCTACTCGAAGAAAATTTGCATATCCACTTTTTGTGACTTTAAGCGTCTTGTTAGTGAAGTCAATTGCTTTTGCTGCTGCCTTACTGCTGATTTTGGAAACAGCTTCAGCCCTAAGGGCTACTAATCGATGTGTGGCTTTCCTCGCGATAGACACAAATACATTAAATCGCACTCTTAACATGGTCTGCCGCGTCAACATCCCAAAAATAGTTTTGCATTTTTCTTCTCGTGCACGGAGGCGCCGTTTGGAGCTCTCGGCTAGCCAACGTCTTGCGTGCACTTGAAAGCCACTAGTATGGAGTAGCAATGAAAGCTGCGGAGTCGTTACATTCATGACAAATCTTGCATACCACACCTAGTATAATCCCTAAGTCACGGTACCGTTACATGTAGACAGGCTGCATGCCGTTTTTTATAGACGTTTTTTTGATGAGCACAATCACTCAAAAGAATAACGGACGGCTCGAGTCGGCGGCCCCGGGGAATAGTATATCACTGTGACATCATGATGACCGCGAGACGTGAGCAACGGCGTCACCATGCGGAGAATAGATACTGGCACTAAATGGTCTTTGGGACAGTATGGCGTCTATACCAGACATACGCGAAATATACGCCAATGAGAGGCGCCAAGGCGCTTTGGACGCAATAAACATACTTCCCGAAGACAGTAGGCGTGTATGCAAAAATAAATTGATAAAAACGGCAGCCCCGTCGCCCAGAACAGCGCGTCCCCCAAAAAGCGCCGCACGGCACTCACCGCGGAGACCTTAAAAGACGATTGGGTTGACGACGAACTAGAGGAAGGTGACGTGGAGCCCGGCGACGTTGTTTTACTACTTTCTGCCGACCACAAAGTAGTAAAACAGTAGTACTTTCTGCGTTGAACAGTATTACGTAGCAGCTATTGTAAAGGGCGTCGAGGGCGACGGCTCGGTCTCGCGCAGCGTTCCTGGTCTTGACGACGCACTGAAACTTGCACGAGGTCACGCCGCACTTAATGGGCACGTACGCCAACAAGACATTACGCATTCGACCGACATTAAGGACGGGCAGTGGGCTCTCGAGGAGGCATGGGGGATGAACCAGTGGCTGTGCATGCTCCAGGGCAGCACGGTTTTGAGCACATATTTAAAATAATCGCCTGTTAATTTTATAGTAACTGTGTGCATTCTCTGGAGCTGTGCGCGACTTAATCTTGGACAGCAGTCGCAGTAGGCCATCCACTTCCAAGGCTTGCCAACGTATTTGCAAATGTCCTCGAATGCAGAAGCACTAACCGCAGCCCACAGCCCGGATGACCCGTAGCCACCTAAGCATCGAATCCACCAAGTTATGGCTGTGTTGAATTTATTGACGTGCATTCCAGCCCCTGTGAGTTTTGTTTTCTTTTTAAACGTCCAGAATGCATGGGTTAAGTTGCAAATTAATTCCCACTGGAGCTTGGCAATATCCTCGTCATCATCAAGTGCATCAACTGGCATATTAAGATGATCGAGGCCCAGGGTGTTCCGTATGAGCCGCTTGCTGTCTTGTTTCCAGTCACTATCAGGAGTTAACTCTACCACCTTCCTCCTTTTACGAACAGGCCCTGGTGTCGCGGGAACTGGTTGGCCTTGTGCGGTGGCAGGTACTGCGGCTTTCAAGCGCTTCACCTCGCCCACGAGCGCCGCAATTACGCCCACGGTTTCGTTTCCTTGGAAGATGGGCAGTTTCTTGTCGGCTATGTCTCGATCCACCCTTGCCTTGGCTTCTGGCTCGAGATAGGCAAGTAGCTTGTCGCGTAAGTCCTTGTCTTCAATACTGAACTGCATGCATCGTATCAGGGCCCTCCCCGCTCCCTTGCCCCCGCGCCGCTGCGCCGCGGCCGCGGGCACTGCCGCGGCAGCTGGCGCCGCTGCGACCACTGGCGCCGCCACTATCGCGGGCGGCGGCGGCGGCGGCGGCGCGACCGCCCCGGCGCCGCCCGCGGCTTGGAACCGCGCCCGCTGCCGGGCCGCTTCCGCCGGTGGTGTCCTCATAAACCGTCTGTGCGTTTAAACGAGTTCTTCGGCGGCGCGCCACTAATGTACGATGGTACATATGTGTACAATTACGTGATGGGCTGCTGAAGTCGTTTTTGAGGCGCGAAAGTCGCGTTTTTTGCGACGCACACGCCATTGTAACAAAATCAACTGGTAGTTTTGTGGTTACAAACGTAACCATTTAGTGTATAGGGGTTTTCTCCCCATGACGGTGCCCGGGCCATCATCAATCACTGGCACTGGCACCTCAGGCCCAGCCGCCCCCTGGCCGGGCCGCCGGCGGCCGAGCCCGGGCTAGTACTAGTGGGCCCGGGCCGCCCGGTGGATACTTGGGTTTTTGGGTCACGGTTCTATACACTTGCGCGTCGAGGCGGACGACAACGCGTAGTAAAATTGATACGGCACAATGCCGCGGCGGGGAGCCCTCGGCCCGAATCGCAGCCGTGCGATTTGCAGCGCCGCATACCGAGAACCCCTATGCTACTAAATCGTCACTTTTGTAAGCACGATTTTGCAAAGTCCCAGCTGAGGCGATTTTGCAGCACCGGGCAGCACGAGCGAGGGCATCTGAAGAGAGCGCACTGGCAATTAGTGTGGGCGTTTTATATCGTGCGTACGAGGCGCACGGCGCAGAAAAAACGGTACTCAGAGGCAGCCAAACCGCTGAAGCGGTGACGGTGCTACCTCAGGCTGCCGTCGGCACTCAGGCTTGCGCTCGATTTCGCCACCGTGACGCCAGCATCTACGGCGCGCGTCGCACCCAGTGGCATTTCATGTTCGGTAGATCGCGAGCATACGTGTCGTTGTGTAAGTGGGGTCGTGGTCTAACTCGGCTATCTTGTCGACTGCCAATGCCGCAGTACCGAAAAGCAGCTGTACCTAGTACGCCCGGGTGACTAGTAATCTTAGGCCCAGACAGGCGGCAAAGTTTATTTTCGTTGTATCGCCCGGGAAACCCCCGCCGCCTTTACCACTCTCTAGAGGGACACTAATAAGTTGAAGTCACGGTTGGTACTGGATTGAGAACAGACGGATCGGGTGGTGGCACCGTGGTGCGGAGTTATGGGAAATGACAAAACCCGCGTAGGTACTTGAATCTAGTAGCTTGCGAGAGGGGGGATTGTCCAGGTGGTGCCAGTGGCGACGGCAGACCCGCAAGGAGTCTAAGGGGCGGCGCCCCATACCAGTCATACGAATTCTGCCGTCGCCACCGTGACCAACGGGATAAGACTGACCTCTGAGGGCTCAAAGTTGACGAAACCCGTTTAGTAATTATTTTGAAAGCTGCTATTATTGCCTATCCGGCCCCCGGGGCCTAATAGTATTCTCCACATGCGGCTGCCAGTGTGTGACCGAGTTAGGGGCATGTAAATGATGCCCACGCTGTTATTTCTTATTTCTTATTATAGATCCTACAGACGGGCCATGTCGAGGCGTCATGATCCGACCACTCCGACCCCCCCTTACCAAACTGGTCTAGAACAAAGCGAGTTTAGGCACTGGCACCCGCACGAACGGTAATTATAATTGGTACCGCGCGCTTTGGCCGTATCGTATACTCGGAGCATGCAGCCCAGTTTTATTTCGTGGGCGCCGGCAGCCGGACGACGCTATGCAAAAAACGCGGCAGCAAATGAGCTCCGTCGAGCCGAGAAAATGAGCAAACCATGAAAAGTTCGACGCGATCGTCTTTTTTGACGCCGTTTCGTGCCGATCAGGCCACCGCAGCGTCGGATATCGTCGTTTGTGTGGCCGCCGACAATCTGAGATACTTTACCGCAGCACTGGCCCATCAGATGTCGGTCTATGCGTCGTCCGCGTTTCTCGGCCGTAACGCGCTTCGGGCGAATATCGCGCCGCAAGCGCGCCACTTTTAGTGGGGCC
>Ga0114994_10003636_pt1 | contig 11257 bp, 8 predicted proteins | sample ArcticOcean_MG_C_9_FD_87043 | JGI IMG/M metagenome (GOLD analysis project Ga0114994, IMG submission 87043) | Marine microbial communities from western Arctic Ocean - ArcticOcean_MG_CB2_152 | ecosystem: Environmental > Aquatic > Marine > Oceanic | place: Arctic Ocean: Canada Basin | collected... | reverse complement strand
GCTCGACGACCTTTTGGAGCTTCGAGCGCGCGGCCGCTAGTTCCTCGGCGTCGGCCGCGGGCGCAACAGGTTTGCCCTTGAGCGCCGCGATCTCCGCGTTCGCGGCACTTAGGGCCGCCCGGGCCTTCGTTTTAGTCGTGTTGTAGCGCTCCACGACCGCGGCCAGCTTCCGCTTTGTCGCAGCGAGCTCCGCGTCCTTGGCCGGGTCGGCGTCCCCGCCGCCGCCACCACCACCGCCATCACGGGCCAGGGCCTCGGACAGCTCCGCGGCGGCGTCCTCGCGGCGTTTTTCGGCGTCGTCTGTCGCCCGTTCCAGCTTCGCCGCCGCCTCCTTCAGTCGTGTCACCTCTTCCTCCAACACGTCGCGCCTGGCGCCCTCGGCCGCGGTGAGCTTGGCGACGTCGCCCCTCAAACTCGTGAGCGACTCCCCCGCCTGCGCGGCCTGGCGCTCGAGGGCCTCGCGGCATTCCCCTAATCGCTTCACCTCGGCCGCGTGCGCCGCCTTCATCGCCCGCATGTTCGTCTTCGCGGCGTCGAGCTCCGTGCTCAGCCCCTCGGCCTCGCCGCCCCGGTCCTCGCGCGCCCACTCGAGCTCCTGCTCCAGCTCGCGCACGCGCGCATCGTCGCTCACCGGCGCGGCCGGCGCCTTATCTTCGGCCTCGGCCAGCCGCGCCTGCAGCGCGTCGTTCTCCGCTTTCAACGACGCGAGCTTCGCGCCCTCCTCCTCGACGCGCCGCTTGGCTTTTTCTTTGAGCTGCTTGAAGCGCTTGCCGGCCTCGGCCATGGCCTTGTCGCTCGCCGCCGCCTGGGCCTCGAGCGCCGTGACCTGCTCCCGCAGCACGTCTGCTTCATCTCCGCCGGGTGTTGCTTTCTCGTACGCTTCCACCGCCGCCTCGGCCTTTGCCGCGCGGGCCTCCAGCGCCTCCATCTCCGCGTTCTGGCTCCGATGCTCGTCCGCCAATTCGGCCGCGGCCGAATGTTCCGTCGCCAGCGCGGCCTCGGCGGCCGCGAGCCGCCTAAGGGCGCTTCTGGTCTCGGCCGCGGCCGCGGCGAGCTTCCCGTCGGCCTCTGCCGCCTCGTCCGCGGCGCGCCGCCGGGCCGCCTCCCGTTCGGCCGCGAGCGCCGCCTCGGCCCGCGCCGCGCGCGCCTCGGCCGCGCCGAGATCGGCGGCAGCCGCCGGCGGCGCGGCAGCCGCCGGCTCGGGCAGCGGCGCGGGCAGCGGCGCGGGCGGCGGCGCGGCCGCCGGCGCCGGGTCGGCCGCGGGTCCGGGCGGCGGCGCCCGCTTCTTCGCCGCGGCTAGGGCCTTCTTGACCCGGCTCACCGAGAGGCCCTTGAACGCGTCCTTTTTTTTCAGCTCCCTGTGCGCGTCGCGCGCCGAGACTTTCGCGTCGGCCGCGACTAACGCGTCCAGCAGGCCCTCGAGAGTCTCCGGCGGCGCAGCGGCCGGCGGCGGCGCGGTGGCCGCCGGTGGCGTGGCGGCCGCCGGTGGCACGGGGTCCTCGCCCTCGTTGGGGCCCTCGCCTTCGCCCTCGTCGAACGAGGCCGCCTCGGCGAGCGCGCCGAGCGCCTCCTGGCCGACCTCGCCGGCCTTGGCCGCGAGCGCGGCGACGTTCTCGACGGACTCCTCCAGTTTCTTCTGGGCGGCGGCGACGAAGTCCATCCTCTAGCCGGGTCGCGTCCTACGGGCGCCGAGTGGGTATTGGGCTCAAGCGGCCTTAAGGGGGTGCTGCGGCTCAGCGCAGCTCGGGGCGGCGTGGACCCAAGCAGGAACGCAGACGAGGCAGAGTGTCGTTTGCTTTTTCGCCGCAAACGAATCGTCCGACCGCGCAAGTACTTGCAAAAAAATTATTGCGTGCGGGTATCTAGGCTAGCGCACGGGTTTCCACTTGTCTTACGTGCAAGCTGTGCCGCGCCGTCGCGCTAGTTGCCTGTTTTCTGATAGGCTAGAGGAAACCGCTTGTTTGTACGCGACCTCGTGCGCCCCACACCTCCACCATGGCGCAGCAGGCGCCGCAGGGCCAGCCCCTGGAGCTGGCGCCGCGCGGGAACATGGCGCTGACGCTCGCCGACAGCTTCCTCAACGACCTCGACGAGCTCGAGGAGGAGAATGACCCGGCGCCGACGCAAGCGGCGGACCACGAGGGCGAGCTCGCCGCCGACCTCGAAGAGGACGAAGGTTCCGACGCATTAAGGGACGACGGCATCGAAGCGCGCATCAAGCTGAGCGCGTCGGATAGATACAGAAGGCACATGGCCGCGATCGACGCGCGCGGCCGCATGCAGGCGACCTTCGACGACGACGAGGAGTACGCCCTGATCGTCGAGTCGAACGAGATCCTCGTGAAGATGGACGCTGAATTACATGAGGTCCACGCCTATGTGAATGACGTTTATGGGAGAAAATTCCCCGAGCTCGAGACGCTGGTACCGTCGCAGCTCGAATATTTGAGAGTGGTCGCCGCGATGCGAAACGAGATGGACATGACGCAGGTCGACCTGTCGTCGATATTGCCCCCCACGGTCGTCATGGTCGTCTCTGTTACGGGCAGTACGACCAGCGGCCGGTCTCTAAATGATGAGGAGTTAGATGAGTGCCTAAGGGGCTGCGCTTCATGCTTAGCTTTGGAGTGGGACAAGGGCACCATTCTGCAGTACCTGCAGTCGCGCATGAGCATGCTCGCCCCCAACCTGACTCACTTGGTCGGACCGTCGTTGGCCGCTTTACTCGTGGGCATGGCCGGCGGTTTGGCGAAATTAGCCTGGGTCCCGGCCTGCAACATGACGGTCATGGGCCAGGAGAAGCGGTACCTGGGCGGCTTCGGCATGGCGGCGGGCATGCCGCACACCGGTGTTCTGTATTTCTGCGATTTGGTGCAGCAGGCGCCGCCGGCATTACGAAGACGGGCTTTGAAATTAGTGGCGAACAAGGCGGCCTTGTGCGCTCGCTTCGACGCGTTTGGCGACCGGTCGAAAGCCACGGACACGAGCTCTGCCGCAAAATTCCGCGAGGACATCGAGAGCAAGCTGGAAAAGGCCTGCAAGCCGCCCAAGGCCCAGCAGGTCAAGGCGCTGCCGCCGCCGGACATCATGACCGGCAAGAAGAAGCGGGGCGGCCGGCGCGTGCGCAAGGCCAAGGAGAAGACGCGGCCGACGGAGATGCGGGCCCAGATGAACAAGCGCGCCTTCGCGCACGCGCTGGGCGGCGAGTACGGCGACGACTCCATGGGCCTGGACTTCGGGCTGCTCGGGAAGGAGGGCGGGCACTTACGGGCGACGCAGAAGAAGGAGGAGCAGGCCAAAGTGAGTCAAAAACGGAGGAAGATGATCCAGATGAGCAGCGGGGCGACGAACGGGTTGTCCTCTTCCTTAGTTTTTACGCCCGTGCAGGGCATCGAGCTGGCGAACCCGGAGATGATGGGCGCCCGCGTCGACGCGGCGAACGCCAAGTGGTTTAGCGAGGCCTCGGGCTTCCAGTCGGCGCTCCCGCAGTCCAAGCCGGGGCTGTTTGGGTAACGTTCTAACTTAGTACCTACGCGGCCCGGTGCTCCAGGATGCGCGCGACGAGCTCCGCCTTCTTCCCGCCGACTTTGAGGCCCGCGTCGCGGCACAGGTCCTTGAGCAGCGGGACCGTCAGGACGCCCAGCTCCTCGGCGGCCGCCGCGGGGGGCGCCTCGGCCGCGGGGGGCACCTCGGCGGCGCGCTCGGCCCTCGACGACCCGCGGCGGCCCTGCTCTTCGACCCACGGGGCGACGGGGGGTCCCGCCGCGCCGTAGGACGCCGAGACCTCGACGGCCCACTCGCGCGTGCGGTCGTCGATGCCGACGCCGAACTCCGCCCGGAGCCGGTTGCGGATCGCGTCCGCCGCGTCGTAGTCCGCGTTTCGCTTGGCTAATGAACGCTCCTGCACCAGGGCCTCCACAACCGCCGCGTCCACGTCCGCCGCGTCGCCGCACGCGCGGCAGTACGGGGCGTCCGCGACGCGCCACTCGCGACTCCGGTCGTCCACGGTGATGCCCTGGGCGTTCAGCGCGTCCCGAATGGCGTCGGCCGCGGCGAAGTCCCTTCGGGCCTTGGCGTCCGCCCGCTCCTCGACCATGCGCACCACCTCGTCCAAAGCATCAACGTCCCCGCCGCCGCGGCGCACGTAGGGCGCGTTCAAATCGGGCGCGCCCCGGAACGGCACGTCGCCCACGGTCCACCGCTTCTTGCGGTCGTCGACACGACAGTCGTAGGTCTCGGCGAGCGTCTCCCTGATGGAATCCGCGGTCGCGTAGTCCCGGTCGAGCTTGGCCGCCAGCCGCTCGGCGACCAGCTCTTCGATGGACTCCTTCGTCTCTGCGTCCACCTCGTCCGAGTCCGCGTCCATGGCGTAGGCCTCGCGGTCCGCGCGACTCCCCCCGGTCCGCCCGGCCTTCATGCCCCGGCCCTGCTCGTCGCCGAAGCCGCCGCCGTCGTCGCGCCACAGCTTCAGGCCGTCGTGCACGCGCACGCCCTGCGCGAACAGCTCCTCCTGCAGCTCGTCGGCCCGCTCGAAGTTTCGGGCGAACTTGCACTGGAGCCGCTCCGCGAGCAAAGCGTCGATGGCCGCGCCCTCCAGGCCCGAGCTGCTCGCCTCCTCGTTGCCATTGGCATAATCGTGGCCGCACGCCGGCAGGCTCCGCGACGCGCGCTGCCGCGGCGAGCGCCCGCCCCCGCCCCCGGTGCGCCACACGCGCTCGCGGTCCCACACGCTGACGCCGTGGGCCCGCTTGAGCTCGTCCCGGATGGCGTCGGCCTCGTCGAAGAGGCGCCGGCGCTTCATCTGCACCCGCTCCGCGAGCAGCACGTCGACTGCGGCCTCGTCCACGGCCAGGCCGTCGTCGTCGGGCGCGCGCTCGTAGTCGTGCTCCGCGGCGCCGCCCGATGACGACGCTTGGCCGCCGCCGCCGTAGTCGCTCCGCGCCGGCCGGTCGGGCGCCTCGACGACCTCCCGGTCGGCCTCCTCGAAGAGGTCCAGGAGGAAGTCGTCGCCGTTGGACTCGCGGAGGAAAGAGGTGCCGGGTCGCGGTGCCGCCGCGGGCGCGCGCGGGACGAAGGCGCGGCTGGTTGCAGCGACGAGTAGCAGGCGCAGCATGGTCTGCATAGGTACCTTCTGCGTCGCGGCGGCGCTGGCGGCGATGATCTTCTCGTTGAAGGCGAGCGTGTCGTCGACGGCGTCCGGGCCGTGGTGAAGTACTGGTAGCGCGTCTATGCCTGTATGCGTTGCTTTTGTGCACCGCAAGGCAGCAGGCAGGAGGCTGCAGGAAGCCAAAAACAAAACCCGTGCGGGTGGACGGGTTTTCGGGTTAATTCCTCGAGTTAGGATAGTTAATTACGTCGCGCGCGCAGCCCCGTCCAGCTGGGCGTCCGACTTGTATAAGCACCAGCTGTAGTATATATTGCTACGGCCGCACAGCTGCGCGGTGTGTGTGATAAGCCGAGTCCGGCGTTGCAACATGTTCATAGCCGTCGTCGAGGACCACCACGACGCGCTACCGTGGCTGCACGCGGCATTAAGACGAAAGGCTTTGCCGCTGCAAGACGTGCACCTGGTCCATATTGACGCGCACCCCGACCTGGGGTGCCTGCGGGACGCGAGCGTGATCGCCGCGCCGAGAGAACTCTACGCCTTCCTCAACGAGAGCGACTACGGCATCTGCGAGTTCATCTGGCCGCTGGTCTTGAAGGGCCACATACATAGAATCACGTGGCTGAAGCCCGCGTTCGCGGACCAGATCGCTATTGGTGATTACGACATTACGGTGGGCGTCGACTCTACTGGCGCTTTAAAAGTCGACTCCACGCTCGACTACTTCGTGGAGGACGGCGCGTCCTCGGACGAGGCGCTCGTTGGCGCGAAACGGTGCCAGCTGGACGTTTTGGTGGACCAGCGCGCGGCCTTCTCCTCCATCGATAAGGTGTGGGTCCTGGACATCTGCCTCGACTACTTTGCTTGTTGTGACCCCTTTGCCGGCGTGCCGCTGACCGAATCGCGCCTGACGGGGCCGCTGCCGGCCGGCGGCTGCGCGGACTTGGAAGAATGCGCGCGCAGCGTGGACACCTTCGAGAACGAGCTGCGCCGGACGGCGGCGCACCCACCGGCGCTCGTCACCGTCGCGCGGTCCGCGTTGGACGGCTACTGCCCGCCGGCGCTCGCCGACGAGCTGGAGCGGCGCGTCGTCGCCGCCGTCGGCCGCGTCTACGGCGACCCGCGCGTCTGCCGCGACGTCGACGGCATCCTCGCGCTCGACGCGGGCGAGGCGGCCCGGGCGTTCCCGCGGCGGGCGCACGCCGGGTAGTTTTTGTTAGAAAGTTTTGTGGTTACCCCCTGCTTTGTTGCGCAACGCCACAAAAGTGTCCATGACTCTGGCATGAGAGAGGGAGACAGGGGGGTATCTAGAGAGATCGCATAATTGAACACAAGACGTTTAGTAGACGTGGCCCGTCACCTTCTTCTTCTCGCCGAGCTCGAAGTGTTTGCAGCGCTTGATCTTGAGCTGCTTCTTGGCCTTGCACGTCTTGCACTCGAGCCGCAGCACGACCTTCTTCGTGGTCTTGGCCTTCTTGTGGAAGACGGGCTTGGTCTGGCCGCCGAAGCCCATCTGCTTCGAGTCGTATCGTCGCTTGCCCTGCGCGAAGTTCGACGCCTTACCCGCCTTGTACTGCGTCACCTTGTGCATCTGGTGCTTCCGGCACTTCTTGCTCTTGCAGTAGGTCTTGCGCTCCTTCGGGACGTTCACCATCGTGAACAGCCTTCCTTTGACACCTGCGGGGTAAAGCGGGTTACTGCGTCTGCGCTTGTGTTACTGCGTCTGCGCTTGTTCATCTCTCTATTTCTCCGTGCTGGCGTGCCGCGTGTGGTGCGCTACTTTGCGTCTTTGCGACGGCGGTGGCAAAAAGAGAGCGGCACGCAGACCGTCAACCGACGGCGCGCCGCGTCTCCCTCTCCCTCCGCCTTCGGTGCGTCTCGCATCACTTCGTGTGTGTGTGCTGGCGTGCCGGCGTCTCGCGTGCTCCTCATTCGCACTCCGCAGGCCGTGGCGGCTAGCGCGAGCGCCAAATTGAGCAGCACGCAAAGGACCGCGTCTACAGCCGCTGCCGGCCTCAGAGAGTCCCGTTTGCTGCTCCCAGATTGACGGACATTTCTCTCGACTTACTGACTGTGTTGTTTCGCCTGGCGCGGCTTTCTACGGCTTGTACTGGCGTTTTTAAGGTCGAGCGATTCGCAAAAGCGAGCCGAACCCGCACGTTTTTTTTCACGACGCTTCCAGCCATACTTGGCCACGGCTGTGGCCCCGCGACCCGTCGTCGTCCCGTCACGATAATTTCGGCGCGCCGCGCGGCGCGCCCACCTTACAACACCTGCACCACCTGCAGGCTGCTGCAGCCCCCCCCTACCACCACCCCATTGCATTGTGCCGCCGCTAACTTGTTAGGTCCCCCATGAGCGCGGCGAAGTCGCCGCAGCGCATGCGCGCCAGGATCGCGCCCCGCTCGGCCCCGTACGCGTCGCGCCGCGCCTCGTCGGCGCAGTCGGCCATCGCGGCGTCGAGCCGCGCCAGGCGCGCCGCGAGGGGCTTGAGGCGCGCCGTCTCGAGCGCGTACTCGGCGCCCGCGACCCGCGCCTCCCAGAGCTGCGTGGCCTCCGGCGCCGACGCGACCTCCGCCTGTGACGCCGCCTCGTCGCGGGCCTCGCGCGTCAGCCGCTTGGCGGTCTTGGCGTGCGCCTTCCGCGACGCCTCCAATACTTTGAGCTTCGCGGGCCGTGTGTCAAGGAGCGTCTCGAGCTCGGCGTAGCATATGTCGCGCTCGCGCGTGCGCCGCTCCAGGACCGTCCCGAGCCGCTCCACGTCGAGGCGCAGGTGCCGCGTGCGCTGCGCCTGCTGCACCTGGGCCTCCTGCACGCGCCGCAGCTCCCCCTGCAGCTTCTCCAGGACGTCCCTCGTCCGGCGCTTGGGCGGCATCCGGGGCGCTCTCGGCGGGGCGACGCCGATCCTGCCGCGGCCGACCGTCCAGAATGCGGGGCAGCCTACCAATGGAGACCGCAGCGGCAATCGCGTACGGGTTTTATCGCACGGGTTTTTCTCGCTCTCTCACACTCAAAACTCCTCACACTCAAAAGGGAGCGTAGCAGCGCATACGGATCACCGTTGCAGCGAGCACGCTAATATGTCGGATCCCATGGATTTCTCGCAGATCCCGGATCCCCACGCACGCGCGCAAGAGGCGGCGGCGGCCCGCGAGCAACAGCGCGAGCAGGAGAAGGCCGCCGCGGCGCCCAAGCCCGAGCCGGGCGCCGCCGCCGAGCGCGGGGCCGAGGTGTGGAACCTGCCCATCCGCGCCTACCTCGACCAGACCATCGTGCCCATCATGCTGGACGGCATGGCGGAGCTCGTGAAGGTACGCCCGGCGGACCCCATCATCTGGATGTCCGAGTATCTCCGAGATAACAACCCGCACACGAACGCCGACGCCGCGGCGCGCGCGGCCAAGCGCCAGCGCCTGGCCGAGCAGGAGGCCGCGGCGGAGGCCGCGGCCGGCGAGCCTACTAACGCCGGGGGCCAGATGTGAGCGCGCGTTACGCGCGCCTGTGTGTGTCGCGCGCGCGGATAACCTCCCTAGAGAAGTTCAGATGAACGGGGCCCCCTCCGGCCGCGGCGCCGGCGGAGGAGAGGCGCCCTTTTCTAGAGGTGCGCGCTGCCGCACCGTCGCGGTGCTCGTGGTAGACGGTGCTAGGACCATGGAGTGGCGTGGACTACCGCGGTAATACCAACTTACCCAGAGCTAGAAGTGTCTAGAAGAAGATCTGCTGGGGCGGGCCCATGGTGGACTTGACGTAGAGCACCTTGATGTTCTGCCAGTTCTTCTTCAGCAGGGACGCAAGGAAGTTGGAAGCTAAAGTAACGTTCGTGACGATCTCCTTCTTGTCCAAGGCGACGTTGCCCACCGCGACGTTCAGGCACATGACCTTTTTCATCTGGAACTTGATGGTGGCCCGGACGCCGTCGATCTTCTCCGTGAGGTCGGCGCCGCCCTCGATCAGCGTGGGGAACTTGCCCGCCTTCGTGAGGCCGGGGCCCAATAAACGCGGGATCTGCTTGATCAACGTGTCAGAAGCTAAGAACGCGTCGAACTTCTTGGCGAACTTCTTGATGACCTTCTTGTTCTTGTTGAACTTCTTCAGGTCGTCCACGGACATCTTGTCCACGCCGATGCGCTCGGCCTCCTCGCAGTGCACGGCGTTCCCAATCACGCACACCTTGAGGTTCGGCCGCGGCACGACCGGCAGCTTGAAGGTGCCGCTGAAGCGCTTGTCGCGCTGCGGGTCGTAGTTCTTCAGGGCGATTTGTAAATCGATCGTCTCGACGAACTTGCGCTTCTTGCCGGCGACGTCCTTGCCGTCGTGCGAGATCGTCTCGCCCTTGGCGTAGGCCAGGATCTTGTCCACGGCGCCCTCCACGAGGTCCTTATTAAGCTTCGACATTGTGGTTTAAGAGAGTAAAGCGGTCCGGGAACCTCCTCTCCTAGTAAATATATAAACGCGGTGGAATCGCCTGCGGGGAAAGAAGCTTGAGCGTGCGTCCTCTCAACGTCCTCTCCTGAACATAGGGTCGCGCGGCGTCCTCCCGGCTTGAGCGCGCGTGCCCTCCCGCCGCGGCGCAGCGGAGCCTCGGCGCTGTCGCGCCGCCACTGGCGGCTCGCCGGCGCCGGTTGTGCTCGCTCCGACGCAGCTCGCTGCTTCTGCCGTAGTGTGGTATCCCCTTCGGTTCCAGAAATGTTGATGAACGCTGCTGCAGTACGTTAGATGAGCAATTAGCTAACCAAAGACGATTATCGCGAGCGTCGCGTAAAAACCCGCACGCACATATCGCCGATCTCATGGCTCCGCGGGCTCCGTAGGCACCGCTGGCAACTCGCCCTGGACAAAGGAGAGGCGCGAAGCGTCCCATAGAAAAACCCGCCTTCGTGGCTGTTGCTAAAGTCCAGGTGTCGACAATAGCCTCGTACGAGCTATTGGAGCTACGAGCTTGAGTCTCAGCCTTGCCTGGTCCCACCGAGCAAGGTTACAGTTCCTCCCGAGCGTCCTTCGCTGCACCGTTGCTGCTCGTGAGCCTAACGCTCGCGCTGTCGGCAGCAGTTTCTATTCGAGCGTCCTTCACCGTTGCACGTCGCGAGCTTAACGCTCGCGCCGTCGGCAGCACACAAGACGGGCAAGAAAAAGAACAAGGGGACGGCGCCGTCGCCCGAAGTGGCGGGCGGCGAGCCGACCAGTCCCGGGAGCCGGCTGGATAAAGACATGAGCGCGGCGCCCGCGATGGCGACGCCCGCCGCGGAGGCTGTACTGGAGGACGTCGTCGTGGGCTCGCCGCCGCCGCCGCCGGTCGCGCAGAGCCCCAAGTACCCCGCGATGATGCAGAGTGGCGGCGCCGCGGACGTGCCGGGCGACGAGCTGGCCGTCGCCGGGCCCTCGGTGGACCTGGGCCCGCAGGCGCCGCCCACCTTCCTCGTGCCGCCGTCGGTGCATTCGCAGGCCGACGTGCAGCAGAAGGTCGAGTCCTTCGACGCGGCGTTCGCGCCGCTGCGGAACCTGACGGCCGACGACGTCGTCGTTGGCTGCAGCGCTCACGGCGCCGACTTCCTCGGGCAGTCGGGCGACCACCTGCGCCGGTTCAAGGCGCACGCGGCCGCGGTGGACCTGAGCCAGGGCGCCGGCGGTTTCGCGGGGTCGTTGGAAGCGGGCGAGCTCGCGAACCTGCCGCTGGCCGCCGGCAAGGGCGCCGTGGGCCTCTCGCTCTACAGCACGGCGACGGTCGCGCGCTTCGCGCCGGCCGTGGCGCGCGGTGTCGCGGCCAAGCTCGACGAGTGGCGCGTCGCGGACAAGTACGCCGTCGTGAAGACCGTGGTCGTGGAGCGCGCGAAGCAGGGCTTCGCGCTCGTCGGCGGCGCGGCGCGGCGCGCCTTCTCCTTTGTCAAGGCCAAGGTCGACGACGCGCGCGGCGCGGCGCCGCCGCTGCCCGTCGCCGAGGCGCCTGAGAAGGCGTAGTCGAAGCCCCACCCCGCCCCCCCGCTCCCTATTTTAACTCAAAGAAGAGTAGTCGCTGCGGTTCTAGTAGCTTGGGGCAGCTGGGCCACTGTAGCAGATGCGCCGTGAGGGGTATTTTGCCTAAAACAAGGGAGGGGGGGGGTTGAACCCCCCTCCCCCCACCCACCCCTGCTCAGAGGGCTCACGAAGGGGGGG
>Ga0114994_10003633_pt1 | contig 11259 bp, 5 predicted proteins | sample ArcticOcean_MG_C_9_FD_87043 | JGI IMG/M metagenome (GOLD analysis project Ga0114994, IMG submission 87043) | Marine microbial communities from western Arctic Ocean - ArcticOcean_MG_CB2_152 | ecosystem: Environmental > Aquatic > Marine > Oceanic | place: Arctic Ocean: Canada Basin | collected... | reverse complement strand
ACGCCGCGGCGCGTTCCTCGGCCAGAGCCGCGGCGTCCGCGTCGTACTGCTTGCGCAGCGACTCCGCGAGGGCGTTCGCCCGCTCGTGGTCGGCCTGCTCTGGCGACGACGGCGGCGCGTCGGACCACGTCTCCTCCTCCGCCGCCTCCGCCTCGCGCCGCTCCCAGGGCGGCGGCGATTGGAAGCCCGGCGTCGACAATGCCGGCAAAGCCTCGACCTCGATGCCCTCGGCGTCGTCGTCGTCTTCCGACGACGACGACACGGAGTCGAACGGGTCCGCCTCCTCGGGCTGCCCGATAGTTAAAAGGCGCGCCCCGAGGCCCTCCAGGCTCCTTAACATACTGCCGAGGTCGCCCAAGCGTCTAGCTTCTTCGCCCACGGCGACCTCGAGGGCGTGGGCCCGCCTCGATAACGCTTCACCCCGCTGCTTCTCGCGCTGCCGCGCGAAGGCGTCGGGCGACTCGGGCCGCGGGTCGGCCGGTCTGGATATGGTTTGGGCTACGGGCTCCTCGCAGAGCGTCGGCGGCGGCAGCTCCTCCTCGGACACCTCTTCTGCGACCACGCCGATCGCCACGTGCAGGACGCCCTTCTCTCTACAAAAGTCGTCGGTCAGCCGGTACGCGCCGTCGACGCAAGATAAACCGCACGCAAGCATCCCCAGGTCCACGGTCGTCGCCCCGACCCGCGACGCCGTGGGTCGGTTCGTCTCGCCGCCCAGCACCTCGAAGACGATGGAGGCCGTCGAGAGCCGCCGCGTGGAAATTTTGGCCACGGCGCTCCAGCGGCAAAAGTCCACGGCCGACGCGCCGCTCACGGGCGGCGTCGCGAAGTCCACGCCGTCGACCTTCCAGGCCACGGTCCAGCGCCAGTCGTCGCGGTGCGCCGTTAAGCCTGAACATCGCTCGACCGTGACCCTTACACTCGTCGTCTCGCCCGTGAAGACCTGGGGCGCCGTCGACGGTAGAACTGCCGGCTGCAGGGCCTGGCGCATCATGGCCGTCAGGCGGTCCGCGTCCAACGAGGTTGCGGCGTCGGCCATCGTGGGCGGTCGCGGCGGCGCGACCGTTGGTGGCGGTACCGAGACCACCAGCGACGCGGGGGGGGGCGCCACGGGCCCCGCGCCCGCCCGCACGCGCAGCGCCCCCCGATGGTTCGTGCCCGCGGAGCCCGAGATGCGCACCCAGCCGTCGATCGGTAACGACGCGTTGCCCGCGGCGATGGGCACGCCCAGGGGGCCGTCCACGGCCGCGGACGCCGCGCCCGCCCGGACGTCCACGAGACGAATGGCAAATTGTAATGAACACGCCCCTTCAATCAATAGAGACCGCTCCGGCAGCAGCACCGTCGAGTCTAGGACGTCGTTTTCTTCATCACTGCCAGAGAAAGAAAAGGACGGCGATGTTAATGTAGCGAGCACGTCCTCGGACGCGCCCAGGACCCTCACTTCCAAATCTGCGGAATAGACGACGTTCGAGTCGGGGTTCTCCAGCGGAAAAGTCCCGGAGCCCCGGCCCTGCGTCCGCCAGGCACGTAGCACAGCTCCTAAGCCGCGCGCGCCGCTCACCGTGACATTTAGCGGTTCGTCCAGAGGTAAAGGCGGGGCCTCCGCCTGGACTGGTGCTTCCGCGCGGAAGTGGCGGGCCCGCAAAATCACCGTGGGCTCCTCCTCTTCAGTGAGAGTGATGGTCTCGCGCAAGGCGCGCACGCGGCTCACGGCGTCCGGCTCCCGCCGATACCCAAACGTCAAAGGTAGCGTGAAAGGTGTAGCAACACCCTGCCTTGAGAGAGGTAAGGTACAAGTAAAGTCCCGGACGTCCTGCCGCACCAGCGCCTTCACGTCCCGGATGGGGAGGCTTCCCTCGTACGCGTCGCCCCCGTCGACCTGGACCCTGAAATGCACGCCGCTGGAGCCGTCGCCGACCAGAGCCCGGACCGCCGCGACGTCCACGGCCGTCAACGGCGTGGAGAAGTCGTGGCGCAATCTAGAATTGAGCCTTGACGAGTCCCCGTCCCACCACAGCGACCCATCCTCGTTCGAGAGGCGGTAGGAGACGGTGGCGCCCGAGTCCGCACCGGGCAGGGCGCACTCGCCACTCAAGCTTACTTCGAGCGTGTGCTGCACGACCCCAACTTGTGGAACATGAGACGCGAGCGCCTCTTCTTCTTCCACCGGGAAGAACTCCTCCTCCACAGCTCTAGAAAGGGGCTGCGTCGCGCCGTCGTCGAAGCGGTGCGCGCGTCTTATGACGTGGCCGCGGTGCGCGGCTTGGAGGAGTTGAGCAGCATCATACGTCCTCGCGTCATCTACATGGCGCAGCTGCTCGGGCGTGCCCACCGCGAGCGTGACGCGCAACATACCTTTCGTCCGGGCCGATCGAGGATCTACAATAGGCAACGCGCAGTCCGTAACGAGCGCCCGCGGCGCGTCCACGAGCCAGTCGTCGACCCTGGAAACCGCGTCAGTACCGTCAAGACGGTGGGCCTTTACGACGCGCCGCGTCTCCGCTGATACTTTGCCCCGGAGCGCCTCGAGGGGCACCTTGGCCACGCCCACGAGCGCGTCGGAGACGCCGTCGTAGCTCCGGGCCCAGACCTCCACGACCTGCATCGTCGCGAGCGCGTCGCCCGTCGAGAAGGGCGCCGCGCAGTCGTAGGCGAAGTCATACGAGGAGCTCCGGTTAAATCGCTCGCCGGCCACGTAATCGGACCCGAACTTGCCGTCTCGCCGTTTCCGGGCGCGGTCCACTTTGTTCGGGAGGGCCCAGTGGTGCGCGACCCGCGCTGCGGAGGAGGCCGCGGCCGTCTCCCGGTCCAGCACACCGCTCCGCACCCTCAATAAGCACCGGAGCTGCCGCGGGGGTAGCGGTGGCACGGCGGCGGGCGTCGTGAAGGCCTCTTCCACGACGTGCTGCGGTTGGGGCGGCGCCTCGACGACCGGCGCCGGCGCCGGCGCGATCGCGGCCCGGATCTCCGGGTCCCGCAGCAGCTCGTCCACGAGGGCGTCGTCCTCGTGCGCCAGGAACTCCGCGGCGTCGTCGTCCACGTCTTGGGCCAGCGCCTGGGCCCGTCTTTCTAAAGCGTCGAGGGGCGCCGACGCGACGTACGCATGTTGTAACAGCGCCGTGACGCCGCCGCCATGTAACGCCGGGGCCGGTGAGGGACTACAAGGTTCATCCGGTGCGTCGTCCGCCTTACCTATTATGGAGGAAGGCGGCGGCGGTAATGGCTCGGCACTCTCCGTCGCTTGCAGAAGCTCCTCGTCCAGGAACGCCGCGACGGCCGCGCCGTCGTCCTTCAGACCCGCGGCGTGCTCGACCCGGACCACGTGCTCCCGCAGAGCCTCGCCGCGCCTTAATAAGGCTTCGAGCGCCGACGGCGACGCGTGTCCGACGTCGTGCCGTTGCGTCGGGAGCGTCGTCCGCTCGTCGATCGTCGTGAGCTCGCCGTCGGGCGCCAAGGGCGACGCACTTACTGAGGCCGGCCCGCCGAAGGCGGACGCCGGCGTCGAGGCCGGCCCGCCGAACGCCGGCGCCGGCGGCGCCGGCGGCCCGGCAAACACGGACGCCGGCGCGTCCGCGGCCCCGCTCGTCCGGTGCTCGCCGAGGCGGTCGTAGGCCGGGGTCTGGTGCTCCGCGGCGCCCCAGGGGTTCTCCTCGGACTCTCTCACTTCATAGACGTCCGTCTCCACGGCCTTCGTACGCTGTCCGGCCTTGCCCACAGGGATGGCCTCGCCCAAAGCTTCCGGGTCCCGGTAGAAGCGGTTGCCCGCCGAGGCCAGGCGGCCGGCGAGTAATGCGGGCGACGGCTCCGAGGACGGCAGGGGGCCGTCCACGCTCTGCTTGAGGGCGCCCGTGGTGAGGACCGCGGCCTTCACCTTCGAGGCGGCGCCCATCCGGGCCACGACCTTCACGCGCACGCTCCCGAGCTGTTTTCTAGGTGGTCTTCGTGCTAATTGGGCGGGCGTCAGCCCCGTCTCCTGGATCTGCGCGGCACTAAACCGCGCGTCGACCAGGCTCTTTTCTCCTTCGTCTTCGATACTGCCGATGGGCGCTCGATTGAGGGGGACTTTGAGCGCGCCCACGACGCGCCCGTGGGCGACCACGTAGAAGCGCAGCACGCGCGCGTCCTTCAAGTAGCGTCCTAGCCCGGCGCCGTCCACGCGGCTCGGAAACAGACAGCCCGCCCTCCCTTTCTTCTGGTTCTTCCGCGTGACGTCGAAGGCGACGCCCTCCACGGCGCCCTCGCCCCACCACCTTAGAACCAAGGTCAGGCCCTCCGCTCCTCTTAATTCGCCGACGCGGATCTCCAGCTCGCCGCGCGTCGCGCCCTCGATGCGAGGAGGGAGCGAGGCGCCGACGCGGTCGCTGCCCGGGGCGGCCTTGCTGTTCTTCTCGCGCAGCGGGGCCATGTGGTCACCCTGCTGCCAGAGGCTTTTAAAACCTGTTTAAACTTGTGGCGGCCCTGGCGGCACGCCACGTCTCCGCTTGCCGTCACGTGTACAAGGATGGCTGTCGGAGAGCAAATAAGCACTATTCCGCTCGTCAGCTATCCAGCTCGTCCAGCGTGGCACGGCAGCCGGTTTCACGCGCGCGAGGAGCTTTTTTTGAAGGCCGGGTTTTGTGGACGCGCGCCGCCTCAATATTCAGCGAACGCTCGCTACGCCGAAGGCTCGACGGCCACTCCGAGTGATATCCGACTCGCAGTAAGCGCCGCGGGCCCATTTGACCGCCCGCGACCAGGACCGCGAGCAGCGGGCCACTTCACTGTAGGCACATCGGAGCGGACTTGCATGCATCCCACGCCATCGACAAAAGGGGGGGGGGAGGATAGACTAGGGGAAGCAAGCACGTTCAAAAGGATGCAGTACGTACGAGAAAAATTACGGCCCCCAATCAGGCCTCGATTTCGCCCTTGCCCGCCTTCCGTCGGACGACATCGTGGTTGAAGACGCGCGCGATGTTCACCTCGACCGTGATGACCTGGTCCCGGACCACGTCCAGGTCCTCCTCGCAGATGTCGCGCCGCGTGCACGCGTTCTTCAGGGACAACTCCAAAATGGAAATGGCCTCGGCGTAGGGGTACTCGACCATGACGTTCGCGCCCAGCCATAGACACACGGTCCCATTCGGGGTGACTTTCGCGCGCCCGTACAACATCTCCGACAAGGAATAATGCGACCCAAAGTCCTCCCCCGCCTCGTGCTTGGCCTTGATGTGCCGCACCAACTGCAACGTTCTTGTGATCTCGGGAATCTTGGTCTTCATCATCTCCTTCGTTCTTGCTTTGTGGCCCTCCAAAATTTTGAACTTCTGGTGCAGCTCATTCATGGCCCCGATGAGCTTCTCCACCGTGCCGTCCGTCGTCGTGGCCAAGGTGGCGTCCACGGAGTCGATGAAGGCCACGTACGGGATGCCGCGGGGATTCTTCTCGCCGCTTAATATTGTCGCCATTTTGATGTTCTTGAACTGCGCGCTCGCGTCCTCCTGCTTGGTCGTGTGCGTGTCCACCTCCATGGCGTCCTTGCTCTCCTCGGCCATGCTGGCTGGGGGCTTTGTGTTCGCTGCGGACTCTTGTTTGGCTCCTCGCTGCGGCGGCGACAGGCAGTCCGCGCACTGCTGCTGGTCTCGGTGAGATGTTGGGTAATTACTGACGGTCGCCCTGGCAGCCTGCTGCACGTAGAGGAACTTTGCAAGCCGGTGGCGATCTCGAAATCGACGCGGCGCGATACCCGTACGAAAACGGGCACGGGTTTTCTCAAGCAAAAGTGAGCTCAAAAGAGGCTGAGCGCGTGGTCCTCCTGCTAGAGGCTTCGTGGATTCCACCGGCGAGCCCTGCGACGACTCCTGCTCAGCGTTTTGGCACCTGTGGGCACTGCTAAGGAGAGCACCACTTGGAGGAGCATCCATTCTACATGACCTCCCAGCCACGCCATCGACGCGCCGGCGCATAGATGCAGGACGACGACGCGCCCTACGCCGCGCGTTTTGTTGCGCGCCGGACCACCACTGTGGGGAGGGACCTGCCGCCGCTCGAGCTCGAGCAAACACCGCCGACGTTGGGCGGCACCGATCCATTGGGCACGGCCTGCACGGTCTGGCGCGGCGGCGAGCGCCTCGTGGAGCTCCTCCAGGCCCGAAGGGATTTGGTAAGGGACAAGCGCGTCGTGGAGCTGGGCAGCGGGACTGGAATCGGCGGCCTCGCCTGCGCCGCGCTCGGGGCGTCCCGCGTCGTCCTCACGGACCTGCCCGAGAACCTCCCCCTCCTCCAGAAGAACGCGACGCGCAACGGCTGGGTGCAGTCGCTCTGTGGCTGCGAGGTCTCAGTGGCGGCGCTCGACTGGAACGGGGGTAACCTGCCGCCCTGCGACGTGGTGGTGGGGGCGGACTGCTGCTACCGCGCGGAGGCCGTCGCTCCATTGTGCGCGATCATCGACGCGGCGCTCGCGGCCGGCGCGACGGCGCTTCTCGCGTGCGAGCGCCACGAGCCTGTCGCATATGCTTCGTTGGTCACGACGCTGAGGAGCACGCACGCCGTCGACGTGCTGCTCCGCGACGACGCCGGCGCGCGGCGCTTCGAAGTCCTCATCGTGACGCCGCGTCCCCGGTCGCGGGAGAGCGTCGCCGCGGACGCGCACCCGCTCGCGGCGCCCGCGGCGCCTGCGATAAGCGCACCGTCCGCGCCCCCCGACTGGATTGCTCATTGGGCGCGCGTGCCTTGTGCGCCGGACGACGGCCGCCTCGAAGCCGCCTGGGCCCGCGGCGACCGCGTCGCCGCATTAAAAATCGTCGCGGACGCGGCCGCGGCGGTGACGACAACGGTGGACTTCGTGGCCGCGGCGCGGACGCTCGACGGGTTCGGGGCCCGCGTTCTGGAGCGGCTGCGGGAGAAGGCACTGGACCCGAGCGCCGCGCCGACGGCGCGCGAGACGCATCGGAACTGGCTCGGCAAGGTGCGGGCGCTGCGGCTCCTGGCGCCGCGCTTCTACGTGGAATGCGCGTTGCTGGGGTGCTGCGAATTCAGCGACGAGGCGCTCGACGCCGTCGCGGCGCGCCTCGCCCGGAGCGCGCGGGGCTTCGGCGACGCGGCGCGGGGCGCCTTTGCGCGGTGCTATTTGGCCAAGTGCGTCCTGGCCGCGGGCGCGGACCGCGGTGTCCTGGCGGAGCTGCTCGACGCGCCCGGTGCCGACGGGCCGGCGGCCGCGTGGATTGTGAAAGTCGCGGGTCGCTGAGCGTCTCTGTGTGTAGTTTTTGGTTATGTTAGCTTACTGTTCCTGCGAGCTTGTTGTAGCTTGTATATACTTCTAGTACCAGGAATGGGGGGAAATAGATGTTGGTGCTATCGAAAACCCGTATGAACGGGTTTTGCGCAGCATTTGTCAGCTTTATAATAAGCTCAGTGGGTAATAGACGGCCAGCTTTGCCAGCTTTGGCTTTGCGGTTAATCGCCGCTCAATCGCCGACACAGCACTGCTTGTTCCCAGGCTGCGGCACGTAGCGCTGCGACTACACTGAGAGTGGCACAGTGAGAGCTCACACCGCTCTCCCTGACGCCGTCGCCGCGCTTCTCCTCGGCGTCGCACGGCTCCCACAACAAAAGCAGCGATGCGCAGTTGCCTCCTCCTCGCGATCACGGCGTCCGCGCTGCGCCCGGCGCGCCCGCCGACGCGGCTCCGGGCGCGGCCCGAGGACTGCCCCGAGGCCGTGTGGGAGCGCATCGTGGAGGCCGAACAGGCGTCGCGGGAGAAGAAGGGCCAGATCGGCGCCGCGCTCTGGGGTTTAGACAAGGGCGCCATCGAACAAAATCAACTACGGATCTGGGAGACGCTGTCCGAGAAGCAGGCGAGCGGCGCGAAGCCGCCGAAGCGGACTCCGGAGGCCGAGGCACCAGAAAAGCCGTCGACCAACCCCTTCGCGGGCGTCATGAAGGCGTTCAACGACGTCTATAAGGAGGCCGACGCCATGGGCTACGCCCAGGCCCTGGCCCTCAACGAGCAGCTCGAGGATCGGGGCGTCTTGTCCAAGGCGAAGCGGAAGGACGCCGTGGAGCGCCCGACCGGCATCACGTTCGAGGACGCGCCGCGCAAGAGCGTCAAGCGCAAGAAGGGCAAGGGGTCCAAGCCGAAGAGTCGGAAGGGGGCGGGGTTCAGCGGGGAGTAGTGTTTGTCGTTTACGCCAGGCCCCCGGCCGGCCACCACACCTTTCAGTCTAGACCATCACCAGAGGTACATACGATAGTGTAACTAGAGTACGAAGCAAATTTTCACAACTTTTGTTAGGAACAGAGAGCATATCGCTACATCGCTGCGAGGTCGAGGGCTCAGAAACGCTTGACGAGTATACACGCCGCGTCAAAGAGACGCCCTCGGTCACATATAAACTTCCAGTGCTGATAACACACCACTCGAGAGCCTCAAGCTGGAAATTCCACGCTGTGCTCAGCTTGGGACGAGCGCAAATGTACGCCCGCGGCATCCTCGCCGCGCTGGCCGTGGGCTACGCGGCGGCCGGCAACAACTTTCGCGACGAGTACAACTTTTACCTAGGCGGCACCGGCTACCAGGTTCCGCCGACGGGCGACGACAAAGTCATCGCCGCCGACGCGGCGGACGCTTTGATCAGTCCTTCGCAGACGACGTCCGCGCTCGGCGACTACTCGTACTCCTACGACCCGGCGCCGACGATGGCGCCCACCTCGGAGACGAGGATGCCCACCGCGACGATGGCCCCGACGCGCACGGAGACGTATGCCCCGACGCGCATGACGGAGGCTCCGTCCTACGCGCCGACGACGGACACCTACGCGCCGACCTCGATGCCGTCGGTCACGGGCGCGCCGTCGGTATCACCCGTGCCGACGCCGGCGCCGGTGCCGCGCGGGAACCTCCGGGCCTAGGCTGTGCCGACTGGCACATCTTACTCGCGCTGATAGGGCGTATCGGCGCGTACCCACCCCCATCCCCTCTATCCCCATTCCATCTCCACTCGCTTTTCTCGTAGTAAGAGCGTTATATCGAACCCAGAGGCCAAGCCGCGCCGATAGCGTGACCCTTACCGGCTGTACAAATTATTAGCCCCACAACAGCCACAAAAAAGTCGCCCGCCACCGCTCGTGGGCAGACCGCAGGCTCGTCCCAGTCTCAGCGTCGACGCCGCGCGCGCTCCAGTAGCTCCGCCCGTAGGAGGCGAAGATCTCCTCGCCCTCCTCAATCGTACGCAGCGCTACGACCTTGGCAGAGCGCGTGGCCCGCGACTTCTCGAAGCGCGCGTTGCGCCGCCTAGCGTCGAACACGTCGTTCACGTAGCGCCCCGGCATGGCGAAGGCCCGCTGGGCGTCGACGTGGGCGTTCACTCCAAACCCGCCCATCAGATAGTCGCGGTCCTGCAGCGCCAGCGCCTCCCGCAGGCTCAGGACCTCGCCCCGGTAGAAGCCGATGGTTTCACCGCTGGCTATCCTCTCCGTCGCGAAGAGGCCCTCTCCGGCGCCGGGGATCGTCGACGGCGCCACGCGCAGCCGGCGCCAGGCCGGACCAATTCTGTATGTTGATTCGCGCTCGCATTGTTGCCGTCGTCGCCTTGCTTGGCGGTAGGCTCTGGCTAACCGCGCGGCGATGGCGGCAGCGGTGAGAGCACAGGCGGTGTGCCGGAGAGCATTGCGTTGCTGCATCGAGAGGTGAAGCCAATGCACGGGCGCGAGTTATCGATGGAAACAAGCTTTGTCCTAGCTTTTAAATGTCAGTCTCTGCAGCGTGACCTGGCGGATAGTAGCACTTTTGTTAGCCAAAAACCCGTTTTGTCACCCAATCTCTCGCGCACCCCCCGTGGTCGCCGCGGAACCGTCCCACGCCGCCGGCGAGCCCTGCAGGCCGTCCCGGGACTTTCTCCGATGCTGCTCACAACGCGCAGCGCACGGACACGGCACAAAACGCTGCCTTCTTCCATCGAGGCAGCCGCACCATGGCCGGCTACGGTCAGAGAGAGCTGGCCGAGGAAGTAGGCGCCGTCACGGGCTTGGGCGCCGAGAAGACGCAGCGCCTCTGGACGGCTGTGGGGCGCCTGGCGGACGGCACGCTCGCGGCCGGCAAAGGGTTGGCCATCCCTGGGCTCGGGCGCTGGACCTACCTGCGGACCTCGAACGTGCACGAGGACTTCGGCATCCGCAAGCCCCTCTTCACGGCGGACCCTTTATTCCTCCGGGCGAACGGTTTGGCCCCGAACGCGCCGCCGCGGAGCCAGCTGGTGGCGCCCTGTGCGGCGTTGAACTGCGCCTCCATCGCCGCGAACGCCGGCCTCTCGAAGGACGAGGCCAAGGCCACCGTGGCGGCCGTCGCGCGGTATGTGGGGGCCGCGGCGGCCCTGGGGCGGAAGGTCCGTGTGCCCCTCGGGAGCCTCGGCGAGTTAAGATGCGACCGGCGCGTCGTCCGCTTCGTCTACGGCGCCCACGCGCCCCGGCCCGCGCTCGTCTCCAAGGCGCCCATCGTCGTGGAGCCCTCGACGGCCCGGCTGTCGACCGGCCGCCTGACCGCGCGCTCCGCGAGACAACCCTCCACGGCCCGCTCCGCAATCTCGACGGCGCGGTCGGCGCGACCGCCCGCGATGGCGCGCAGCACCGCGCGCAGTAGAACGGCCCGCAGCGCCCTGGCCTCGGCGCGCCTGAGCGCCCGGCCCAAGGGTGCGTACGAGGACGTCACACCGGGCCGCGCCCCGGCGCCGCGTCAGGTCCTGGGCGTGCTGGACGGGCTCCTGGCCCCCATGGGGCGGGAGGACGGCCCGAAACCTCTGTTGAAGACCGCTAGACGGCAGAACATGGCCCGCCAGTACGACAAGTACGAAGCGGCCCTGCAGCACGCGGTGGAGAAGTCCCAGTACGAGGAGCGGGAGATCCAAAGGGTCCGGGCCGAGGACCGGAGAAGTTTCGCGGTGCGCGTCGCGGCCCACCACACTTTAGAATTAGAAAACGCCCAGAACGTCTTGCTCCAGGCGGACGAGAGCCGGGCGCGCAAGGCCTCGGATTCGGAACTGAGGCGGGGCACGTGGACTTTAGAAGAGGCGACGCGGGCCTTCCCCTACCTCGCGCACGTGACGGACCACGTCGGCGACCGCCGGAAGCAAATTGCTTATAATACACAGCTCGCCGAGCAGGTCCAGCGGGCCGAGTCCAAGGCGAGCAGGTCCCATGCGCACGAGAAGGCGTCGGACGCACGCGCGCTGGCGACGTCCATGGCTCTCGTCGCGCGCGACCGCGAGGCGCGGGCGCTGCTGT
>Ga0114994_10003629_pt1 | contig 11264 bp, 7 predicted proteins | sample ArcticOcean_MG_C_9_FD_87043 | JGI IMG/M metagenome (GOLD analysis project Ga0114994, IMG submission 87043) | Marine microbial communities from western Arctic Ocean - ArcticOcean_MG_CB2_152 | ecosystem: Environmental > Aquatic > Marine > Oceanic | place: Arctic Ocean: Canada Basin | collected... | reverse complement strand
GCTCATCGGAACGCTGGGGCCGAGAGAAACGTTTTTACGTGGGGCGAAGAGGCGAGCGGCGAAGAACAGCGTTCTGGCGAGCGGCGCAAAACACACTAGGGGCTAGTGGCGCAAACCTACTAGGACCTGTGTGACCCGTACCATTAACGGTACGGGTTAACGAGGATCTGGAGGGTCGCCTTGTCCTTATTGCTTTCTCGATCGTGCCACTTCCCCCAGCTCCGCACGAGCGGGTCCTCCTCGGCCGCAGTTACGGCGCCCGTGCTCATGGTGCGTCAGCCACCTTGCGGCGTGCAGGCCACCGCGACGCCGCGGCGCTTCACTTAAATTTTCGGGTCACTTTGAAATTTCGGGTCATGCGCTGCAGAAGCCGTCCGCCGAAGCAGAGCCCCTCGCAGAAGCCCCCCTCGCAAATAACCCCCGGACGACAACTAACATAACTAGACCTTAAGCCGCTCCGTCAGGTCGTCCGCCACCTGGACCTTGAGCCGCCCCAGCACCTTCTTGACGAAGGCCTGGCCCATCTCCGAGTCGACGATGGCGATGGACGGCATGCGCATGGACAGTTCAAATTTTTGTTGCGTGTCCAAATCGGTGCAGGTGATGTCGATCTCCGTCACGTTCCGCGCGACCACGATGTGCATTCTTTTAAGTAATTGTTCGAAGTCTTTTGCCATCTCCGCGTTCTTAGGCATAACCTTGTGGTTGATGTCGATCTCTATGCCCTCACTATTGACGACGACGACGTTTCTTTCCTCCTCCGCTAGAGTACACTCCTCCTTGCGCCCCCAGGGGTCGTCGCGTAGAACGTCGACCACCACGGTCTTGCCCGCGGGCGACGCCATGGATGCCAACAAACCGGCCTTGTCTCCTTCCGGTTCGACCGTTTGGAGCTCTTCGAACTTGATCAAAAACGCGTCGGGGTCACTTGGATCCACTTCCAGCGACGCCGCGACGCCCAGCGCCTTGGCCAAGGCCACGACCTGGTCCTCATCTAAAGGTTGGACATCGCCCGAGTGGTCGAAGTGGGGCGAGTGCATGGACAAAGCAATTTCATGTCTTTCTTTGGCAATTAAGGAGAAGATCGCCCGAGCTTCCGTGAGAAACACGTTCCACAGGACTTGACCCTGCTTGTCCCGGGGCGCGTTCGCCAGGATCGACGTGATTTCCCCGCGCGTGAAATCTAATACAGTAATACTTTGGATCACTTGCCGGAAGTCCTCGAGTGAAATATGACCGACGCCGGCCAGGTCGCATCTTTTAAAGGCCGAGGTGAGCTTCTCTTCCAAATCGTCCGCCCTTCTGCCGCCTAGTAATTCATCAGCGTTCGTTTTCGCGGAAGTCACGAGCGCCGCTCTTTTCTTCATCTGGCCGACGTCGAAAAAGTCCGCGATCATCTTCGACGCCTTGGCGCAGAAGGGCGTGAGATCGACCGGTTTCGCGTCCGAAATCTCGTCGTCGTCGACTGAACACTCGGCTTGTAAGGACATGACGGCTAATAACTGCTGTCTTGTCAAAGGTAGTTCTTTGGCTTCTGAAATAACTTTGTGCACGACGCGGGCCGGGAGCACCTTCTTCCTACCCTCGTCGGTGCGGCCCTGTTGCGCGGCGTGCTTCTTCTCCCGCGAACCCAATAAATGCCTTAAGTGCTCCTCCATGCTCGACCCGGTGATCTGCTCCAGGACTTGCCGCTTGCAGTTCTCTAAATGACACGCTAATACAGCGTCCTTGACTCTTTTAGTAGGCGTCAGGTGGTTCTCACTTTTAATGCGCGCCGCGATCATGTTGATCATATGTCTGTCTAGATTCGCTTTTGGCGACGCCAAGCATTTCAAAAAGTTCTCCCTTTTCAGGGAAGGATACGCGTGGCCCTTCGATGCGTCACCTGATTCAGCAGCTTCTAGTTTCGCTGCCTCCCGGAACGCTGATTCCAACGCATGGGTCGACTCCTCGAGCTGCTGCCTTAGAACGCTCTGCGCACTGGCGGCCTGGGCCTCCGCTTTAGACATGCGCGCGGCCCACTCCTGGGAAGCGCCCTGCTTCGACCGGTAGGTCTCGAGATTCTTGAGCATCACGGGCACAAATTCCGAATAACTTATACAGCCGTCGTCGTCCTCGTCGGCCTCGGCCATCAAGCGGGCCATCTGGTACTGGGTCAAGCCTAAATCTAGAGCTTCCAGTAACCGGTGGAACTCGTTGGCTGACAAGGTGCCGTTTTTGTCGGTATCCGCCCGCCGGAACATTTCTAAAAGTTGCTGCATCTCCACCTGCTGTTCCGGGGTTAAATCGCGATCTACTAACTGATCGAACGAGGCGGCTCTATCTCCATCTTCGTGCCGCAGTTCCTTGTTACTTGCCGTGAGGTCCAGGTCCGTGTGGAGGTCCTTGGAATGCTTTTGCTTGACCATATCTAATAGATCGCCCATGGTGAACTGCATGAACTCCTTCCGGTCGATGGTGCCCTTGGCGTCCGAATCGGCTTTTAAGAGGAGTGCATCTATTTCCTTGCCGTCTAAGCCTAGGTGTAAGGATTCCATGGCCACCTTGAATTCGTGCGCGTCTAGACCGCCACTCCCGTCCGTGTCGTACTTGTCGAAGACGCCGTACAGGTCCTTCGCCAAGTCCGCCTCCGACTTCCCGCCAAAGGCCTTTTCATTTGATAATGTAGAAGAAAAGATGTCCACCTTGGCGGCCATCTGGACCGGATCTAACATGTGATCAATGGCCCGAGCACATCTAGGCGCGTACGACACGTAGTCCAGCAACGAATCGATGATCGGCGCGTCCGCTAGTAACGACCGCACCTGCAAGCCGGTCAGGCCCAGCTTCTCCACCCGTAAAACAAGTTCGAACTGCTTCCTCGTCAGATGGCCCGTATACGCGGGGTCGTGGGCGTCGAAGGGCGTGTCCGACGCGGGATCCTCGGCCTCGACTTTGAGCTTCACGCATTCTGAGGCTCTACAAAGACCCATGAGGTCTCCCGTGGTCGTGCCCGTGCCTCTTTTTAGGATGAGTTCGCACTTCATGGAGTCGAACTTGACCTTCTTCAGAGTCTTCCTTAGTTTACTATATTGGATTTTGGAGAAGGCATCCGTGGGCATCTTCTTTAGGAGAGAAGCCCACTCGCCCTTGTTCAAGGTAAGAGGGCTTCTTTTCACGTGCTTCCTAAATTCGGGCCGGGTCATGCTTCCTGAACCTCTCGTGTCCGCTTCGGCGAGTAGCCGCTCGGCCTCCGCGAGGTGTTTTTCGAGCTCCGGTGCTTTCAACTTCTTATGAACAAGCGCATCCAGCTCCTTCGCTTCCTGCACGGCCGCCTTCTTCGCACTCTTTCTAGCTTTAAACGAAGCAACAAGATCAATCGCGATGGGCATGAACTCTTCGTAGCTGATAAGGCCGTCGCCGTCCTCGTCCGCTTCTTGCATCAACAGTTGTAATTCGGCCTTGTTCATGCCCAAATCCGCTTCTTCCATCAAGGCGAAGAACTCCTCGTGGCTCAGTTCGCCGGAGCCGTCGTCGTCCGCTTCCTTAAACATCTTGCCCAACATCTCGGCCATGGCGCGCGCGTCCACGTCCCGCGTCTCCACAATTTTATGACCGCCGTGCTTCAGGGTCCAGTCGCTGATGCACCTAGCTTGTTCTGCGATGCAATCGCCGCCGCCGCTCCGCATTCTGACGGCGACTTCCGTAAGGATGGTATGCGGTTCCGTGGCCCAGACCTCGACCGTGCACGGCACTTCTCCGACATCGTCTACAATAAACACTTTCCTTTCTTGATGTAATAGTGTAGCAGAGGGTGCGATGTCTTCATCTACTTCTTCTGTCTGAGCCATCACTAGAGCGAGTTTCGGGACTACCACCGGTTTTATGGTAGTAGTTTTCTTCTTCTTCTTCTTTTTGGGTGAGGGTCGGGTAGGCGACGTTTGCGGACTTTCTAGGGGTGGTAACAGGTTCTTCTGCAATGCGGCAGTGGACGTCCGGTCCTCGACGCTGGCGCGGCGCATGGCGTCCGTGTGTGGCAAATCGGAGTCCGTCGCTAAGGAACGATCAAACCCACCGGTGCCCTCGCCGTAGGTCTCTAAAGATAATTTGTGGTTTTCCCGCTTATCGCTCTTGGGCGCCTTTAAGAGATGACCGGAAGTATAATCCGTCTGCCTCAACCACAGGACCTTCTCTTCTCGCACGCGGGCCTTGGCGAGTTTCCGCGTAGATATGGTGGGCTTTAATAGCTTCAACTTCTGTAATTGTTTTTCGTTTAACTTGCTGATTTTCCTGTCCCGAATGCCCCGCACGCGCTCCCTAAAATTGCCCAGCTTCGGCCCTCTGCCCCTCAAAGCTTCCTGCCTCGCTAAGCGTCGCCGCACGGGTTCATCTTGAATGGCACTTAATTTAGCCAACAAACTTTGGTTCGCTTTGGCGATCTTTTGCGTCTCGAAGGTGCTCCAAAAATTCTTGGATATCTTGCCTTCGAGGAACTCGTAGGACGCCGGCGGCTTGCTGAAGTCGATCTCTCCTTGGATGGCTTCCCTTCTTCCTATATGGGTCTGGTACGTCTGTTCGACCACGCGCCCGTTCACCCGCGAATGGTCCTCGGCGATCTTCAGACTTCTCACGGACGGCTCTCTCAGCGAATAGTTCTCGAAGGGCATGTCCGTGCTCGCGTTCTCGGGGGCGGGCATGGTGCTGCTGGGGTGGAGGCTGCCCCGGTGGTGGCAGCCTTTGGTCGCGTCGACGCGTCGGCAGCCGAGGTCGCTCTATACGTGCGACACACCAGCGAGTTCTGCACCGCGAGGCCGAGCACCTTGTGCAAGCGTCGCGTGCCGCGGCAAAACTCGGAGAGCAAAAGCGGGGCCAATGTTGCCCCGACGGGTTTTCTCAAAGCCGTTTTATGAAGAAAATAGCTTCACCCGTGCATCGAGGGCTAGTCGAGAGCTCGAAGCGTGGGTTGCCGCCGCTACGAGGCCTCCTCCTTCGGGCCGCTGGCAAAAAGCAGCGCTACACGGTCCCGCAAAACGCCGAGCGTAGAGGGCTGTCATGGCTTCCCAGGGCGCCACCCTGCAGAACTACAATAACGAACTCGTCAAATGTGCCGTTCAGCGTGCGAAACTTCTACGAGCGGCGCACGACTCGGCAGCGGAGGAAGCGCCAAGGAAGCGCCACCGGGCGGTTCTTAGGCGGCGGCGCGGTGTGGGCGCGCCCGGCGCCGCGCCGGCGCCGCCACGCCACCGCGCCGCCGCCGCGGTGTGCGCGTGGAGGAACGGCCCTTCGTTCGCGCGCCGCCGCCGCCGTCGTTACCTCGCGGCGGCGAAAGGCTGCCAAGTGGGCGGCGCGGCGGTCGTGGCGCGCTGGGGTCCGACACGCCTCGTCGCGCCGAGCCGCCACCGCGCCGCCGCCGCGCCGCCGAGCCGCGACACACACGCGCGCGCTCGTTCCGTCGGCGCGGACGCCTCACCGTCGCTCCACACAGGCATCGAGGACCTCCGAGAAAAGCGTGAGGCCGTGAACACGGCCATCCTCAAGGAGGAGGAGGAGAAGGCGAAGATCCAGAAGGATTTGTCGATCCTCACGGACCGGCTCAGCAAAATCAACGAGGCCCTGGCACGACGGGTCATGGCGCGGAACGAGTACGACAAGACGATCCAGGAGACCGAGGCGGCCTACATGAAGATCCTCGAGTCCTCGCAGACCTTGCTGCACGTGCTCAAGCGCGAGACCGTGAACCTCACGAAGAAGAAGCAGTACTCCTCCTAGGCTTCGGGAGCCCCTCTTTGATAAAATACGTTCCAATACCAGAGCCCGGCGTCGCTGCCCCGACGATCTGCCCCGGCGATCCGTCGCGTTCATCTATCGTGCGGGTTTCTCGCCTCGAGCTAGAACGATTTTGCACGCTTGCACTCGTTCCGCAACAGTACGCGCTACGACACGCTGTATTGTGACCACTGCTTGGCGCCCCAGCAATTAGCTTGAGCACGACCGCTGACCAAACACACAGCTGCAGAAAACCACTGGGGCTGCAGAAAGATGGCACGCCTGCACATCGCGCTTCTCTTGCACGCCACGGCGGCGCTGCACCCGACCGCGCGCAGAAACGCCCTGAGGATAGGCGCCGCCGGCCTGGTGCAGATCGCGGCGCCGGCCAGAGCCGAAGACGCGCCCATCGACATGGACAAAATTAGAGCCCTGGCCGCCAAGAAGGGGAGCATGGACATGAGCGTGCCCAAACAGAAGGACCCCCAGGATCGCAGCGTGGTGGATGTTGTCTTAGGCGCGAACGGCGCCGTCCTCAAGATGGACCCCGACGAAGTGCGCGAGATGGAGCGCATTGGGTTCTTAGTGAAGGACTCCTTCCGGGCCGCGCCCCGGACTTTTATTCGTTGCGCGACTTCCAGCCTTTGCACTGGTTCAGCGAGCCGGTCCAAAGTTTTTACGGCGGGCTAAGTGGCGGCCCCGGGTCGCTGCTCTTGCCGGCGGCGGAGCGCGCCGCGGCAAATGATGAGCGCGCCGCGGGTTTGAGGCGGAGCGTCGCCGAGAAGGTCGCCGCCGTGGCCTCATTATCGCCGCCGGCGAACTGGGAGCCACCCGTAAAAGACGAGGGCAAGTACTGCGGCTACGGCGACTACCGTACATTATGTTCCGAGAAGACCAAGGGCCAGAAGTTCCTGGACGAGTATTTGAACCCGACGCCCAAAAACGCACAACCGCCGGTCAAGCTCCAGATCGAGAGCCCCATCGAGAAGCTGTCCAAGGGGATCTCGTCCCGGGCGGCGAGTGAGTAAGTACCCGGGCGAACTTCGGGCGCCTTCGAGGGGACGTTGCTTGGTGGTATGGTGCTGGGACGAGTGGGTGGAGCTCTGGGGAAGACCGCGTCGCCTTTTAAGTTGGCCAAACGGCACGCGGGTTTTTGGAATCCGCCGGGAAGTGAGGGACGCTGCCTTAACCGGCGTGGAAGCTGCCCCACCAGCCATGGGCGTCATCGATGGTAGCTTTGTGGAGGGCAGCGTCGACGACGACGTCGTGTGCGCCATATGCCAGGAGATTCTGGACCAGCCCCACTCGTGCTGCTCGCAGGGTCACTGCTTTTGAAAAACGTGCCTCGACAGCGCGCTCGAGCGGCGACAGAACTGCCCCACATACCGCGAGGAAGCCAGCGACGCCGTGCGCGCCCGGCCTCTCGAAAATCTTATTGCGAAGATAAGGGTCCGTTGCCCGCACGCTGCCGACGAGGACGAGCCGGCGCACCCCGCGGGGCGGATGACGGTCGCACAATTGCTAGCTGCGCTGGCCGAGCGCGCGCTCCCGCAAGAAGGTCTCAAACAGGAGCTCGTCGACCGCCTCGAGGCGGCGCGCGGTGACGACGTCGGTCCGTGTGCCTGGACGGGGACGATTTCGGCCCTGGGCTTGCAACTGCGCGCCTGCCCGCGCGACGAGGTTGCTTGTCCCCACGAGGGATGCGAGGTGTCGCTCATGCGCTGTTGGATGGCCCGCCACGCGGAGACATGCGAGTACCGCCGCTATGAATGTCAACACTGCGGCGACGAGGTGCGCGATCTGGTGAGGCATATGGAAGAGGACTGTGATGATATCCCCAGGCCGTGCCCCGAAAACTGCGGCGCCAATATATCGTGGAATGCTTTTTTGACGAACACTTTGCCACAACCTGCACTAAAGCTAAAATACGCTGCCCGCATTTCAACTGCGGCCATTGGACAACGCGCGAACAGTTAGCCCAGCATTGCGCGGACGCAGCCGAGCAACACGCTCGAGCCGCAAATGCCGAAATCAAGGATCTTTCGAACAAGGTATGGGACCTGAAAAAAGAGATAGAGGCCACGATGGTGCCGTTTGTGAAGATAGTCGCTGGAGCAGAAGACATAGCTAAACTCTGGGCGGATGGCTGGTAGTCACCGAAATACACGGTATTCTCCGGCTTCAATATACAGATGAGCTTGGGCCCCTGGGAACCCGCGGGGGAGACTGGCGATTACTCTTTTGCCGTTTCGGTGGTGAGGGGTTGGTCGTGCGAAATATTCGGCAAGGCCATTATAGATGGCCTCCCGCACGAGTACCATTTTGGTAGTCGCGCAAGTCCGTTGTCATACCCTGCAAATGGCTCGTGATCATTTGGATTGCGCCTACCATTTACCGCCGAGGACAAGGGGAGAATGTCGAGCGGTAACAGAGTCGTCTTGAAGGCACAGATATATGTGGTCAACTCAATAATGCCGCCTAGTGGGGCTCTCGACTGCTAACGCGGCTAGAAAGTAAGCGTGCTGGTGCCTTGTGAGTGTGGTTCTAGTACTAGTGTGCCGAGCCTCGTGGGGCCTGGGGGGAGACACCGCGCTTCGCCGATTAATCGGCGGCAGACGCGGGCCGCGTCTTTCAAAATAGCATACTCCCGTCTGAGCAAAACCGCCTTGGCAAAATCCCCCGAACAGTGGGCAACGCCTTGCAAGAACTCGCAAGAACTCGCAAAGAGGCGCGGCCGACCCCCAGGTTCGAATAACTATAGTAAATTCGGGTACTTCCAAGTCGGCAAGCCGGGTTTTACACAGTAAAAAAGCTAGATAAACATCAGCACCGCTAAGCACTAGCCTCGTACGGTGCAAAGGAGTGCTGCGAACGTTTTTTCGCATCGCTTCGGCTCGGTGAACGCATGTGCGCTGTGACAACCAACTAATTACAAAACTGGAGCCTGGCTGCAGTGCCACAAGGTTGGTGGACGCGCACGCGTCGAAATACACTAGATGGCGGACGCCACGCCACCAGACAATGACGGCACCGTCATCCCCGTCGCGCCCGCGCCCGTCGCGGACCAGCGCGCCGCCGTCGCGGACAAGCTGCGGCGCCTTCAGCTCGCGCAGCGGGCGCAGTTCAAGCAGATGCTGCCGAAGCTGCCGGAGGGCCCGGCGAAGTTGTCGATCAAAAAGAAGCTCTGGGCCCTCGAGGCCGAGCTCTACCCGCCGCGGCCGCCGCCGCCGCTGCCGCCGCCGCGCGTGCCCGCAGCGAACTGCGCCGCCGCCGCCGCCGTGCTAGGCAAGTACAGCGCCACGAAGGTCGCGCGCCGCGCCGGCGACGTCGACATCGTCGTGCCCGCGCGGCGCGCGCGCGACGCCGCGGCCCCGGCCGCCGTGGGCGCGGCGGCGTCGGCGCGGGACATCCTGAAGCGCTACTCGTCGTCGGCGGCGGCCGCGTGGCCGAACGCGGACGCGAGCAGTGCCTACGCCGCGCACGGCTACTGCCTGCTCAAGGGCTGGCTCGCCGCGGACGCTGTGGACGCGCTGCGCGCGGACCTCGAAAGCGGCCGCGCCGCGCACCACTTAAATGATGCTGTATTAGAGCAGCGCGACCTGAACTGCGACTTCATCGGTTTGTCCGTGAAGGACCGCCTCGACGCGACCTCCAAAGCGCGGACGGAGGCCTGGGCCTACCGGAGGTTAAGGCGGGCCGCCACGGGGCGCGAGGACGGCTTCGTCGCGGAACGCTGCGTGCTGGGCGCGCTCGCGGCGGCCGCGCGGGCCGCGGCCGGCTACGCGCGCCCGCATTTGCTGTCCGAGGTCTTCGTGGTCAAGCCCGCGGGCAGCACGACGGCCTTCGCCTGGCACCGCGACGACGCAAAGCAGCTCGCGGAAATAGGGGGTACGGAGAGCGCCGCGGCGTTCTGCTCGACGTGGGCGCCGCTCGACGCGTGCACCGCTTTATCAGGCACCCTCGAGCTCAAATGTACGGCGACGGGCGAAGACAAACGCATCGACTGCCGGCCGGGCGACGTCCTCGTCTTCGACAAGGCCACGTGGCACCGGTCCGGCGTGAATGCGTCCGATAGCGACCGGTCCGTGCACTACGCGCAGTTCTCGCCGAGTCCCGTGCTCCTCGACGGGCGCCTCCTATGGTTCGCCGTGCCCTGCGCGCCCACGCGGGAGACGGTCCCGGCGACGCGGCGCCGGGCCGACGCGTTGACAGAAGTGCCGCGCGTCGTCCGCGGGGCGGTGCCGGCGTGGTCTCTGACGGAAGCCGCGCGCGCCCTGCCGTGCACCGTGTTCCAGTCGCCACAGGGCGCGTTCTGCCTGGACGGGACGCGGCACCCCGACGCGCTCCTGACCCAGTCCATGGCCTCGCAGGGCACGCTCGGCGCCGTCTTGGCCGCGGCGGTCTCGACGTACGCGGTCCTCGACGACCTCCAGGACGATAGTTGTAAGGCGCTCGGTCTGCCGGCGTGCCCCTTGACAGACCTGGGCGGGACGCGGCCGCCGCAGTTCTTCGTCAGCCGCGGGTCCACGACGACGCAGCTGCACCGGGACGCCTTCGCCAACTGCTACGTGTGCCTGCACGGCGAGCGGACCTGGACGGTGGCGCACGCGGACCACGCCTACCTCGAGCGGTCCCCGGGGAGCGTGTCGGGCGACGACGACGGGCGCGTGAAGAAGGTGTCCGTGACCCTGCGCGCCGGCGACGCGCTCGTGCTGCCGAAGGACTGGTGGCACTCCGTCGCGGCCGCCGACGGCGCGGGGGGCTACTCGGCGGCGGCGAATTATTACTTTGACGAGGCGGCCAAGGATGAGGAGCCGCCGCCTGTGGCGAAGCGGCGTAAATTGTAAATTGGGTGATATACAAGTGTCTTAACAACTAGAGCACTCTCGCTGCCAGTGGCGGTAGGTTATTCATCGGCGGAAAGAATTCGTAGCCTCGAAGCCTAATATATTCCCTTGCTCGCGCGCTGGGGATGTCTTCCCAAGTGCCATCGAGAACTGCCTGCTTCAGAGCAGTCGGGGGGAGCCGACGCCGGACCAGCACCGGGCGAGCGCCGGGCAGATATTCACGTGATGATGTTGTTTAAAAGCAACGGCTTGGCACTCCTCGTTACAGTAGCGCGCCACGCCGCATCCGCTACAGACCTCTAGGCGCGGCTCCGACAGGTCGTTCTGCTTCGCATAAAAATCACATATTCGTCTTCTCACCCGGCGCCAGTGTGGTCTCAACCGCAGCCACCGTCTCACCGCCCTTAACGCACGTTCGAGCCCACCTTTTCGATACTGGGGATAAACCACGAGAGACAAATATTCATCCACGTCGGCCCAATCTCCTTCCGGCGACTGGTCCGGGTCCGACTCCCCTGCCCCGTACCGTTAACGGTACGGGGCACACAGGCCCTAGTAGGTTTTGCGCCACTAGCTCCTAGTGTGTTTTGCGCCGCTCGCCAGAACGCTGTTCTTCGCCGCTCGCCTCTTCGCCCCACGTAAAAACGTTTCTCTCGGCCCCAGCGTTCCGAT
>Ga0114994_10003628_pt1 | contig 11265 bp, 8 predicted proteins | sample ArcticOcean_MG_C_9_FD_87043 | JGI IMG/M metagenome (GOLD analysis project Ga0114994, IMG submission 87043) | Marine microbial communities from western Arctic Ocean - ArcticOcean_MG_CB2_152 | ecosystem: Environmental > Aquatic > Marine > Oceanic | place: Arctic Ocean: Canada Basin | collected... | reverse complement strand
TCGTCTTTTTCCACCTTTGCTAATATTATTCCAGCCTTTACCTTCTCTTTCTATCATTAAACCATCAAGCATATCATGAGTAAAATAATCGCGCATCGATTCACTCCACTCTTCTGGTGTATTATGATAATCGGAGTTACTATTAATTTTAGATTGTAAGTATATGCGTAATTCTTTTGCATCTAATTCCTTGTCTTTGGCACTTTGATCCATATAATGCTGTCTGGTCCATTCTTCAACCATTTTGTGTCTACTACCAGGACCTTTACCTTCGCCACGCTTTTGTGAGCGTCTTTTCTGAGCTTCTAAAGCTGCAGCAGCTGCAGCGGCCAGTCTAATTCTCTCTTGTTCATCAAATTCTTCGTGTATTCTAATAGCTCTTTCATCTATTATTCTTTCGCGTGCTTGCATTAGTTCTGCGTGTAAACCTAAAAACATTCTTTCAATAACTCCTTTAGGACAAGAAATTCCACTACCACTTGAATTTTCACCGAAAGTTTCTAATTTATAATCATAAGCTTCAATACTATCTCTGATAAGATTTTCTGCCCATCTTTTTTGCAACGGTGGAGGCATTTGACCTATAAAAAATATAAATAATAATGCAAATGAAGCCGAATCAATTTGCCTTCCTCCTATTGTTATCATTTGTCCATCTCTAATAGCACCGGACGCTGCTTGAACAACTGCTCTAATGGCAACCGGATTTCTATATATGGGTTCTGACCTTTCTGTCCATTGAGTTAGATAATTGTTTAATAACTGAATAATTTCTCTTGCCGTTGCTCTTCGACTGTGTTCAGCCCAGAGAGGATTATTTCGGGCAAACTCGTCAATAATTTGATACACAAGTTCTCCATTAGTTAAATTACTCATTACCCGATGCACAGCCATACAACTCCTTACACCCGCCTCTCTTGCACCCGTACTATTTGGTGCCATAGCATCTCGTAATTGCTGAAAAGTATACCCTGTTCCAGGAATCAACTCATTTAGAAAGGGAAATCCGTTTTCGCCTGCCAAAATTTCAATTGGAGGAAGGTCTGACCTTTTTCCTGGTAACTTACACTCATCACCTTTACCTTTTCTTTTGCATCCTGTAAATGCGGCCCATATAGCAGGAAAAGGGTTAAAATGTTGTACCGCAGTGGTGGCAAAACCAGTTATTCCGCTGATAACTCCACCTGCGCCACTACCGGGTCGATTGGTTATTCTTCTTCGCCTTCTTGTTCCACGCGGAGGAGTTGTGGATCTTTTACTCTCGCCCCGTGATGGCGTTCTATTTCTTCTTGTTTCCCGTCTAGCATTTACATGTCTCCGTTCATTAGCAGCAAGTTGCCGAGCGTATTGAGAATTTCTTCTTGCTATATCATCAAGCCTATCTCTTCGTTCTCTATCTGCTCTCTCTCTAGAAACTCTTTCACGTGCAGCTCGAGCTCTATCATCATCATGTAATTGTCTCGCATCCATGGAATCAAGTCTATCAGTTCTCGCTATAAATCGGCTTTGTAGGTCACGTGCCATTTGTGCATTTGATGTTTCTTGCTGGGACATATTGACTTGATTGTTTGGTTGCATCATATTATTAATTGATTTTCCTTCATCAATAATTGCTTTTGTATATCCAGCTGCAATTCTTCCCATTAAAAAAGGGTCCTCTACGCCAAAGTTTCTTTGTAATATTCTATCACTCTCTCCCATTAAATGCATAAAGTTATCATATGAAATCGGTCCCGGGAAAAAGTTACGGTTATCATTCACTAACCTATTGCGGATAATAGTTACAGTTTCTCTTATTTGTGAGGGAGTTGCAGAGGTCATTTGGTTTTGTAGAGCTCTTGTAATAATGGCATCTACAAAACGCACCACCTGTCGCCCGTAAGTTACAACAGGATTTCCGGTTGTAACTATTTCATCCCAAATTTGTTCAAATGCAATACGAAATGAATTTATTTCTGATTGACTTGGGGTTTCTTGTGACATTATATATATATTATTTATATATTAAATAATATATCCTTAAATTACCACGCACTGCCGCCAAAACTTCCACCTAAAGCATCATTTGCGGCCATTGGTTCTTGAATACTCATTCCAGCATCAACACCTGGTTTCTCAACGTGTGGTCCACCATATGCACTATCACCTGTTATACTATTTTGAACAGCCACTTGTGGTGCTTGCATCTGCTGTTGTTGCATCATATAATCAGATCTACTTGCCTGATGGGTTGGTTGGGCTGGAGGCAATTGTGGCGCTCCTTGTCCAGAAATTGGTTGGGATGTTGTTACTACATTTTGTTGGTTATTTTTCTGTTTAGGCTGTTCTTCAGATGTGCCTCCCCAAATTTCTTCGGCTCGATTCATCAAAATCTTTACTTTTTTCCCCATATTTCCATCTAAATCATAAACTATTACGAAGAAAAATAAAATTAAATTAAAAATATTCAATGAACCATAAGATCTACCACTATATGTTGGGACAAATGTGATAAGTCGATGAATGAAAAAGATTCCTAAAAATAATAGAATTGTTTGTCCTAATATTTCTGCTAAAAGTTCTACATTACCCTTACTTTGGTCACACTCTTGACAAATTAGCAACTCAATTCCCTTATTTAATAAAGTAATAGGAATTATAGCTACGGCAATATATTGAGCTAAGTTCAACATAGAATTCTTAGTATCATCGTCAAAATTAAATACGTGTTGAACAAAACTTGATTTTGTTATTTTTGTAGCATTTTCAGCATTATTTTCCATATGACTTATAATAAGATATTAAAACGTGAAAAATATATATTTCCTAAAAACAGTTAAAATAAAATTATTATATTTTATAAATGGTTCATCCAGAAAAACAGTATTTACGTTTAGTTAAAAATATAATTAAACACGGAATAAAAGAAGTTGGTAGAAATGGGACAACATATACACAAATAGGAGCAATGATGAGATTTCCATTAGAAAATAGAGAGATACCAATTTTGACAACAAAAAAAATGGCGTGGAAGAGTTGTTTGCAAGAATTATTATGGTTTATAAAAGGCGATACGAATAATAAAACATTGCAGAATCAAAATGTTAAAATATGGGATGGCAACGCCTCTCGTAAATTTTTAGATTCAAGAAACTTATTTTATCTGGCAGAAAATGATTTGGGTCCAGTATATGGTCATCAATGGCGTTTTTTCAATGCACCTTATTACAATTGTAATACAAATTATACGGGAAAAGGAGTAGACCAATTGCAAAATATAATAGATGTATTAAAATCAGATGATAAAACGTCTCGACGTTTAATTTTATCTGCGTGGAATCCTAATCAAATAGACGAAATGGCTTTGCCTCCTTGTCATATATTATCTCAATTTCACGTGACGAATGGAGACGAATTATCAGTATCATTATATCAGAGAAGTGGTGATGTAGGACTGGGGATACCTTTCAACATTGCCAGTTATAGTTTTTTAACACATATAATAGCAAAAATGTGTGATTTAAAACCAAAAGAATTTATTCATCATATTGGGAATGCTCACATTTATGATGATCATATCATTCCTTTAGAAGAACAAACTTTAAGAACGCCATTGCCTTTTCCAATATTAAATATTGATAAATTAAGTGATATTAATGAATATGAAATGAAACATTTTACTTTAGAAAATTATAATCATTTAGAATCAATAAAAATGAAAATGCGGGTATAAATTATAAAAAATAGATATCTTTATTTTATAATGTCCTGGAGAAGTGCGATGAGAAGAACGAGACAACGTCCTAACAATACTTTAGCAAATAGTGCTAATTGGAACAATAATAATACCAATACTACTACCAATAGAGTAACAGGAACTCCAGATGAAAGTAATCAAATTGGGATGCATGTGCGAGTTTTGAGATACCACGAGATTAGATTGGGAAATATAGAGAAACAATTAGCAAAATTATCAAGACAATTAAGCTCATTACCATCTTCTATAACACAAAAAACTAATGTAATGAATAAAGCCGGTGCTGTTGTAACCGAAAATACTGGAACAGTGGATCAATTACAAGGAGTGTTGAAAAATTTAGCAGAAGAGGTTGCATCATCTAATAAAATGATAAAACAATTTATTACTGGTGACAAAATAGGATATAAAAAAACAGAACTAACTACTAGAAAGCTGGAGAAAGCCGTAATAGAAAAGAAAATAGATGAGCGAGAAACAATTGAATGGAAAATAGCAAAGACACGTCTTGTAAGATGTGGTATGAGAGCAACTGATGAGAGAATAAGAGATATGGTATCAACAATGAAAGATGAGATGGATTTAGTTACAGATATTTTAGAAAATCATACAGAAAATTTAGAAAAAAGTGTTGAAGAAGCAGTAGTAGAAACAGTAGAAAAAGACACTAAAGTCCAAATAAAAGAAAGTCAATCAGACGAAGAGGTAAAGTCAAATGATACTTCTGAAGATGATAGTGAAGAAGAAACAATTGATATTTCAACAAGCACAGATATTGGTTATGTTCCGGTTCACGTTGTTGTAAAGAAAAAAAAGGGCAGACCAAGAAAAAAAAAGAATAATGCGAAATAAAGGTATAAAAAATATATACTAAAAAAATATAAATGTCTTCTTCACGTTTAACAAAACTAAGAAATCGAGCTGCAGCAGAAAATGCTCCTCCTCCAAATAGAAATATGCAACAACAACAACCAAGACAACAACAACAACAACAACAACAAAATGGAAACGTTAATCCTATGCAAATTTTACAATGGCACGAAACAAGATTAAAAGATTTGTTGCAAAGATTTGAGTATCTTGATGCCAAGACCGAAAGTTTAGCAGAAATGAATGTAGATGCAGAAAAATCAAATAATTCAAATAATGATGCAAATAATTTAATAGTTGTTAATGATATTTTAGATAGAATAAATAAATTAAGCCAAAGGGTGGATGCTATTGAAGTATTAACACGAAATTTAAAAGATGATTATTTAACTTATAAAAATGGGTCTACAGAAAATAAAGTTGAACTTATCGTAAATGATAAAGGTAATAGAATTAATGAAGTAAAAAAAGCTGAAAATGTTGTTCAAGAAACTAAAGCCGAAATGAAAGAAATAAAACAAACATTGGAAAGATTAAAGATTGAGCCCACACATTCTGATGTAAAAAAGGTTACATTTGAAGCTCCTATTGTTAGAGGCGAGCCAATGGGTTTTGACGGAGGTTCAATGGATTTGACTGGCTCCGCAATTTAAAAATTGATTCAAAAATATTAATAAAGATATATTTATTAATATTCACAATGTATGTATCCATATCCAAACGCGAAGATGTTGGTAAATTTTCCTGTATTTTCAAACATATAGGAAACTTGCAAGAACTATTTAAATTAGTATTCACCCCAGAAGGAATTACAGGTCAAGCTATGGATTCAGCACACGTATGCTTATTTGAATTAAAACTGGAGAAAAACTGGTTTGGCGAATATAAAGTTGAAAAAAAGATAGAGATAGGTATCGCAGCAGTATTATTTTGTAAGATGATAGAATGTTTAAAAGAAAATCAAGAAATTATTTTACATATGGATAATTCAGATGATAAACTCAGTATCGATTTAGTAGGTGAAAAAGGAATTAATAAATATTTTGAAATACCATTAATTGATGTTGATATCGAATGTATAAACATACCAGAAACTGAATATGATGCAGATATTGAATTACAATCTGAATTATTTACAGAATTAATTAATCAAATGAGCTTATTTCATGATGTTCTTAATATAAAGTGTAATGAGGAAGGTGTGTGTCTAACTTCAAATGGTGAATCTGGCAAGATGTCTGTAAAAATGGATAATGACGATATATTGACGTATGCCATTGAGGAAGATGCAGAAATTCAATTATCATTTAGTCTAGCATATTTTCATAAAATGTGTTTGTTTAGAAAGCTATCACCTTCACTATCTATTCATTTAAGCAGTGATGCACCAATGAAAATGGTGTATAGATTAGACGATACATCTTTTGATATGGAAACAGATGAATGTAAAAACTATTTAAGATTCTTTTTGGCACCAAAAATAGAATCAGATTAGGTTCGGAAAAAAATGAAAAAACGTTTCTAAATGTGAATTAGTATGAATTATTTAATTTCATTTTTTATTTTTTGTTTAGTATTGTTTTTATATTTACACATATACTATCAATTGAAAACTAGTAATGATTTAGAAGTATTTACAATACAAAATCCTTCTAAGGACAAGTTGGAAGAAATTTGTGATATAAGACAACCTGTAATTTTTGATTTTCATAGCGATGAAATATTGGATTCTTGTAATTTAAGTTTTATTGATGACACCTATAATGCTTTTGATATTAAAATACGAGATATAAAAAATAGTGATAAAAATAGTGAACTCTACATACCTCTATTATTCAGTGAAGCTATCAAATTATTTCAAAATGATGAGGATAAAAAATATATTTCGGAAAATAATAGTGATTTTTTAGAAGAAACAGGATTAGTAAAAACTTATAAATACAACGATTCGTTTCTAAGACCACCTTTGGTATCAAATTGCAAATATGATTTATTATGCGGTTCTAAAGATACTTGTACACCTCTTCGATACAATTTGAATTATAGAAATTTTTATTATGTGACCGATGGAGAGATTGCATTAAAATTAATAGTTCCACAAAATTCGAAATATTTATATCCAGAAAAAGATTATGAAAACTTTGAATTTACCTCACCTGTAAATGTTTGGGATGTGCAAAATAAATTTAAAGCAGATTTTAATAAAGTAAAGGTTTTGGATATTGTTTTGAAGAAAGGAACCATAATTTATATACCTGCATATTGGTGGTATAGTATGCAATTTAAAGAACTATCTAGTGTTGCGGTGTTCAAATACAGAACATATATGAACACTGTTACAATATTACCGGAAATTTTAATGTCTATATTACAAAAACAGAACGTAAAAAGGGAGATTGTAAAAAAATTAGAAAATCCGATTGTAAAGGATAAAGAAAAGAAAATTGATTAGATATTTATAATCTCTCTATTCTTACTATTAAAGATGAAAAATATACCCACACTGAAAATTAGAGTGGGTGATAGACACTATTCTGATATATCTTTTGTTCGGGCAAAAGATCTAACGCCTATAGAAGTTGATATACCATCCTCTGTTGTAATTAAAAATAAGTTATTTAATCAGGATATTTTCGAATATGATTCATCGAAAGAATCGTGTTCGCTGTATCATTCTTCAATTCGTTCAATGCCCGCTATACCTGCTGTATTGGTATTAGAAGGTAGAAGAACATATGGAAAATGGAAACGTAAAAAATCATTATTTAAATGCGTTCCTGATGATAAAAGGTTGCCAATATTCTTAGTGCCATACGCTATTAAAAATACTTTTAATAAACGAATATTTAATAAATATACAGTGATTAAATTTCTTTCTTGGGAAAACAATCATCCTATAGGAACTATAGTTCAAATAATAGGAAATGTAAATCAACTTGATAACTTTTATGAATACCAACTCTACTGTAAAAGTTTATATGCCTCTATTCAAGATTTTAAAAAAGAGACAATGAAAAAAATTAAACAACAAACCGAAGATGAATTTATTGATACAATTACTAGTAAGTATAATCCAACAGATAGACGTGACAGAGATATATTTACAATTGACCCTTTAACTAGCAAAGATTTTGATGACGCAATAGGTATCGAAAAGAATGATGCAACTACAACTCTTAGTATTTATATTGCGAATGTTCCTTTTTGGATGGATGCTTTGAATTTATGGGAGTCTTTTTCGGAAAGAATTTCCACAATATATCTTCCTGATAGAAAAAGACCGATGCTACCAACTGTTTTATCCGACGCATTGTGTAGTTTGCAAGAGAATAGGCCACGCTTTGCATTTACTGTTGATGTAACATTTGATAACAAAACATATGAAATTATTAATATAGATTGGTGCAATACTTTAATTAGTGTTTCGCATAATCTTAGATATGACACAAAACAGCAAGAAAATTATCCAGCATTTATAACTTTGATAAGCTTCATTAAAAAAGTAAATGAAAAATATAGATATGTTGATAATATCCGGAATTGTCACGATGTTGTTGCTTATTGTATGATTTTAATGAACTACTTATCGGCAAAGAAATTACTTGAATTTAAAACAGGGATATTTAGAGGGGTAGAATTAAATAAATCTTTTACGCCACCCAGCAATGTTCCTGATAATATTAAAAATTTCTTAAAAATGTGGAATAGTTTTGGTGCAAATTATGCCAAATTTGAGAGTTTAAAATCACACGAAGCATTAGACCTGGATGCGTATGTGCACATTACTAGTCCTATTAGAAGATTAGTTGATATCTTAACAATGGTTTTACTCCAGGAAAAATTAGGTTTGGTAACATATGGTGAAACAAAGAAGATATTTTATGATAAATGGACGAGTGATGAATCTTTGGCTTATATTAATAAAACAATGCGTTCAATTAGAAAGGTGCAGAATGATTGTTCTTTGCTAAAAATTTGCTGCGATGATACAAAAACTATGGATAAGATATATCCTGGATATATATTTGATAAAATTCAAAGAAATGATAAATTATATCAGTATATGGTTTATCTACCTGAATTAAAAACAGTAAATCGTTTTACAAGCAGATATTCAAAAGAAAATATGTCACAACAAAGATTTAAATTATATGTTTTTATGGATGAAAATCAACTCAAACAAAAACTTCGAATAGAGTTATTAGATAAATAATTTTACAATATAACATATTAATAAATTTTTTATATGGTAAACTATATGTTTTTATGGATGGCTGGAGCCGCATTGTTTTTGACTATATTCTATTTTTATGTAAATAGGAAAAAGAAAAGTATTCCTTTCATATCTGAACAAAAATTAGAAAATTTTATTTCCAGCAATACATTTGCTGGTGCTAAACGTGGATACGTATTTAAGAAAGATGAACTAGGCATTGGATATTATCTTGACTATAAATAGAGAGATTGGTTTGTAACAATTGATTTTAATGTAACATCAGGAATCTTTTTTATTTTTTCAAGAAGTTTCATATTATTTGTAATTTCGCAAACTTTTTCAAGCTCTTTTGAAATATTGTTGATTTTCAACATCACCTTAATCCATTCTCCAACAAATATTCCATAATATTCTGCTTCTTGAAATATTCTTTTGCATTGTGTTTCATTTTCTGCAAAACACCATCTATATGCTAGTTCTGCAGTATCATATTGCATATTGTAATCATAAATAAAGTTTGTTTCTTCCCGTGTTTCCATATCATAATATTTATTATATTTTGTTTTAATTTTTTGAATTGCTTGTATAACTCGATCTCCACAATTTTCAATATCAGTAATATTCCAAATTTTATTGCTGTCATTTAATCTAACTGATGTGAAGCAACTAAGAACCGCAACAAGTTCTTCAGTTTCTAGTCCATTTAAATAACCATTATGTATAACTTCAGCTATGGCGAGACAATGAATTTCTTGTATATTTGCAGCAATATCTCCTTTCTCGGTCAAACAATAAGGAAGCCCTTCTTGCGAGGAGTCTATAAATTCAAGTTGTTCTAAGATAATAAGTCTTCTATTGATTTCAATATCTATAAAACCCGAAACGTTTTGCAAATCTTTTATGCGCTTGTTTGTAAGATTTGTATTAGTAAGTATAGCTTGATATTTCGCCAAATCAGTTTCAAACATTTTATAATTAATTATCTCTTGAATGCGTCTAGAAATAACTTTTCTCTTTTTAGGTTTCATAAACTTAGATTTGTTAATCAATTCAATATATTCTTCAACTGCCTCTCGATTTTGTATGAATTGGGCATTATTATTTGCTTTATCAAGATTAGCTTGTGCAACATCAAGTTGCTCTTTAATATATGTTTTTCTCTTCTCTATTTCACCACATAGCATACTACTGTTAGCAAAATCTACAAAATTATAGTTTTTTACAGCTATAAGTCTTAATAAAAGATTGAAATGTATTTTGAATTTTGTTTCAATGGCTTGTGATTTCCCTGTTAGAATATAACGAAATGTTTTTTCATCGGGTAAATTATCGCGTCCATCATACAAATTTAAAAGATGAAATACTTCCCCATAATCATCAATGCCGCGTCTACCAGCTCGACCACTAATTTGAGACATTTCGTGAGGTGGTAACCAGTTGAATTTACTTCCTGAAAATTTCATAACAGATGTATAAATTACGGATTTTGTTGGCATATTAATACCAATCCCCAATGTTGTAGTGGCAAACATAACTTTAATATAACCTTTATGAAATAATATCTCCATCATCTCCTTGAAAACTCCAATAATTCCCGCGTGATGAACACCTATTCCTTTTTCAAGACACTTCATTAATCTTTTAAATTCAGGAAGTTCCACATATTCTTTCCAGTTATCTAATTTGGATATTAGAATTTTTTTGCACTCTTGTTCAATAATTGAAGGAATTTTGGAACCTTCTTCAAATAGGGAAAACGATACTTTACTGGCAAATTGCCACGTTTGTTTTTTTGAAAATATGAAACATATAGCTGGGAGTCTAGATTCTTCTTTTAACTTTTGAAGCAATTTATTGACTACAAAATGTCTGTCCACGTGAATTTTATTTTTATCTAGAATCTTAAAAACTTTGCACATTTTTACATATTCGATGTCATCAAAATTTCCATCTGAATTTTTAAGAACAACCGGATTATTATGATATTTTTCTAATAGATTTTTATCTTGTAAAGATAACTTTTTAACACAAGAATCAGGAAATGTGATGAATGCTTTGTGTGTAAGAGGCACAATTCGTTTATTAGTGCCACATAATACTACTTCTAGTCCTTTATTTTGGATCCATTGTATAAATTTTTCAGGTTTTTCTAGAGTCGCAGATAATCCAATAAGAGGGATATGATTAGGTAGCATCATAATTGATTCCTCCCACGCAGGACCTCTATCTGGGTCATTAATATAATGAATTTCATCGAATATAACTGTTCCTAGTTCATTGGGAATATCCATTTCAAAATGAAGAGTATTATCTTTTTTAATTGTTCCTTCTTTTATCATTTTCATTTTGAACAATGTATTTCTAAAAATTTCCGTAGTCATTAATAGACAATCTGCTGCAGGATTAATTGTATTATCGCCAGTGATAAGACCAAATGAAATAT
>Ga0114994_10003626_pt1 | contig 11268 bp, 8 predicted proteins | sample ArcticOcean_MG_C_9_FD_87043 | JGI IMG/M metagenome (GOLD analysis project Ga0114994, IMG submission 87043) | Marine microbial communities from western Arctic Ocean - ArcticOcean_MG_CB2_152 | ecosystem: Environmental > Aquatic > Marine > Oceanic | place: Arctic Ocean: Canada Basin | collected... | reverse complement strand
CTTGTTTAACAAAAGCTATCTCTGATGGCTTATGGTGAACGAGCAAAACATCTGCATCACCGCTGCGAGCAAGCCTAATTGCTTGGCCAGTTCCCACTGCTATAACACGAACAGAAATGCCAATTTTCTTTTCAAAAATTGGCAAAATATTAGCAAATAATCCAGAGTTTTGGGTCGACGTTGTAGAAGCGACTGTAATAAATCTTTCCCCGGCGTGGCCATAACATGGTGATAATATAAAGAAGCCAATAATGATGCCAATAATGAATTTTCTAGCCACGGGATACGCTTCAAATATTAAACTGATATCGTTTAAAGTATCAACTTAAACTGGTAAATGCTATTTTCTTCGATTTTTTATAAATTTTCTTTAAAATCATTGCTTTAAATTCCTATTGCTTTACAAGCATGCCAGCTTCCAAAATACCGCCTAAAAGGAATTATTACGTGTGACCAAGCCTGCGCTTGCTGCTTTTGCTAATCGACTGTCTACAGCCGACTGGAAAGATAATAAACTACCCTCACTGACCCCAGGTCGTATAAGAACTGAAATATTATCTGGCCTTACCGTCGCGTTGGCACTTGTCCCAGAAGCCGTTGCTTTTTCGTTTGTCGCTGGTGTCCACCCTCTGGTTGGTCTTTATGCAGCTTTTATTGTTGGTCTCATTACTGCGGTAATTGGTGGGCGCAGAGGCATGATTTCAGGTGCGACCGGAGCACTCGCTGTCGTCATGGTTGCCTTGGTAGCAAGCCATGGTGTTGAATATTTATTTGCAACAGTCGTATTGATGGGCATCTTACAAATTCTGGCTGGAATATTCCGTCTCGGTAAATTTATCCGCCTGGTACCTCATCCTGTGATGCTAGGCTTTGTAAATGGTCTGGCAATTGTTATTTTTTTAGCTCAGCTCAGCCAGTTCCAAATTACCGGACCGGAAGATATAAAAGTGTGGATGACCGGATGGCCGCTCGCAATAATGTTAGGACTGGTGCTGCTTACCATGTCCATCATTTGGCTGATGCCAAAGATCACGGCAATTATTCCAGCTCCCCTGGCAGGTATTGCTATTGTCGCAACCATTGTTATTGCGTTTGGCATTGACGTGCCTCGTGTCGGCGATTTAGCTTCTATCAAAGGTGGCTTGCCATCATTTCATGTACCTATTGTTCCAATTAATTTCGAAACATTAAGCGTTATTTTTCCGTACGCCATTGTTTTGGCATCCATCGGTCTGATTGAAAGTCTGCTAACACTAAATTTGGTCGGTGAGATCACAGGAAGACGCGGCGGCGCCTCGCAAGAGTGTATTGCTCAAGGTCTGGCTAATACGGTCACGGGTTTTTTTGGTGGCATGGGTGGGTGTGCAATGATTGGTCAGTCCATGATTAACGTCAAATCAGGTGGACGTACTCGACTTTCAGGCATTTCTGCAGCTCTTTTCTTGCTGGCTTTCATCTTAGTCGGCTCTGCTATGATTGAGCAGATACCTCTAGCTGCACTCGTGGGTGTCATGTTCATGGTTGTCGTCGGCACCTTTGCCTGGCAAAGCCTGACCATTTTGCGGCGTATTCCGCTAACCGACGCATTAGTCATGGGACTAGTAACAGTCGTCACGGTCCTAACTGATTTAGCCATAGCTGTGATTGTCGGCGTGATCGTCTCGGCCCTTGCGTATGCCTGGAATAATGCGATCCGTATTTATGCGCGGACGGAATTTACAACTGACGGCATCAAAATATATTTGATCGAAGGGCCCTTATTCTTTGGATCCGTCGAAGGATTCTCTGAAATTTTTAATCCCCAAGAAGATCCAGAACAAGTCATCGTTGATTTCATTAACAGCCGCGTAGTTGACCAATCTGCGCTACAAGGCATAGAAGACCTTGCCTTAAAATATAAAGGTTTTGGCAAAACCCTCCATCTTCGCCACCTCTCAAGAGACTGCCATAAACTGCTAGTACGGGCAGGTCAATTGGTTGAAGATTCGGATGATGATCCCTACTACGGTATTGCTGTCGACTATAGAGTCAAAGCAGGGGTACTCAGCGGGAGGCACTAAGTACCAGAACTAGTAGGCAATTTTTATTTTCTAATTGTCTACAAACGCACCAAACGGGTTAATGAGAACCGTTTTAAACAGTCCCGCTGCATTATAAGGCTCTTCGGAAGTAAAGCTTTCTGCCGCAGCTCGGTCATTAAAATCTTTAATGACAACACTGCCAATCATAGTTTTGTGGTCATCCGCATAAAGCGGGCCACCCATCCGCATACCATCTTCGTTTGCAGCCATATAGGCGCTATGTGCCTTACCAATTTCGGCGCGCAGAGTAGCGCTATCCGGTTTATCAAGCATGTAAATTGCAAATAGCATCGTTTTACGTTCCCTATGATAGAATAATAAAATTTTGATGGCAGGAGATCATTAATAATCATTTAAATGTAAAATTTCTTTGTGATCAAAAAATAAGTTATAAGAACCTAATCAGAGTGCTTAGGTCAAGAGGACTATTTTATCCAACAAACGTTTGTTTTGATTCTCACGTGGCTTGGCATCATCGGCCGGATCAACATAAGTAATCGTCAGTTTCCCATGGTATGCTGGTGGCAAGACCATAACCCGCACAAATTGGGTTTCCACTTCCTCGCTCGCAATCGCTAGAACCGGTGAATTTGCGGCCTCGAACCAAGCATGGCCTTGCTCCATCAGATCAATGCTTTCATTTGTGTTAATCTCCAGCATGCCCCTGACAATATACCTAATACCGCAAGAGGAATGGAGATGACGATAGGCCCGCGTACCTGGCGGAAATGTCACTATATCCAGGCGGATACCAGTTTTATCACCGGGTATAGTTATAAAATCAGTTCGCTTGTTCAAACTTTGACCAAAGGAAGGCTCCTGGCCTCCAAACTGAGCCAATATGTTTTTATTAGGTGCGCCAAAGGGCACCAGTTCCCAACGTGCAATTTCCGCGCCTTCACCACTAACTTTTAGCTCAGAAACGTCCTGCGTCAAAACTCCTTGTCCCTGAAGAAATTTATTACCATTAACGACTACAGACCCTTTTAAAACATAAATCACACGAATTTCTGGAGCGAGAGAAAGCAGTTGTCCGTCTCTAAAGTAAATATGATCTTCAAAGAACCTTAATTCATAATTATATTCGGACATATTAGGGATAGCTCCTATCAAGTTAGTATACGGGTAGGTGATATAACTTAACGTATTTCAGTAATCTTACATAATTTTGAAGAACATTAAGATTATATTCACATCCTTTTTTTTGATATTAAGAAGGATCACAGAATGGCTTCTGAAATGGCATTGCTCAGTCCATTAAATCCAACGATAACTTCAGAACATATTATGACTAACATTAGATCTGTTCAGCACCTGAATTCTTGATGATTTTATCGATGTCTGTTAACAATTGGTTAACAGACATAAAAACAAATATTCGCAATGAACACGTAAAATAAAATAATAAATTGCCACATTGCATGAAATCTGGGCGTGAGATTGGGGATTAGACCCTATGCATATTGAGGCCAACAGGAGCTCTGCAGCCAATGCCTCTTGATGCCTTTAGTCCATCTGCTACCATCGTTGGCACCCTCACGGGGGGAGTGACCAGTGTTGAACGCACCCTGATCAATCAAAGTGGGCTGGCACAAAGTCAAGCTGCCAAAAATATTCAACGAATATTTTCGTCACGCATTGAAAATGCAATGGCCAAATTAGGCGCATCGAATTCAACTGCCAGCTCAGAACAATTGCTGCGGGACCAATCTCGTCTGATCAGTCGTAAGGAGCAGATAAGTGAGAGCGTTGGCATTATTAGTCAGTCGTTAAACCAAATCAATTATATTAAAAATCATATTGACTACTTACAAAAGCAACTTACAGATTTAGAAAATAACGATATAACCGCCGCAGAGGTATCGGTCGACTGGGACAATAAGCTGAGAAAAATAAATCAATTCGCGCTGGCGGCCTCAAAATTAATCAAAGATGGCGGAAATTACTACCAGAAAAACCTGATCAACAGCTCTTCACGTAGCTCCTTCAGCACCCAAACGTTTTTTGCTCCTTATAATTATATGCGTGATACACTTCAGGTAGACGGGGTTTATTTAGGCACAGATTACTTTATTACCGAAGATTCTAGCGGTGATTTTTGGAACTCAGATACCGGATATTTGTCTTTAGAAGACGACGTCGGTACTTTGAGAGAGTACTCAAGCTATCCCGACACCGCGACGGGCCAACTCGATATAGTGACCAACTTGGCTCTCAATAGTTATGACAACTCGACGGGCTCCATCGATTTTACATTATCCGATTCAACAAATATTACAGGTATTGTCAGTGGCGGTGGACTTGCATTACTTGATGCCTGGATTTATTCCGGTTTTGACAATCAAACCTCAATCGACCAAGCCAAAGATGCTCTGGATGCTGCCGAAGGTCTTGTTTTAACCACTCAAGCTGAATTTCTGAATGACCGCGCTACATTACAATCACGGGCTAGCCTTTATGGGGTAAAAATTGCTGGTATAAGCAGCGAGATTTCAAACCTTATCGAAGATATACAGGATGAGGCCCGCGCCGAAATCTTGGCAAGCCAATTGGCGTTCGCCATCGCACAATTTAATTTTTCCTTACTCGCAGCACGAGGCAACGGTTTGGTTAAAAGTATTTTAATTTCCCAAGACGGCGAAGATTTTGGTGCCAATACAAATGCTGGTAGGGTTCTTATCTCCGTTGGTCAAACGATGAATGTGTATGCTTAGTCCCGGGTTTAGGCCTGGTGCTTAAGAGCGTGCGCGACGACTTTCTTCATAATTATCGGCAGGGCATGATCCCCAAAGTCACCTAAACCACACCAAATTCCCTCAATTGATTTAGCCTTTTTGCAATGGCCAGAAACAATTACCAATTCTAAGTGGAAGTGACTGAATGTATGCCTCACTTTTCCGGGCAGATTTTGCCAGACTATATCGGCCGGTGCTTCGCTTATTATTTGTGCCAGCGGCGAGGTATTTTCCATCCAACTCGATGAGGGCACCTCGATCATACCGCCCAGCAAGCCTTTTTCTGGTCGACGGCGCAGCAACACCTCTCCCTTTGAATTACAGAGCCAAAAAGCTGTACCCTTTCGGGTAGGTTTCTTCTTTTTAGGCGCTCGGGCCGGCAAATCCTTTGTAATTCCCTTGGTTTCCGCCTCGCACTCGCCGGACAAAGGACAACGACTACAAGCTGGTTTTTTTGGCATGCAGATTGTCGCTCCTATATCCATCAATGCCTGAGCATAATCACCCGCCCGCGCCTCAGGTGTCATTGCCCGAGCTAAGTCACATAATTTTGGCTTGGATTTTGGTAGAGGCTCAAGAACTGCAGAAAGCCGGGCCATGACCCGCTCAATATTACCATCAACTGGCGTGGCTTTCCTGCCAAATGCAATCGCTGTGATCGCGGCCGCTGTATAGGGACCAATTCCCGGAAGCGCCAGGAGATCCTTTTCACTAGCAGGAAAACAACCATCATACTTAGATACAATAACATGCGCACATTTATGGAGATTGCGCGCCCTGGCATAGTAACCAAGGCCCTGCCAGGCATGGAGCACACTGTCCAAAGGGGCGGATGCTAGGCTTTCAATCTCTGGCCAAGTTTCGATAAAGAATTTAAAATAAGATTTAACAGTCGCGACGGTGGTCTGCTGAAGCATTATTTCGCTTAGCCAAACATGGTATGGGTTTGCTTGCACACCAGGATCTGAGCGCCAAGGTAGATGTCGTCGATGACTATCATACCACATCAGAACTTTTTCAGCTTTTCGTTTTGCCTTTCTTTGTTCAATGTGGGTCATGATAATTTATTAGCTGTCCTCAGAATATTAATGTGGGTATTCGGTTCTTGCGGCAAGCGACCCTCCCTAGCATACTGTCTTAGCTTTATAAATTAAAAGCCAAATAGAGAAAGAACAACATTGTATGACCATCCGCCGCTACCGATCACGCAGCATTAGCGCCACTGTTGAAAAATTAACGGGCCCAATTTTTGGTAAACGCGGATTTGGCCGAGGAACAATGATCGCCGATTGGAAAAATATTACAGGATCAATTTTAGCTCAGCACAGTTTCCCTGAAAAAATTGTTTACCCCCGAAACGAACGCGGCAACGGCACCCTGCATATACGCATTGACAGCCCGGCCCTTGCCCTGGAGTTACAACATTTAGAGACCCAACTGCTCGACCGGATAAATACGCATTTCGGGTACCGGGCTGTGGCCTATATCAAAATAATCCAAGGCGCACTGCCAAAGAAAAGTAGTAAGGTGCTCGTTGAAAAGCGGGAAATCACCTTAAAAGAACAAACCTTACTAGATGAACGTTTAGATTTCATCAGTGATCCCGAGCTAAAAAAAGCGTTGCGCGCCCTTGGAACCGAAATCAAAACAGCGGATTAGGGCTCAAAACCAAACCCAATAGCCACCTTAATTCTGCCCTACAACAACCTTTAATCTTTCAAAGTGATTGGGATGGTAATTTGCCCTAAAATTACGTTTAACGTCTTAAAGTTATCCCCAAGTTTCTTCTAATTCTAACCATTTATTTTTAATCACGGCTTGTCGATTGGAGTGAGGCCAATTATATATATATCAATATATAGTAGTCAGGAGAGCCCTTTGTCCAAACATGTAGTAAAAACAATGATACGGAAGATTTTACAGGCTTCAGCCAAAGCAGTTCTTCTTATTGGCCTATTACTAGTTGGCATTACCTCAGCACAGGCCCAGGGTAAAATTGGAGAAATTAGCCTGCCTCCAATAAAAGAGATTTTATCTGACCGTATTCTCGGTAAAATGGACGCCGCAGTGACGATTATTGAATATGCTTCAATGACCTGCTCACACTGTGCAGCGTTTCATGCGGGGCCTTTTCCGGCCTTAAAAAAGGAATATATCGAAACTGGAAAAGTAAAATTCATTTTCCGAGACTTCCCTTTGGACCGGCTAGCACTTGCTGCTGCCATGATGGCCCGATGTGCGCCAAAAGAGCGTTATTTTCCAATCATCGATATTATTTTTCGTACGCAGCAAAATTGGGCAAAAGTAGCGGACCCAGCTGGCGCCCTAGCGCAGGTTGGACTGCTCTCAGGAATTTCTCAGAAAACCTACGAAGCCTGCGTTAGTAATAAAGACATATACGACGGCATTATGAAAATTAGAAACGACGGCGATAAAAAATTTAATGTTCAGTCAACGCCAACGATCCTTATCAATGGAAAGGCTCTGCAGGGATCAATGACGATAGAGCACCTGCGCACAGCTCTCGATGCTGAACTAGCCAAATTAAAAAAATAGTGAATATTATAAGGGAGCGTGGTCACTAGTGCAGTTTTCTAAACTTCGACTTACCGGATTCAAATCTTTTGTTGATCCAACAGAATTAGATATTCAGCCCGGCATGACCGGCGTTGTCGGACCAAACGGTTGCGGAAAATCTAATCTCGTCGAAGCATTAAAGTGGGTAATGGGGGAGACGTCAGCAAAACAAATGCGTGGCAGTGAAATGGACGATGTTATTTTTGCTGGCTCGCGCAATCGCCCAGCACGAAATATTGCTGAGGTGGGACTAGCCCTCGATAATTCTGAGCGTGGGGCCCCAGCGCAATTTAATGATTCAGAAAATATTGAAGTAACCAGAAAAATTGAACGAGAGAAAGGGTCAACTTATAGGGTAAATACTAAGGAAGTACGCGCAAGAGATGTCCACTTATTATTTGCTGATGCCGCCAGTGGTGCTCGTTCAACGGCCCTAGTCAGCCAGGGGCAGATTGGCGAAGTCGTATCTGCTAAGCCCGCCCAGCGCCGCAAACTACTAGAAGAAGCAGCAGGGATCTCTGGCCTCCATTCCCGCCGCCATGAGGCTGAGCTCCGGTTGCGGGGTGCTGAGACAAATCTAGAGCGGCTCGACGATATTATGGTGACCCTTGAAGCCCAAATTTTATCACTTCGCAAACAGGCCCGCCAAGCGGCCCGCTATCGTAATCTGAATGACCATATCCGCAAAGCCGAAGCTACCTTATTTCTAATCCGCTGGACCACAGCCTCCCTTGAACTGGAGAAAAGCAAGGAGCTTTTAGGTACGGCTGAAATCGCAGTTACCGAAATGACCAGACTAGCTTCAGCTGCCTCAATAACACAAGCAACAGCGGCAACCCATTTACCCGAACTTCGGGAGAAAGAAGCCGGAGCCGCCGCGGCCTTGCAGCGGCTTACTCTAGCCCGTGAAAGTCTTGAAGAAGAAGAAGCCCGCCTCTCGGCCCAACAAGAAGAATGTGAAACTCGCCTTGTCCAAGTTGGTCAAGATATGGAACGAGAGCGTATACTCGCGGCTGATGCAAGTGCGGCCATTCGTAATCTGGAAGAAGAAAATCTCCGTATCAATGGCACCGAAGAAGATCAGGAAGACAGCATTGCCCGAGCCGGCGAGAAGCTTAGCTTGATTAAAAACGACTATAACGAACAAGAAAACATACTTGGTGAATTGACCCAGAAGGTTGCTGGTCACGAAGCCCAGCGCAACGATCTTGAACGTCGTCGTACAGAGTTAGAATCAAGACAGGCCCGCCTAAGTTCCAGCAATGAGGAACTCAAAGGAGAAATATCAAAATTAGAAGAAGATGCCATTGATAGACAGGCTGTTGCCGCGGCTGAAGCTAAATTGATCAATTCAACCAATGCATTGAAACAATTTCGTACCCAAGTTGAAGAAGCAGAACAAGCACGCATTGAGGCCGGTCGCCAGTTAAGCGAAACTCAAGTCGGGTCGCAAGAAACCATGGCCGAAGCAGCTAAGTTGGAAGCTGAAGTCAGGGCTTTGGCGGAGCTTCTCGAAACCGGCGATCCGGATCTTTGGCCACCGTTAATTGATGCCGTTACTGTAGAACCAGGACTGGAAAGTGCACTCGGCACTGCACTCGGCGACGATCTCAGCGCCGCAACTGACGAAGCTGCTCCAGTACATTGGCGTTTACTGCCAGATAATGCCAACCGCCCAGCTCTTCCCTTTGGTGCAGAACCACTCAGCAAGTTTGTCAAAGCCCCGGAAGCTTTACTATCTAGGCTATCACAAATAGGCGTTGTCGCAGATGCAGATACAGGCTGGCGGATGCTGGCCGATTTAAAACAAGGTCAACGGCTTGTCACACGAGATGGCGCATTCTGGCGTTGGGACGGATTTTCATCAACCGCTGAAGCACCCACTTCCGCAGCAATTAAATTGCAGCAACGTTATCGCCTCGCCAACACCCGAGAAGGCTTAGAGAGTGCCCGCACTAAAGCGGAAACAGCCAAAATTGATGTTGATGCTGCGCGTGACAAAGTTGAAACAGCCACAAAAAATGAGCAAATTGCCCGTGGGGCCGTTCGCGAGGCCGAAACCACACGTGATACGGCACAGAACGAAATGACGCAATTACAGCGCCAAACATCAGAGAATGATTCCAAACTTTCCGCCCGCAGAGATACAGCTTACCGAGTTGCCGCAGACCTGGGAGAAGCGGAAGAAGGCCTCAAAGATATTTCAGAAGCTGAAAGGAAATTAACTGATGTCGAGGAAGGTCGTCGGCAAGTCAACTCGCTACGCGCTGTCGTAGGTGAAAAGCGTAGTGAATTGGTCGTGGCACAAGCTGCTTTTGATACGCTCCGCCACCAAGCGGAAGAACGCCGCAACCGTCTGCAAGCGATTACCAGCCAAATGACAAATTGGAAGACCCGCAAAGAAGAAGCTAATACCCAACTAGAAGAGCGTACAGAACGCAAACAGACCCTTGAGGCAGAGCGCGAACGTCTTGCCAGACAACCCGAAGACATTAAACGACGTCATCAAGAAATTCTTGAAAAAGTCGAAGAAGCAGAAAAAAGTCGAAAAAATGCCGCTGACAGACTAGCGGAGGCTGAAACCCAACTTTCTATTGCCGACCGTAGCTTACGTGAAGCCGAAACCAACCTGGCCGCGATACGCGAGCAGCGCGTCCGAGCAGAAGCTGCTGTTGAACAAGCGGAACAAGTCTCTACAGCATTGATTGAGCGTATGGAAGATCGCCTTGATTGTGGCCCCGGTCATTTGCACGAGCTCTCTGGTATCGAAGAACGCGCAGAAATGCCTGATCTTGGAGGCGCCGAAAAGCGCGTTGAGCGCCTGCTGCGCGAACGTGAGAGTATGGGCCCCGTTAACTTATTAGCCGAAAATGAGGCTCAAGAACTCGGCGATCAAATTGAAACCCTTACAGCAGAGCGCGGAGATCTAATCTCAGCGATTGGCAAGCTGCGTCGTGGGATTAATGAGCTTAACCGAGAGGGCCGCCAACGCCTTGTTGATTCATTCGAAGAGGTAAACAAACATTTTCAAGGCCTTTTCGTCCGTTTATTTGGTGGTGGCCGAGCGCATCTCGAACTGGTAGAATCAGACGACCCTCTTGAAGCAGGCCTTGAAATTATGGCGAGCCCGCCCGGAAAACGCCTCCAAGTACTCTCCTTATTATCAGGTGGTGAGCAGGCTTTAACCGCATTGTCCTTGTTATTCGCTGTTTTTATGTGCAATCCAGCTCCAATTTGTGTCCTCGATGAAGTTGACGCCCCGCTGGATGATGCCAATGTTGATCGTTTCTGCACCATGGTTGATGAGATGGCTCATACGCTTTCAACACGCTTCTTAGTTATTACCCACCATCGCATGACAATGGCTAGAATGGACCGCCTTTTTGGGGTAACAATGGGCGAACAAGGTGTTTCGCAACTTGTGTCCGTCGACCTTGGAGAAGCCATTGAGTTACGTGATATAACATAATTTAAAATACTCCAAATAAAACAATAATTCCAATAGGTTATGAGATCAAACTCGTTTGCTATTGAATCTTGACAGGTATCTATCAGGCAGATATGTTTCGTTCCGAAATTACGAATGTAGGTTAGTTTAACGGGGAGTTTTTTGTCGTTTGCCCAAACACTGTAAAATGGTCGTTCTTAATTGATTGCGGTTAGCAAGTCGCAAAGCTCGAATGATCAAAGCAAAAACTCCAAGGACTTTGATACACGTTTGCGACATGCACGCAGTATAAGTGCTGCGGGAGCTCAAAACAAAAAGGCGGCACTACCTGAAGATGGCAAAGGGCAAGCCATGAGAATTGGCACAGAACTAATTGTCGCGGTGATTGTTGGTGGTGGAATAGGTTTTATGATCGATACTTGGTTAG
>Ga0114994_10003622_pt1 | contig 11269 bp, 9 predicted proteins | sample ArcticOcean_MG_C_9_FD_87043 | JGI IMG/M metagenome (GOLD analysis project Ga0114994, IMG submission 87043) | Marine microbial communities from western Arctic Ocean - ArcticOcean_MG_CB2_152 | ecosystem: Environmental > Aquatic > Marine > Oceanic | place: Arctic Ocean: Canada Basin | collected... | reverse complement strand
GGACCAGCTCCTCAAGGCCATGGCCGCGGGCGACGCCTTTGACGGCTTCCGCGAGGACCCCCTCGCGTTCCCGCCGACGTACAAATTGATCCGGAACGCGGATGATGTGCTGCGCTACAAGGAGAACCGACGACCGGCGTGGTGCGACCGCGTCGTGTTCCGGGGCGACCTCGCGTGCGCCGCTTATGGGTGCGTGCCGTCGGCGCTGTCGGACCACGCGCCCGTCTACGCGGATCTATCTTGGGCGGACGCCGCGCCGCCGCTGCACCGACAAGTGGCCCAGACGCCCGTGCGGCGCGACGACCGGAGCGGCCTCGGGGCGGCGGGCTGGTTCGGTTCCGGGGGCGCCGTTGTGTAATTCAATGAACTTCGTGTCACTTATACCCTTGTTGTACGAGTCCCCTCCCTCGATGACTTTGACCAGGACGCCGATTGGTACGGGTTTTATCAGTCGGGTTTTGTTCCCAAAAAACCAAAAACAACCCGAGCGCACGACGCAGCTCCTCGGCCATCTACGTGAGCAACAATAATTATTGCTCTGAACCCGAGACATTTGTGCGCCAAGCCGCAGCGTAAGCGCTCCCGGCCAAAAGCGCCGCCTCGCAGCAGGGCCGCCGCCGCTGAGGAAATAAAGCCATGGCCGGCATGGACGACTGGTCTCCCGTAGAAACGACGCTGGACGAGCCCGTGAGCGAGACCATTCGAAGGGACTTGAGGGAAGTCGGCGCGAAGCTCAAATTGGTACTTTTGCCGCGCGCGAGCCAGCACGGCGTCCTGGACCGCCTGAAGGAGTGGGACCTCTGGGGCCCGCTGGCCGTCTGCCTCACGCTGAGTATCGCCTTGAGCGCCGGCGTGTCGCAGTCGCAGCGCGCGGTCGTGTTCGCGGCAGTTTTTGTCGTCGTATGGGCGGGTGCGGCCATCGTGACACTGAATGCGCAACTCTTAGGTGGGAGGATCAACTTCTTCCAGAGCGTGTGTGTGCTGGGGTACTCGATCTTTCCCTTGGATTGTGGGGCGTACGCATGCTTACTCTTGCACGCGGTAACGGGCAACTTCTTATTACGGCTGGGCGTCGTGGGCGTCTGCTTCGTCTGGTCGACGCGCGTGGCCGTGGTCTTCTTCAGCGAGATCATCGAGGCGAAGCGGCGCACTTTAGCTCTCTACCCCGTCTTCGGCTTCTACGCCTTCCTCGCCTGGATGATCCTCATCGGGGGGAACTAGGGGTTATCACATAAGTTACCGAATAAACGCCGGAGTACTCTCGGCGAGGGCACTCACGCAGGACTGTGCCGCTCGACCTCCTCCACAAGAGCTAAACGCAAAGCAGCGTTCTGGGCCTGGTACATCAACACCTCCCCGCTACTGTCGTCCCGCCCCAGCTCCGCACTCAAGCGGTCGTGCTCCGTTTGCAAACGGTCGTTCTCCCGCGTCAAGGACGCGACATTTCTTTGTAGTTCCTCGACTTTCACCTTTTTGCGCCGCCGGCTCTCCTGGGCCGCTTTTCTGTTCAGTTCTAAACGTTTTTTGCGCTTGGCCTCCAAGTCCTCCAATGCCTGCTGCGGCGTGCCGCTCACAGGCGGCGTGACGCTCCCGCTCGGCGCGCCGTGCGCGCTCGCGTCCAGGTCACTCATGGCGTCGTCCACGGTCGCCGCCGAGGCACACGAGCGGCCCGAGGCGTCCATGTTTGCCTGTTTTTAGAGAGCAGGAAGGACGCTCTATACCTCGCCTGTTTGCGGTTGGCCCCCGTCTCCGACGATGGTCCAGTGCCGTCGGTGAGCGGCGCTGGGACCTCGCGGGGCGCTAGGGATGTCGGCAGCGTTCACGCAACGCTGCCCCGGGCGTCCGTCGCCGCTTGAACAGGAAATGAATGAATTATAATTGAAGTAAAACCCGCGTCTTGAAGGAAAACCCGTGAGCGCGCATCGTTGTGCGAAACCGGACTCTTGCGCGCATCGCTGGTGCCCGTCAGACACAAACAAACACTCCACGACGTTCTCCACCACTGCTATAGCACCGCGGCACAGCGCTGTGGACTGGTGGACACCAATAGAGTGATTGGGGGCAGCCCCAAAACACCATGCGCCACCGGTGCGTCCTGCTCGCGTGGACGGCGCACGCCGCCAAGGACCCGCAAAACAAGCCCGTCGCTATCTGCGTGACAGGACTCGCGCGCGCGTTCCACGCCGTGCCGCGCGTGCATCGCAGCATCTGGGCCCACATGGTATGGCCGATTATTGATGAAGCGGACGTGTTTTTTGCGCTCGACGATATAAGTGCAGGTCGAGCGGGTGTCCGTAGTAACCAGGTGTCGGACGCGACGGTCGCGGCGGAGGCGCAATCCTTGTGGCGGCCGGTGTATGACGTGGCATTAGCTTCGCGCGGCCTCGAGGAGTCCTTGGCGGTGTGTCACGGGGCCATAGCCGCGAGAGAACGCTTTCTGCGGCGGAACTACACCTGGGTGCTGCGGCTCCGACCCGACGCCACCTACCGCACGCACCTCCCGCCGTACGACGAGTGGCCTACCGCACGCATGAACGTGGCCTGGGCCCCGGCCATCGGCGCCGGCGCCGGCGCGTGTTCCCGCGGGGTCGTCGCGGACGCGGAGACGAAGGGGGTCTGCGTCGACGACGGCTGGAGTCTCATGTCGCGTCAAGCGGCGGACGCGTATTTCTACGGGCGCGAGTGGCCCGCGCGGCATGCTGAAGGAACGAATTGCCACCAGACGAACTGCGCGGAATGTCGCCTGGGGTGCGCGCTCTTCCGGGCGGGCGTGCGCGCCGGTTCCCTCTCGATCGAGCTCCATCTCGAGCGGCCCGAGTCTATAAACGGCGCCTACGCGGCGACGGCGAAGCGCGACGCCGTCGACGCCGCGGCGGACCGCGCGGTCCGCGCCGCGCTGAACGGCGCGGGCGCCGCGGACCTTGCACATCGCTTCGCGGCCGCGCACCTCATCCACGGGCACCACGCTCTAAAATTCCTCGCGGTGGAGGCATGCCGCGGCGCCTACGTCCAGGTGCCGTTCGCGGCGACCGCGGCGGCAGGCGCGTCGACGCAGGTCCACGGCTTCGACGCGCCGCTCTGGACGGCCGCGTCGGGGTGTCCCGGGCCGCCGTAGAAGGAATGTGTATGTAAAGTGGTTTTGTTTTCTAAATTGAATTGAGTTAAATTAGGGTTTTGCGCCCCTCCTAGCGCTCTCACTCACCCGTACGTAGAACTCACCCGGGCCTGTTTTGCATAGAACACGGGTTTCGCGCCCGGCGCTTTACGGGGCAGCCGCTTGCCCAGCGTACCGAGCGAAGTAGTACTGCTGTGCCGTGGTACTACACGAGCGTGTGTGTGTCGCACCCAGCATCGCATCGCTGGGCGCGCGGAGGATAGGTGTGCCACACAACAGAAGCACCATGCGACGATGACCGCGTAACAACACGCCATGGGCGCCGAAGCCAAGTCCGACCCCCTGCCTGCGACCAGCGGGGGCGTCTCCATCCAGCAGGCGCTGCGCATCGACGACGCCATGGACGCCAAGCTCGGCGCCGAGGCCGAGGCCAAGCGCGCCGCCTCGAGCGAGGGGCTCTTCCGGGAGGTCAAGGAGAAGACCGAGGCCAAGGCCCAAGCGGTCGCCGAGGCCAAGAGCGGGCCCAAGCTCAATTACGTGCAGCGCCAGGAGAAGCGCATCCGGGAGCGCGCCGCCGCCGAGGCTAAGGCACAGGAGCAGGCCAGGTACGCGGAGGCCAAGAACGCCGACGAGCAGTACTGGGACGAGAGCGCCCAGCATTGGGCGTGGACCTCGACGCAGTACGACACGACGGGCTACGAGCAGAGTCAGTATGATACGGCGGGGTATGAGCAGAGCCAGTTTGCCTCTCAACAACCATATGACCAGAGCCAGTTCACGTACGACGAGGCGACGCAGTACCACGCCTCGCAGTACGAGGGCGGCTACGACCAGTCGCAGTACGACCAGTCGCAGTACGGTGCCGCCGCGGGCTTTGAACAGAGCTTCTATACGGCGCCTCAGCACGCCGGGCCGGAGCAAAGTCAGTACCAGAGCGTGTATACCGCTGGACCGGAGCAGAGCGAGTATGGCGCCGCCGCGGAGCCGAGTCAATTTGGCGCCGAGCAGAGCGTCTATACTGCTGGGCCGGACGACGTGCAGAGCGTTTATACCGCTGGGCCGGACGACGCCGCCGCGGAGCCGAGTCAATTCGGCTTCGAGCAGAGCGTATACACCGCTGGACCGGAGCAGGGCCAGTACGACACCGAGTTCCAGTCGGCGGACTACGACCCCTCGACCGAGCACCGCCTCAGCACGCGCGGCGAGTCGCGCATGAGCACGTACACCGAGGAGCCGCAGAGCGTGGAGCTGGGCCCCCGATGCCCGGACGCCTACCACGGCTACTTTGACACTGTAAGGCAAGAACCTTACGCGTACGACGAGGCCACGGGCGAGTGCGTCTACGCCATCGACAAGGACGGCGCGGTGTTCGAGGCCGACTATAGGTTGGTGAACTGGGTGCGGCCCTACGAGACGAGTAGTATAGTGGCCGCGCCGCCCAAGCGCAAACCAAGAACATCGATGATGGTCTCCTACAAGCCTGAACGAGCCGCTCTCATCGTGCAGGCGGCCGTCCGACGCCAACAGGCGTGGACCCGGACCTGCGAGAAGGTCCTTAAACTGTACGTGAAGCGGTTGGACGAGGAAACGGCGTTCTACGTGTACGAGCTAGCCAACGACGACGGCGGCGGCACGAAGCCCCAGTGGCACCGGCCCGCCGTGCTCCTCGGGACGCGACGACGACGGGGCCTGGTGCCGTACCACCGGGACTGCCCGGACCACTCCTCGGACGTGCTGGCACAGCGCGACGCGCAGTACGACGAGCTCACCGCTGATCTAGCGACGTTGAGTCCGGAGCACGACGGCGAGCCTGACCGGTACGCGATGCGTGTGCCCATGGACCCAGGGTTGATGCTGGTCGGTCCCTTCTGCGCAAGGACGGGGAAAGGTAAAAAGGTGCGCACGGCCATCAACAAATTACCCGACTCCAAGGGGTTGCGGAACCATCATAGCGTCGACCGGAAAATGCCCCTCTTTTTGAGAAACGAGGAGGTCGAGTGCGCGGACTGGAAGTTGGGGCAGTGGGTCCAGTGCTTTGATGGCATGGTTTTGAAAAAGGTCATGGTCGAGCCCTACATGCTGAGCCGGGGCGCGGGCGCCCAGGGCCCCCTGGAAGTCGTCCAGCTCATGCAGCGGAATTTGAAGCGGCCCGCCGTCCTGTATTTCTGCTTGTCGAGCATCGCGAAGATGGAGCTCGCGGAGAGCGAGATGGGCCTGGCCACCAAGGAGGCTTCTGCTTGTGTGTTACAGACCCTCAAAACGCTATCACGCTTCCCGAAGAACGAAGCTCTAGTGGCCGCCGCGACGGGGGCTTTAGTTCAATTAGCGCAGAACTACGCGACGCGCGAAGTCATCCTCAAGGAGGAGTGGCAGCGTCCTGTTTTAACTGCGTTGAACAATCTGAAGAAGGAGTCCAAGGAGCACCTCATCACCACAATCGACGGCCAGGAGAAAGTTACGGTACATACCGCGACGCGCTGGGCCTGCGACATATCCACAAACGGCTGCCGGGTCTTCGGGGTCATGGCCGCCGACCCGAAGCGGCGCGAGGACCTGGCCGAGGAGGCCATCAAGGCGTGCTTGCTGGTGATGGCCTTCTGCGACGAGTCCGCGACGGTGTGCAGTGCGGCGTGCGACTGCCTTTACAACTACTGCTACCGGTGCGAGTTCGCGGCCATCGCCGCGCACGACCAGGACGCCTACAAGAAGGTCCAGGAGGCCGTGGGGAACTTCATGTCCGACGAGCACTGCCAGAAGCAGTGCGAGCGCGCCGTGAAGGTCCTGGCGCCGGACGGGTGGCGGGGGAGCGATGAAGTAACATAGTTACATGCATATGATCTAGGCTGTCCTAGCTAGAGGTACGACGCCGGGTTGTGTGACAAAACGGCCCGCCGCGGCGTTATCGATTTTTTTCTCCTTCTGCTCTTCCGACTCTTGTAGTGCGTGGCGGAGACTCGGGCCTTCGAGTTGAGGGGTCGCGGCGCTCAAGGCGGGGCAAAAGGCTGGGCTCAAGACACGCGGCGCTTAAATTATTTCACAGCGCGAGAATAGGCGCTACACGCTTGTGGGGCGCGTAAAAAACGGCTCGTATCCAAGGCCTCATCTCGTACGTGCCACTGCGCTGAAAATTTGCGTGTTTCCCGCGGCGCACCGCTGAGTTGCGGCCAGTTTTGCCTTATGGCCGAAAATCGGTTTTTGCCCACCCGCGGGAGGCCCACTTCTGCCCACGCGCAGAAACGAAGCTCAACGCCAAACACGATCTCCCGCAGGTCGCAGCTACGTAACCCGCGGAAGCCGCGAGTGTCCGTCGTCCGCCGCGACGACGACACATATTGCCTTTTCTGTGTGAGACCGCACAGCGCATTGGCGTACCTCACAGCGTACATCGTCCGTGTCCCACACAATCTCCTCAATACTTCGAAGTTAATACAACAATGGCATCTCAAAACTTGACGCGGCCAGCCGTCCCTAAACGCGCCGCGCCCCGCTTCGGTGACGGGGCGGCCGCGGAGCCCGGCACGCCGGCGGTTGACGGGGCGGCCGCGGAGCCCGGCACGCCGGCCGCCGACGGGGCGCCCGCTCCATCCGCGGCGCCGGTTCCGAAAGTACCTGCGCCCGACCGCTCCAAGCGCCGAAAGTACCCGCTCCATGCCGCGCCGAAAGCGCCCGAGCCCGTCGCGGTGGACGAGGGCGACTCCGAAACCGAGCCCGACGTCATCCCCGCGAGAAGGGTGCGCGGGCCGCCAAAGTTACGCGCGCCCTCGACGATCGCGTCGGACACTTTCGAGGGGGACTCGGAGGAGTCTTCCGACGACGAGGGTTCTCCGAAAGACAAGCGGCGCTGTTCCCATGGGCATGCTCGCCGGACCGCCCGGAGTAATGGACGGCGGCGGTGCGCCGCCGGCGCGGGGGAGGCCAAGCGCCGGAAGGCGGGCGGCCGTGAGCGTAAATGAGACAACTACTAGTCTACAGGCATTAGATTACGGGCGCGGACAGGGGCAGCTTGAAGCCGCAGTCCTGGACGTGGCCTTTATTGCCCGCGCCGTCCGAGGACCCGTAGTCCGAGAAACAGGCGCACGTGCCCGAGAGCTCGTCGCAGAGCCCCCGCCCGGAGCACTCCTTCGGATCCACGATGGTGGCGGTCAGGGGGTCGTCGCCGAAGGGGCAGAACCGCAGGGAGCAGTCGTAGCCCCGGTGGCCCTCGTCGCACCGGCAGCCGCGCGCGCTGTCGGCGTCCCACGTGTACGAGTCGTCCGGCGCGGTCCGGTAGACGAACCCGGCCTCCTTCGCCAGTTGCTGCATCGTGAGGCACTGGCCGTGGGCGCTGCAGGGAGCCGTTTCCCCCGGGCACGCCAGCACATCGCAGGCCGCCCCGGAGAAGCCGTCCTGGCAGAAGCACACGCCGAGCGTGCGGTCGCACGTGCCCATGCTCGAGCACTCCGCGCGCGTGACGTGGGCCACGTCCCTGGCCGTGGGGTAGGCGTACCACGCCGGGCCGTAGGGGCACGTGCGCTCGGAGCAGTCCGCGGCGCGCCAGCCCTCCGCGCAGCCGCAGGCGAAGGTGGCCTCGTCGCAGACGCCGTGGCCGTTGCAGGGGACGTCGCCCTGCGCGAAGAATGGATGACGATAGCGCCCCGTCGATTTGGAAGGCACCGTTGCGACGCCGCGTCATGCGGGACAGCCCACGATGGACGCCAGGTTGACCGCCACGCCGCAGTCCCCCCGCGACCCCCGCATGCCGTACCCGTCCGAGGAGCCCCAGAACTCCTGGTCGCAGGCGCACCGCCCGCTCAGCGGGTCGCAGAGCCCCCGGTTCGAACACACGGCGCTCTCCTTGTCCGACGTCTGTTTGAGGGCCACCGCCAGGGACGGGGAGATGATCATGGAGGAATGGGTCAACTCACTCGCGTCCGGCACGAGCAGCGGCAGGTCCCCGAAGTCCTGGTTGAACTGGACGATGGCCGTGACGCCCGCCGCCGCACACAGGGTCGTGGCGCCGCCGTCATACAAGACGCTTATTGACGACATGGTCAATTGCGCATTCAGCGGCCGTGGCAACCACTCCCGCTCGTCCCCGAAGGCCTCGTCGCCGCTATTCCCGGACAACGTGGGGAGCTCCCGCAGGGCCGCTCGCACGGTGGCGCTGGAAGCGTCCCACGGGAGCGGTCTTGTACTCGCGCCTCTAAACGACAAGGCCACGCTCCCGCCGTCGCCCATGCACACGACCATCTGCTGCACGACTCGAGAACCACTTGTATACGGGTCGTCACCGCGCGGACAACTCACATATTCGCAGTTGGGGCCCTCGAAAGGCGGCGTGCAGTCGCAGCCAAAAATCATGTTCGCGTCCCAGGCCCCGTACGTCTGGACCGGCGCCGAGAAGGGCGGGTCCGCCGCGTGGAAGTGGCTTAGGGAAGAGCGGGCGTCGCCCAAATCGCGTCGTAAGGCCAGGTCCCTTAAACTCCGGCAGTGGCCGCGCCCGGTGCACATCAACTGCCCACAAGATCTACGTTCGCAGGCGGCCCCGTCGAAGCCTAGACTGCAGACGCAGGTGCCCTGGAGACGATCACACGCCCCGCGCCGCGAGCACTCGGCGGGCTGGTGGCCCACGTTGTCTCCTTTTAGATTATCGACGTGGTCCGCCCAGGCCGGTCCGAACGGGCACGTCCGTTGGGAGCAGTCCGCCCCCTGGTACGTGTCCGCGCAGTGGCACACGTGCCAGGCGTCGCAGAGCCCGTGGCCCGAGCACGAGTTGGGGCAGGGGCTAAACCGGTGCTGCTGGGCGCTTGCTACCGTGAGGAGCAGGCCGAGCGCGCGCATGGCTGCCTTCCGCGCTATCGAGGCTGCGTCTCGGCCATGGCTTCGCTTCGTTCGTGGGCAACGACGGCGTCGTGTAGCAGCACGCACAGCGGCCGGACCCGGCAGCGGCTCTCCGGCTTTCAATGCGAAGTTGCTAGGCGCCGAAGCGTCGAAGGGTGGCGACGGCACTTTTGGACGGATGGTTGGGCTTCTTCGTTTTGGTTTTTTATTAAAATGATGAACACGGGTTTAACTCACGGGTTTCACGTGCCAAGCTCTGTTTCACACGTAGTAGCGGTCCAATGAAGTACCAGCGGTCTAATGAAGACCCGCAGCGAGGCACGCAGCCGTTCAGGCATAAACGCCTTGCCCGAGGAGATGCTTGTGCGCTGTCTGGAGTACCTGCCGCTCCTCGAGGTCTCGGAAAACAAACAGATCTCGAAGAGCACACGCACGGCCGCGCGGCGAGCGCTGCGGCGCGGGCGGTGGCAGCCAGTCTTTGACTTTGTGCAACGCGGCCAGGGTCTCGTCCACGACGCCCTGATGAGCGTGCCGGTTCCAGACCGCTCTAGACTGAACGCATACCCACCTAGCCTACAGGACCACGGGCCCCTCAGCTTGTCCGAGAGACTTCGCGTCACCGGCTTATCCGCGGCGGCGCTCTCTCTCTTTCGGGCGGCCTGGGCGCTCGAACCCGCCGAGGTCTTCTGGGCGGTCAACAACTGGATAGTGCATGACGCGGCCATACCCACCTTCGAGCGCTTCTACGTGCTGGGCTTCGGGGGCCAGTTCCTCGCCTTCGTCGAGCCCACGAGCGACAGCTTCGGTCGTATCCTGGCCGCTTGCGAATATACGTACGGCGAAAACTCGCGCCAACCCATTACGGGCGCGGGCCACGACGGGCGGCCGGCGCTCGTCCAAAACCCCGGGATCGACACCGGGAGAAGCCTCATAGACCACTGGGCGAAATACATCGGTTGTCAGGAAGACGCGAACCAGGCCTTCATGTCCTTTTCTCCAGGCGCGGCAGTCAGATTGCCCTCTCCTCTGCTTGCTAATACTCAAATGATTTTAGAAAACCTTCCAAACCAGCTGGGCGAGGAGCTGCAGTCCTGGCGGGACCCGGAGATGGCGGCAGGCTTCGCGTGGTCGGCGCACTACGAGGATTACGCCGAGTGTAACTGGCCTGGCGAACCGAACGAGGATAGGCCGTTTCGTTTTGCAAACGCTATTTACACCCACGCGCTGCACCTCACAAAGGACTGGCAGGATCGCTCCAAGGCTGATCTCTTCCTCCGACAGTTTTATCGGGTGCAGCGCGAGGACGACGCGGTAAAATTGTCGCCTGGCTACTCCGATGTAGAAGCAGATTATTGATCTGGCCCGACCGGGCGGGTGTAAGAATTGTTCATTTATGGCACCGCACTAGTCGTAGCACGGCGAAAACTGGCGGAGGGAACTACTTCGCTGGCGCGGGCGCACCACAAGTCATGCCTTCTTCGGCTTGCCCAGGATTCGCTGCATCATGACCTTCGCCGCCGGCGCGTGTTCGCTCGTGAGCTTTGTCAGGGCCTCGTCTGGCGCCGCTAATACAGAATTCAAGACCGGGTACTCCTCCTCCTCCTCGACGGCATCTTCAGCGGCTGCGTCGCGGCGCACGGCGTAGTCCCACATGCGGCGGTACGCGGCGCCAATAATAGCTACAAAGGGCAAGAGCACCAGGTCCCGCCAGAACGTCGTGCGCGGCGCGAGGCCCGAGCCCGCCCGGATCAGCAGCCCCAGCCCGAAGTCGCCGCATGCGCACGCGTAGTGGCCGCGGCCGAGAGACGAGACCATCGCCGCGGCGACGTGATTTGGGTCGTGCGTCGGCTCGCCGGCTTCTATCGCTCTCGTTACCCTGGGCTTCTCGGCGTTCTCCTTGTCGAAGCCCGGCGTGGCCATGCCCGGCGGGAAGCAGCTGTGCACGGAGACGCGCGTCGCGGCCAGTTCCGACCGGAGGACCTCTGCCAGGCCGCGCACGGCCCATTTTGTGGGCGCGTACGCCGCATAGCCCGCATAACCCGTTAGCGCCAGGCCGGACGAGATCAAGACCAGCGAGCCGGAGTCGCGCTCGAGCATACCCGGGAGCGCGGCCTGCACCGTGCGCACGACGCCCAGATAGTTCAGGTCCATCTGTTGGGAAAACGTGCTTTCGCTCGTTTCTAAAAAGAGCTCGGGCTTCGCGCTGCCGGCGTTGCACACGACGCTGTCGGCGGGCAATTGTTGCGCCTTTTCGGCCGCGGCGAGGGCCGCTGCGATGGACGAGGCCGACGTCACGTCGCCTACAATACCGACGCAGCGCGCGTGGCCTTGGTT
>Ga0114994_10003620_pt1 | contig 11271 bp, 6 predicted proteins | sample ArcticOcean_MG_C_9_FD_87043 | JGI IMG/M metagenome (GOLD analysis project Ga0114994, IMG submission 87043) | Marine microbial communities from western Arctic Ocean - ArcticOcean_MG_CB2_152 | ecosystem: Environmental > Aquatic > Marine > Oceanic | place: Arctic Ocean: Canada Basin | collected... | reverse complement strand
TGTACAGCAAGCTGACGGCCTCCGACGCCGCGGCGGACGACCAGTTCGGCGTCTCCGTGGCGATCGATGGCGCCACCGTCGTGGTCGGGGCCTACCAAGACGGTGACGCCGGCATCAGCTCGGGCTCGGCCTACGTCTTCGAGGAAGACTCGAGTGACTACCTTTCCTCGGACGCGACGCGGGCGCTCCCCGCCACCATGATCTTCCTCGCCGCCGGCGCCGCGGCCATGCTGGCTTTTTAGACGGCACGAGTCCGCATCCCCTCCTTCTCTTGCCGCGTGAGGCGCCCCCGTTCTAAATAAAAGGAGACCTAGATCTAGAATTCGTGCCACAGTGACATATGCCAACTACTAGACTTAGAGAGGCGGCAACTAAAAACGAGAGGAGAGCCCCGTCATACCAGCGACCGCGCCTCCGCGTCCGTCAGCACCGAGGCGAAGTTATGCCGCGGCGCCTCGTCGACGGCCGACAGCTCGACGGCGTCGTCGACCACGAGGCCGCACACGATCGCGACGTCGTCCTCCTTGCCGCCCTCAAACGCGAGGCCGTCGTCGCGCGCGGACGCGGAGAACGGCGTCACCGCGGTGGCGTCGACGCCGATCGCGACCGCGACGCCGGCCAGCGCCTCCGCCAGCGCGTCCAGCGCGTCGCGCGCGGGGTCGCGCGCCTCGGCCGCGTCAGTCATGCGCTGCACGCGCCGCGAGAGCTCCACTCCGAACGCGTTCTGGTGCGCGGCCGAGGCCCACAGCGCGGGGAGCCGCGGCGCCACGGTCGCGAGCGTCGCGCTATCAAAAACGTTGTCCCAGTAGCCGTCCGTGGCCGCGATGACCACGTCGCCCGCTCGGACGGCCGCGGTGAGCGTGTCCGCGCCGCAGGCGCCCAGGTCGCCGTCCGTCGCGTCGTCGTCGGCGGCCGAGGCCTGGTACGGGCAGTTGAAGTAATGCGTCTGGTCCTGGGTCTTCAGCAGGATCCGCGGCCACAGGCTCACGGCGTCGCCCCGCGTGCGCGGCGTTGGCCTCAAAATAATCAGTGCGGAATCGCCGAGGTTTGACACTGTGAGCGCGGCGCCGTCCAGCGTCGCCACGAGCAGCGTGGACGAGCCGCCCTTTTTGCATAGCTCGTCTTTTTTAACCGCGGTGCGCGCCCGTACCACGGCCTCGAGCGCGCCCGTCCGCTCGGTCACCGCGTGCGCCAGCAGCCGCCGGCTGAACGCGCCCGGATCGACGCCCGCGCGCTTGCTGCCGCCGACGCCGTCGGCGACGCCTAGTGCAGCATGCGTCGACGACGCGTAGAAGGCGTCCTCGCCGGGCGGCTTGTCAGGGTGGGGCACATTGTGCGCGCCGACGAGGAGTTTGAGGGTGCGCCGCGGCGGCGTCAAGCGCAGCGTCTTGGTGGCGGCGCCACGCAGCATCGGTGCGGAGTGTGTCGGTGGCTCAACGAGCTGTAAGCAGAACACGAACACACGCCGTTTGGAGGCCAATCCTTCAAAATCGGCTGCTAAACCCGCACGCACGCAAATCGGGTTTCGCAAATGTGCGCGGCTGCCGCGTGGAGACACTGGGAGCAGCTCAGACGGTGTCTGGGACACATAATCGTGCTGCAACTTATAGTGACAAGTTTGGTGGCTTCCAAGCAGTGCTGCTGCTCTCACAGTCTCTCGCAGTGCTCAGAGTGCTCGCAGTGCTCGCTGCGGGCTCACCGTGTGCTCACCGCGGGCTCACCGCGGGCGCACCACGGGCACACAAATGAGCTCTGGAGACGATGACGAGGCCTCAGCGCACCTCGTCGCAGCCATGCGGCTGGCCGAAGCGGGTGCCACGGCACGAACGCAAGGCGACGAGAAGAAGGCCAAGAAGCGCTACCGCAAAGCTGTGACGCAAGCGGCCGCCGCGTGCACGAGCGGCGCCGCCGCGGCCGCGGCGCTCGCCGAGGACTTGTTGACCCGGATCGAGCAGGACGCGCCCGCCGAAGCACTGCCGAAGCTGCGCGTGCCGGTGGGCGGCGAGATCGACGACTCGGAGGCGGTCGATGACGCGGCGACCGCGCTGGCGGCGGGCGGCGTTTGTTTGCTCGAGGCGTGCGTGGAGGTCTCGGAGGCCGACCTCATGCGGCAGAGCGCTCATAGAACCACGGACCTCGTTTGGGCCGCCACGCGAGACCGGTACGGCGACGACGCGCATTTTTCGTTTAAGGAGGCGGCGCGGCGCTGCAAGGGCCGCATCGACGCGCGGCTCGACACGAGCCTGGACGTCCGACCGTGGGCCCTGGCGACGGAAGCCCTCCGCGACTACGGCGCGCACCTGGGTCAGGTGCTGCGGCCTCTGGTCGATCGCGTCTTGGGCGCTGACGCGGTGCTCGCGTACGTGGGCCTCGTCTCGTCGGGCCCCGGCTCGGTCGCCCAGCCGTGGCACGCCGACGGCGTCCCCCTCTTTCCGGGGGACCACGCGTTGCCAGCGCACGCCTTGAATTGCTTCGCGCCGATCGTCGACGTGTCGCGCCCCATGGGCCCCACCGAGTTCGTACCGGGCTCGCACAACCCGGGGCCCGTGGCGCGCGCGCTCGCGGCCGCGCTCGCACGGGGCCGCGAGCCGGCCGACGTCTTCTCGCCGGAGCTTTCCGTCGGCGACGTGTTGGTCTACGATCAGCGGACGGTGCACCGCGGCGTCCCCAACAGGACAAATACGGAGCGGCCCATCCTCTACTTGTTGTTCGCGCGGCCGTGGTTCCGAGAACACATAAACTTCGGGAAGACGTCGCTCTACGACCCAGACCGCGACCGGCGGCCGGCCGCGGCGAAGAAGAAGAAAAAACGGCGGCGCGACGACGACGATGGCGGGGCAAGGTAATGTCGACTTGTGTGTTGTACAAATTAGATCGCCTGAGTAAGCGCTGGACATCTGCCTTTGGTCAACATGACAACAGAGTGCGCATGCGGGTCATCCTTGCCAGCTCGGGTGGATATCGCCTTACTGGAGATTCTTGGCCCTAAAGACACCACCGGCAGCAGGGCTAGTAGAGGCTAGTGCAAAACTAAAAAAGAAACAAAGCGAGCCGCGCTTCTGGCTGAAGCGAGCGCGCGCCACGTTTAAACAACAGTGCAGCCGGCGTGTTAAGCAGCCCCACGAGGGCAATAGGAGCCACGTGGCAATATGGGCCTCGGCCGCAGCAAGGAGGAGCCCCCTAAGGAGGATGTAGTACCCCCGGCGCCGGCGGAGACGCCGCCGCCGGGGCTCAGCGACATCCCCGAGGAGAACGTCCACAAGCAGCGCGTAAAAATCCGCCGTCGGGGCGTGACGGGCAGCCCCGGCGTGCGCTCCTTCAGCAATAAGAACCTGGCGGGCACGCCGAGCCGGCGGGCGCGCGCCACGCAGCGCCTGCAGGAGTACAACGACGCGTTGTTCGACACCAACGCGACGAAGTTCGACGCCTCGCAAAGCGACGTCGGTGTTTTCGAGATCATCGACGGGCCTTATACCCCTCCTATGACGCTGGACGAATACGAAGAAGAGCTCGAGGGCGAGGAGTACAAGTCGAGCTGGGACGAGTTGTTTTTCGACCTGGCCTTGGTGGCGGCTTTCGGCATGCTGGCCAACATTTTGAGGGCCGGCGGCCACGAGCGCGCCGGCGACCACGGGGACGACCACCGCCGCTTAAGCGCCATGTTCGAGCTCACGCCCACGTCCTTCCAGAACTCGATCATCCTCTACTGCCTCGAGACGGCCGCCGTCATCTCAGTGAGGCGCTTCACGGACGGCCACCGTTCGCAGTGGCGCCGCAACGATTTGGTGGGCTCTTTCTTACTTTTAATGAGGGCTGTGTGCGTCCTGGGCATGGCCGCCTGCGCCATCGATGCGGAAGAGGGCATCTGGCGCTTCCACGCCTTTGCGGTGGTCGCCAACGTCATCGGTCTCATTTCGGTCTTAGATTCGTTGTGGTCGCGGCCTCAAAGATGGAAGACATTGCGGACGGAGGCCATCAATTTGGGGACGAACATCATTTTTAGCCTGGTCTATGCCCTCCTCTTCTGCCCGAACGTCGGAGACGCCATGAGCCACAACCCCACGTGGGCCTTCATCATTTGGGCGGTCTACACGCCGTGGATGTTCTGCGGTTCCTGGATGCTGCCCGGGGCCGGGATCGGGGAGGAGCACGACCACGACCACGACGAGGAGCACGGTACGGAGTACTACAAGACGCACGACGGCATCGTTCCGGTCAACGTGGAGTACGTGTCCGAGCGGTTCGGGTTACTGGTGATTATTTCCTGTGGCGAGTCGCTCTTCGCGGGCGCGGCCATCGTCGCTTCCTCGAGGTCCGTGAAATCGTTGGGCATGGCGGCGCTATGCGTCTACTTTGCTTTACTCGTTAAATTATTGTACTTTGAATTACAAGGCCACGTTTCTGAACATGCGATGCACATCTCGCAGCTCAATGGTGTATTATGGACGTTAGCGCACCTACCGGTCTTCGTGTGCTCGGCGGGCGCCGGGGCCGTGCTCCACTGGGCGGCGACGCCGGACAACAACAACTGGCTCGAGGAGGAGAGGAACCTGTTCCTGGGGTTCACGTGCGCCCTCCTATTCTCCCTCTCCTTGATCATGCTCCTGCACGGCCGCCTGCACAACGACCGGAAGCACTGGTGGACGAAGAAGTACGTGAGAATCGGCGCGCGCATGGTCATGTCGGCCGTCATGGTCACGGGCATCTTGGTCAAGGACACGGACAACCTGTGGTCGCTCATCTGGGTCTGCTCCTTCATGACCCTCGATTTCGTCTACGAGTTCCTCTGCAAGCGGGCCATTTCTTCGGAGCACGCTTTGGAGGTCACGGAGCACAACTCGCCACAGCGGAACAGGGATGCGGCTTCAAAGCACCACCACTAGGCACAACGCGAGTCCCTGGACCCACGGACTAGCGCGCCGACGGCCGCCGCAAAATTCGCACAACTTTCTTAGTTCCCAAAAGTTATAACATTAGTACTAGCGGCCGCTCCGGAGTGGCTGCGTAAGCCCGGGATTTCGGTGCCCGGGCACGCGCATAGTCGCTGCCGTGGCCTCGAGCGACCGCGAGAGTCGCGGGGGCTCTGTCCTTTGGTGCCCTCGAGGGACCGCGTTAGTTTGGGCCGCCCTGCTCGCCCGCTCCGCGTTCGCCCTGGCGGACACCACCCGCACGCTGTCGACCACCCGCACGCTGTTCCGAAACCGGACCTGCAGCCGCCTCCGCGTGAGATCGTCCACGTCGCAAAGCACTTTGAGCTGGGGCCGCGCCCGCGGCGCCAGCTCGTCCGTCTCCATGTCGTCGAACGGATCCGAACCGGCGCCCCAACAGGGAACTGCAATTGCGGGTGCCGCCGCGCGGCTCGCGAGCACGCGTCCAAGCGTCGGGCCGTCGGTCCAGGCACATCCTCGGACGTCGAGGATGCGGAGCCCGTCAAGCGCGTCGATGGCGTCGGCTGCGGCCCGCGGCGCCTGGCCCGGCGAGCTCAGCGCCAGCGGCGCGAGCGTGAGCTCCTCTAAATCCGGTGCCGCCGCGATTAGCCGGCGCACGAACGCCGAGGTCGCTAGTGGGGCGTCCAGTGCCAACGCACGCAAGCGGAGACAGCCGTGGAATTGTGACACCGGCGCGCTGCTATCCCATGCTGACACGGCGACGGCGCCCGCGGACGACGGCACGATCTGATCGAGCCCGGCGTCCGTGACATTGCCCCCGATGGCCAAGCGTGCGACGTCGGGAGCCACCACGAGCCCGATCAGAGCGTCGTCGAACAGCCTTCTCTCGGCCGCGACAGCAGCAATCGTCTCGAGCGCGCGGCCCGGTAGCAGGGAGAACACGTGCGCGGCGGCGTCCGGCGGGTACCGGTCCAAGTGGGCACCAATCACTCTAGCACACGCGTTGAGCAGCGTGCCGGTGGGTGCCGGTGCTCTAAGGCCCGGTGCGATGGCTGCTGGCGCGGCGGTGGTCCGCGGTCGCTTCGGCGCGCGCGGCAGCGCAAACAGCAGTTCGCGGACCGAGAGACTCGGCTGTTGGGTGCGCGGCCGCTCCGACCGCGGTGCGAGTCGTTTCAAGTCGTCGCGCGTGTTCCGCGCACGGACGCGGTCCTGTGCGGCGCGGCCGCGCTTCGAGCCGGCGCCCGCGCTCTGCTTGCCTTTTTTTCGACCCATGCTTTGGCCAGATAGCGGCCTTAGCGGCTCACAGCTTCACCACGACCGCGCCGGCGGCTCAAGAACGGCCGCGCCGGCGGGTGGACAATTCAAGCTTGCGAGAGGCTTAGGCTCTTGATAAGCCCTCTTGCCGGCTCATTGCCTCGCCAGTTTGTTACGCTTCGTAGAAATGCTCAATCGGTACTCTGTTTGGTAATGCCGCCCGCAAAATGCGACTGCGCAACGCCACGCAGGCACTGACTGCTGCGCCAGCTAAAAACATGTCTGCCAAAAATGCCAAAAACGGGACAAGAAAGCAAGCAAGCAAAACCTCCATAAGTCGCGTGGCCGGCCAGAGCTCTAGAATGCCAATGGATCACTAGCACAGAAGTCAACAAAACGGGTTTTTCAATGGGCAGCCGCACACTGCAGCCGTTCGCAATAATAAGGCAGCCAAAATGATGCCGTGGCACCTGTGCTTGCTACTCGCCACCGCAGCGCATGCGTTCCCCACCAACGAGGCAGAAAAGACCGCGTTCGCCTACCTCATCAATGAGACCCAACCCATAAATGGCCAGCTCGACGTCACAGCGATGGACGGCGCCTGCGCGCATATCGGCGTTCTCGCGAGCACGGGCCGCGTCGCGCCGACCGACGCCGCGCTGTGCGCGGACCGCGCCCTCCGGGCGGGCCTGGCCCACGCCGCCGCCGCGTTGTTTAACAACGTCGCGCTGCTGTGCGGCGAAGTATATGGCGGCGACGCGGCCTGCGACCGCCGGGACATGTACGACCGCGCACACCACGCGGCGCCGTGGCTCAGCGCCGTCACGCTCAACTACGCCTACTTCCTCGAGCAGCGGGACGACCCGCTGAGCGCGGCCCGCGTCCTCGCGCGGGGCGCCGAGGCGGCGGCGGCCGACGGCGACACTTTTGGTGAGGCGGGCATCCGCGTCATGGCCGCGGCGCTCTGCCAGCCGCACGTGCGCCGGGCGCAAGACGCGCCCGTACGGTACGCGCGGCTGCTGCGGCGGCTCGAGGACCTCGCCGTGGACATGGAGGCGCATCCGGTGACGGGGGACGCGCGCCAATTGGTGGGCAACATGCCGATCGCGTGGCCCTACTTGGGCTACGCGTTCTACCCGCTCGCGATAAGGTTAGAACGCTTGTACAGGGCGGCCGGTTCTAAACCGGACGGCGTCGCTGCTTACTGTGCCCAGAAAGCTCGCCAGAAGCCGCGGGTGGCCGTCGTCGCCGAGTTCGGGGGCAACACGTCGCCCGGCCTGCTCTTCGTGAACGTCTTCCGGGGGCTCCGGGAGAAGTACGCGGACCGCTTGGAACTGGGCCTCGTGGTGCCGGAGGGCCTCGAAACGGACTTCATAGCTAAAGCGATGGACGTGGCCGCGTTTGTGGTGTACATTCCTCCGGAGGACATGGTCGAGGCAGCTCGTGTGATTGAGAAGGCCCGGCCGGACGTCCTTGTGTACCTGGCTTTGGGTCTGGCCCACCAGACTTATGCATTAGCTCGGCGGCGCTTGGCGCGCGTCGTGCTCGTCTTCGGGCACGGCCACCCCCTCACGTCAGGTCTCGCGGACAGCGTCGACTACTTCGTGTCGTCGGAACTCTACGAGCGGGACCCCACGTGGCCCAGCCGCGGCGCCGGCGACCGGCACGCGCGGAACGCCGAGACGGCCGTGTTCCTCGCGGACGAGGATGTCGTGCTGGGCGCCGACCCCGACGTGGACCGCGCGGCCCGGCACGCGGCGGGCCTGGGACCGGACGTGGGCGGGTCGGCGGCCGCCCTGCGGCTGGAGGCCGCGGCGCCCCGCGGCGACGGCGTGCAGCGCTACGCCGAGCAGCTCGTGCTCTTCGAGCACTCGACCATCGGCTTCGAGGAGCCACAAATGCCGCCCTACGCTTCTAGGACCGACCTCGGGCTATCGGAAAGCGCGCCGGTCTTCTGTCTCCTGCAACACTCGAAGAAGTTGCATCCGGACTTCGACGAGGCGCTCGCGGCGGCGATGGAACGGGCCCCGGAGGCGTACGTCGTGCTGCTGGAGGGGGCGAAGACGCACCTGGAACGCTTCAACACGACGTTACCGGAAGACGCGCTGGAGCGCCTCGTCTTCCTGCCAAGGATGCCCCGGGACCGGCTCCTCCAGATCGTGCGGAGCTGCGACGCGTTCCTGGACACGTACCCCTGGGGCGGCGGCGTCACCGTGTTGGAATCTTTGGCCATGTGCACGCCCGTGGTCGTGCTGCCGCGCCGCACGACCATCCTGCAGCTAGGCCTGGGCCACCTCCGGCGGTTGGGCATGGAGCGGGACCTCGCGGCGCGCGACGCCGAGCAGTACGGCGCGATCGCGGCGCGCCTCGCGACGGACAACTACTTCCGCCAGCTCATGTGCCAGACAATCTGCGCGCGCAAGCACCTGCTGTGGCGGGCCGACGAGAGCGTGGACGAGTGGGCGCGGTTCCTCGTGCACGTGGCGCGGGGCGCCCCGGCCGTCGACCTGAAGCCCGAGGCGTGGCCGTGGGCGGCGTCGCGCGAGGCGCACCGGGCCCAGGCGGCGCGGGACTACGAGATGGGGTGGGGCTAAGTATATTGTGACAAGCCCCGTCAGCGGCGTGGTTTGGCAGTCTCGGAGGTTTGGGCCACTAAAATGATGAACACGGGTTTCGAAAGTTCCAATGAACGCGTTGTCCGACGACGAGCGAGCGGCCAACACAGCTGCTCTCAGAGCACAGCAAGTACATCAGTTGTAGCCGACAGCAAAACGCATCGCTGTGAAGCATGCGTCTGCTCGCAGCATGCCTCCTGGCAGCTGCAGCAAACGCTGTCGACGGGCAGGGAGCAGTAGACACGGTCTCCATGAACGGTGAGGCCGTAGCAGCTGTTGCACCGCCGCGGCTGAACCCACGGCACCACAACCCGCCGGACTGGGCGCAGCAGGCGGACGCCTCCGCCGCCGCGCTGAACGCCCTCAAGGTCAAGGACCAGGGTATACCGAAGGTCGTGCCGAGCGTGGCGACCGGGGACCAGGGTGCCGCGCCCGCGAAACCCTCGGTGCCGAGCGTGGCGACCGCCGCGCCCCCGAAGCCGTCGGAGGAAGACGCCGCCCCGCTCGTGGAGTCCGGCGAGGACGCGGCCGCCGCGTTCCGCGGAGCCGTGGCGGCGTTCCTCTCGGAGAAGGGCCTGGCCCCGGACGAGGCCATGGCCGCGTCGGAGCTGCGGGAGGCCCAACACGCCGCGGCGGCGGCGACGTTGAGACGGGCGGCCGCGGACGTGCCGTCTTTGCTTAGAACGCTCGCGGACGAGGCCGAGCGGCTTCAGACGCGCAACGCCAAAGCCATATCAGATATGTTGAGCGAAGCGGAGGCGGCTATTGACAAGGACGCGCCGGACAAGGCCAAGGCCTTACTGGCCGCCTGGACGGGCCAGGCGACAAAAAAGTCCGGAACGGCGCCCGACGCGGCCCAGGTCGCGCGGGCCGCGGAGGCCTTTACGGCGCACGTCGCGTTAGAAGCGCGCGAGGAAACGGCCATCGAGAAGGCCCAGGTGGCGGTGGGCGAGATCGTGGGCGGCCTGATGCTGCCGGCGGAAAAGAAGGCCATCGACGCCATGCTCGTCGAGGCGTTGAAGGCGGGCGCCGCGGCGGCCCAAGAAGAGTTCGCGAGCGACGGCAACGCCGCCGTGAAGGCCTTGGCCGCGGAGCGGGCGGCCGCGGTGGCGAAGCAAGTTACCGACGAGGTCGGCGGGAGCGTCCGCGGCAAAAACGGGAGAGCGGAGGCAGACCTAAGCTCCTCGGAGCTGTACGCGGCCAAGCGGGCATTGCTCACGTGCCTGCGGGATCTTCCAGACGAGGAGCGCTTGCTGCGGGTCGACCATCACGGCGTGCGGGGCTGCGAGTTCGAGGCGAGCATGGACTGGTTGGGACGGGAGGAGGGCGCGGTCATATTAACGTCGTACCGGGAGCGCCACCGCGACGAGCTCCACGCCTCGGTCGACCAGTTCCGGGCGACCGCGGCGAACCTGGGCGCGGCCGTGCGTGTGGCCAACGCAACTTTACGAGCGAAGCAGGCCTTCGACCGCGCCTGCCTGGGCTTCCCGGCGAGCGACCCGCCGGAGCCCTGCATCGCGGCCGCGGAGCACGTGGCCGACGGCGCGGCCGTCGCGGCCGAGGCGGCCGTCTTGACGGCCGCGGAGGGCGACGACGCGTCGTTCACGCGGGTCCACATCGCGGCCCTGACGGACGCCACCAAGGTCGCCGTCCGCCGGTGGGCGAGTTTTCGGTTAGCGCGCGGGAGCACGGAGTCGAACGACTGCCATGGCAAAGCGGTCCAGGCTTTTGAAGCGAAGTGTGCGGACGCGGAGCGGGCGTGGCGGCGGCCGGCGTGGGAGCGGCTGTTTGTGGAGCAGGCGGCCGTGGCCACAAATGATCCGCCGACGCTGGACAACCGGGCCTGCCCGAGCCAGCCCTTGACTGAGCTCAAGGACCGCGCGGACGCGCGGCGGGCGCGCATGCGGCGGGCCGCGTGCGACGCAGACGCAGCCGCCGAGGCGACGTACGGGGCGTTCATGGGCGTGGCCGCGGTCCTCGCGTTCCTGACGATCGTGCTGCGGTGTTGCTGCCGGTGCTCGTCCTCTATCTGTACGCTTTTCATACTGCTCGCGTTGGTGGGGCAGGGCCGCGTGTTCCAACTCGTCGGCGACGATGTTGGATCGTACGGCGCTTTGCAGATGCAGCAGATCCTGGCGGGGTGGCTCTTCATTGCTCTGATCCTCACGTGCTGGCCAAAGAGGCAGTCGAAGAAGAGTATTGGGCGGGTGGGCTTCTTGTACGGCGGCAAAGGCGAGCACATCCTGTAGTAATTTATGTTATATCCAGTACAATCTCTACCTAAAATATATAGAGCGCGCATCGCTGATGAGTATGCGCGCGATTATTTTCGCGAGCTCGTCCGGGAACGCTGCGAAGTCCCGCGCGCGATCGCCTTGGCCCGCCTCGGGCCGCACGCGTCGGTGGTAGCCGTCGCCGCAGGAGCAATTGTGCTTCGAGCAACTGAACTTGCCATCGCCGAAGGTGGCGATCAGCAGCAGGCAGTTCGTCCAGAAATGTGTCGGCTTCTTCAC
>Ga0114994_10003619_pt1 | contig 11273 bp, 11 predicted proteins | sample ArcticOcean_MG_C_9_FD_87043 | JGI IMG/M metagenome (GOLD analysis project Ga0114994, IMG submission 87043) | Marine microbial communities from western Arctic Ocean - ArcticOcean_MG_CB2_152 | ecosystem: Environmental > Aquatic > Marine > Oceanic | place: Arctic Ocean: Canada Basin | collected... | reverse complement strand
GTTACCGAGTGTCACTTTACGCTTAAGCATCCAGTGAATCCCTCTCTCACCGCCAAGATCATAAGCCTATTTTTTTGCTGAAGTTTGTGCTACCTTGCGACTGTCAGGCACAATTTTGGCACACCCAGGAGGGGGGTGACAGGTTGATGTTTACAATCCTGTAAAAAAACCAATTCCCAGATGCGCTGACCCTATGCCATGGGTACCATCGCTTTCTTTAGAAGATACTCATGCTGTTACCTAGCATTAAAGAGCTTGTGATTGGCTTTAAAACCGGTCGAAAAGTCGCTTATCTAGAAACATCTAATGGTTTGTTTGTTGAAGGTGTTGGCCAGCCACACAAAGATGAAGTTCTAAAGTTACCAGAGGATGCTGAGTTTAAATCTAGTTCCATTGATAATCCCTAAGTTATATCACTTCCAACGCGGACCACTGCATCTTTCAGGTTCCAGATGACTTGGCTGGTGTTTTATGCAAGCGCAGCTTTCACGGTCCCATCCAGTTACCATGATTCACCACAAAATGATCACTAATCTAATATAAATAGACCCAAAGGTAAGTCAGGTGCAGACTGAATGCAGCAAAGAATCCCCAAAGTATTAACAGCATCGCTACTCTTTAGAAAATTTAATTGCACGCCCATTTCCGGTCATTGTTCCCCAACTCGTGAACGTAATGGTCGGAGCCACGTATCTGGTGAAAATGACCGCATCAGCGCCTAGTTTTGCCGCCTCGTTTCGGAGTCTCCCGTCAATATCTTCCCTCGTCGGATCTTTATTAAATATGGTAAGTTTGCTCGCTGATACATTGATTTCACCCAGAGTAGTATAGGGGCGATCTGTGATATCGTTTTCAGTAACTATTATTTCATTGGTATTTGAGATTGTTGTGACCTCGGGCGTTACGCCATCAACTGTCTGAATCGTTGCTGACGTTCTAGTCCCGTCCTGACCGAATTGCGTCGATGCGCAACCTGAAAGAGTTAGAACCGCGATACTGATAATCAAAAGATTTCTCATAACTTGTATTCCTCTAGGTAAATTTTCTTTGCAAAAAATAGCTGTAGTCTGTTGGATGATATTCGGCAAGGATAATATATTTAGCTATATCTTAAACGGTCGGATAGTTCCCTTCAGTTAATTATAAATATCCGTGAGCGGGTCAAAATAAAAAGTTAAAGGGTTTCTTACTATTTTGCTTTAAAAATTGGGTATTTATTTTTTCTCATTAACTTTATGTATAAATGATTATTGCAGAACTAAGTCGTACTAAATTCCAGTTTCTCTATCTTTCAGCAATCAAAGGATGCGATGAATATAGGTGACAAAAAACGAAATTACTGTATGTTGTATTCACAGTATTATAAATACACAGAGTGTTATGTGAATATAGCCAAAATGTAATGAGCAATAATATACTCTTAACTCACTAGACAATACAATAAAAAGGAAGATCTAAAATGCTAAGACCTAAAATTTTTTTAAAGTATTTCTCTATTCTAGCATCCACGTTCATTTTCTCGGGATGCGCGACAATAACAAATGATGCATATATTCCAGTAGCACTTTCGTTTAGCGATGGAAGCGATGGTAGCTGTAATCTTCGTAATAAACGAATGTCACTTGAAGCTAATATCCCGGGCACTCCAATGATAAGACGATCAGATGACGCGCTGACATATACCTGTAAAACAACTGATGGGCGGGAGGCCTTTGGCAGCATCGCGAGTACTATTGAAGCCGCAAAACTCGCAGGAAGTGTAGTATTTTTTGACCTGGGAATTACAGATGCCATTACAGATAAGCACAGATTATATCCTTCGAATTTTGTTATTCCAATGTCACGTAATAAGTGAGCAATTTGCGATAGCCGCTTTAAGAGATACGATGGATAGGTTTCAGAACGCACTTGAAAATTGAAGTGATTGGAATATATGGGGATATCATGAACTTATGGTACCCCTTTTTTCTCCTATAATAACAATCGCTTTTTTTGTTCAATACGTCGTTAGAGTGCGAAAAATACGCAGTATGGCAATTATGATGCTGTACATTATCGGAATTATTCTTATATCGCTAGACGCTATAGCCAACCAAGACCTGTAAGTGCGTCATTGACGCACTGAGTAGTAATGTAAAATACAATATATAGAGATATCAACAGGTTAGCTGACCTGAGTATAGTATTAGTAATAGTATTATATAGAAGATAACCCCCTGATTTACAAGGATTTTCTGGGCAGAACTATAGTGAATCCCTCTCTCACCGCTATACCTCTAAGCCTCAGTATATTCAATGGTTGTAGGGCGTTTTTGTAGCTGCTTTGTAGCAAAATTGTCCTCTATATCTTCCTTTTTAGTCAATCCACGTTTTTCTGTACCTACAAATCTTAATAGGGGGGCGGGGGGCTGCTGACTGCTGCTGTATTAGAAGTAGTTCCTGCATAGATACAAACTAAACCAAATCTACAGTCCTTGCCCCCGATATCGTCTTTATTGCAATAAAGATACCCATATTTACGCATTTACCCCATGATAAAATTCAGCGATAATGGTGCCCCAGTGTCGGTCAAACTGTACCTACGTTTAGTTCGGACATCCGTAGAAAACCCTAAATTACAGACGAAAAATAACTAGGTTCTGCCTAGGAGACGGTAATGCCTGCGAGTAACAACAACCCGATTATCAAGTTTTTAAAGGCGGCCTCTAATATTGAAGCTCAGGAAGTAAAAGCCGTCGCAGGTTCATTTATGTTTGTGGTTGTGTTGATGTCGGCCTATTACATTCTTCGACCAGTACGCGACGCCATGGCCAGTGATTGGACAGATGCAGAGGTGAGTTGGTTATGGACGCTTAACTTTTTTATCAGTACCGCAGTGGTTGCTGTTTATGGCATTGCCGTTTCACGGTTTCGTTTTCGTCTACTGGTACCGACTATGTACGGTATTTTTGCACTGACATTTGTGGTTTTTTATGGGCTGGTATCGACCTCTACTGATCGGACATTGATTGATAAATCATTTTATGTCTGGGTTAGTGTCTTTAGCCTTTTTCATATTTCCGTCTTTTGGAGCTTTATGTCGGACCTGTTCAACAAAGAACAGGCGGGCAGGCTTTTCAGCATTATTGCCGCTGGGGCCAGCGTCGGCGGTCTTATTGGTCCGTCTATACCGTCATTTTTCTCAGCATCGCTGGGCACCGACAATTTAATGTTAATCGCTAGCCTGATGCTGCTGATCCCCATACCGATTATCTTTTATTTACAATCATTGAAATCCACTGACCTACAGAATAAAGATTTGGAGTTAACCTCTCCCAGCGAGCCAATTGGTGGTAACCCGTTTGTGGGCTTCAAGATGTTCTTCTCAAACCCCTATTTACTGGCTATAGGCTTGTTTATTTTTCTTTATACCGGCGTTAGTTCTTTTGTCTATTTCGAATTAAAGAATCTACTGAGCGAACTGAGTCGGGCAGAGCGGACGGCGGTGTGGGCGCAAATGGATCTAGCAGTAAATGTACTATCAATCGCAACGGGGTTATTTGTAACGAGCCGCATTGTCGTAAAATTTGGAATGGCGATGACTATCGCGCTGGTTCCTGTAATGATCTGTATTGGTTTGCTGGTGCTGGCTATTTCACCATTTTTAGGTACCGTTGTGGTCTTGCAGGTAATACGACGCGCAGGTAACTACTCAGTCACGCGGCCTGCCCGCGAAATGCTGTTTACACGAGTTGACCGCGAAACCCGCTTTAAGGCCAAGCCTGTGATCGACATTGTCGCATATCGTGGCGGAGACATGCTGATGGCTTGGCTTTTTACTGGCCTGACGCAGGGCTTGGGCCTCGGTTTAGCGGCTGTCGCAATCGTTGGTGCTGGTATAGCAGCGCTTTGGTCACTAGTTGGCATCTATCTGGGTCGCTGTTTTGAGCGGGATGATACTGACATCGAGTTGTTGCGCGAGGTTGCACCGAAAGTTACAGGTGGATAACGCAGAAGAATTTAACAGTATAGAGGTCATATTTTTAGTATTACCAACAGGCTGTAATGCCGATTAATTTATTGGTGTTATATTGACAAAAATAAAATAGGTAACGGATTCAGACCATGAAACATTTCTCTATTATTGCAATTTTGGCGCTTTCTATAGGCTGCATCTCTTTCGCTGTTGCAGGTCATCACTCTTACGCTGAGCATCAGCAGCCTCAATCCAGTCTGAAATACATTGAGTTTAGTCAACTTGGCGATCCTGCCGATGTACTTGAAGTAAAGTCAGAGAGTTTGCGCGCCCTGAAAAGTGGTGAAGTCAGAGTGAAAGTATTGGCCGCGCCGATTAACCCGTCAGACTTACTACAGATCGCAGGAAAATATGGCGTCGACCCAGAATTACCCTCCAGACCAGGTAGCGAAGGCGTTGCTCGGGTGCTAGAGATATCTGCAGAAGTGAAGCACTTGGTCGTTGGGCAGTTGGTACTTCCTGTCGGTGGCGGAACCTGGAGTGAGGAAATCGTCGGTCCGGCATCCGCTTTTCTTCCCTTACCCAATCTCGGCCCGCTAGATTCTGACGTTATCGAGCAGCTTGCTATGTCGGCGGTTAACCCTGTGACTGCGTTACTTATGCTGACTTCTTTTGTCGAGCTTCAAGAAGGGCAATGGATTGTGCAAAGTGCGGCGAATTCTGCAGTTGGCGGCTATGTTATCCAGCTGGCGAAACAGCGAGGTATTAAGACAGTGAATGTTGTGCGCCGCGAAGGGCTAGCCGAGGATTTGATGGCAAAGGGCGCTGATGTAGTGTTGATCGATGGGCCAGATCTTGCCGAGAATATTGCTAAGGCTACCGGCAGTGCGCCTATTGCTCTTGCGCTCGATCCAGTTGGTGGCGATACCTATATTCGGTTGGCAGATAGCCTCGGTTATGGCGGTACTCTGGTAGCCTATGGCGTTCTTTCAGGACAACCTGCAACATTGAATACAGGAAAGATTATTTTTAATGACATTAGGCTACGTGGGTTTTGGCTTTATAAGTGGTATCAGCAGGCAAGTATGGAAGACAAAAAAGCTGCTTTTGGGCAAATCGTTCCTTTGATCGCGAAGGGTGTTCTTAAGGCGAATGTTGACTCACGTTATACCGTTGATGAAATCGATCAGGCAGTCACTCGCGCTGCGCAACGTGGTAGGAATGGGAAGGTACTCATCGTGCCAAATGCGCAGTAATAACAGAGTTTGAGCTTTTTAATGGGGATACTCAACAATAAAGATGCGCATGACAGCGGTGCATCCTCTTGGACTAATAACAATAAACGAGCGTTCGCCAATGACAAGGCTAACCATGTACCGTCCTGTGGCCGTGTGAACAGTTCTAAAGGCTCTACTAGGCCAAAGGACTTCCGGCGCAGAAGCAATGATGGCAAGGGTCTGGAGTACAAGATTGTTAGGTTCTGTGAGTATGTTGAGAAATACTATGCTGTGAAGGTTAGGTATGAGTTGTCTTTTGAAAGCAATAGTGCTGAGACCTTTGCTAGCTGTGGTGTAGCTATCTACGTCACGGGGCAGTCTGCTGAGTCCTTATGATTGTTACTGTACCTGCGTAGATACAAGATAGCTGATTAAAGCGTCAATATTTTGGTAGAATTTAACGCGAGGCTCTGAGTAGGTGTCGTGCAGTTATGGGTTGGTTTACTTGGTGCTGCAACGCCAAGTCACGATGCTAGATAACATGGGACGTTATTAGGTTTTAAGTGGTTACATCTTTTGGGTTGAGTAAAAGTATGAGGTTAGCGATGAATCATGTTATTCGATGTATTTTGATAGGTGGTATTTCAGTGCTGGCAAGCTACGGCGCATCCTCTGATGAAATGGCGGTAAAAGACTTAGTGGTGGTGCGGGCAGATCGGCTGCTTGATGTTGTCACGGGCGAGTTTGTAGACCAACCATTGGTATTTATTGAAGGAGATAGGATTGTTAAAGTAGTCTCTGGTGCAGCGGCAGCGCGCTTAGATATTATCCCTAGTGACGCTAAAGTGGTAGAGCTCCAAGGACAGACCCTACTGCCTGGTCTAATGGATATGCATGTGCATCTGTCTTCTGCGTCTAAAGACATCTCTTTTTTAGAAGCACGGTTGCAATCAGTACCACGCAGAACAGTTAATGCAGTTAAAAATGCAAAAGCAACGTTGTTGGCTGGATTTACTTCGGTGCGTAATGTTGGCGCCTCTGACTATACGGTGATCGCAGTGCGCGATGCGATCGATATCGGTGATGTTCCTGGGCCACGCATTTGGGCTACAGGCCCATCGCTAGGTATCACCGGCGGCCATTGTGATGACAATTATTCGCCCCCAGAATTAAAACAAAAAAGCCAAGGCATTGCTGATGGCCCATGGGCCGTAAAAGCCAAGGTACGAGAAAATATAAAGTACGGCGCAAATGCCATTAAATTTTGTGCCACCGGCGGTGTGTTCTCTAGGGGCACTAAGGTTGGGGCGATTCAATACTCTCTAGAGGAGATGCAAGCGATTGTCGAGGAAAGCCACCGCAGGGACATGATCGTTGCAGCCCATGCACATGGTACCGAGGGTATTAAAACCGCAATAATTGCGGGAGTGGACAGCATAGAGCATGCCAGTATATTAGACGATGAAACTATTCTTCTGGCCAAAGAATACGGCACTTATTTGTCGATGGATATTTATAATACCGAATATACCTTCGCGTTTGGTAAAGCCAATGGTGTGCCCGAGGAAAACTTAAAGAAAGATGAAGCGATTGGCCAGATCCAGCGTGACAGTTTTACTGCCGCGGTTAAAGCAGGCGTGAATATGGTTTTTGGTAGCGATGCTGCTATTTACCCTCATGGCGATAATGCTAAGCAATTTTCTCGAATGGTGACATATGGCATGACTGAGTTACAAGCTATTCAGGCTGCCACTGTTAATGCGGCTGCCATGATGAAGCGCAATGACATCGCGCAAATCAAAGCGGGATTTTTAGCCGACATTGTGGCGGTATCGGCTAATCCATTAGTGGATATTAGCGTGACTGAACGCGTAACTTTTGTGATGAAGGGCGGAGTGATTTACAAACAATAATCAGTTTCAGCCTAATATCCTTCCGATGTTTCTGCTCGACCTAAATCTCGGTAGAGCTTAACCTTTAAAATTTTCCTGCCAGGTCTCAAGTATGACTTGCTTAGTCTCCAAATCAGCAGAGGCCGCGGGGGGGAGGTTGCCGAGTCCTTATGATTGTTACTGTGCTTGCCTTGGTACAAACTAAGCCCATTTCAAAACCTTACCTGCCCCATAACCCACCTGCGCAGCCCATCTAAGTTGCATAGCCATCGTTGGTCTGCGAAATTTAACCTTGACCATAGACCAAGCTAGTGAGAACCTAACATTAGAATTGCGAAATCATCATGGGCCATATTATGACTGTCTCTAATACTTTTCGATTTATTGCGGCTACCCTCTGCCTGATCTTGTCGCTGCCGGCAATGGCTCAAGACCGGCCGTTTGCTCTCACGCATGCAAATCTATTCGATGGATCAAGAAATAAGATAATTAAAGACGTAACGGTGTTCGTAAGAGACGGATTGATAGAACGCATCATAACAGGTGAAGTAAATATTTCAGGCGACTACGAGGTTATCGACACAGAGGGAAACTACTTGATGCCGGGCATGTTTGACGTGCATACCCACATCGATTCCGTTGATCGTGCCAGACAGGCTGTTGAGTCTGGCGTCACAACTGTTCGGAGTGCGAGTGTCACCTCATTTCAAGACGTAGCGTTACGTGAACTGGTTCGAGAGGGGAAAATTATCGGTCCTGAGTTCTTTGCTGCAGGCATTTATATTACACCAAATCTCGGCGACACTATTCTTTCAGACCCTAGGTTGGTGGCACTCTCTGATGGCGTTAATACGGATGACGAATTGCGGCTGCTGGTAAATGTTAATGTTGACCGTGGCGTTGACGTTATCAAGACCCGTGGCACCCAACGTGCTGGCCTACCTGACACGGATCCACGACAGCAAGTTTACACTGAGCGTCAGCTGCGCGTAGTAGTAGAGGAGGCAAGCAAACACGGGTTACCCGTCTTAGTTCATGCGCACGGCGATGAAGGCGCTCGCGCCGCAGTGTTAGCCGGTGCAAGAAGCATTGAGCATGGCACCTATCTCAGCAACGAGACATTACGATTAATGAAAGCGCGAGGCACTTGGTTTGTGCCGACTTATGTGACGATGGATGCTATGAACGAAGAACGTTATGGCTACGTGCTCCGCTTGCGGGGCAAGCATATGGTGCCGCAGCTGGAGCGAGCGATTCGGGAGGCGTATCGAATTGGCGTAAAAATTGCAACCGGAGCCGATCACTATTACGAGGAGGATGCGATCAACAGAATATCTATCGAGGTACAGCGCTTTGTTGAATTCGGTATGAGTCATTTTGATGCTCTGAAAACGGCTACAGTGAATTCGGCTGAGTTACTTCAGATAGCGGATCGCACTGGCCGAATTAAAGAAGGCTTCGAGGCTGATATGATCCTGATACCGGGCAATCCCTTGACAAACATAGAAGCACTGCAAGACGTCTTGCTCGTGATGAGTAATGGTCGACTTGTTTTAAAACGCATACCATTCTCTGTGTCCGATTGAGGCCTGCTTCCTGACCCAGTTTGCCTCTGCTGACTTGATCTGAGATAGTAGATTGATTACTCAATAGGCTCTGCTCTATGAAATATATACTGATACTTGCGGCTTTGCTTAGCTATGGTATTTTAGCATCTGACTTTTATGACCATAGGGCATTAACTGAGAAAGGAGAAACATGGGCGCAGTTTGGGATTGGGTCTTTGATTACATCAGCTGTAGTTGCGGGTAGCTACAATCGCGCACAATTCTACTTCCAAAGCTACAAGCCAGACACCTCAATAGGCTTCTACACAAATCAAACGTGTTCCTCCATAAACATAGACCACGTAGTTAGTCTAAAAGATGCGCATGACAGCGGTGCATCCTCTTGGAGTACTTACAAGAAACGAACCTTCGCCAACGACAAGGCTAACCATGTGCCTTCCTGTGGCCGTGTGAAAAGCTCTAAAGGCTCTGTCGGGCCAAAGGACTTTCTGCGCAGAAGCAATGACGGCAAGGGTCTGGAGTATAAGATTGTCAGGTTCTGTGAGTATGTTGAGAAGTACTATGCGGTGAAGTTGAAGTATGAGTTGTCTTTTGGGGCAAATAGCAAAGCAACTTTTCAAAGCTGTGATGTAGCTATTTAGGGGGCGGGGGAGTCTACTGAGTCGTTGTTATTGTACCTGGGGAGATACTTTAGAGAGCCACTATTACCTTTGCATGGATACATGGGCGTGGTCGAATATATAGTTATTTGTGTCGCCGTATTTAGGAAGCTCCCATTTATGGCCTCAAACTCTACGGACTCGATATTTACGGAAGTGCTTTCCACTTACCTCTATTGATCTGCATGATGCGCAGACAGATTGTTGTAATCTTCTCAAAATCCATAAAAGATGCGGCATAGATTGTTTGCAGAGGGGAGCTGGTAAATAAAGTATTTTATACACTACTATTTTTGGTACTATCAAAGGCCAATTTCGAGTAAAACAATAAACTGATGATTTGTACCTCTGAATTTACTTTTATCCATCTCCATAAGACTGGTGGTCAGTCCATAAGCAATGCACTTTTACAGACTATTCCAGACGCGCGAGAGATCGGCTATCACCTTCCTTTAAAATACTTACCTAGTGACGCGACATCGCTGCCCGTTATTGGCGTCCTACGCAACCCATGGGATTGGTATGTCTCTTGGTACGCATTCAACAACCTGCATGGCGTAAAAAATCCTCTATTCAGCATTGTGTCGCGCGGAAAACAGGTTGGCTTCAATGACACAATCAAGAACCTCGTGGAATATACAGAGCAAACTCACTACAACGAAATCATGAAAGTTGCTCATAGATCTTTGTTGCCTGACGACTTTGAAAACGATGGCGGTTCGGGGTTCAAAAAAAGCTGCTTAGATGAATTTTACTCCGCTTCAGATGGCTACTACAGCATGCTTGCTAATCGCATGTTTGGAGAAGACTTTAAAGGGGTACACCTCATCCAGTTTGAGAATCTTGAGAGTGAATTTATAAGTACTCTTAAGCAGCTTGGGATAAAGCAGGTTACAGCGGTAGAGAATATATTAATCAACGAACCCAAGAAAAACAAATCTGCACGCGGACATTACTCTCAGTATTATAATGAAGATCTTATTGAACTTATCAGCAGCAAAGAGCGACGTATTATTGAAGAGTTTGGATATGAGTTTGAGTCAAAAAAAGATTCGATACCGATTCGCCATCTTGAACCTGGCGAACGCGTAAGAAAGGTTGGAGGAACAGGAGGCAACTTTCTCAAATTGGGCAACGTGCGAGACATCGAGCCACTCAGGGAAAAAGTTTCCTGCCTTTCCGAACATGATTGGTCAAAGTCAGACAGACACACCCAATTTGACATCCATAAGGAAACGCAAAGCGTACAGTTACTGGCAGATGACATGTCTCATACTTATCCTGTACCAACCGATTTCTACGATGATTTTGCTGATTTGATCAATCCCATTCTTCAGCAGCTATCTTCTCATTTTGGTGATAATGGTACTTTTATCAGGGTTCTTCTGGCCCGATTGAAAGGCAAGTCAGAGATTAAGCCACATGTTGATAAGGGCTACTCGCTGATCAACTGCAATAGATTGCATATTCCTTTAATTTCAAATGTGGACGTAACCTTTTTTGTCGGGGGAGAATCTCGAAAAATGGGTGAGGGCGAAATTTGGGAAATCAACAATGCTAACGTTCATGCAGTAACAAATAAGTCCGACTTGGCGCGGGTACACCTTATTGTCGATTGGACGCCTACTGAAACGCTACTCAAAGAAAAAAAAGCCTTCAGGATGGACGTCTCGCGGCTTTATCAAGCTGAGATGCGTGTAAGTTAGTCTTCAGATCAGCAGGCCACGGGGGAGTCTGCTGCGTCCGTGTGATTGTTACTATATCTGGGTAGATACAAAGTAGACCCATTTCAAAACTCAAAGAAGCCTCACTAGCCACGCCCCATCGTTTACCTCTTCCAACATGATCTGAGATAGTAGATTGATTACTCAATAGGCTTCTCACCATGAAATACATTCTGCTACTTACTGCGCTACTTAGTTATTGTTCTTTTTCATCTGACTTTGATGAGATGATGGAGCTGGCTGGCTAAACAAAAACAC
>Ga0114994_10003618_pt1 | contig 11274 bp, 9 predicted proteins | sample ArcticOcean_MG_C_9_FD_87043 | JGI IMG/M metagenome (GOLD analysis project Ga0114994, IMG submission 87043) | Marine microbial communities from western Arctic Ocean - ArcticOcean_MG_CB2_152 | ecosystem: Environmental > Aquatic > Marine > Oceanic | place: Arctic Ocean: Canada Basin | collected... | reverse complement strand
GCTTCTTTTTCTAACTTATCACTTTCTTTGCGATTTGTTTTAGATAAAACATAAGCTTTTTCCTTAATCTTCTTATATAGATCTGTTAATTTCTCTTTCTCTGATTTTTTTTTAAATAATCCAAACATTTTATAGTATTTTTTATAGTGCAAATTTACAGAAAAATTATGAATAAACATAAACAGAAAAATGTAAATTAACAGGATTACACCCTAAACTCTATTTACATGATTACAGTAAGTTTCAATACTAAAAGTTGCTACGCTTTTTACACCGATAATTAAAAATTTGGTAAATCAGAACTAACATCTCTTATAACCATCTGATATCCTAACAAGATATTGTTGTTATTATTTCATATTGTGTTTTGATTTTAGTAATAGGTTTATATGTATAAAAGAATTGTAATGAATAATTCTGAACCATATTTAATAACGCACCGCATGTTTCTATATTCTACTTTGGTAAGTAAATAAATCAAAATACCGTCCCTTACTTTTTATCAGAGCATCATGATTACCTTGTTCTGCAATTTCACCATGTTCAATAACTAATATTTGATTGGCTTGTCTAATGGTACTCAATCTGTGAGCAATAACAAAAGTAGTTCTCCCTTTCATTAATTCCGATAAACTTTTTTGAATTAAAGATTCACTTTCTGTATCCAAATTAGATGTCGCTTCATCTAAAATTAGTATTCTAGGATTTGCCAATACCGCTCTTGCAATAGCAATTCTTTGCCTTTGTCCTCCTGAAAGTTTTACTCCCCTTTCTCCAATTAAAGTATCTAATCCATCATCAAATTGATCCGTAAACTCATTTACATAAGCTGATTTCACCGCTTCTAACACTTGCTTTTCACTCGCATTAGGTCTTGGAAAAAGAATGTTTTCTCTTATAGTTCCTTCAAACAAAAAATCATCTTGCAATACCACCCCCAACTGACTTCTAAAAGAAGTTAGACTTACCTTTGAAATATCATTGCCATCTATAGTAATAATTCCAGAATCAGGATTAACAAAACTAGCCACCAAACTTGCAAGGGTAGATTTACCTGAACCTGAAGAACCGACCAAAGCAGTTACTGATCCTTTATTCGCTTTAAAACTTACATTATGAACCACCTCTTTTCCTTTTTCATAAGAAAAAGAAACATCCTTAAATTCTACATCACCAATAATTTCTTTGAGATCAATAGTTCTGTACCCATTATTTGCTTCCGATTGCATATTCATGATTTCCTCCGTTCTATCTAAACCTGCAAATGCCTCAGTAAGCTGGCTCCCAATATTACTCATCTGAACAATAGGAGCAACCATAAAACCAATTAATAAAGTAAAGGCTAAAAAATCACCAGTAGTTAGCGTGCCCTCAATAATCATAGCACCTCCCATACCCATAATACCTACAGACGCTAAGCCCAAAAGCAAGGCAGAGGAACTCGTCATAATTGCTGTTGCTGTCAAACTCTTTTTTACATTTTGAAATAAGCGATCTACTCCTTTTTCAAAACTTATGTTTTCTTGTTCTTCAGCATTAAATCCTTTTATGACTCTAACTCCATTCAAAGTTTCTGTTAACCTACCCTTAACCTCAGCATTTATCACTCCTCTTTTCCTAAAAATAGGACGAATATAACCGAAAGCTTTTAAAGCAACAATTGCAAAAACAAAAATTGGAGCAAGTACAAAAAGAGTCATCTTTGGGCTAATCTCTATCAATAAAAATAACGAGATAATTGCTGTAATTGTTCCTCCAAATAATTGCACTAATCCTGTACCAACTAAGTTTCTCACTCCCTCTACATCACTCATAATTCTGGAAACCAAAGCACCTGATTTATTATTATCAAAATAAGAAATAGGCAATGAGAGTATTTTTTTTTGCACTTTGGCTCTTAACTTGGAAATTAATAATTGTGCTTCAACACTCAACAATCTTGTTAAAACAAAAGAAGTAATTGCCTGAATAAAAATAGCCCCAGCAACAATCATTACCATATTCATTAATGCATCCATATCTTGGTTTGGAATTATTTCATCTAATAGTTCTTTACTTTTTAAAGGCAATACAAGGCTTGATAATCGGCTAATTACAATAAGGATTAGCCCTATAAATAAAATTCCTTTTCTTGGCCAAATAAATTCTTTAAACGCTTGTAGTACAGTTACTTTTTGTTTTTTCATCTTTTAATTTCTAATGCAACAAAATTACACATTCATAAACAAAAAAACCTCTTGATTTCTCAAGAGGTTTTAAAAGTATTAAATATAGTGTTTCTCCAACTCCTCTACCATCATCATATTGATTATAAAAGGTTTCTTTTTCTTTTTTTATTTAGCACTGATCCTATAAATGTATATCTCACAAAATACTCATATGTAATCATACTAATTGTAAATGCACCGAGAAATACAATCAGAAATTTTAGTAAGACAGGGATAGATAACGGTATAATAATAATCTGTAGAATAACCACAATTGGCATGTTTGAAAGATATACCCAATAAGAAGAATCTGTTATGTATCTCAAGTATTTAGAATCTTTTAAATTAAGACAACTACAATAGCCCCACAAACCTAAAACGAGCAAATAAATAGCACTACACGAAAATAATATTGCTCCCAATTTTATTAATAAATAATATTCTATATCTGTATTTTCAAACCAAATTTGAGGAACAATAGCCCCTATAGAAAAAAGAAACCCTAAAGGCAATAAGTATTTAATATTTCTCTTAATATCAACTAATAATTGAGGAGTATTATAAGAAATACATCCAATTAAAAAGAATACGAAAAAATGCACCAAAGAAGGGATTTCTGGAACTAAGGTTAACGGGTTTTCTACTATCCACCTTTCCATAAACAACATACATAATGAAGAAATAGACACTCCAACCAACACTAGTTTAAAAACAGAATTCACCTTAATTTTAAGAATTATTCTCTTAAACAAAAGAGTAAATATATAAAAGAAAATTAGATAGTATAAAAACCATAAATGTGCAATAGGAAAGAAATTTTTAATCCCTAAAGCCCAACCACTAATATAAGATTGTTTTAAAATATCAAAGTGAAGAAAACTAAATCCAACATGATTACTCAAACTAAATAAGGACAATACAATTGGAACTAAAACTATCAAACCTAATAGAAAAGGAAGGACAATTCTTTTAAATCTATTTAATATTATTTTTGGAACCGTACTTCTCTTCAATTCCATAGCAAACATAAATCCTGAAATCATAAAAAATAATTCCATAACAAATAAATGATTCACAAAGATTGTAATATCAAAAAACCAAGAGCTCTTATCATCCACTGGCCACATAGGTGCAGCGGTTATCATATAAGGAACAGAAGCATGAATAAAACACCTTATGATATTTGCAAAGTTTCTTAAGTAATCTATGTAAATTATTCTATTCATTTAATATCGAAATAAAGAGGCTCCTATTGAAAATCCAGCAGAAGTACCTAATAGTAAACATAGATCACCTCTTTTTAATTTTTTATTTTCTACGGATTGATGAATAACCAAAGGAATAGATGCTGCGACACAATTTCCATGATTCTCCAAATTACTCATTACTTTATTATTATCTAAATTATACAGCTTTTTAAATAACTCCATACCAACTTTAGAAGTTTGATGAGGTATGACAATATCTACATCCTCCATAGTATAATCTAAATCTTCAAAGAATTCATCAGTAAAAGACTTCATTTCTTTTTTTGCCAACTTTAATAACTTCATACCGTCCATCTTAAACGAATGTAATTCTTCATCATAAGGATTATCTTTAAAGAAATGTTTATTACCTCCACCTTCTATTATTGTATGAAAAACACCCTCAGTATATGTCTTCATTGCACCTTTCACAAAAAAAGATTCACTATTTTTATCACAACTCAATATAACAGCAACTGCTGCATCACCAAACAAAGTTAATGTTTCAGGGTTATTAGGGTTAAGGCCGTTAGATCCTATTTCTGAAGCAACAATAATTATATTTTTATACTGATAATTATCCATCATCTTAGATGCAATATCAAAACTGGTAACAAAACTCAAACAGGTAGTGTCAATATCTATAGTGGGAATGTTATATTTTAACCCTTCTTTTAACTCACTTTTTGTAATACTCGATTGATTGGGTAATGGGTAATCAAAAGTAGCTCCTGCAGAGATGATCAAATCAATATCTGAAAGTTCTAAATTTGAATTCTCCAATGCCGATTCAATAGCTCTTGCTCCCATGTATCCATTAGATTCAAAAGTAGCATGGTATCTATTTCTGACTCCAGAATATCTCTCAGACCAACCTTTTGATAGATTGTGTTTTTCTTCTATTTCAGAAGAACTAATAGATTTCGGTAGGTATTGTCCGCTAGCAATTATCTTAATATTTCTATTTGTTTTCATTTTTTATTCTTCTTTTTTTATCTCCAATTTTATGAGGGGAGATATCCATTTTATTAATACTGAAATCTATAACATTATACACTTCAAATCTTTTAACTAAAGCTGATTTTGCCAGTAAATAAGAACCTTTAAAATCACTTTCTACATATAACATTATGGTTATATTATCTTTCTGAATAACAGCATAATCTTTAATTCTTTCATCTGCAAGAACAATTTCTCTTCTAATAATATCTGGGAAAATAGAAACCATTTTATTCTTATTATCCTCCAACTCAAGTACATCATCTGACCTTCCTTCAATACTCTCAATTGCTAAAAAATTACTTCCGCATTTACAATTTTTCTTTTCCGTAATAATATCATTCAATTCATACCTTACCACAGGCTGGCACTTTCTTAACAAGTCTGTAATGATAGGGTGAAATCTAGTTCTTTCTTCATCAATATATTTCTTTTCAATTATTAAGAAATCCTCATTAAAATGAAGAACACCTTCTGAACAACTACTAGCTAAAAAACCTTCTGTACATTGATATACTTCATCCAATTTAATTTGAAATATACTCTCAAAATAAGTTCTATCTTCATTAGTTAATACCTCTGCAACAGAAATAATCTTTCTTGGGTTTATCTTTAATTCTCCATTCACTTTTTTCTTAGATAGTATCATTAATACTGATGGCTGAGCAATTAAGATATCAGGTTGAAGATTATTTAATCTTTCAATATGAGAATCTATGTTTTGGAATATATCAAAAAAATTAAAACTAACTTTTCTGGACTTAGCAGATTCGTATAATTTATTATTTGCCCTAAGAAAAAATGCAATTTCCAACTTTGTAAAAGAAAAACCAATAACCCTATCTATCATATAAGCAACCCAATTTGCTCTTTCAGTTTCGCTTACTAAAAACATTCCTCTATTTCCACTTGTCCCAGTTGAAAGACCAACCGAAACATTATTTATCATGGGAGAAAAATCTCTTGAAAATTCTGATTTTTCAGCAATTTCAGACGCTTGTTTATAGGTTATTCCGCAAGTATTAATTGCATTAAAATTTTCCATAAATAAAGATTTATTTATGATGGGCAGCTCAAAGAAATTTGAACTATAAACATTAAAGAATTCATAGAATTTTGAAGACTTAAGATTTTTAAGAAAGAAAAAAGTATTTATTTTCTTGTACCACTTACTAGAATAAAGTCCTGTTAATTTCTCCAATTTTACTTTAATTAAGAAATATATTATTTTAATTTTAAAGAACATCCATATCTATTTTATTTGAAACTAAATTATCGGTTGTTTTACTGCAATGAGTAGGAATAATTATTACCTCAGGATATTTTTTATGAAAAAAAGTAACCTTCTTTAAACTATCCCTATAGTCTTTCCAAGAATCAAAAAACAATCGAACTATAGGATTAGGCAACTTACCCTTTTTGTAAGCTCGCTCATCCCAGCAAGAATCTGCTACTAAAAAATATTTCTTTTTATTAGTTTTCACTACCATTCCAATCTGCCCTGCAGCATGGCCTGGTAAATCATATATCACCACAGAATTATCCTGAAATAGATCATAACTAACTCCAAAAATATCATCTGAATATTGAGCAGCAAAATCTTCAATAAAAACCAATCTATTTTCAATATCATTAGGGATTAAATCCATTAATATACCTTTGGAAAAAGCAAAGAAATCACTTATTTCTTTTACTTGTTGATACGCTTTTTTAGTGCAGTACATAGTTGCATTATTAAAATCTTTTAACCCTCCAACATGATCTGCATGAAAATGAGAAATAACAATATGTTTTATATCAGAGGTTTTTAAACCAATTAATTTTAATTGATTTTTTATTTCATCCGATTCTGAAACCACTACCTTAGTTGCATTTGCATAAATTCTATTAGGATATTTTTCAGTAGCCTCATAAAACCTTCTTGTATATCCAGTGTCAAACAATATCCAACCTTCTTCAGGATGATGTAAAATCCCAAATAAAGCATGAAATTTTATCAATTTATTTTCATCCCCTTTCACAACATGTTGTGCACTTGCAAAACAATGTCCGGCATAGTTTAAATATAGTTTAATTTTTTTCATTTTCTTTATACCAATTAATAAATTCTTCAATCGATTCTTCTGTAGTAATCACAGGATTATAGTACAATAAATTTTCTGCTTTCGACACATCTAAAGTGAAATTTTTAGACAAAACACCAACACTATATCTGGTAAGAGAAGGTTCTTTCTTAGTAATCCACCTTGACAGCCATTCCATAAGAAATGCAGCGAAATAAGCCACTCTAAAATTTACAGTTTTATTTACTTGTTCTTTTCCAATTCCTTTCAGAACAGAATTAATAGAAGTCCACAAAATTACCGGATTTCTATCTGTAATATTATAAGCATTATTCAATGCCTTATCAGGAGCATTCATGGATAAAATAATTGATTCTACTACATTATTAACTGAAGTTAAATCTACTTTATTCTCCCCATTCCCAATAATTTTTAACCTCCCATCAGAATGAGCTTTAATCAATCTAGGCATAATTACAGTATCTCCTCTACCAATAATTGCTCTTGGTCTAAGAATAATATAATTCAGATTTGAATTTTCAAGTAACACCTCTGCCTCTCTTTTAGTTTTGGAATAATTATTTACAAACCTTGTAGGAAGAGGATCCTTTTCTTTCACCATTATTCTGTCCTCACCATTATAATAAATACTTGGAGAGGAGATATAAATAAACCGTTTCACCCCTAAAATTTCAGAAGAACTAATTATATGTTTTTGGGTTAATACATTTGCTAAATAAAAATCATCTTCCGACCCCCAAGGAGAGGATAAGGAAGCGGTATTAATAACAATATCTACATCTTTTAAAATAGTACTTACAAATAACTTATCTTTTAAATCTCCTAAAACATATTCCACTTTAGGATTCAATATTTCACGAGATTTCCGCAAACTCCTACCAGTTGCAACTATCTTCCGCACATTAGATAATTGCACTAATCTCTCGAGGGTTCTAAATCCTAAAAAACCTGTAGCACCTGTTAATAATATATTCATGTTACAAAAATAAAGTATTAGTATTTATTTGTTATGCTAAGCATAGTATCTCTCATTCTACAAATATTTACGGATAATCATTGGTAAATAAATCAAATCAAAAATTAAAGCTAGTATGGCAGATATTATAGTAAGCAGACTCAATTGATAAACAGATTTAAAATCGGAAATTAATAATGGAAGTAGACTAACTATTACTATAATAGTAGTTTTTACCACTGCCCGTGCTGTTGTACTTAACGATTCATTTATAGCTTCTGATTTAGATAAACCTCTTTTCATATTAAACCTAAAGGAACTTAGAATATGAATAGAATCATCAACAATAAGACCAAATATAATAGCAAATATAAATGCATTGGATAAACTCAAATAAAAACCTGTAAAGGACATTATACCTATACAAACTAATATCGGAAATATATTAGGAATTAAAGCAATGAAAAAATATCGGAAATTAAAATCATTCAATATAAAAAAGAGTAACCCTATTATTAATATAGCAATAAAAAGTCCATATATAATTTCATAAGTTAGTATGTTACTAACTTGGTCAAACAGATATCCTCTACCTCCTACTTTCAAATTCAAATTTAGCTCTTTTGCTTTATCCTTTATTCTATTAACCTTTATAAGACTTTTATTTGCCCCAATATCCTGCATTCTAGATCTAATTCTATACCCATCTTTTGTGAGTTTATGATACAAATTTTTACTGATTTTATCTGGATTTTGAAACATCCCATCAATAGAAAAATCTAGAAAGAAACCCTGAGAAATAATATACTTTTCTAATTGAATTATTTTATCTATATCAATATCTTCATTATTTTCTAAATTAAAAACTACAGGTTTATATCCACCAAAATCATCATTAAAAAACTGCATCTCTTTATATACTACTGACTTCTTATTTAACTCGTCTGTAGCATAATTATTCACTTCATAGTTATAAACTCCAAAAGCAGCCAATCCTGTCATATTAATCAACAACACAGTAAGTTTCCAATTGTATTTTAAATGAATTATTTTATAAAGAAAATCATTTAACTTCTCATCTCGTTTAGAATTCAAAGATCCTATTTTTTCAATTTTATCCACACAAATAGCATAAAAAATAAGAACAATAAATAAGGAAACTAAAACACCTATGGTAGTAGTAATTCCGAATCTTAAAATGGGAAGCACATCTGAAAAACAAAAACTCAGAAACCCTACAGAAGTAGTGAAAGAAGTTAATGCAACTGGAATACCAACTTTACGAATTTGATTAACAAAATATTCTTTTTTATTCTTGGGATTAAATCGGTTATTCAGCAAATGCATCATATCCGAAATACAAACAATAAAGATAATTGCTGGCATTATTATCATTACTAATTCTATCCCTCCAAATAAAAGATGAGAAAAATAAAAACTAATAGTTACACTAAACAGAACGCTCAGCAAGGTCAACACTACAAATCTTAAATTTGAAGTGAAAAACCAAAGCACCAAACAACATAAAATCGCACTTAATAAGGTTACAAATAACAACTCCTCCTTCACCTTACTTTGTATATATAATTCATTTCTGGTTTGCCCTGAAACATATACTTTTTTAGAAGAGTCCTCAAAAGAATTTTTTAATATTTCAATAAATTCCTGATTTTGTTGCTGGTTAAGACTATCTTTTGTTTCCACTAAAAAAAGTGTTTTTCTAAAATCAGAAGACAAATACGAACTCTTCTTTTCCCTAATTCTTTCCAAAGATTTTTCATATCCTATACTGTTTTTCAGATTAAGAATATTATAAGATATCGGCATTAAGCCTGAGTTAATTACTCTTTTATCATTGAAAATACTTCTTATTTCCTTCACATATTCATTTTCTTCTAACTGTTCTTGTAAAGTATTAAGAGCTAAAAACTCATCAAATGAAATGGAATCAGGATACTCTAATCCTACTAAAAACAAGTTTTTCTCATTGTTTGATTTGGAATAGTCTACCTCAACATCTTCTGCATATTTCAACATCCTTTCTGATTCAGAATAAATATTGGTGTTTTGCAATTGAGTAATAGATAAAATGAACAAGAATACAATAAAAGTAAATAGAACATATTTATATTTCCAGATGAATGATATCATATTCTATTTTTTATTGTTCATATATTTAAATATTCTAGCAAAATCTGTTCTGTTTTTTGTTGCCATCCAAATAGGGGGATTTACAGAAAGAATAGTAAGTAATGTCTGCATAAAACTCATCTTAAAACTATCAGATGGACTAAACCATCTAAAACCAACACCTATTGAATTGTTTAGGTTTGTAACATGATGCCACCAAGAAGGAGGATTAAATAAAACATCTCCCGATTTTAGTTCACACTCCCAAGTTTCAAGATATTTTGCATTTGGAAAAGTTTTAAAATCAGGATTATCGGGATTAAACATGCTATGAAAATAAGGTGTTCTCGTAATAGGTGGATCTAAAATAATGTCATTTTCTGGAGGATATAAATACCAATGTTTATTGCCGTATACTTGAGTAAATAAATTATGTTCACTTGCTGCATGTAAACTTGTCTTTGTCCCCTTTCCACCTATAAATACTTGAAATGTTTTCCCAGAACTAATTGTGTTTCTCATATTGTACAGCCATTTCCAATCAAAACCCTCTATAAGCTCTGGATGGTCATAAAGTATTCTATTAAACCGACTATATTTTGAAGAATCCCCTTCTTTCATGGCATTTAAAACATCTTTTAAAGTCGTTTCTTCTACATTATAATTCACATCTGTCATGTCCTGTGTAGAAGCATTAAATATAGACACCTTATCATCACAATAATTTTCTAACAACCAATCGGGGGACCACTTTTTCACACACTCCCAATCTTTTGCTTTTCCCTCCATCACAACAGGAATACCTTTGGAGATATAATTCTTTTTAAGATCATAATCTGAAATATTTCTTACTCTATCAACCTTTTTTAAAATACCAATTACTTTTTTTTCTTGAAAGTTAGCAGTAGCTAAAGAGGAAACTCTTTTTCTTTGATTAATAAATCTATTAGATGGAACTTGATTCCCAAATAAATGATCTGCAAATCTCCAAAACTGATATTCAGCAAGATGTTTATGTTTTATTTCAGTCAATGATTTAATTATTTCTGACAAAAATAATAAACATAATTTTATTTGTTATGCTAAGCATAGTATTTAAAAAAATACTCAAAACCCTTCTTACAAAAATTCAATTTTTTTTAAGGAAAATTCTAACTAAACAAACACACTCAATTGAGTAGGTTTATTCTATCTAAAATTCACTAATCGAATTCTTTTTGCATTAACAAACTGGAAGTTACCTCTAAAATAAATTTCATTATTAATTTTTTTGATAAAATATTCTTGTAACTTTTTTGGGATTTCAATCTCTACTTTATCCATATAAAGATAAGTACTATCATTTAATTGACTTAAAGTATAATTATCAATATCATTTTCTTCTAATTTAGAATAATACCTCAAGGGATCTATAGACATCATAAATGTTACAGAATCAGGAACCTCTTCTTTAGAAATCACTTTCAATAAAGTGTATGGTAATAGTTTTATATAGCACCTTCTGACTAAAAAGGAATAGTGGAGTGAAAAATAATATAATACCTATTTTTTTCATAAAACAAACTTATACATTAAGTAATCTATTTATCGAAAGTAAGTATTTAAGAAATCCATACCTTTTTCTAAACCCGCATGATAATCTTGTGTTAAAT
>Ga0114994_10003615_pt1 | contig 11277 bp, 11 predicted proteins | sample ArcticOcean_MG_C_9_FD_87043 | JGI IMG/M metagenome (GOLD analysis project Ga0114994, IMG submission 87043) | Marine microbial communities from western Arctic Ocean - ArcticOcean_MG_CB2_152 | ecosystem: Environmental > Aquatic > Marine > Oceanic | place: Arctic Ocean: Canada Basin | collected... | reverse complement strand
TCTCGCGGCTAGCCTTCCTTTGAGAAGCTCATGTTGTAGTACCCCATACTTAATCATATCGGACTTCTCCTCCGCCGTCTGCCCCTTCGCGGCCGCAGCCAGCGCCGCCGGGCGCCCATCTCCCTCCATTCCAACCCAGGGCAGCACAACTCCATCCATCTTTAACTTCCGCGCCGCCTCTTTAACTTCCTCCGACTCATCCTCCTCCGCTTCTCCAAGAATCAAGCCGTGAAACAGTGGTGGTGGTGGTATAAGTTTCATATTCTTATTAATATATATTTATCAATTATTTTATTTATCAATTATTTTATTTATCAATTATTTTATTTTAAAACCAAGATAATTCTTTTGTATCCATTTGAAAAAGATGTTTATATTGCCCTGTTACATAGATATCTAACGTTTGAGACTTTATGGCTGGACTTTTACTAGTCCATTTTTCGGCATTCTGTAGTAGGTGTGCGGCATTTTTCAAACGATTGTAATAGCCTTTCACCCGTTTCAATTTCCATTCACATTGCATCGCTTCTGATTTAGTTTGAAACCCATCTATAATACATAGCGGAGTCCACCCTTCATATTGCGAGGTATATTTAGCACCTCCTTTTAACATCTTGTTATGTTGCATCCATCTCCTTAAAAAGTTATTTGTCATACCAATATAGGAACGATTATTTGATTGAATTATGTAGACGAGATACATTAAAATATTATATTAATGATTATATAATGAAGTATATAATAACCTTATGTATCTTAATTGCAATTTATTATCAGATATATAAAAAATACCCCGAAAAGTTAGAAACAAAGCATCATTTATATTTTACAACGTTCGCAGTATGTTATCTCTTACTGTATTACTTTATGAAATATCAAAAAAACTTTGTATATAGTGTTTTGAAAAGTGTGAAAACAGTTGAAGAACAACCTTTATATGATACGAATTCAATCGTTTATAAACAAAATCAAATGGATGGGTTAAAATATAATCTCGCAATGAAGCAGGGGTGGAGGTGTATCAATTGTCAAAACCCAATTCTACCAAAGGATATTCATGACTATAAAATCCATTATATTAAACCCCTTCAATTCGGAGGTGAAAATAATATTAATAATTTAGGAATTAAATGTAAAGGGTGTTCCGAGTTTAGCCCGTATTAAACATTACTCTGATTCTCCCTCAAGAATTCCCTGATATCTTTTTTTGTTCGTTTATCAGATGAATATGGTACTTGCTCACCATTACCTTTCACTAGTATGAGTGATAGAAAGGATTGAATCTGATACATCTGAAGTAGGTGTTGATTATTATCATCTATCACTGTTTTTTTTAATCTAATATTTTTATTGTTCTTATACTCTTCCTTTATTTCATCCCATTTGGGATTAAACATTTGACAGTATCCACACCAATCGGCTGAAAAATAATGAAGAGTATTATTTTCTTCCCTTTTACCATTTCTCTTCGTAACCTTTTTTCCTCTCTTACTTTTTTTGGTTGTCATTTTATCCTTAACTCGCTTACCTCCTTTTTTATTCTTTTTGATCAAATCCTTGTGGTATTTAAGGATCATATCCCTTAATTGTTTATTCTTTCTGTATGCATTTGATTTGATAAAACCAAGGACAAAATCATCATCTAACTCTTTGATTTCTTTCCCTTTCATTTCACCGAACGGGAATTTTTCATCATCTAGAAGTTCTTCCATCTTATTTTCTGATTTTGTTTGATAATTATCGTATTCAATAATTTGGAAATTATAATTGTATTGATTGTATTTGTCCGTTACTTTATCTCTACAAACTTGTAAATAATTATCCTTTATTTTTTTAACCGATTTATCATAATTATTGATTAATTCACTGATTTGTTTCTGTGATTTACTAAGACGTTTGTATAAATCATCTCCTTTTTTGATATCTTTTAGATATTTGAATTGTATGTTTTGTTTCGGGGATAGTTTTTTAAAGACATCTCTATCAAACGATACCTTTGTCCCATGAATTTGTGTATCATATGTGAAAAATTTTGATAACTCTGGATACGTAACCATACCCCAAACGATAACTTCATTAAATATTTCGTAAGAGTATGAAATATTTTCATAATTTTCATCATTTCCATCGGTGACGGCTAATGGGAAACGAACATTTTTTTTGTCCCATGCCTTGAGGTACGGTTGATATTTCTCATTTGTTTTAATAATTGTACCGATCGGTTGTTTGAACCATGGTTTTGGATTAAATGCCGCCATATGGATACCAAATGAATTACAGGGGTCTCTGCTCCAACTTTGAAACGCGAATTCAATGAACTTCCATTTTCCGGAATAACGTTTCGTGAGGTAATTTTGTTCGGGGTAACAGTATGAGTCCTTTACAAATGCCATACCGGTGGGGTCATCAAAATCAAACGAATAAAAACCCTTGTGTTTCTTTTTAGGTCCCATCCACGTATCCAATGGCGAAGATAATTCTTTAATCATGGAGTCATATTCTTTCTTATTGGGTTTTACTAATAGTAACCCTGCATTCACATCGGCGCCTGTTGGTTTGTCTATATCCGTGATTTCTTTAGGGATTGGTTTACCGTGTTCTAAATAGTCGCATCTATCCCATTGATACGATTCCAAGTAGGGTTCCTTTTTACGGTATTCTACAAATCCGGCGGGGCAATCTAGCATGAATAAGGAGTCATAATAATTAAGAGGCACTAGATCAGAATCAACAAAACATACTTTTTCATAAGGGAATAATTCGGGATTGAAAATATGAAGCTTGAAGAAAACATGAACATACGGATGTTCTTTTGTATAGTTGGGGCAATTATCAAATAGTTTTTTATCTACATGTATCCTTTCATATTTGTCCCCTTCATCGGTTGTGTCCGCCATTTCGTATTCCCGCGGAGAAATATAGGGGACATACATAACTTTATCAAAGACAACTTCTAATTTTTCTTTATCTTTTTTAGATATATCGGGGGTGATAAAGCATATGACATCCGCATTTGTATTTTGCCTTTTTAAACCTAAAGCAGCTAGGATACATCCATCTAGGTAAGCTGGTTTACCATTTTTAGGATTCGGAAACATACCAATTGCGTAGGCAAACTTGGACGAACCATCTTTTCTTTTCATAAATTTTTCTTTAGGGTATTTTATATTGAGAGTTGGTTTACAGAAAATGAATGAATCTAAATAATTGGTAAAGGGGTTACTTGGACAGCCTTCTTTAGGTTTCGTTTTTTCCCTGGCATTTTTTTTTGTAATTACTTTGTATTCTGTATAGTCTTCATTTTCTTTGACCTTTAAAAAATCCAGAGTTGGTGGACGAACATATTCTATCCCTTGAACCGAATTTAACGCAACAATTGAATCTTCATCCATCCTGTATATTATATATGTATATTAAAAACGAGTATTTAAGGCTGTTTTAACTATATATAATATATATAATGGAAAACGATTTAAAAAATGTTTTGAAAGAAGATGCCCCTGAAAAAACAAATTCTGCGACAAAAGAAGAACAAACCATCCGAGTCCATAAAAAACCGATGCAATTACGTGACATTGAGAGCCGTAGTTCAAATACAAACCGAGAACACAAGATTGAAACGCCTGAACAAATAAAACAATTATTGAACGATGAAAAAGATCTTATTTTTAAAAAACCATGGAACCGACTAGATATGGGAATGAAATTAAATAGGATTCGTTTATTTTCTGAATCACAGGCAAAAGAACATAAACTATCAAAGGAAAAACAGGAAGAATTAAGGAAAATATTAGCGGACGCATGTCGTGGAAATAAACTAAACAAACTACCCGATGTAAACTATGATACTGAATTATGTAGTATTATCGCTGTTAAAAATCTGGAAATAAAAGATGGGAAAATATATTTTAATTTAGGAGAAGTTAAAAAAGCAAAGAAAACAACTAAAACGAAATCAAATATTGACCGTTTGCTAACAAAAAAAAGTTAAAAATCAGCATCTATTGAAAATACATTGTCGGCTGTTTCCGAATTAGCAATATTTGCATATTCACCAACTCTTTTTTCAAAAAAGTTAGTTTTCCCTTGAACGGAAATTAATTCCATCCAATCGAATGGATTTTCTGAATAATATTCCTTTTCTAAACCAAGCATTAACAATAAACGATCAGAAACATACTCAATATATTGTTTCATCAGATCTTTATTCATTCCAATCAAAGCACACGGTAATGATTCTGTGATAAACTCTTTTTCAAGCTCAACCGCGTCCTTAACAATATCTAAAATTGTTTCTTTTGATGGTTTGTCTTTTAACATATGATACATTAATACAGCGAACTCCATATGGAGGCCTTCGTCGCGACTAATCAACTCATTACTATGTGCTAATCCTGGCATTAATCCTCTCTTTTTCAACCAGAAAATAGAACAGAATGATCCCGAAAAGAAAATCCCCTCTACCGCAGCAAACGCAATTACCCTGGTACCAAATGTAGATTTGTCGTCATTAATCCATTTTAAAGCCCACTCGGCTTTCTTTTTAACACTCGGAATAGTTTCAATTGCATTAAGAAGTTTATTTTTCTTTTTAAGATCTTTCACATAAGTGTCAATTAGTAGCGAATATGTTTCGGAATGAATATTCTCAACCGCGATTTGAAATCCATAAAAGAACTTTGCTTCTAAAATCTGTACATCATTACAAAAACGCTCTACTAGATTTTCATTGACAATTCCATCGCTTGCCGCAAAGAATGCCAGAACATTTTCAACGAAATATCTTTCTCCGTCATTCATCTTTCCGTTGAAATCATTCAAATCCTTTGATAAATCTAATTCTTCGGCCGTCCAAAAATTAGCTTCGGCTTTCTTATACATTTTCCATACATCATCGTATTTGATTGGGAAAATAACATACCTTTTTTCTTCTGCGGATAAAATACTTTCCGATTCAACATTCTCTTTCTCTTTCTCTTTCTCTTCGTAGTCTTTTACTTGTTCTTTCAGTGAAGCGAGTTCTTTTAAAAGTAGGTTGTATTTGTTTTCATCCATAGTTACGTCCGTCATATTCAGTATTATAACTCAATATTTTTTTAAATATTTAAAAAACATTATTTTAATATTATATAATATTAAAATGAAAATAGCAGTATTTGATGTGGACGATACTCTGATTATTCACGGAAAGGGTAGTCAGGATTATTATAAAACAAAAACAAATGATGCTTTCAAAAAGTTATTAGAAAGTAAAAACTTTGATAAAATATATCTATATACAAATGGTACTCATGGACACGGTGAATCAATCGCAAAGCATTTAAATATATATGGTATGATTTCCTTCACTTACGGGAGAGACAATTTACAGCCACGTGTAAACCCCCGAATGCAGATAGACCCCGATACCGATATGCCCTTCCATATGAAACCTTCAAAAGATTCATTTCAATTTGTAAATGATTCTATCTTTTCGCATAATTCTATCAACAATGATATATATAATACCCACGAAATATATTTCTTTGATGATTTAGTAGATAATTTAAAAAGCGCAAAAAAAGTGGGGTGGAAAACGATTCTAATAAAACCAGATGATGTTACCGAGAACGATATAGATTATGTATTTCCTAATATTTATTCGGCGTTACTTACTATGGACATCTAACGTACCCCGATAATTTATTTTAAAAAAAAGTACGTATTTTATCAGCCAGACTCTCTTCTTTGTCTTCTTTATTGTATATTTCCCCTTCTTCCACAACTAATTCCCCTTCTTCACCTTCATCATCTTCATATTCTTCATAATCTTCCTCGTCTTCATCCTCATAATATGCAATCGCATTGATATTTTGTTTTAAATTTTCCATTAATTGACACCGTTCTTTTAGTTCATGTAATAATGTATTCGTATGGTGATAATACTGAATTAGTTGTTTGAGTAGTAGGTTATGGATATGGTAATAATTTGAAAAAATATGATGAATATTTTCAGGGATCGTTTCATCATCTTCTGATTTATTACTGAGCTTCAAATACAATGATTTATGCTTGATAGAAAGGTCCATAAATTGTGTCATATCTTGTTTTCTCAATGTATCAATTATCTTTTTAATATCCTCTAAATTATTTTCAATGTATTCTATTGATTCATTACAAGTACCGATGCTCGATAAAAAATGTTTATCCAGAGGATGAACTCCTCCTTTTTCCATCTTTAACGGAATATTATTTTCAATTGTACTGAGGTGTTTAATTTCCTCGCATACCTTACACGATCTTTCATACATTGGTTTATTTTCGGTGTTTCTATCAAAAAAATCATCCGGAAAAGGTGTTTTAATTTCAAACATATAATCTGGATCATACCATTCCTGATTGATAGAATCCATCATATTTTGCACAATTTCATTTTCTTTTAAACCATTAATACGAGTGTGAAATCTTCCGTAGATATTAGATAATACATCCAAAAGATTATCCTTGTTTACATTCTGATAGGATAATAATAAGTTTAAAAACGATATCTTACTAATCGTATCCCTTCGTTTATTTGAGATAGATATCGGTTCCTGGACACACCGGTTCCCGTGTAGAATAGATTTCATTAAATCCTGAAAATCAATGATTGACCAATGTTCTGTCATTATAATAAATCATAATATTATTTTTTAATATCTTGAACCTTTATTAGTATCAAATATTATATAGGTTCATTCTAGTATCAATATCAATCAATATACCCTATGAGGATTACAACATCGTTGTTTTTCTCAACGTATTTTTCCCATGCACCGGCTTCAGCATGATAATGGTTCCCTTTGAACAAATCAGTCGGTGAATCAGGATATAATTTTGGATTTTGATAATGTTTATTCGCTTCACACCCTCTCAAGATAGACGGTCCTCCCGGATGTTTTGGTATCCAATTTGAAATATCGTAAACGTTTTTCCGACCATTTACTTCCAGAATAATCCATTCATCTTCCTCTATAACTTTGTCTAATGATAATTTTGTATTCTTGGGATCAACTTTCTTCTCCTCAACTTTCTTCTCAACTTTCTTCTTCTCAACTTTCTTCTCAACTTTCTTCTCAACTTTCTTCTTCTCAACTTTCTTCTCAACTTTCTTCTCAACTTTCTTCTCAACTTTCTTCTTCTCAACTTTCTTCTTCTCAACCCCTCCATCAACAACTTTCGTTGGTGGCGATAAACCTTCGCACATATATTCATAGTTAACCTTTTGATACGTTTCTAACGGAGGTAAAATGTTGAGAAGTTGATAACATGTGTCTAATGCACCTTCAATCCACCCTTGTTTTAAGGAGTATGCTTCACCACAAAGATAGACTTCTTTACCCTTGATTGGTTTTAGAATGTCTTTTGATACTTTTTGACTTTCTTCACCTAGTTTCCATAAATGGAAACCATCTTTCCAGTAATGTGATGAAATGAATTCTGGATCGGGGGGATCTATACCAAATAAGTCTTTGATTTCTTTATGGAGGGCTTTAATTAAATATTCTTCCCCTAATGAAAGATACGATTCCCAATATTCTGTATTCTTACCATCTGTATACGAGATCATAATTAAACCTGATTCATAATCAATTGGTATGATTTGCCGAATATAATTATCAGTTGTTGTACGTTTTATATTTTTGAACCATAAATCTTTTGTAGGGTATTTGGCATAAATCCGAAGTAAGGGGATTGGTTTCACGGAATCAATCAATTCTACATCTTTAAAGTAATCAAACTGTTTCAATGAAAGGTGGGGGATTGCGCAGATAAGATGATCAAAGAAGAATTTAACACCTTTATGTGTTACGACATGTGTGTCTGTTATTTCTTTAATAGTAGTACCTGTTTTAATAATTGTCCCTGTTTTTAAAATTTCTTTTTTCATTTTATTGATAAGTTGCGATAATCCGTTTTTTAAAAGATAATAATGATTATCCCCGAATAAATCACCTTCAAACATATCTATTGCTGAAGATGCATTTAAATCAACAAATTCTGAATCGTATCCGAATGAATCTTTAATATACGTGGCTGTTTCGTGATCATAGAGAAGTGTTAAATATTGAAAAAACGTGATCCTTTGAAGTTCTTTTTCTTCAAAGCTATCTTTTGATTCAACTGATTTTTTTAATAACACATCCGGTGTGAGATCCTTCCATTTCGTTTGATAGGGGTAATCATTCTTATGATTTCTTAAAATAGAATCAATCTCTGTTGGTAACCTCACTAAATCATCTATCAAATTCAAATCATGGATCAAGGAAACAACTTTACCATGGGAACTATGGATTCGGGCTGCCCCTGCTTCAAAAACGGATCCGTTTTTCTCATATGTTTCAATACGACCTCCGAGACTTTTGTCCCCTTCAAAAAGGATAACTTTTAGATTTGTATTTAATAATTTATAGGCTAGGAAGATACCCGAAATACCACCACCAATAATTACAATATCATAATCATAATTAGAGAACATTATATTAATAGTATTTATAAAAATATTTTAAATATTATTAGTTGAATCATTAATCAATATACCCTTTGATTTTTCCATATTTGTGCGCATGATAAAGGACCACTACTACTCCTACAAACATTAGCATCATAAAAACATTTAGATATTGATCATCTTTATATTTTTCTGATAATGTTTTTCCAGCGTATCCCCCGTAGAGTAAGAGCGGTCCAGCGAATAAAATGTGTATGATATAAATAAAAGAATGATCCATTTTGATATAGACAATATTTTAATGATAGACATCAATCACTTTCCCATTTTTAATATTAATATTCTTTATAGATGATACAATTTTACCTTTTAGGGGATATGGGTAGTGGCGAAGTTTCACAGTACCTTGTTTCACGCGCATTAAAGAAGCATATCGGAAACAAAAAAACATTTGTGTGTGGTTTGGGTGATAATATCTATGAAGAAGGCTGTACCGGTATTAATGATACACAATTTATAACGAAGTTTGAAAAACCATATGAAAACATTTCCGATAAAATAAAATTCTATATGTGTCTTGGTAATCATGACTACGGTGCTGAAAGTGGGAAAGGTAATTCATTAATTCAGATCAAATATGGTAAACAATCTGAAAAAAAAGGGAAGAAATGGATTATGCCACGTAATTATTATTCTTTCCGTAAAAAGGATAAGAATGTAACAGTTGATTTTTTCGTAGTAGATACAAACCTTTATAATTTGAAAGAAAAAGAAATCAAAAAACAGAGTGAAGAAATGAGTAAAAAGATAAATGCATCAAATGCAGATTGGAAAATCGTAATTGGACACCATACATGGCGAAGCATCGCTGGACACGGGAACGCCGATGAAAAATTGGAGGTGTTCTTGAGTAGATTATATTGTATGTCCCCATTTGATTTGTACGCGTGTGGACACGATCATAATAAACAATTCATAAATATGAAAATGAATGACAAAACACTTCCGTTAATTGTATGTGGTACGGGTGGGAAAGTCTATGAAGATTCTATTGATTTTAATTATTTGGACGATAAATGCGAATTAGAATTTTATTCAAATAATCTAGGGTATGCGTTTATTCGTGCATTCAAGAGTAAATTAAAAATATCTTTTTTGAATGATGAAAACATTGAAGAATTTACTTACGAAATAAATAAAATATAGGTTATATTATAAATAATGCAAGTAACAACCGCCGCATACCACCATGTTTTGGGAGGAGATCCGATTAATTCAGCAAACGCCGTAGTTGCTCCGGGATACCCGGAGATGAATATGCCCGGTGGGGGGAAAAGAAAATCACGTTCAAAATCAACCAAGAAAGTTAAAAGAAGAAAAGGAAAAATGAAAAAATCCAGATCTAAATCCAGATCTAAATCCAGATCTAAATCCAGATCTAAATCCAGATCTAAATCCAGATCTAAATCTCGTTCCGGAGCCCGCCGTTCCGGAGCCCGTCGTTCCGGAGCCCGTCGTTCCGGGGCCCGTCGTTCCGGAGCCCGTCGTTCCGCAGCCCGCCGCCGTTCCGGACGCCGTATGAGAGGAGGTGCGGATCCTATCATAGCCTCCACATGTGGTCGTTAAATAATATCATTAATAAACCATTACTAATACTTTTAAGAATAATATATTACAATATAATATATTATGCCCGATAAAAAACAGCTTACCAATAAAAAGAAAGGTAAGGATAGAAGAGTAAAGAAAAGTAAAAAAACAAAATCTAAAAAGCGTCAACGACAAATAAAACCTGAAAAAATCAATAAGATCTTATCAGATATTCATATTTTATTGGCATTTCCCTCAATTGAATTCTTACCTTCTACAAACATATTTACAAAGAATAATACAGGACATTATATTCAGATGATTGATTATCAAGAATTAGGTGAAATAATTAATAAAACTATCAAGTATAAAAAATCTCCAACAATCCAAAAAATATTTAATTACCAATCATATAATTTGGAACGCCCTGAAGAAATTGTATTTAATTACAATAACATTAAATGCGATAACCTTGTGATCAAAGAACAAAAAAACTACAATGTCAAGCTTTTATTTTTATATCTTTTAGAATGCAACGTAACTGAAAGGCTCAAAGAAATAATTCAATTGGGTGGAGACGGAGAGTATGATTTAGAAAAAATGATAGATTACGATATGAATGTTGTGAAAAATTCTTTTGAGAATTATGAGAAGAAAGAAATAGATCGTGGTAGAGAAACAGAAAAAGAAAGAGAAATTGAAAAGGTTCGCGAAGTAGAAAGAGAACGTTTCAAAGAAAGACAACGATTAGAAGACGAAGAACGTATGTTGAAGGATGAAGAATATGAGAAAAAAGAAAGAGACAATGCAAAAGAGTATGACCAAGGTTTAAAAGAACAGACCGATAAGGTCCTTGATAGAGTATCCGATATAGGTGGACCGGGTAAAGATTACGGTATGGATGGAGAAGATGTAGAGGCGGAACTAAATGATAAGCTTGAGTATGAACGCGAAACTCTAGAAGACATTCAAGATGAAAAACAAGAGTTAGATGAAAACGAAGAAAAGATTATGTCAGAAGAAGAACGTAATATAGACAACATCATCAAAAGCAAAGAAGAGTTTGAACAGAGACTCAAAGAAGAGAAACGAAATATGATTGAAAACGCGATAAAAGAAAGATCTGAAATGGAGAAAAAGATAGCGATTAAACTCCAAGGGTTTGAAGAATTTTTGGAAAATAAGAAAGTAACAAATGTAGCGAGAAATTCATTTGC
>Ga0114994_10003613_pt1 | contig 11280 bp, 12 predicted proteins | sample ArcticOcean_MG_C_9_FD_87043 | JGI IMG/M metagenome (GOLD analysis project Ga0114994, IMG submission 87043) | Marine microbial communities from western Arctic Ocean - ArcticOcean_MG_CB2_152 | ecosystem: Environmental > Aquatic > Marine > Oceanic | place: Arctic Ocean: Canada Basin | collected... | reverse complement strand
AATCTAAAAGCATTAAATGTTCTGAAAGTTCTTTCTTATCTTTGAGTAAATCTTTTTCATAAAAAAGGTCTTCTATAACTGTTTTGCCACGAGGTCTTGTACCTGCTATTGGTCTTACAGTAATCTTGTTATTCCTTAATCTAACTAATATTTCAGGACTAGCACCAATTATTTGAAAATCGTTAAAATTAAAGAAAAACATGAATGGGGAAGGGTTTGTAATTCTCAATTTTTTGTAAATTTCTAATGGTTCTTTTGTTAATTTTGCTTCAAATCTTTGACTTAATACTACTTGAAAAATGTCTCCTAATTTTATGTAATCTTTAGCTTTATTAACCATTTTAAGAAATTTATTTTTTGGTGTGTTTGATTTAACCTTTATTTTTTTAGTTTCTTTTTTAACTGGCCTTATGAGATTTTTACTAGAAGATTGAATTAATAATTTATAAAGTTCTGTTTTTATCTCTTCATATTTTTTTTTATAATTTTTGATTTTTTCATCATTAAAAATATTTATTATGTAAAATATTTCTTTTTTTAAGTTATCGTAAATTACAAGTGTTCTTGGACGTAATAGTCTCACATCTGGTAAATTAAGATCATTCTTGCAATCATTAGGAATTTTTTCAATGTATCTTATTGCGTCATAAGAGAAGTATCCTGATATCAAAGAACAAATTTTAGGTAGTTTTTTTGGAGTTTTAAACTTAAATTCTTCAATAATTTTTTCTATTATTTGATCTGGTTTATCTTTTAATTTAATTTTTTTTTTATTTTTAATTAAATATGAATTGTTGTTGTTAAATTCCCATATTTTATCAGGATTTTTACCAAAAATTGTATATCTGCCTTTAATTTTTCCCTTTTCAACAGACTCAAATATGAAGCTATTTTTTTCAATAAGAAAATTATCTATTAAATTAAGAACATTGTCATCATTTCTTACTTTTTTAGATGTATAGATTATTTGATTTTTTTTATTTACGTGTTGAAACTTAAAGTCTTTGAAGTTTCGATTAATTATCATTTGAAATAGTTTTTAACTCTATCAATAGTTTTCTTATTTAATTCAACTTTATATTTGTTATTAAGTAATTGATCATAAGACTGTAAAATACTTTTTCTATTATTTGTATTTTGATTATTTATAAAATTTAAATAAATTTCATCTTTTTTGTAAACCGTATTATTTTTTGAATTTACAATCTTCGCTAAATAAATTTTATTTTCTTTATCATTAATTAGAGTGAATGAATTGATTGGTAAAGAATATAATATCTTTACAGAATTTGCTTCAAACGTATCAATGTTATTAATCGAATTGAGTGATAAACTTATAATACTTTCATTACCCATATCTTTAAATTTACTATTATCAAATTCTTTTTTTTGAATTTTTTCTAAAATACCTCTATTATAATCAAACTTACCCTTTTGATAAACCAGTTCACTTATTTCAATTTTTACAGTTTCATCTTTTAAATTAGGTCCACGATCGTATTTATCGATTATTGAAAATAGTAAAAAATTATCACCATTTTCTATAAGGTCTAATTTTGAAGTTCTTTTCGAATAAATTCTGTCTTCATTGATCTTTTTTGTTGATGTTGGGACATATTCTTTAACCATAATAACATTTACTTTTATGTTTTGAAGAATTGAATCAAATGTATCCCCTTGAGAGATCTTATTTTCAATTTTATCTATTTCATCAAAAAATTCTTGATTAAACTCTTCTAATCCAATGAGACTCATTGGATCTAATTTTGCATATTTAAAATCTATGTACTCTCTATTTAATTGATCTTTATTATCCTCAACAAATTCTTGTATTTCTAGTTTGGTATAATTTTCTTTTTCTTTATAAAAATTGGACATTGCAAAATATTGAATATCTAAAGTTTTATTTTCATCCTCAAATTTTTTTTGAATTAAAAAATCCGGTGTTATTGTGCCACCTCCAATAAAATCAAATAAATGTTTTTGAAGTTCGCGATTCTTTAGTTGAAGTTCAAACATTGGTGCCGACATATTGTTTGTTAGTAAAAATTTTTCATATTTAGTTCTTTGAAAAATATTATTTTCGTTATGAAAAATCTTATTATCTTTTATTCTCTTTAACACTGTTAATTCAGTAATCGAAAGATCAAAATCTTTAATCTCTAAATCTATTAGAGTGGTTGAAATTAGTCCTGATAACAATTCTTCAATTATATTGTTATCTAAGTTTTCTCTAATTACCTGTTGCGAAATTTTACTCTCATTAAGGTAATTCATGAAATCTTGTGTTGTTAGATTCGTCTTATTTATTTTTGCAATATTGTTTTGGTTGTTAGTGCTAAAGCCTCCTCCAAAACCCCCAAAACCAAATGCAATTATAATTACTATAATTAAGATTAATCCACCTAATTTTTTTCCACCAAAATTTTTTAAAGTGTTTATCATTGTGTTATAAATATATTGATCTGTAAAAACAAATCTATAGATTAAAAATTCAATTATGACAAATAAATATATGTATTTTATAGCTAATTGGAAAATGTTTGGTGATTTAAGAACACTAAATTCACTAGATAAAGTTATAAATTTTTCTAAAGATAATAAGAAAAATAAATTTAAATTAATTTATTGTCCACCAAATACGCTTATTCGGCCTTTATCAAAAAGACTTAAAAAAACGAATATAGAAGTTGGTGCTCAAAACTGTCACGAAAATGATGACTACGGAGCTTTTACAGGTCAGGTAAATTCAAAAATGTTAAAAAATGTAGGGGCGAAATATGTTATCTTGGGTCATTCAGAAAATAGACAAGCTGGAGAAAATGATAAATTGATTAACTTAAAGATCAAAAGTGCTTGTAGAGCAGGTTTGAAAGTTATTTTTTGTGTTGGAGAAACTCTTAATGAAAAAAGAAATAAAAAAACTAATCAAGTTTTATCAAAACAAATTAATAATGGTTTGAAATCTATCAAGAATATATCAAATATAATTATAGCCTATGAACCTGTCTGGTCTATTGGAACTGGGCTTGTACCAGAAGTAGAAGATTTAATAAAATCAATTTTGTTTATTAGAAGTAAATTTGTAAAAAAATCTCTAAAAATTTTATATGGAGGTTCGGTTAATAATAATAACATTGGTCAATTTAAAAATATCAGCATCATTGATGGCTTTTTGATAGGTGGGGCCTCTCAAGATTCAAAAAAATTTATTGATATAATTAAAAAAACCTATAATTAATCCGAAATGGAAAACATACTATTGGTTATAAATATCATTCTTGCTTTCATTTTGGTTTCATTGATATTGTTGCAAAAATCAGAAGGTGGAGCATTAGGTATAGGTGTTTCTCAAGAAAACTTTATGTTATCTAGATCAGCTGGTGGCTTTATGACTAAAGCAACAGCTATTGTAGCTACTCTATTTATAATCTGTAGTTTAGCATTAACAATTATCTCAAGAGCAGAACTTGCTCCAACAAGTTCAGTTTTAGATATTATTGAAGAAAAAGTTGAGGATACCCCAGCAATTCCAAAAAATAATTAATTATTACTTTTCAATTCTTTTTTTATTCGTTATAAGATAATTCCATGGCGCGATTTATATTTGTCACCGGCGGTGTGGTTTCTTCACTTGGTAAAGGCCTTTCTTCAGCTTCACTAGCTTACTTATTACAATCAAGAGGTTACAAAGTTAGAATAAGAAAACTAGATCCATATCTTAACGTTGACCCAGGTACAATGAGTCCGTTTCAGCACGGTGAAGTTTTTGTAACAGACGATGGTGCTGAAACAGATTTAGATTTAGGTCACTATGAAAGATTTACAGGAGTTTCTGCAAAAAAATCTGATAATATTACAACAGGCAAAATTTATAGTGATGTTTTAAGAAAAGAACGTAGTGGTGAATATCTTGGAAAAACAGTTCAAGTTATTCCTCATATTACGGATCGTATAAAACAATTTATTAAAAATGATTCATTAAAAGAAGATTTTGTAATTTGTGAGATAGGTGGAATAGTTGGGGATATTGAGAGCCTTCCTTTTGTAGAAGCTATAAGACAATTTGCAAATGATGTTGGTAAAAAGAACGCATTATTTATCCATTTAACCCTAGTACCTTATTTGAAAGCTTCTGATGAAATAAAAACAAAACCAACACAACACTCTGTTAAAGAATTAAGAAGCATAGGTATTCAGCCTGATATAATAATTTGTAGATCGGAAAGGCCAATACCCTTGGAACACAGAAAAAAAATATCATTATTTTGTAATGTTGATATTAAAAATGTAATTGAGACAGTTGATGTAAGAACTATTTACGAAGCTCCTATGAGTTTTTTTAGAGAAAAGTTAGATATTCAAGTATTAGATTATTTCAAATTAAAATCAAAAAAACCTGCAAATTTAAATCCATGGAAAAAAATAACTAAAATAATTTTACAAAATAAAAAACAAGTAAATATAGCAATTATTGGTAAATATGTAGAATTAAAAGATGCATATAAATCATTAGATGAAGCCTTAACTCATGGTGGAATTGATAATAAAATTAAAGTTAATTTAGTTAGAATAGATTATGAAAAATTAAAGGCTACTGAAATTAAAAAAAAGATGAAAAATATTTCAGGTATATTGATTCCAGGAGGTTTTGGTAAAAGAGGAACTGATGGAAAAATAGAAGCGATTAAGTATGCTAGAATAAATAAAATTCCTTTTTTAGGTATTTGTTATGGAATGCAAATGGCAATTATTGAATTTGCTAGAAATCAATTAAATATTAAAAATGCGACTTCAAGTGAATTTGATAAAAGAGGTTTACCAATAATTGGATTAATTAATGAATGGTCCAAAGGTGGAATGATTATAAAAGGAACAGATAAAAATTTGGGCGGAACAATGAGATTAGGTTTATATGATGCTAAACTTAAAAAAAATTCTTTAATTATAAAAATTTATAAATCAAAATTAATTAAAGAGAGGCACAGGCATCGATATGAGGTAAATATAGCATTTAAGGATAAATTTGAAAATAAAGGTATGATTTTTTCTGGATTATCCCCTGATAACAAATTACCAGAGATTATTGAGCTTAAAAATCATCCTTGGTTTATAGGGGTTCAGTTTCATCCAGAATTTAAATCTAGACCTTTGGCTCCCCATCCTTTATTCTCCTCTTTTATCAAGGCTGCAAAAAATCATAAATGAACAGTATAAAAGTTAATTGTGGGAATATTGAAATTTCAAATGATAATAATATTTGTATTATTGCTGGACCCTGCCAGCTTGAAACTGAACAGCATGCTATGGACATGGCAGGTAAAATCCAAGAAATTACAAAAAAACTTGGTCTAGGATTCATCTACAAAACTTCTTTTGACAAAGCTAACAGAACTAGTCTTAAAGGAAAACGAGGAGCAGGTTTGGAAGTTTCACTTCCAATATTCGATAAATTAAAAAAAGAATTAAATGTTCCAATCTTAACAGATATTCACAATGCAGAACAATGTGCTCTGGTTGCTGAACATGTTGATATTTTACAAATACCTGCATACCTATGCAGACAGACAGATCTTTTAATTGCTGCTGCACAAACAAAAAAAATTATTAATGTTAAAAAGGGTCAGTTCCTAGCGCCTTGGGATATGGTTAATGTCACTAAAAAAATTGCAGAGTCAGGTAATAAAAATATTTTAGTCACAGAAAGAGGTGCTAGCTTTGGTTACAATACTTTAGTCTCTGACATGAGATCATTACCCATCATGGCTAAAAATGGTTATCCAGTAATTTTTGATGCTACACATTCTGTTCAGCAGCCTGGTGGTCAAGGAGAGTCTTCTGGTGGACAAAGAGAATTTGTTGAATATTTAGCTAGAGCTGCTGTTGCCGTAGGTGTTGCTGGGGTTTTTATTGAAACCCATCAAGATCCTGATAATGCTCCTTCAGATGGGCCCAACATGGTTCCATTAGATAAGTTGGAAAATCTGCTGAAGCAATTAGCTGATATTGATAATTTAATTAAAAATAGTGAGTAAAATTTTAAAAGTAAAAGCCCGTCAAGTTTTTGACAGTAGAGGAAATCCAACTATTGAAGCAGAAGTTTATACTAAAAACTATAGTGCTTCTGCAATTTGCCCGTCAGGTGCATCAACTGGAACTTTTGAAGCTTTTGAAAAAAGAGACATTAATAATAAAAAATATTTAGGAAAAAGTGTTTTTAATGCTGTCAATATAGTTAACACTAAAATTTCAAAAAAACTTAATGGTCAAAGTGTTCATGATCAAGTTCGTATTGACACTTTATTGATAAATCTAGATGGCACTAGACAAAAAACTAATCTTGGAGCTAATTCGATGTTAGCCGTTTCAATGGCTGTTAAAAAACTTTCAGCAATAATTAAAAAATTACCTCTATATAAAACTTTTTTTATTAAAAAAAATTTTCAATTACCTTATCCTTTAATGAATATTATTAATGGTGGAGCTCATGCAGATAATGATCTTAGAATTCAAGAATTTATGATTAGACCTGATTGTGCTAAAAGTTTCTCTGAAGCTATGAGGGTTTGTTTTGTGGTTGTTAAAAATCTAAGTACATTAATTAAAAACAAAGGTTTATCTACTTCTGTTGGTGATGAAGGTGGTTTTGCTCCTATGATTAGTAGCAATAACCAGGCTTTAGATTTAATTGTTTCGGCAATTAAAAAATCAGGTTTTAAAAATGGCAAAGATGTTTCTATTTGTTTAGATGTTGCAGCAAACGAATTATTAAAAAAAGACAAATACTCAATACATTCTAAAAATTATATTTCAGTTGAAAAATCTATTAAAGAATATCAAAAAATTATTAAGAAATATCAAATTAGATCCATTGAAGACCCATTTGCAGAAAATGATTGGCTTGCTTGGAGTAAATTAATGAAATCAGTTAACAATGTTCAAATTGTTGGTGATGATTTGTATGTAACTAACCTTGAGAGACTTAAGAAAGGTTTTTTAAATATTTCATCAAATTCAATTTTGATTAAACTTAACCAAATTGGCACAGTTTCTGAAACATTAGATGTAATAAAATTTGCTCAGACTATAGGTTATAAAACAATTATATCTCACCGATCTGGAGATAGTGAAGATACTTTTATTGCTGATTTAGCTGTTGGAACAAATTCAAATCAGATCAAGACTGGTTCATTAGCTCGATCTGAAAGAGTTGCTAAATATAACCAATTAATTCGTATTGAAGAAGAGCTTGGAAAAAAATCGAGGATGAATAAGATCAAGTAATGTTGAGAGTAATAAAAAGAAATTATTTTTTATTAGTATCAGTTTTTTTGATTCTATATTTTGGATTTAATCTTGTGTCAGGTGAAAGAGGTCTTTTTTCTTATATTGAAAAAAAAGATCTTTTGTCTAGCTTGAAAAAAGAAGAATTGTCCTTAAATAACAAAATAGATGATAAAGATCACAAAAATTTATTGCTAAGTACGAATTTAGATCTTGATTATGTTGAAACCTTAATAAGAGAGAGATTTTTATTTGGTAAAAAAGATGAGACAATCTATATAATAAAAAAAGATGACAAATAAAATTAGACACCCTGAAAAAGTAAACAAACCAATTAATCCAATAAAAAAGAAACCTGATTGGATTAGATCTAAATTAACTAACAGCAAAGAATTTTTTTTAACCAAGACTATAGTTAATCAAAATAATCTAGTAACTGTTTGCCAAGAAGCAAACTGTCCGAATATTACAGAGTGTTGGAGTAAACGACACGCAACCTTTATGATTATGGGAGACACCTGTACAAGAGCATGTGCTTTCTGTGATGTAAAAACAGGTAAACCTAAAAAATTAGATCCATATGAACCTCATAAAATTTCAAATGCAGTTTATAAATTGAATTTAAAACATGTTGTTATCACCTCTGTAGATAGAGATGATTTAGATGATGGTGGTTCAAAACATTTTTTTGATGTGATTACTGCTACTAGAAATAAAAATCTAAATACTTCAATTGAAGTGTTAACACCAGATTTTTTGAGAAAAGGAGACGCTTATAAGAAACTTTTAGAAGCAGATCTAGATGTTTTTAATCATAACATAGAAACAGTGCCAAGACTTTACTTAAAAATTAGACCAGGAGCTAGATACTTTGGATCATTAGAGCTTTTAAAAAATGTAAAAAATATAAATAAAAAAGTTTTTACTAAATCTGGCTTAATGGTTGGACTAGGTGAAAATAAAGATGAGTTAATTCAAGTGATGGATGATTTAAGATCTGCAAATGTTGATTTTTTAACCATAGGTCAATACTTACAGCCCTCAGTAAAGCATCACCCGCTAGAGAGATACTATCATCCTGATGAGTTTAAAGAATTAGAAAATATTGCAAAATTAAAAGGATTTCTTTTAGTTTCATCTTCACCATTAACAAGATCTTCATATCATGCTGATGAAGATTTCGCTAAGTTAAAAAAAAAAAAATTGGAAAATCAAATTGCCCAAAGCCTCAGTTAAAAGATTAGTTGAGTGTAAAAAAGAGGATCTAATTGAATTAGTCTTAGATATAGAAAAGTATCCAGAATTTGTGCCCTTTTGTTATGATGCAAAGATATACAAAATTAATGAAGATGAAAATATTATAAAAATTGTTGCTGATCTAACAATTGGAAAGGGTCCTTTTAAAGATACTTATAAAAGTGACGTTAGGTATAATAAAATAGAAGACTCAATATTTGTAACAAATATAGATGGCCCATTAAATCATTTAGAAAATAGGTGGTTTTTTCAACAAAATAATAAATTCACCGAGATATCTTTTGATATTAATTTTGAAATAGAAAATAAATTTTTAAATATTATTATGGAAAAATCTTTCCAATTTGGTTTAAATAAAATTGCTGATTCTTTTCAAAAAAGAGCTAATGATTTATTTAGGGGAAAATAAATAATCAATTAATCAATATATGTGCAGAAAGGATGACTATGACTGCAGACTTAAAAAAAAGAACTATAGCAAAAACAATGACGTGGCGTGTTACTGCTAGCTTAACAACTTTTTTAATTGCATGGATTTTAACAGGTGATTTATTAATTGGAGCAACTATTGGAAGTATTGAAACTATAGCTAAGATTTTCTTATATTATTTTCATGAAAGAATTTGGAATGGTATAAGTTGGGCAAAAAGTTAATTGTCTGATATGAAATTTTTGAAAGCTAGGTAGCTTTAAATAATACTATTAATTAACTTTAATGAGGCACGAACTGTTGCCTTTTGAACGGATGCTCTATTCTTGCTAGTAAATAGATTTTCTTTAATTAATATTTTATTTCCTTTTTTAATACCAATATAGACTAAACCAACAGGTTTTAATTTTGTTCCACCTCCAGGTCCAGCAATACCAGTTATTGATATGTTAATTTTGCTTTTAGATACTTTTGATAAACTTTGAACCATTTCTTTGCAACACTTAAAGCTTACAGCACCAAATTTCTGAATAATATTTTTGTTAACTTTTAAGATATTAATTTTGGAATAGTTAGAGTAGGTGATTAGACCTATTTGAAAATATTTAGATGAATTAGCTAATTTAGTTAAGTTATGAGCCAATAAACCACCCGTACAAGATTCAGCAACAGATATAGTTAATTTTTTTTTAATAAGTTTTTTATGAAGCAATTGAATACTCATTAAAATTTAAGACTTATTAAATAAATTAATAACATTGAATATAAACCAGCCATAATATCATCCATTATTATTCCAAAATAATTTTTAAAATTTTTATCAAAGTAACTGACTGGAAAAGGTTTTAAAATATCAAAAAACCTAAAGAACAAGAAAGACAATACGTAATAAATTTCAATTTGCATAGTTATTTGACCACTTTGATTTAAATAAAGCAAAAGTATTAAGGGCATTGCTTGACCCAAAACTTCATCTATGACTATTTGTCTAGGGTCTTTATTTTTAAATTCACTCTCTGAATCTTTAACAGCATAAAAAGAATAGAAGAGCAAAACAATAAAGAAAACTATTGAAAATTTAAGATCTGTGTAGCCAAGATATTCATAAGCAATATAAATAAAAATAGTAGTTATCAGCGATGTAACTGTTCCTGGAATTTTTGTTAAATAGCCATAACCAAAAAAAGTTGCTATTAGGATATTAATTTTTTTCATTGAGATATGGAACAAATAGCTTCACAGGCTATTGCTTTTTCCTTTCCAATCAAACCTAGTTTTTCAACTGTTTTTCCTTTTAAATTTATCAGCCCTCTGTCCAAATTTAATAACCCTGATAATGATTTAATTATTTCATTTCTATATAATGAAACCTTTGGTTTTTCACATATTAAGTTAATGTCAAGGTTGTTAATATAAAAATTATTCTTAGATAAAATTTGTATTATTGGTTTTAACATTTTTGGTGATCTTATGTTTTTAAATATTTTTTTATTATCTGGAAAAAAAGTACCAATATCTTTTTTTCGCATTGCTCCTAGCAAGCTATCTATTATTGAATGAAGCACAACATCTCCATCAGAATGACCTTTTAAACCTGAGTGAAAAGGTATCTTAAGCCCACCTAGAAAAAGTTTCTTTCCTTTTATCAATCTATGAATATCAAAACCAATACCAAAGTATTTTTTAGTTTCATTAACATCCTCTTTATAAGTTATTTTATTATTATTGTTTTCACCATTTATAAATTTAACTTTTAAATTATTTTCAATAAATAATGTAGCTTCATCTTGTATTTTATTTTTTTTATTTATTGAAAGTTCATATAGTTTTTTAAATTTGAATGCTTGAGGGGTCTGGGTAAGATAAGAATTTTCTCTTTTCAAATTAAATAGTCGATTTTTAACTTTATATTTAATTGAGTCTTTAGATTTTACCACAGGAATAGTCGCAATATTTTTATTGAGAGATTTAACTAAATTTCTTAATAATTTTAATGAAAAATTTGGTCTAGCTGCATCGTGTATTAATACATTAATAGGTTTAAATTTTTTAAGGTATTTTAGACCTATTAAAGATGAGTCTGATCTTTCTTTTCCACCTTTAATTATCAAAACATTATTTGGATATTTATTTTTGATTTGTTTTTTATCATTAATAACTAAGATAATTTTCTTAAAGAGTTTTGAAATTAATGCTTTTTCTAAAGAATGCTCAAAAAGAGCTTTATTTTTATATAAAGTAAACTGCTTAGGTTTTTTAGAATTAAACCTTTTGCTTTGTCCCGATGCGAGTATTATAAAATAATTATT
>Ga0114994_10003612_pt1 | contig 11283 bp, 8 predicted proteins | sample ArcticOcean_MG_C_9_FD_87043 | JGI IMG/M metagenome (GOLD analysis project Ga0114994, IMG submission 87043) | Marine microbial communities from western Arctic Ocean - ArcticOcean_MG_CB2_152 | ecosystem: Environmental > Aquatic > Marine > Oceanic | place: Arctic Ocean: Canada Basin | collected... | reverse complement strand
TTTCTTTATTATTGTGAAATAATTGCATTTTACATTCAGGATGTGATAATGCAATTCTAATAAATTCTTCAGTTATATGACGCATCTCAACATTATCAGATTTTAAGAATTTTCGTCGTGCTGGAATATTATAAAATAAATTTTTGATTTTAATTGATGTTCCATTTATACTCGAGTGATCATTTTTACTTATTACTTCACCGCCTTCAATTATTATTTTTGTACCTAACTCTTCTTGAATAAGTTTTGTTTCTAGCTCTATATGTGAAATTGCAGCAATAGATGCCATCGCTTCACCTCTAAATCCCATTGTCTGAATTGCAAATAGATCATCTGCTTTTTGGATTTTTGATGTAGCATGTCTAACAAAACATTTAACAACATCATTGCTATTCATGCCGCAACCATTATCAACTATATGAATTAAAGTTTTACCAGCATCCTTAATATATAGCTGTATTTCTGAAGCTCCAGAGTCTAAAGAATTTTCTAGTGTTTCTTTAATAACAGATGAAGGTCTTTGGATAACCTCTCCTGCAGCGATTTGATTTGCAACATGATCAGGTAATAATTGTATTATGTCCAATGTAATAAGAGGTGTTTACTTTAAAAAATAGTATGTTAACAAAGATAAAACAATAATTATAAAAATAATTCTTTTATTTCTGCCTTTTATTAAGTCATTATTACTGATTTTGTTAAACTTAATTGTTTTTTTCTTTTTGCCTGTATTATTATTTTTTCTAGAGTTAGGGTTGTAGTACCTGGGCTTGAAAGTAAATTCTTTGAATCCTTGGTTTTTGAAAAATGAGGGTAAATTAGGAGCTTTCATATATACAAAAGTATAAAAATATTTTCTTAAAAAAGCGTTAATAAATAAGCTGATTCAATAATAAAAAACAATATAAGTAGGAGCTTGAATTTATATTTTTGTTACAATGAAAGGATCTGTACTAATCTTTATTTTATCTGTATTTATTACTAATAATTTATTTTCTCAAAATAATCCTATACCAGTTTTTATTGAAGAAAATTCACAATGGGCAGATAGCGTTTTAGAAACTTTATCCTCTCAACAGAGAATTGCACAACTTTTTATGGTTTCAGTATATTCTAATAAATCTGAAGATCATAAGAAAAAAATATCTAAACTTATTAGAAAATATAAAATTGGTGGATTAATGTTTCTGCAGGGAGGGCCCCAGAGACAAGCTAAGCTAACTAATTATTACCAATCTATCTCTAAGACTCCTTTAATGATTGCTATTGATGCAGAATGGGGTATTGCTATGCGCTTAGATTCCGCCCTTAGATTTCCTTGGCAGATGACATTGGGAGCTTCTATGGATACTACTCTTATTTATGAAATGGGAGTGGAAATTGCACGTCAATGTAAACTTATTGGAGTAAATATCAATTTTGCTCCTGTAGTAGATGTAAATTCAAACCCAAAGAACCCTATTATAAATAATAGATCATTTGGTGAAAATGCTAAACGAGTATCTTCACTAAGCTTAGCATATATGTACGGACTTCAAGATAATAATATTCTTGCTTGTGCTAAACATTTTCCAGGTCATGGAGATACAGATAAAGATTCGCATAAAACACTTCCTACAATCAGTCATTCTAAGCAAAGAATAAATAAAGTTGAGCTTGTTCCTTTTAAGAATTTAATTAATAATGGTTTAGGAAGTGTGATGACAGCTCATTTATTTATTCCTTCATTAGATAGTTCTGAGAATACTCCAATTTCATTATCTAGAAAAGTTGTAACAGGCTTATTAACTAAAGAGATGGGCTTTAAAGGTTTAAAATTTACTGATGGTTTAAATATGAATGCTGTTAGTGATTTATATGAGCCTGGAGATTTAGATCTTAGAGCTCTTATTGCAGGAAACGATATACTGTTGTGTGCTGAGGATGTTCCAAAGGCTATTGAAAATATTGAAGCTGCTATTGCAGCAAAAGAAATCTCACAAATTGATATAGATTATAAATGCTGGAAGATTTTAATGGCAAAAAAGTGGATGAAGCTTGATAATTATAAGCCTATTGAAACTGATTTGATAAAAGATAGTGTTATCACTGAAAAAACACGTGATCTAAATGAAAAACTTGTAAAATCATCTATAACACTATTACAGAATTATGATAATTTAATTCCTTTACAGAAGTTAGACACTTTAAAAATTGCATCTTTAAGTATAGGGGAGAGTGCTAATTCATTTCAAAAGATGTTGAATAACTATTCTCGCGTAGATAGTTTTAGTATTTCTGAAAATGCTACTATAAAAGAACAAGCCATTATATTAGATAAGATTTCTTCTTACAATCTTGTAATTGTTAGTGTACATAAATCAAATGCAAATGCTTGGAAAGATTACAAGATTTCAAAAAATACTGATATTTTTCTTCAAACTATTGCGTTACAATCTAAAGTTGTCTTAACTATTTTTGCAAACCCATATAGTATTAATTCCTTACTTTTTACTGATAATTTTGATGCTATGATTCTGGGATATCAGAATAGTAAGCTTGCTCAGGAGATAGTAGCTCAGTCAATTTTTGGAGGTATTAGTATTGATGGAACTATTCCTGTTTCAACAAAGCATTTTAATATAAATTCAGGAATAAAGACAGATTCTATTAGAATATCATATTCACGTATTTTAAGTAATGAATTTAATCCAATTTTAAAAGATAAGATTGATAGTACAATTGCTAGTGCAATCTTAGAGCGAGCTTTTCCAGGTTGTCAAGTTTTAATTGCTAAACATGGTCAAGTTTTGTTTAATGAATCTTATGGTTTTCACACTTATGATAGAAAGTTAAAAGTTAAGGATTCAGATGTTTATGACCTAGCCTCAATTACCAAAATTGGCGCTACTGTTCCTGCTCTTATGAAGTTGGTAGATGAAGGGTTTCTTTGTGTTGATAGTTCTTTGGGGAGTTATCTTAGTTTAAAAGGTTCAAATAAAAATGATCTAATCATTAAAGAGGTTCTAGCTCATCAATCTCAACTTATTGCATGGATTCCATTTTATAGACAAACATTAGAGCAAGAATCAAACTCAAAATATATGCAATTAAGAGATACTCTCTATTCTAAATTAAGTAGTGATATTTTTTCAGTGAATGTTGCTGACTCTTTATATCTCCATTTTTCCTTTCCTGACTCTATCATTCAACAAGTGATTGATTCTGAACTTTTGGAAAAGAAAGAGTATGTTTATAGTGATTTAGGATATTATTTATTAAAAGAAATTATTGAAGAAATAACAGGGCAATCGCTAAATGAATATGTTGATCAAAGCTTCTATAAAAAATTAGGAATGGAAAACTTAGGTTTTTTACCAAAAAATAATCTTTCACATATAAGAATTATTCCTACAGAAAAGGATTATGAGTTTCGGAGTCAATTGTTAAAAGGAGATGTTCATGATATGGGAGCTGCTATGTTGGGTGGTGTTGGAGGGCATGCAGGTTTGTTTTCTAATGCCAATGATTTAGCTAAAATCATGCAGATGTATCTTAATAAAGGAATTTACGCAGGGGAGTATTATTTATCAAAAGAAGTAGTAAAAGAATTTACAAGTTGTCAGTTTTGTTTAGATGATAACAGAAGAGGGATTGGTTTTGATAAGCCAGCTTTAGAAAATCAAGAAGGAGGTCCAACATGTAGATGCGTCTCAAGATTAAGTTTTGGACATACTGGATTTACTGGCACATTAGCATGGGCTGATCCAGAGACTGGTATTATATTTATATTTTTATCAAATAGAATTCATCCTGATGCAACTAATAAGAAATTATTAGATCTTAACATTAGAACTAATATTATGGAATTAATTTTTAAATATAATGTCAAATAAACTTAAAATAGGTATTGTCTGCTATCCAACTTATGGCGGTAGTGGTGTTGTTGCCACAGAACTGGGTATAGCATTTGCTGAAAAAGGACATGAAGTTCATTTTATTTCTTATGATCAACCTTTTCGTTTAGATTTATTTTCAGATAAAATTTATTATCATGAAGTTAATATTCCATCTTATCCTTTATTTGAATATCCTCCATATGAGCTTAATTTAACAAGTAAGTTAGTAGATGTGGCAATTCATGAAAAATTAGATATAATTCATGTTCATTATGCTATTCCTCATGCATCAGCAGCTGTAAATGCAAAACAAATTTTAGCTACATATGGAATTCATCTACCAATAGTTACAACACTTCACGGGACTGATATTACTTTGCTTGGAAAAGATAAATCTTTTAAGCCTGTTATTGAATATGCTATAAATAGTTCTGATGCTGTCACTACTGTATCAAAGGATCTTAAAAATGTAACATTAGAGAATTTTAATATTAAAAATTCAATTTTTTATATTCCAAACTTTATAGATATAAATTTATATAATAAAAATACAAATAATGATCTCAGAGCTCGTTATGCTAAAGAAGATGACTTTATTATTACTCACATTTCTAATTTTAGAAAAGTCAAAAGAATTAAAGATGTAATAACTGTTTTTAATAATGTTAGTAAATCACATCCTTGTAAGTTGTTAATGATAGGAGATGGTCCTGATAGATTAATGGCTGAGCAGATGTGTAGAAATCTTGGTATAAGTGATAATGTAAAGTTTTTAGGTAAATTAAAATTAATTGAGAAAATATTATCAATTTCTGATATTTTTATTTTGCCTTCACAAACTGAAAGTTTTGGATTAGTTGCCCTTGAGGCTATGGCAAGTAAAGTCGCTGTAATTTCTTCTAATAGTGGTGGTCTCCCCGAGGTTAATATTGATGGCTATACTGGCTTCTTGTCAGATGTTGGTGATGTAGATAAGATGTCTAGTGATATGGCTCTACTGCTGAAAGATAAAAAAATGTTGTTACAATTTCAACTAAATGCTTTTAAGCATGCCAAATCTTTCGATATGCCCAAAGTACTTCCTATGTATGAGGAGATCTATTTTAATTTATGTGATAAGAAGCAAAAATGAAAAAGATAGGAATAACTGGAGGAATTGGTGTGGGAAAAACATATGTTTCCGATATTTTAGAGAGGTTGAATTATCCAGTATATAATTCTGATGTAATGTCAAAAAAACTTGTTAATACTAATACTGAACTTATCAGTATTATTAAGCAAGATTTTGGTCATGATATATATCATAATAATTTAATTCAGTCATCTAAATTAGCAGCTTTAGTCTTTGCTAATCCTTTAATGTTAAATAAGCTAAATTCTATAGTTCATCCTTTTGTGAAAAAAGATTTCAATATATGGTGTGAAAACCAAGATTCTAAGTTAGTTTTTAAAGAAGCTGCTATATTGTTTGAAAGCAACTCTAATATTGGACTCGATGCAGTTATATGTGTATGTGCTAATGAGGAAATCAGGATTTCAAGGATTAAAAAAAGAGATAATAAAAATCAAGAAGAAATAAAATTAATCATATCTAGACAGTTAAGACAAGAGGAAAAAGAAAACCTTTCAGATTATAAAATTATTAATGATGGAAAGAGTTCGCTTTTATTACAGATTGATAAAATTCTAATAGATTTAAAAAAAGTATCTTATTAAAAGATATAAAATAGTAAGATCAATAAATAGTAAGACTCCAAATAAAGTTGGATTCATATCATATAATTCTTTAAGTTTTTTCCAAAGATCTTCCATAAGGTAAATTTAGTAATTTATCTTAATTCTAAAACAGCTATGTTTTCAACGTGATGGGTTTGAGGAAACATATCTACTGTTTGAATTTTTGTTAGTTCATATTTTTCTTTTAAAATAGATATATCTCTAGCTTGAGTAGCGGAATTACAGCTTACATAAACGATTCTTTTAGGTAAAATATTAAGTATTTGTTCAACTACTTTTTTATGCATACCATCTCTAGGAGGGTCAGTGATAATAATATTTGGATGTCCATTTTTCAATATAAATTCTTCTGTAAATATATCTTTCATGTCTCCTGTGTAAAATTTACAGTTTTCTATATTATTAAATTTAGCATTTTCATAAGCTGCTATTATACCCTCTTCAACTGAATCTATTCCAATAACAAGTTTAGATTTTTTTGATACATATTGTGCTATAGTTCCTGTACCAGTATATAAATCATAAACAATATCATTTTTATTTATTTCTGCTAAATCTCTAGTAATGGAATATAATTTTTTGGCTTGTTTAGAATTTGTCTGGAAAAATGATTTTGGCCCTATTTTGAAAACCAGATCATCAATTTCTTCAGTTATATGATCCTTGCCGCTAAAACATATTATATCTTGATCATATAAAGTGTTATTTCCTTTTGAATTTACTGTATAAAGTAATGATGTAATTTCTTTAAATGTATTATTAAGGTAATTCATTAATAATTCTATCTTTTCAAGATCATTATTAAAAAATTGAATTAGCACCATTAACTCACCAGTAGTTGAGGTTCTAATTAATAAGTTTCTAAGTAAGCCAGTTTGATTTCGTAAATCAAAGTATAGTAGTTTGTTTTTATCGGCAAATTTTTTAACTGCTATCCTAATTTTATTAGAAGGTTCTTTTTGAAGATGGCATTTGTTTAAATCAATTACTTTGTCAAACATTCCTGGAACATGAAATCCAAGCGCATTTTTGTTTTCTATCTCTGAATCATTTGTTATCTCTTCTTGTGTAAGCCATCTTTTATTAGAAAAAGTAAATTCCATCTTATTTCTATAAAAATACTCTTCTTCACTTCCAAGAATTTGATTGTATTTTAAAATACTAACTCCACCAATTCTAGTTAGATGATTTAAAACTTCATTTTGTTTGAATTTTAATTGGCTTTGGTAATCCATATTTTGCCATTTGCAGCCTCCACAAGAACCAAAGTGCTCACATATTGGATCAACTCGAGATTCAGATTTTTTAACTATTTCATTGATATTAGCTTCCCAATATTTTCTACGTCTTTTAAAGACAGTAATATTGCATATGTCTCCTGGTACTCCCCCTTTTACAAAAATAATAATACCCTCATGTTTAGCCACTGATTTCCCCTTTGTAGCTGTATCTATTATTTCAATATTCTCTAATTCAATAGGCTTTCTTCTATTTTGTCTTGGCATATTACAAATTTAGTTATTATTGATTTAAAGCATTATCTTTGTATTATAAAATACTGTAAGATGAATACTGATAAAGAATATATTGAAAAAGAAAAAAAATTTGGAGCTCATAACTACCATCCATTACCAGTTGTGTTGAGTAGAGGAGAGGGGGTTTATGTATGGGATGTAAATGATAAGAAATATTATGATTTTTTATCTGCTTATTCCGCGGTTAATCAAGGTCATTGCCATCCAAAAATTTTAAAAGCACTTAATACCCAAGCTTCTAAATTAACATTAACCTCAAGAGCTTTTCATAATGATGTGCTTGCAGATTATGAAGAGTACATCACGAGCCTATTTGGATATGACAAGGTGCTGCCAATGAATACTGGAGTTGAAGGGGGTGAAACAGCAAATAAGCTTGCTAGAAAATGGGGGTATATGAAAAAAGGTATCCCAGAAGATAAGGCAAGAATAATTTTTGCAAATGGAAATTTTTGGGGTAGGACATTAGCAGCCATTTCAAGTTCTGATGATCCATTGTCTTATAAAGGTTTTGGACCATATATGCCAGGTTACAGTTTAATTCCATATAATGACTTGAGTGCTTTAGAGCATGAATTTCAAGATACAAATGTTGCGGCTTTTATGGTAGAGCCAATTCAAGGGGAAGCAGGTGTAGTTGTTCCTGATGAAGGTTATCTTTCAGGAGTTAGGGCATTATGTACTCAATACAATGTTTTGTTTATTGCTGATGAGGTACAAACAGGTATTGCACGAACAGGAAAGATGCTTGCTTGTGATTTTGAAGATGCTAGACCAGATATTTTAATTTTAGGAAAAGCTATTTCTGGAGGAGTACTGCCTATTTCTGCAGTTCTAGCTGATGATGATATTATGCTTTGTATTCAACCAGGTGAGCATGGCTCAACATTTGGAGGGAATCCCTTAGCTTGTAAAGTAGCTCAAGCAGCTTTAGAAGTAGTGATGGATGAAGATTTAGCGGGTAATGCTAATGTTTTAGGTGAATTATTTAGAAGTGAACTTAATAAAAGGTTAGCATCAACAAATATTGTAAAATTAGTAAGAGGGAAGGGGCTTTTAAATGCTATTGTTATTAACGATTCTGAGGATAGTTCTACAGCTTGGGATATGTGTTTAGCTTTAAGAGATAATGGTCTTTTAGCAAAACCTACTCATGGAAATATTATTCGCTTTGCTCCACCACTAGTAATTTCAGAAGAGGAGCTTTTGGATTGTATAGACATTATAGTAAATACCATAAAAAGTTTTGATTAAATAGATATTTTATATCTTTACTGATAGAAATGAAAAAAATATTACATAAAATAGGAGTTTATTTATTAGCTTCATTTGTTCTGTTTCTTAGTATAGGCTTCAATGTTTCTAAGATAACATGTCATGAAAAAAGTATCATTGCAATTGGAGATTCTCAATCTGCTTGTCATGAAGATGTAGATGCTATTTGTGTTTTAGAAACTAACACTCAATCATGTTGTACTGTTGAGAAAGCCATAGAATGTTGCTCATCATTTAAGAATTTGTGTGACAAAGAACTTTCAAATATTAAATATGATTTTTATACACTGATTTCAGAAAAATTTGACCTTAAAGATGTAGTGTTTAATTATTTAAACATTTATTTTTTAAATAATAATTCATTTTCAGTATTTTATGATTTAAATAATCATGATTCACCCCCTCCATTATCTAGAAAATTAGTTCTATCTAAAATTCAATCTTTCTTAATTTAAGATTTATTTATATCATCTAAATGATGTGTAAATAAATGTATAATTTAAATTAAAGAAGATATGAAAAATATTATAAAAATTTTAATAGTAGTTTGTTTTAATCAAAACGCTACAGCTCAAACAATTTCAGGAAAAGTTTTAGAGCGAATTTCTAATGATAGAATTACCCCAATCATTGGAGCAAATGTTTATTGGGAAAATACTACAGTAGGAACTGTAACAAATAATGATGGTGTTTACACTATACAAGAAGCTCCTTCTTTACCTGCTACGCTAGTGGTCTCTTTTATAGGTTATGAGATTGCTGAACAAGAAGTTGTAGATGGTGAGTATGTCTTTTATATAAAATCTTCATTAGAGTTAGATGAGGTTAACATTAAAGGAAAACAAACCAGTTCAAGATTCTCTACAATTAGTACCTTAAATGTACAAACACTAAATACTCAAGAATTCGAAAAAGCAGCATGTTGTAATTTGTCTGAAAGTTTTGAAACTAATGCAACAGTAGATGTAGTCTATAATGATGCTGTTTCTGGAGCTAAGAAAATTAGAATGCTAGGCTTAGATGGTATTTATACACAAATAACTCAAGAAAACTTACCTCTAATTAGGGGGCTTTCATCTTCTTATGGTTTGACGTTTACCCCAGGTCCATTTGTAGAGTCTATACAAATTATTAAAGGAGCAGGGTCCGTTATTAATGGTTTTGAATCTTTTTCTGGTCAAATTAATTTAGAATATTTTAAGCCTGATTGTTCAGAGAGTCTTTATTATAATCTTTATGGAAATGCTGAAGGTAAAATTGAAAATAATCTAAGGTTAGTGAAAAAGAATGGGAAATGGAAATCAAATTTATCTGCTCATTTCTCATATCATGATACTGAGGTTGATAATAATAATGATGGTTTTCTAGATATGCCTCTAATCACCAATTTTAATTTTCTTAATAGATGGAAATTTGAAAATAAGAATGTTGGACTACAGTTTTATGCTAGAGGCTTTGTTGAAGAAAGAATTGGTGGAACAATAGAAAATAGATTTAACCCATATTTAGTAGAAATAAATAATAAATTAATTGAACTCTCATCAAAGACAGGATTCCGGATACCTGAAGAGAAAGGAAAAAGTATAGGTCTTCAAACATCATTTAGACTTCATGATTTTGATGCTGCTTTTGGTGCTAATGAATATAATGGATTGCAAAAGTCAGCATATTTAAATTTAATTAACCAAACATATGTTAGAGAAGAAAAAAATATTTTAAAATTTGGTCTAAGTCTTTATGCTGATGAAATTGAACAAGATATTACACAATATAATTTAGCAAATCCTGATTCCGGAGGAGTAATTGCTTTATGGTATAGTAAAGAAATTTACTCTGAAAATAGAACAGATATTATGCCAGGAATTTTTTCTGAATATTTTTATAAATGGGGTGAATTATTTAGTATAACTTCAGGATTTAGAGCTGATTATTATAATAAAACAGATAAAGTTTATGCGATCCCTAGAATAAATATAAAATATAATCCTACTGAATCAACTGCAATACGAATTTCTGGTGGCCGTGCTTTCAGAAACTCAAATTTTATCTCAGATAATATATCTCTATTAGCTTCAAATAGAGAGATTTCATTCGGTAAAAATCTTTTACCTGAAATTGCATGGAACTATGGAGTTAATTTAACTCATTGCTTTTATCTTAATGATAGAGAAGGAACTTTTAATATTGATTTTTATAGAACTGATTTTGAAAATCAGATTATAGTTGATGTTGAAGATCAAGGTATTCTTACTTTTACTAATTTGTTAGATATCCCTAATCATATTTCTTTTTCTAATGCATTTCAAATTGATGTTGCTTACGAACTCTTTAATCGTTTTGATATGAAAGTAGCATACAAAATTAATAATTCTAAAACATCATATCTAGGCTCTTCAGATAATTTATCTTCTTTATTAGAAACACCTTTACTTCCAAAAGATAGAGCTTTAATTAATTTAGCCTATTCTAATAAGGATGCAGATTGGTTATTTGATGCTACATGGAATTATATTGGAAAGTCAAGAATACCAAGACATGAATCAATAGATGCTGAATATTCAGATCCATTTTCTTTAATAAATTGTCAATTAACAAAAAAAGTAAATAATTTTGATTTTTATATTGGTGCCGAGAATTTACTTAGCTATACTCAAGAGAATCCAATATTAGATTCTTATAATCCTAATTCTGATAAATTTGATGCTTCTTTAATTTGGGCACCAGTAACGGGAAGAAAGATATATTTCGGTCTTAGATATAAATTAAATAATTAAGACTTAAGAAGTTTTTCTAAAATTGAGATTGCTGAATCAGCAATTACAGTTCCTGGTCCAAATATATCATAGACTCCTTTTTTA
>Ga0114994_10003602_pt1 | contig 11298 bp, 7 predicted proteins | sample ArcticOcean_MG_C_9_FD_87043 | JGI IMG/M metagenome (GOLD analysis project Ga0114994, IMG submission 87043) | Marine microbial communities from western Arctic Ocean - ArcticOcean_MG_CB2_152 | ecosystem: Environmental > Aquatic > Marine > Oceanic | place: Arctic Ocean: Canada Basin | collected... | reverse complement strand
GGCGCCTGCGCTCGATCTCGCCACGCCGGCATCTGCGCTGCGCGTCGCACCCCGCGGTATTTCAGTAGATGCAAGAATACAAGTCATTGTGTAAGTGGGCTCGTGGTCTAGTCCTTAAGATAACTCGGCGACCTGGCCGAGATAGCGACTGCCATTGGGTACCAGCCGCCACTTAGAATGGGGCGTCTTTCGGCTCCGGGTTGGTCCCTGACTTGGGGCCGCCGCAGTTGCGTGCATATCGTTTACGCGCCGGACAACCGGCGAGCGGCCGGGAAGGCGAGCTGCCTGGCGATGCCCAATGCCGGAGGACCCGGCCCCCCAGAAACCGAAATCACCGGGCCCGGGGCGGCGGCCCGGGGGGGCCCGGGGCGGCGGCCCGGGGGGGCCCTGGGCGGCGGGGCTACTAACAGTACCCGAGCCTGGGCCCGGGCAGGTGAGTCTAATGATCCTTTACTGTAGTGAGTCACGGTAATGTTTTAATGCACTGGCACTCAGCGACATTTTGATAGATCTTGGGCGCATATACCTATCTAGATGCGTATATCACGTGCCGGTGCCAGTGACTCGGAGTATATAAACCTAGGCCTAGGATCCCGCGTATCCCAATTTGGATTCCCAAGTAGCTTGGGCCCTAGCCAGATGTACAGAGTCCAATTACTCGCACCTAAATATGTATGGCAATGCATCGCGTCTAGCGCGCGCACAGCAGAGGCGAAAGGCGGGGGTCAAGCATGTGCCTGCTGAAGTCAAGTGGGAACATGTGCCTCGCCGAAGCTGCTCCGGCACATTTGATAATTTAATGTTGACTTTGAAAGTAGTACCTGGAGCTGACGGCCTTAATGCTGTCGTTGTGGGCTGGAAAACACCAATAGATGATCATGATGCGGCTGCCGGATCTTGTGAGAAGCAGATACTTGAAGTTGATTGCCTTAAAAAAGAATTTGTTGCAAAGAATCGGACATTCAAGAACTGGGAGACTGCGTGGCTTCTGATGAACGACAGACCAGAAGAGCTGGAGGAATATCTAGAGCTGCGACCCAAAATTGCAAACTTTCGGGAACGCGTCGCATTGATGAAAAAAACAGAAGAGAAAGTTGAAGCAGAGCAGCAATGGCGAAGATATCATGAGCTCAAGCTGCGCTGTGAGCGCCTTCTTGAGGCCCGTGAAGTGTTGAGAGATGTAAAAAGAATCAAGGATTGTTCATTTCAAGACATGAAGCATGCTGATCACCGCCTCGAGAAATTGTTTGAGCTAGAGCGCGAAACAGCAGAAAAAATTAGTGAGGACCACGTCCTTGCAGATCAGCAAAGCCGTAGCATATCTGAATTGTTTCCTGCTGTGCAAGCCGGTATGATTATTACAGAAATCAATGGTATCATGACTGAAAATCTACCATGGGTAGAGGTTCATCAGCTTATCCAAGATGCTCAGCACCCACACTTGCTTCAATTTCGACGTTATGACTTCAGACTTAATTCGGTTTCCAGTAGGTGGGAAACACTCCAGGTAGTCAGAGAACGTGCGCAGTACATCGGAGATCCAAGGGTTGGTCTTGAACTGTTTTTACAAGCCTGCCGTGCAGGGGCGGGAGATGTAGTTGCCCAATATCTCAGAGAAGGTCAGGAAGTAGATGCTCGGGACACTACACAGTGCACTGGATTACATTACTCTGCTTCAAATAGTCATCTTGGTGTTATCAAGATCCTCATTCAAGCCAAAGCTGCACTTGAAGTGCGTGATGCTAATTGGGAAACACCCCTCGTCACTACTTGTCGTCGTGGGGAATGTGAGGGTGCAACCATGCTTATTGCGAATGGTGCTAGGTCCGATGTTCGAGATAGAGCTGGTCGTTCAGTCTTTATCCATGGCATCCTTAGTGGGTCAGTTGCCATGGTAATTCTACTGTTGCAATTAATTGATGAGGATACCATGCGATGGCAGCCGGATAAAGTCTGGAAGTGGACGCCATTGCACTATGCTGTCTCATCTAAGCTCCCGTCTATTGTTGATGTTCTTCTCAAACATCATGCATCACCCTATGCCCTGAGCGCCGACGGCAAGACTCCTATGGTTCTTGCACAGGGTGAGCTGCACGAGGTACAGACTTTGATTCGACAATTCATTTCAAACGAACCAGCACAATGTGTTTTACCCGGTGGGCTTGATCGCGGTGCGTTGTGGCTTGGCTCAAGAGAAGCCGCATATCCGCAATTTGCAACGGACCGAGGCTTTACATCTGTCCTATCTATTTTTGATCGAGGTTTTCTTCTCCGTCTGTTGAAACAAAATTATCTTTGAAACTGCAGTGTCCGCAGGTCAAAAGGACCCAAAGCTTCGCTGGCTCTCAGACCCTGAAGAGAACAAAGCCATCGTACAATGTGAGATCCTGATAGATATGCCAGAGACTACGGAGGATGCAGCACCATGGTACACTCTTACTGGGTTACTAAAAACGTGCACAGAGTTTATTCACAAGGCCATCGAGTCAAGTCCCATCATCTCCAGCATCAATACAGTCCACCTTAACATCACCACACATGTAGGCGCAAGGAGACTATATTAGTACACTGTGACCTTGGAACTCACACATCATTCTGTGTTGTCCTTGCCTATATGATGACCAAGCGACGACTGAGACTACGAGAATCAGTCCTGCACCTGCAATCGATCCGACGACAGCTTAAGCTAGGCCGACACACAAGACTTGGCCTGGAAGCCATGGAACGCTCTTTGGACTTACGCAAACTTCGCCGCCTTGAGGATCGGCTCCGAAAAGCCCCCATTTTGGCCATCAAAATTTGAAATCAAGAAATTGAATTGCGCTCACCTGGCTTCGCGCCATCATAGCATATATTAAAGGGTGCCGAACTGAAATACTATAATAGCCAGTACATTTATGGCATATTGTCCCCGAACCGAACAATTGTATCGAGAGCTAGTTACGCGAATATGAGGTATGGGGTGCCGCCTTATTGCGCATACCGGGTTATACAACGCTCCGCCTCGGAGTCACATTGGGAGTGTTACTAGCCTGAGACTCAGCGAGGCTAAGACCAGGCTGCCGCAGCCTGACTTGAGAGCCTGTGAGTAGCGAACTCACTCAGGGTGTTCCTTTCTTAATTTTGTATTTATTTGTTTATTTACACTGACAGGTGCACTGGTAACTTGAAGTTCCGAGTCCGAGGAGTCCAGCGCCGCCGCGGCCGCCCCGGGCCGGCCGCCGAGTCAGTCTTGAATCAGGCCACCTTGCGTACCGGGTAACCTCTACGGGCGCCTTATATCGCGCGCAGCAGGCGTGCGGTGTAGTTACCCAGTACAGAGAGGCAGTCAAGCCTGCTGGGGCGGGACTAGGGGGCGTGACTACTATATCCTCTAACGAGCAGATTTTAGCATGCATATACGCTTGGGCGTCCGACAAAAATCCCCCCGGGCCGGGCCCAGCAGCCTGAGATTGGTAGGACGAATCCAGTAAGCTAGCGGCTTGGATTGCGTCTGCCTCGCCAGGGTTTTGAAGGGACATGCCTATTGCATCTTGTAGGTCTTCATCATCATCAACAGACTTCTTCAAAGCTCCGAGTCGCAGGCGTGCCTTTTGTGTCCATTTGTCATCCTCATCCACGTCGTCTGCTGCTTGGTTAAATGATCATTTCAACTTGGTTAGGTGCGTTGATCTTCAGCTCCGCCTTCGCGGCCCCGGCTTCATTGGTTGAGTTTGCGCGTAAAGGTTCGAGTTCACGACCCAGGCCTCTAACTCCGCCTGAAAGATCTCGCTGTTCAAGGCAAATGCTGCGCCGGTCATCGTCTGCACGATTAGTTTCCCCATGCCCGCCTCCCGACTGTGCGGGTAGCAGTAGAATCTACGGCAATAACCCGGTACGGCAATAAAATGCACTACTGTTACGCCGCACTGTAGTTACTAGGAGTATAATGATCCTCCGTCTCCTCCGCGGGCGTTCCTCTAGGGTGGCTCGGGAGGGCGAATTCTTAACGCCACTCCTTCGCAACGCCCCCCGAGCAGGCGTGTCCGGTGCAAATACTCCTCATGTTGCGTTTGTTCGGGCGTGATCCTTACTTACAGGCAGTGAAACGTGTCGTCCTTTGCCCTTCGCTACACGCAACCGCGATTTGGCCGGCGCACAATAGCCTTCACTGACAACATACCCTAGACCGGGGACCGGGGCCAGGGGGGTTGTAATACACGAATATATAACAACAGCGTGTCAACACACACTTTCCAATTATGTAGAGTCGCAGCGTTCTGTTTGCCATGAGCACGAGACCCCGGGCCGATTAGCTGCATGATGCGTGCTGCTGAGGGCTGCTAAATGCATAAAAGTCATTGTGGTAGTCTTTTATTAGCTAACCAATGATGACCGAATGCTCTGGACGTTCGTATCTGCTTTGATTAGCGGCCCCTAGTGTGTGAGTAACGCGAAGATTCGTGCAGTTTGGGTGTTCACCCTATAATTTTGAGTATACTTAAAGCTTGTCAACACGATCAATAATATCACTATGCTTTGGCTGGCAAGCGATGCGCAATTAATGATTTTGATGTTTCGAAGTGTTCAAGAGCAGCATCTAGCTCTGGTGTTCGCAAACACTTTTCGTTACTCTGCACAGTGTCCTGGGTCACTTGCTGGTGGCCAACTAGCTTCTGCGCAGACCTATCTCTCTCTTCCATCAGCGATTCCAGAACACTTTCCACCTGGTGTATAATCTCGTTTATGGGCGTGTCTTTATCGGGGGGGGGGATGCCGAGCATAGTGCACACATGCTTGATACCCCCAAAAGCTGTTCGATGCAAACTCTCCGCCATTAGGGCCATCTCCTGGACATGCTTGTGACGCATTAATTGATTGGCAAGGCGGAGCTGCATATCACGAGCCTCGCGAGATCTTGACCCAACAATTGACTGTGAATCATAACGTACTTGCTCCAGCTCCACTTCAGATTGGCTCAGCATATGTTTCACTTTTCGTTGTCGAAGTTCAGCAGCATCATGCAATGCGCACATTTGTGTCTGGAGCGACTGGGCGAGATAAAATTTGCAGAAGAAGTCCCTTAGATTGGGCAATAATGTCCGCTTCTGAATAAGCTTAAACTGGGTCTCCCATTTGAGCCCCAGGTATGATGCCAGCTCTTGGGGTTGGCTGATAACAAGGGCAGTATCTTTCGCTAGAACTCCTTTGTATTGGCTGTGACGCTGTTCTTTCTTGCCATCCCCTCCGGGTTTGACGCCGGAACTTGAATCTTTTGAGCTCAGCAAGCCGTCAGTGGGATGATTGAGATGCTTTCGTCGTGCTGTGCGCTGGAGATTCTCACGCTGACGTATCCGTTGAATCAGCATGTCATTCTGCAATCCAGTCAAATCCTGGGCTGCACGATGTAGAATTTTATTGTTCGCAGCAAAGTCATGTGACTCAAATATGTTTTTTCTCAGTTGATGTTGGACTTCTTTTATGAACAAATCATCTTGAGACAGCTTTGCCTCGAGCTCGTCTATCAGAGCTTGGCTATGAGCTGGATGGCGCTCGCACATAAGCTTGACACACTCATAGTTCCTATACAGAAGCTTTGCCATTCTATGACCACGTTCGGTCCTTTCTAGTCGTTCCACTAATCTAGTGAGCTCAGCCTCCAAGCTACTTGTCGACAAGTGCATTTTGCTTAGCTCATTTACTTCATCACAAATGCCATCATATCGCCGATGAACAGCAATTCGCTCTTGCCTTAATTGATCTAACTCATTGCGGTATGAACCAATGGTTTCGCGAAGTTGCTTCAATTTGTTGGCAAAATGATCAACAAAGCCGCGTTGTTGATTTTGCGGTGACTTTTTTTTTTGGGCAAAATTATGCCGTGATTTACTGGTGCGGTTCTTAGTTTCGGTAGGTGGCCTAGCTAATGCATCTAACATATTGTCACTTTTGACAAAGGATATTTGAGGTAACTTGTGATCTACAACAGCTGCCTTCATTGTACTTGCCAGAGCAGTCGAACTGCTGCTCATCTTTGGTGCCGTGTTTGCGGGAGTCATACAAAGAAACTGATTCAGTTTGAGTAGTTTGGTTGAGGGCGTGGTAGCAGTTTTGTCCTGATGACTGGATCGTTGTGCGACTCCCTTCAAAAATCGCTCCCCACAATTTGCCAGACAAACCCATGGAAATTGAATCCACATCCACCTGTGATAGAAGTAGGTTGAACACAGAGGGACCTTTTCATTGACTTTTATTGACATGTCCACTACACCCAGTTTGCAGCTGATGTTGCCCTTTTTACTGATCAACTCAACAACCGGGGTGTTGAGAACGGAGTTACCATCCTTGTCTATGGAGAGAAATGGAACACCAAGACTTGCCATGTCGTCGTTTGGAATTGGTGGATGAATGAATTTAGGTACATCTGCTGCTTCTTCCAGCGACAGAGTGGCAAATTCCAGTAAGAAGTCACCAATTTGCAGGATCACGGCGGCAAGTTCATCATCAGATGGTGAATGTGCAAACTTAAACTCGTCAACTGATCGCACATACTCTTCTACAAGGTCAAGACATGGACGAGGTGGTTGTGCGTATCGCATCGTGTCATCAAATTCTCCTGTAACCAGTTTGCGTACGGGCGCGTGTGAGTTGCAGGATGCAGTCAAGCTTGCCCACAAACTTAAAAACTCTCGCTTGTGTGCATGTGTCCACCAAAGGCGGAACATTTTCACTTCAACGAGCACAGCGCGTAGTCTATGCCAATTCCCACTCACTTCTAAATGATAAGGAAGCGCGTCGAGCTTACGATCGCACGGTAAAAGCCCGCCAAAATAACGGGCCATCAAATGATGAGCACGAATATGCATCTCTGGGCTACGGATGTAGTCACCGTAAATCACTGCAGCATATTCTACATGGGACAAGCTTCGCAGTCCATTCACTGAAAATGTGAAATCACGCAGAATCCTGCGAATACACGCACACTGTTCATGTGGTAGAGAGTTGCCTGTGGCGAGTTCAGCAACCCCCCACATTTCTATTTCGCTCAATCCATGTCTGGACGAATAAAGTGCCGTAAGTATTCGCCTAAGATTATTTGCGGCTTCTATGCATGTAGAATCTACGTAACCGCTACACATTTCAAGTATGCGTGCAATCAGCACTGGTGTTACCTCGGCTGCAAGGTAGATTTCAACCTGCTGGTCAATAGTCGCGTTCGACATTTCAGACCCAAGGCGCAAGGCATAGAGGACGGTACGAAGAAAAAGCGGTTGCGAAGAAGCTTTGGCAGTTACTATTCTGAATTGTTGAGCTTGCTTTAGCAACTGTAGAGACTGCTGGTTGGTTGCGAGAAAACTGTTTATGATCAGGTGGCGAACCTCAACAGACAGGGGCTGCAAATGGATCGTTGGGCATTTTCTCCGACGGAGCTCTGTATATGTTCTGTGTATCCTAGACTCGTCAAATAGCCCCTCAGGGTTGGACCCAAATTGCTCTAGCTCAACCGTGGACACGATTATTCTCACTCCCTGAGGTAGCTGAGATGGGAGCCAGTGCAATGTATTCGCTGTGCTTGATTCTCCAAGGAGACAATTGACAGCGTCAAGGACTATCACAATGCGAGCAGGGAATTGTTTTTTCCCCGCAGCTGTCAGGAATCGATTTAGCGACCACCTAAGCCGTTCCTCGGACGTTGGAATTTCCATTTCCCTTAGTTGAAAGTGTTCCTTTAAAGCGGACTCAAGTCGGTGGAGGAGGTGAGCTAGCTGCTTTGACTGTGGCGAGCATCCAACAAAATGTTGAAACAGAAATTCATCTCTGTGTTTTGTTTTTCTGCGTAGACTCACCCAATTTGCTAGCAAAGCGCTCTTGCCGCACCCGGCGGCACCGGTTATCACAAATGGAAGTTTGACATCTCCCTCAATAGTCTCCGCATGACTGTCAAGAGCATGGAATGCAACTCTGCTTCCCGTTTCGTAAACGTAATCTGAGCTACGGCTGGCGGCAAAGGCTTGGTGCTCATCGACATAGTCATTTTCCATGCTCATCTTAAGGCGTGCGTTATGTGGTCGCGAAAGATACAATCTTCAATGTATACTGTACATAGATTGAAGCTCCCCACCTCACCCACAATATAAGTTAAAAAAAGATTTAAGGAGGACCCTTCGAGTATAGACCTCGACTCCTTTGCTTGCGAGAAGTTAGGCGAAACCCAAATTTTCGTTACCTAGACACCGTGACTTCAATTCAAAGTCACGGTTTACGTGCCACTGCCACTGCCAGTAAGCAACCCCCCCTTATCAAACGTGTGCACGGGAGTTTCAGGAAGTTACAGATACAAATCAGGCCGCCCGGACCGATTTTGACTGTCGAAAATGCGCTTTCTCTATCAGATCGCCGAGTTAGACCACGATCCCAATGACTAAGAGGCTCACCAGCTCAATATCTGTCGGCACACCAGTGGCTGCGCGGCGCGTTGATGGCCTTGCTGCGAGCAAAGCTCGTCCCAGGTGGTCGACAGCCATTTGCTGGCGCGATTGCGGCGCGTGAGGGGCCACGCAGTGTCAAAGATCGTCGATTACCTTACCCGCCCCACGCTGAAAGAATGAGCTAGTCTGAAGACCTCCAACTGGTCGAGATAGACCCTTTGGCGCGTACCGTTCTGAACGTCGCGTCGGCGCTGCGCGTCGTTTTCGCACTTGCCACAAGCTGCATAGCGTTGATCATTGACTCCAACCCATGGCGCAACTGGCGCGGGCGGCCTAAGGCGCGAAGGAGGTGCTAGAGATAACGTACGCGAGACTCGCTGCTAATCGCCTCTGTAGCCGCCATGCGGCGGTGTCAGGCGGCTGTTTTACATCAGAACGTCGTCATTCGGTCACAGCAACAGCGTGCGCCGGTGCCTTTACTTGCAGCGCATCTAAATGCAATTTCGAAGCCAAACGCTTAAGGTTGAGTCGACGGTGAAACCGTGCTCGCCTAGATACCTGGGACACGTTTGGTAAGATACGGTTCGAAACTGGCAGCCTCAGGCTGAGGCTCACTGGCAAAGTTACTAGTAGCCTGCCAGTGAGTCCGAGTCACCGTGACGGTACCATGGCTGCTATCCGGAAACTTTAAATAGCGGCCCCCTCGCGGGGGAGGCTTGGTCTAGTACTAAACGCGATACCGTGACTCGGGCACTGCTGCAGTGGCACCGTGACCGTCACTGGCCACTCAGGCTCAGCCTCTCAGGCTGCAACTGTGACGACCCCCCCTCCGGCCGGGTCGGCCCTAGTACCGTATGAGGCCCTCTGGCCCTCAACACAGGCCCCGAACTCCCGCGTACACCCGCCATGGTAGCTGAGCAGGCCCCACTTAAAGTGGCGCGCTTGCGGCGCGATATTCGCCCAAAGCGCGTGAGATAAAGGACGGCCAACGCGCTGCACTGTGGCACAGGTTTTTTGCGTCGTTGTTGCTCCCCCTGCTTTTGCCCAAAACCTTGATCGCCCCAACAGGCGCAACAAATGGTCCCATAATTTTTCTTTAATAATTTCCCATCGTCCCACATCTATCATATGACTCGGATATAAGCTCATGAGATAAGGCCCAACGGGGATTTATTCTGTGTGCCTAGGGCGAGCTACCTGTCGTCGACGCCTGCGCCCGATCTCGCCACGCCGGCCGCATCTACGCGCGTCGCACCCAGCGGCACTTCCGAGTCAGTAGATCGCAAGATTATATAAACCATTGTGTAAGTGGACTCGTGGTCTAACTCGACTATCTGGTCGAAATAGCGGCCCGGGACTGCCAATGCCGCAGTGCGGTTTAGTAGCAGTACCTATTCCCCGAGTCCACATGTAGGCAGCCACGGACCCCCTCCAGACTTCCACAAAGAGCACTCCTACCTCTGCTGGGCTCTTCTCGGCGCTTGGGGCGTCTAACTGGGCGGCAAAGTAGGTGCCAGTCACAGTGGGGTTGCCAGTGGAGGAATCTTCTGAGCCTGAGTATGTATATAATCTATTACTGCACAATTGAGACGGTGTCAACTGGAAGTGAAAGCTAATGGCATTCCGCGAGCTCCTCCGAGTTGGGTCTCGATGCCAGTGGGGCATTAGGCTGAGGGAAGTGCAATTAACCCGTCGCGGAGGTCGCTTTTGAGCTCAGCGCAGCGTGTCTCCGCAAATTCGCAGGCTACGCGGAGCCGATCGCGCTCCGTGAGCCTCCGGGCGATCCATGCGCCCCGGGCTGCATCGTCAGGTGAAACGTCGTCGTTCAGCCTGCGGGCTCCAGGTTCCGCGATGCACATGCGGTGCGGACGCGGGGTGGGGACGGCGCGACGGTGGCGGAGCCATCGAATGCGTCGAGGCGATCGAGCTCGTCGATGACCTGCGTATTGTTGACCGTTTAATCGCTTCTACCCGACCTGCACGCCATCGCAGCGACTCACCATCTTAAAGTTGTTCGAAGGCACACCTTTTCTTCCGCGCCTTGCCACGGCCGAGTCTTTGCACAGGGCAGCGAGGTATTCTCGGACTGCGGCTTTGCCGCCGAGCACCTCACTCCTGAGTGCCTCTACGCAGCGCCCAAGGTGCGCGGGCCGCAGCTCGACCTGCGTTGCGTCGCAGTTTTACTTTGCAGCTATATATCTTGAAGTGCTCGAATGCAACGCGTTTTCGAACAAATTCGGCGAATACATGTCGGGCCTCGAGCGCGCTTGCGCGTTTTGTCCACGACGATGGGACCTGCGTTTTCGAAGTGCCTCGAATCATCGTGGTTTTTCCAAAATCCGTTCTGGACTCTCCCATCGCACCTTTTTGACCACATACTGCAGCTGGTCAACTCTCTGCATGAGCATTCAGATCTACTGCGGCCGGTTTCGAGATAGTAGTTGCTTAACAGCGTAAATCCTCTTAACTCTGCATACATAGGAGGAACTAACCGTGACACTATCACGTTGGGTTTTTCGGCCTAGCGCCCAGAACCGGCCTAAGCAGGCAATTGACCCGGGGCCATCGGGCGGGTATATTGGGGCTCGATCGTCCCCCATAGTCACTGTGGGTTCTTAAGCGACTTGGTTAGCCACTGGCACGCTCACGTCACTGGCCTACCGTGACGGTTCGGAACTTGAACGCCTCGAAACCTTCATGGCTAGCCTGACCGCCTGCTAGTAGCACTTAAGTATACAACTGGGTGAGCTATGGTATGGCGTTTAAGGCGCAATTGCGTAGGCACGAGGTCCCGGCGCCCTGCGACCCGACAAAATCGTTGGGGCAGTATGGGCGCCTACCGCGGGCTGCTTCGTGGGCATCGGCGAGCGTGTGAACCTCGGACACAGTG
>Ga0114994_10003599_pt1 | contig 11301 bp, 7 predicted proteins | sample ArcticOcean_MG_C_9_FD_87043 | JGI IMG/M metagenome (GOLD analysis project Ga0114994, IMG submission 87043) | Marine microbial communities from western Arctic Ocean - ArcticOcean_MG_CB2_152 | ecosystem: Environmental > Aquatic > Marine > Oceanic | place: Arctic Ocean: Canada Basin | collected... | reverse complement strand
ATACTAATTACCAAGCTATAAGCCACTTTCTGATTCGATTAAATATCTTCCTCTCGAATACTGTCCTATATTATGCTTCTATATATGATGAAATCTTGGACCTAAAATTGCTCCCAAGTGGTTTTTAAGGCGATAAGTATTACGGTCAATAGAGTTTAGGGTTTGTGTCATAGCCTGGCTGAGAATCGATTCTAGAGCGTTTTAAAGGGGAGTTTGCCGTGGCTGACAAGATTAAACAGAAGAGGTTCGAAAAGATTCTGAGAGAGGGAGTGCAAAAGCCTAACCATTTAGGGGGTAATGATGCGGCCGCTTAAATAATGATGAATGTGAACACCGGGCGCCACAATAACACGATGGAGTATTGGTAGCAGAGGTGCAGTAATGACGATAGCGCTGGGTGTACTGCGCTGAGAAATGTCAATTTCGGCTATTTATGTAACTATCTCGGTGGCAGCATCGTTTGCCAAATGGCAATGACTTACCTAGTTGACTTGCACATATTTATCGAACCATTCTAAATACCGCTCATAACGATCTCGCTGAAAACTTGGTCGGCGGATACCGTGATGTTCCTTAGGGTAAACGACCAACTGCGTATCAATGCCTAGACGCTTTAAAGCCTGATAGAGTTGCTCTGAATTCTGGATCGGGACATTCCAATCTTCATGCCCCCCTATCACTAGAGTTGGAGTTGTTATTTTGCCAACATTATTGAACGGATTAATAGACTCCCAGGCATCGATATTTTCCCACGGCAAGCCAAATTCAGTTTCCCACTCGAGCTGATACTGGTCATGTCCATAGTTAGCCCTATGATTAACTTCACTGGCTCCGGAAACCGCAGCCTTGAAGCGGTTTGACTGGGTAATGATATAATTAGTTAAAATTCCGCCGTATGACCAGCCACCGACACCGAGCTTATCTCCATCACTTATTCCTGCTGCAATTAAATGATCGGCGGTTGCATCAACGTCGGCAAAATCGGAAACTCCCCACTGGCGATTGAGTGTGAAAGTGAAATCACCGCCATACCCGGAGGAACCGTGAGGATTTGGTAAAACCACAATATAATTATTCGCCGCATACAATTGCGCCCAGGCATCAAAAGCAGTGTCATGCTGTGCTACAGGGCCCCCATGAAGCACAAAGATTGTGGGGTATGCCTTTGACGCGTCATGGTTGGCTGGATAGTACACAAAGCTTTCCACCTGCTCTCCGTTCCAGCCCGCCACCTTTAAGCGCTCAACCCTACCTAAGGCGACACCATTAAGGAGCTCATCATTCAGAAGACTAATACGTTTCGCACCATTATTAATTATATAAACCTCAAATGGAGAGTAATGACTAGATTGTATGGTAGCAATAGTGCCGTTTTTTGCCAGAGCATACTCCTGCACAGAAACTTCACCCGCGGTATGTAACGAAAGATCACCTGAGCGCACATTCACTGACATCAAAGGTGAATTACCACCATCATCGGCTCTAAAATAAATAGACTTGCCATCAATTGAAAATGTAGGGCTTGAAATCATCCGGTCATAACGCTCAGTCAGAAGCCTCGCGTCGCCACCGGACGCGTCAATAACTGCAAGATGATTGGTGGCATACCAAAGCTTTCCTGGTTCAGTAACTGTGGTATGAGCAATAGTTTTTCCGTCTGGTGACCAGGCCGGATTATCGTCGCTACCTTTATTAAAGGTTAGCTGGGTAAGCGGATATTCGCCCCCTTTCGGATTAGCCGGTACAATCCAAATGTCGCTGTTAGAATTACCATCCGGGTCAGGACCTTCGCGTTTTGAGACGAAGGCAATCTTTAAACCCGCGGGTGACCACTTTGGATTACTGTCATCATAATCTCCAAACGTAATCTGAATAGGATCAGCCTCGCCGTTATAGAGATAAAAATGGGAGCGACGCCGATCAAGATAACCCTTATAGTCCTGCTTAAATTGGAGACGATCAATAACCCAAGGTTTAGGTCTTTCCTCTTTTAATTCCTTACCATCTATATCTAAATCTTTTAGTTTGGCGTCGGTAATCGTAAGTAACATCGTACTACCGTCCGGAGACCATAGAAAATCATCCACGCCTTGTTCGACTTTGGTATATTGCTGAGCCTCACCTCCACGAAGATTAAGTAGCCAGACCTGCGCTTTCGCATCCTCGTCTCTACCACGCGAACCGACGAAACCAAGCGTAGTGCCATTTGGATTCCATTGTGGGCTTGAGGCATTTGCGTAAGTTGCCGTCATAGGAATTGCTACCTTACCATTAATGGAACTCATCCAGATTTGACTGTAGCGTTTATCTTCTTTTTCATCGAGGCGACTCACCACATATGTGACCCACTTACCGTCTGGGCTCACGGAAAGCGATTCGGGTGTTTTTAGGCCAAGAATATGATCAATGTTAAACGTATCTGGTTTTATCTGAGCCTCCGCATTGATCGAAAAAATCAGTGCGACAATCAGATATGTTGAAACAGATCTATTATTCATAAAAACGTCCTTTTTTAACACATCTTTAAGGTATTAGTTAAACGCATTCTGTGTATCATTTACGGCTACAAAAAATATGTAGTTAACCCACATTATCAGGATATAGCATTTATTAAATACCATTATGGTAGTACTAAGTTGTTAAAAATTTTGAATACATATTTAGTCTGCCCCTCGGTATAATCCAGCCAGCCCTGAGGTGATGTGATTAACATTTTGAAATGGGCTACATCAATGGTGCCAATTTTATAAAAGTTGCCGTTAAAGTTCATTTTAGGCTCTGGGTTTAATAGTTATTTACTACCTGTGGCAATGCATGCTGATGGGTTAGTCGCTGTAGCCCAATAACGCACGCAAACCCGGTGCTGCATAGTCCACTATTTGTTTTTGCTTGTCGGGCAGGATATCCGGAATAACCTCTTTAAGGCCAGACAGATTCTCTCTGGCTGTACCGCTCTGTTTGCGATCGGAACCCACCAATACACGCTCACGCCAATCATCGGGGAGTGGTCCCATATTAGCCACTGAAAATAGATCGCTAAAGAATTTTTCGGAACTGTCAGATTCTATGTTTGTTACATTATGGACTAGGTCTTCATATTTAATAATTTTAGCCTTAGTTCCGAGCCAGCCAACTGCATTGTGAGTGTATATTTCATTTAGGGTAGGCGACTTCCCATGGATGCCCAGAATCATCATATTCAGCACTTCGTCCATGGCAACATTGCCGCCTCTTAGGTGCTCGAGAGATCCCTTAAAGGTATCTGATAAAAAGAATCGCGCCCGGGCCAATACCCAGGTGTAAGGGTCACGCACCAGAAGTATATGTCTAACATTACGCAAAGCGATTGCAGAGTCATCTGAAAACAGCAGATGTCCCCATGACAGCCTCGCTTTGTCGGAGCTAAATGCCGCAAGATGTTGTCGCAAAATCGGAATTTGAATAAATGCTTCATGGTACTGCTGATTAACTGCGACAAACATACGCATTATGTTACGCATTAAGTGGGTGCCGGATTTAGGAACGGAATTTAGAAAAACTGGTTCCGCCAAGGCAATTTGGAAGTAGTTACCGTTGAGTGAATTTAGATTGTCCTGCTTTGCATTGATTGTCGGCATTGTTGGATTCCTGGAGACTACGGTGCTCTTTAATTCAATGTACTATGCTTGATAAGAAATTTATAGGCGTTTAAAAAACTATGCCTCCATAAGGAGGCATAGTTGTGTTGCTGAGGGACGACTAAATAGCTTAGAAGTCCTTGGTCATGTTGAAGAAGAACGAACGTCCTCTCCAGTTGTACTGAGAGTAAAATGCTGAATTACCCTCTGTACTTACTTGACCAAGATTCAGGGTGGTTAGACGCGGTGGTTTAGTATTCAGTGCATTATTCACACCAAATCGCGCCAAAAACCCTGAGTCAGGGAAGGCTTTGGAAACTGACAAGTTGTGGTAAACAACAGTGCCTGCACCCAGCACAAACCGCACAGGAGTACCGAATCTGGAACCTTCGTCTGTACCGTAGTCCTTAACGTCAGAAGCGTCTCCGATGAAGTTCATTCCCCAGAAGTAACCCCAGTCGTTATTGCGTAACTCTACAGACGCTCTACCTGTCCACTTGGGATCACCCATGCGACCGTTGTAATCACGGTTAGGAGAACCATCACGTACTAGAATCGAGTCTTCAATCTGGAAAGTGTGTTGAGTGTCAAACACTAACTCACCCCAGGGTACTTCAGTCGTGTACCTTGCAGACAAGTCCCAACCTCGGTTAGTTTGTTCTGAAATATTGATATACTGATCATAGACATTGTCAACTTTCATATCATTGGGATCACGCTCGAATAAATCACATAGCGGGTCATTAGGGAAGTTTACTGAGTTATAGCAGCCAAAAACAATCGAGGCAGCACCCAGCTGAGAGATTTCATCTTCCACCGTAATGTCAAAGTAATCTACAGAGATACTTAAGTCGGCAAACTCGGGTCTCCAAACCAATCCGATGGTGTTAGTCTCAGAGGTCTCAGCTTCGAGAGTTTCGCCGTTGCCGCCTGAAATAGTGGTGGCGCTAATTGCAGCATAGTGATCGCCATCAACACCGTCGGCCGCGCAGTTATCCGCGACACGTTGGCTTATATCGCCGTCATCAATCGCTGCTTGCCAGTCAATACAAGGATCGATTGATGATTGGCGTGCAGAAGCGGTCTGGTTTGCTAGGTAGAGCTCATACAGAGACGGAGTTCTAAAGGATGTACCATTGCTAGCGCGAATTTTCACTGTATCCGTAATGTCCCAGTTGATGCCTACTTTGTAGGTATCGCCCGAGCCATAAGAGTCAACTTCGATATAGCGAATTGAAGCATTAAGAGTAAGCGACTTCACAAAGGGTTTATCTTCAAGAAGCGGCACGTCGACCTCAGCGAACACAGCCTTGGTTCGATCCGAACCAGCAGTAATGCCAGAGACGGACGTCAACGCTGCGAGGCCAGCGCGGGTTAACTCTCCCGGAGTGTCGTTGATCTCATCCTTCTTAGTTTGAAAGCCCACTGCAACACCCATAGTGCCTGCAGGCAACTCTAATAGCGGACCACTTATATATCCTTCAATAGACGTCTGATCATACTCTGTTACGCCAGTTTCCCATGCAAATAAGTACTCCATTTGCTCTGGAGTGAATTCACCGGCCAAGAATGCAGGATCAAACCAAGGCAAATCAATACAGTCTGCGCCGCTTGTTAGTGTAGTGCCGGCACAGGTGCCATCGCCATTGGCGCTTTCCCAGTTGTTACCTCTCATCGCATCGTCGAGTACTTGCTGACTCATGTACTCACCTTCACTCCGTGAATTCTGGATTGACAGATCATAAGACCAGTCAGACCAATCACCTGAAAAGTTACCCATCAGTCCTGCTACCACGCGGGTATAATCAACAGTAACTTTCGCATCGTTTTGGTCAGTTATTGGTGTTGAGCTGAGCCACTGATTACCAGTCCAACCCTCTGCTGTTGGTGCACTATTACCACCAAAGTAGTCGCTCGACTCATTGTAAGTGTATGACCAGAACTGACGATAGCCGTTGACATAATTCTCACGCCGATTCAACAGCACTTCACCATAGGCAGTTGCGTTATCATTAATATCAAACTTAGCCTCGCCGTAGAAAGTGGTCCTCTCTACTGTTGGAATAAGTGACGCTTCATCCTGGAACGGATGGTCAGCCTGCGTAACACCCATCGAAGTACGGTCGTACGCCACGGGATACCACCCTGCGGGCGTATTCATTGTGCTGTATTGGTCGAACCCCGGAATGTAATTCCCTAGATCGCCATTGTAGTCATATTGAGCCTTGGATCTTCGAGGAATCTCTCCGTCATAATCATATATCCAAACGTGGCCCCACAGGAGGTCCGTGCAGTGCGGCTTCCCTGTGCGCGGGTCTATAGTATCCGCTCGATCACCTGTTTCGGGGTCAAAAACATACTCCTCTCCGCAGTTGAAGTAGTCGCGGTCGCCCTTGGCAAGCTCTTCAGCTTTGTAGTAGTCAGCAGTCACGCTGTAGTGCAGTCGACCAACAGTGTCGCCAAACCTAAAGCTTAAGCGAGAGGTCTCTCCGCCGTCTTCATCTGGCTGAGAAACGAAGGCATCAATACTGCCCCCATCTGACTGATCGGTAATGATATTAACAACACCGGCGACGGCGTCAGATCCATAAATGGATGATGCGCCGTCTTTTAAAATCTCTACACGCTGAATAGCATTGAGAGGTAGAACGTTTAAATCAAAAGAAGATACACCGCCTCGGACTCCTGCAGGACCAGCGCGACGGCCATTAAGTAGAACAAGAGTTCGGTTCGCGCCAAGACCTCGGAGACTAAGAGTAGCCGCGCCTGTACCCCCGTTCTGCACGAATGCAGTCGACGATGCTGCGGTCACCTGGGGCGAACCCGCGGCAACAGTTGTGGTCTGCAGCAGGGTTGCTATGTCACCGATACCCTGTACATCCGCAACATCCATCTCAATCACGTCCATCGGAGACGAGCTTGAGAATACATCTCGTGAAATACGCGAACCGGTTACCAATACTTCTTCCAGAGTTTGTGGGCTTGCAGATGCAGCCTCAGTGGGTATTGTTTCACTGTCAATTTCGGATTGAGCCAACGCTGAAAAGCTGCTTGCCATTACAAGCGAGCCAATTGCAAGAGCTAATGGTGTTTTACGCATCATTTTTGTCACCCCCTCCACTAGTAATTATGACCCCCGGTAAACTCTTTTTCTCAGAGTCAACTTTTTTGAGTCGCGACCTCCCTGTTTTTACTGTGGTCTTATTATTGTTAATTAAGGTTTGTACTTCTAAAAACGTAAGGACTGAAAGTTAAGCCCAGTGACGTAGTATATCCCTAAATAAAAAAAGGTCAATATAGGAAATTATTTGTCCTATGAGCCGATATTTTTGTCAAAAAAGGCGATTAGTTTTGCGTACAGCTCGACCCTGTTATCTACGTTAAGAAAACCGTGGCCTTCTTTAGCTTTAGCCAACCATTCATAAGGGATGTTGCGTTTTTCCAGCTCATCTCGCAGCACCTCTGCGTGGGCAAACGGTACCCGCTGATCGTCTTTGCCGTGGATAATCATTACGTCCGCTTTTATGCGATCCAGGTAGGTAATTGGCGAACCTGCCTTACAGGACGCGGGCGAGTCGCAGATAGCCTCTCTGATATATTCGAGTCCTTCGTCCCGGCGTTGGATATCCCCCTTTTTTGCCATTAGTTCTAGATCGTACACACCCACATATCCGGCCGTACAGGCATAGAGATCTGGTTCTTTTACTGCACTCATGAGAGCCGAATAGCCTCCATAGGAGGCACCATAGATGCAGACTCGTCCGGCTTCAGCGATGCCGGCATCAATGGCCCATTGCACCGAATCAGTCAGATCATCCTGCATTTCGCCGGCCCACTGTTTAAATGCTGCGTACTCGAAATCTTTGCCATAGCCGCCAGAGCCGCGAAAATTAACCTGCAGAACGGCATAGCCGCGACTGGCTAGCATTTGAACCTCTGGGTTGTATCCCCACGCGTCTCTGACACCATAGGGCCCACCATGGGGGTGCATAATCAGAGGGAAGGGGCCTTCACCCTCCGGCTGGGTCAGATAGCCATAGATAGTTTTACCATCACGCACAGTGATCTTGTAGGGCTCCATTGGCCGCATCTGGGCTGAGTTGATATAGGAGTGAACCTGACGAATGCGCGATAGCTTTTTATTGGTTTTATCTAATAACAGATACATACCTGGAAGTTTATCGCTCCAGACGGTCACCACTGCCAGTTCGCGATCGAGATCTTTATCAGACGTCTCCGAGGTTATCTCCACAACATGCTCTGGAAATTGCGACTGCAGAGCTTGTAGCAGACTGTTGTACTCACTCTCTTCCGATAGCGGAATGTAGGTTTTGTAATCTGGCTTCACCCATACTCCAGCTACAACCCCCTTTGTGTCGCTGGACCCTTTGATCACATCGAACTCGACGGCTCCAGGCTCTATATCAACGTAGGGGTGTTTATAAATCAATGCCTTTTTGCCAGTCTCAATATCGTATTGATAAAGCGCTGACGTATCCGTATCTATATTGTCGAGAATATAAATAGCTGTTTCGTCAGAGGTAAATGTCAAGGGCCAAACCATGCCTTTGTACTGGTCTGTTCTGGACAGTTGCTTCCAATTATCCCCTTGTCGTTGAAATAACTTCCATGATTGCTCGTCATCGATATCAGACCCAACGGCAAAACGTAAGTCTCCGTCGGAATCGACCACCAGCGATGCATTCTTGATGGGCGATGAACCCAGTGAGCGCTCTCTGCCGTTATATATATTGAGTTTAACCAGCCTAGTGTAGGCGCCATCCTTTGACCCCCAGGTAGAGACTTCCATCAACACATGTCGGTCATCTTCCGGCAGCAAATGAGCAACCGATGCACTGACGCGGGAAGAGAAACGCTGGATTTTCTGAAATGTTTTTTGCGAACCAGCGCCATAAATCCAGCGCTTCTTGGTGCCATCTATATTGACGGCAATAATATTCCCTGTGGAAAAGGGCGCCTCCTGAATCCCTGATTTGATGGCTTGCCAGGCCATCAGTCGCTCATTATTAGCCCAGACAAAACTACCGATATAGCCAGATCCTGTGATAGTTATCTCATGCAGGTTCTCCATACTTCCAGCGTCCATGACCATGAGTTTTGAGCCGCCGAGCCCACTGTCAGTATCCACAATTCCCGCCAGATGTTTTCCATCTGGGCTGATCTTGATCGAGTTCCAGGTGGAGAATTCAGCAAAGTGGCGCAGCGGCGTCTGCTCGCCGGCCAGTGCAGCTGGCGCAGACATTAGTAGCGCCAGAATTAATTTAATAGTTATAGTCTTCAACATGTTGTCTCCCCTAATTATGGTTGTTTCGCTATCAGCGCCATCCGGCGGGAATACCAGCTGTCTTATAATGTTTCATTCCCACGGTTTTCTGCAGCCAGTTAGCGTGTGGAGGCAGTATTTTCTGTGCCTCTTGAAGTGTTTCTAGCACGCGACGGAAAATCTTTGGCCGCGATCGATTGGTGGGATTGAACAGCGCATCTTCAGCTTTTACAAAATCCATTCCAAGGAGAATACATAAATAACTTTCATGATTCCATAGCCCAGCTGTATCCACCGGGCCAGTGCTAAAAATAGAGCTCGCAGCAGCTTTAGAGGACAGTCCAGCAAAGCACTGATCCTCAAAATCTAACGGTGTCGGCAACTTCATTGCCCAATATTCCAGCTTGGCTTTCAGTCGATCATTTATATGTTCAGGCTTTTGGACCTCAAGCCAGAAATCAGTATCGGATCTCTGCGTCAGGCAATAGTGCATATTGATGAAGTCAAGAATTTCATAAAAACGATTAGACATTACTCGATTGTAGCGATGAGACATGGCTTTCATATGAGCATCATCGAATGGAAAATGCTCGGCCAGGGCCACGGCGCCCAGATCGCTGAGGTAAAGACCAGTAGATTCCAGTGGCTCGATAAATCCTCCTGACAGACCAATGGCGACACAGTTACCTTGCCAGGTCTGTTGTCGGCGCTCTACAGAAAACTTTATATGTCGACTATTGAGCTGCTCGGTGTCCGCTCCCTGATAGGCGCGCATTTCGCGCTCGGCATCTTCCGAAGAAATAAAGTGGCTGCAATGCACATAGCCAATTGACCGCTGAGACTGCATTGGAATATCCCAGATCCAGCCGTTAGATAGTGCCGTGGCGGTAGTATAAGGGCGCACCATTCCGGGGTAGTGCGTCTCATATGGAACGTGCATAGTCACAGCCCTGTCACAGAGCAGCCATTGCGAGCAATCCTCCACCTCAACACCAACCGCCTCTCCAATCAGTTTTGCGCGGAAGCCGGTGCAGTCAACAAACAGGTCACCACCCAAAACCTGCTCATTATCGAGGACCACAGAATCAATAAATCCGTTATTGCGCATTTTGACTTGGCTTAAATTAGCCTCAATATGAACCACACCCCGGGCAGTGGAGAAATCACGCAAATAGTTGGCAAACTTCTGTGCATTCATATGGTAGGCATAGTTAAGCTGGTTATTCGCGCCATTTTGCCCAAGAGCTAGCGGAGCTCTACCCATCTCACAGATGAGGGGTTGCGCCGAAACAGTTTCCATATAGGGAATACTTCGATCGCTGGCTGCCCAGTCGGAACCTGAGTTATCAATCGGATACTGGGAATAGCGGCTAAACGGATGATGATAAAAGGTATCGTTGTTTTTTACCCAGTTGACATATTTGATCGATTGCTTAAAAGAAGCATCCGTGGCGCGCATAAAATCCCGCTCGTCGACACCTACAACAGCCAGAAGATGTCTCATCGAGGGAATAGTCGCTTCACCGACGGAAATGCGCGGAATATCTGGAGACTCGACCAGTGTGATATGAACTTTCGGATCCAGTCCTCGCTTGTTAAGCGCCCCGTTCAGATAAGCCGCCGCCATCCAACCGGCAGAGCCCCCCCCAACGATGGTTACTTTTCTCAAGGTAATGCCTCATGGGTTTTTAAAATTCTGTGATCAGTGTAAATTAATATTTGGATATGATCTATTTTTAGCGCTAGCCTTGGAGCAACCTCAATGTCCTGACTTGTCAATTGTTCCAAGCTGGCATAAAGATCATTGATCCGCACACACCAACCAACTTGCTAGGTCTCACCGCAGATCTAGCTGGTGAGCATGAAGTTAATGTTGGTTTTCTTTTACGCCTGTCGCTGCAGAATATGTAATTGTATAGCGAGCTTGATCAACGGGCGATACTAGGTGGGGCTCAGGGCTAATAGTTCGAAATTGATTTGATTGGGGGAAATCACAAGACTGTTGTCAGTGGTGCCGTGCGAGCCCCCCCCGGAGTGGCTTGAAAACCAAGGGCAGAAAATCCACAATAGCCTCATTGAGATCGGGGACAAGTATCGCTATATGGTCAAATTAGGCTTTGGGCAAATATCCCTCGATGATCCGACTAGTAGGGAAGCACAAAATGGCAAATCTAGTGGACCTGATTGTCAAAACCTTGGCGCTTTTACAACTTCTGCTAAGTGGTTTTTTTAATGTTGGCGGACCGGACGTCCCCATAACTATGACTTTTTACCGCCTACTAAAACCTATCAAATATCCCCTACAGCCCAGCAATAGGATGATTTATTAAATTATACTATTTTAGCGTCTTGTAACTTCTAGTAAAATAAACCTACAATGGTGTAACTCAAAGTGTAACT
>Ga0114994_10003595_pt1 | contig 11303 bp, 20 predicted proteins | sample ArcticOcean_MG_C_9_FD_87043 | JGI IMG/M metagenome (GOLD analysis project Ga0114994, IMG submission 87043) | Marine microbial communities from western Arctic Ocean - ArcticOcean_MG_CB2_152 | ecosystem: Environmental > Aquatic > Marine > Oceanic | place: Arctic Ocean: Canada Basin | collected... | reverse complement strand
TCGATGCCATATTTCCAATAGTTGACGTAAAATCCCTTGTCGCTCTTGTCCTCTCGGTAGTATTGTGCCTCGATTCCCTCGGAGTGGCAATCACATCTAATAAACAAAGGTTCTGCGTTGGTATCATCGTGCCAATTTGGAATGGCATTGTCAGTTTGTCCTGTAGGTGGTTGTTTCTTATTTGCGATCCACGGAACTCTCGTTAAATCGTCTTTCTTTTCTTGATTTTTAACCATGCATATATACTACACACATTATTAAAAAAAGTCAAGAGAAAACTCACACCCAACCAAGAACTCTTACTCTAAACAACGAAATCTCATCACTTTCGGTCGCGATCCAATTGAACATAAAAGTTCCATCGGATGCAACTGGAATAAAAATCTGATTATGATAACTTATCTCATTAGTTGCGGACGGATCTCCTCTATAAGGACCCATACGGACAATCGGAAAATTCGTTCGGTGGTCTATCTTTTCAGAAAAATTCAATTCCCATGTAGACCGACCCGTGTGATCTTGTATATAATATTCCAATATTAAGGAAGATGCAGATTCCCAATTAGATTTTTTTGAATGAGTGATGTGCATCCACTGATTGTTAACTTCGTAATTTGTTCCCGGTACAATTTCAGAAAATATTAAAACCTCATCGGAAATCCATGTAATCGTAGGAAATTGGGTTCTGAGTGTTTCTTTAGTTATGTTGGTATCCCCCGCCTCCCCTTTCTGACCCATTACACCAACTTGACCCGGTTCACCCGGAGGACCGACGTTACCAAGTCTTCCTTCAAGACCGGGTTCACCTTTAGTTCCGTTTGCTCCTGTGTGGCCTCGGATACCTGCACGACCAGTTTGCCCTTGGTCACCCATAGCACCTTTGGCACCAGTTATCCCTCTTGATCCGGTTGCCCCAACATCTCCTTTAATACCACGAGAACCAACACTCCCCGTTAAACCTGTATTTCCGATTGGACCAGAGGGACCAATATAACCCTTTTTTCCAGGAAATCCCTGAAATCCTCGGGGACCTGTGTTTCCGGTATCACCTTTTTGACCATGAGAACCTTGAAATCCTTGTTCACCACGGGGACCCGTTGGACCTGTTATTCCCGGTTTACCTTGTAATCCCGAGTCTCCTATCTTTCCACGGTCACCCGTAAATCCTTTTGAACCGGATGAACCGGGTTTGCCAATAAGTCCGCGGGGACCTACATTTCCTTTCTGACCCACACGTCCAAATGGACCTCGTGGACCTTTATCTCCGACTGGCCCAACGGGACCAGATTTGCCGGAGGGGCCCGGAACACCTTGTTTACCCGTAGGGCCGTCAGCTCCCACTTTACCTTTTTGGCCGGGGTAGCCGACTCCGGCATCACCCTTCTGGCCATGCTCTCCTATTCGGCCCGGAGTTCCGGGTAAATTAAGTGGATTCACAAAGTTGACCAACTGGCGCATCGAAATTTTTGAAACCTCACCGTTAACGGGTTGGCCACTTACTTTGGTTATCGATTTGTCAAGTAAGATAAACTCGTCGTCAGCTGATATTCTATCCAACTCGGGGAGTTCATTTATGTTAAGTTCGTTTGACATAAGTTACTTACTTAACCTAAACACAATGTCAACAATCTTCGGGAGTGGTTGTTTGATCATTTTTGCTTTATTTCCATCAGACAACGCATCATATACCTTAACAATAGCACTTGCTGAAAACATATCCAATGCCATTCTCTTTCCACTAACTGGATCTTTGATTTTCTCAAACTGCTGATTTTTTACAATTCTTCGTGCAATTTGAATAAGTTCGGGATCGTTGCTTTCTTCTTCGGAAAGCACTTCTCTGACAAGTTCTTTAAGTTCTGATTTGTTCATAGTGTATATAAATATACTCAAATATCAATTTACTGCGTTTTTTTATTGTACTTACCATCAGTTAATCCAGCACCTGTTGCTTTTAAATCAATTCCAACTTTCTTGGATGCTTCTAAAATTAAGTTCATGTAATAACTTGGGTCACCTTCATCTTTGGCATGATATTCGTCACTGAAAACAATTCCATTTTTATTTTGGATATGTCGTTGATTTTCTTGGTAGTAATATTTTTTGAGATTGTCGGTTTTCAAGTATCCGGTGCCCTGAAACGCATTTCCTACAAATTCCTTGAAGGATTTTGCGAATGTTTTACCACGATCAACTTGAAACATAATTCCACGATAAAGACCCCCGTAACCATTCAACTTATGTTTCAATTCATCAAGATCATCTACATAACCATCTTCTGGTTTTTTGTTGAAGTTGGGTAAGTGATATGCAGGTTGTGCTTCGTCTTGAAAAACGATTGCCAATACATTATCCTTTTTAGCTGCTTCGGTGAAAAACTGCAATGTTCGTTCTCCGTTTCCGTCAACGATAGTTACTCGTTTGTTGTATAAATTCTCATCGTTGTTGTAATATGGAAGAAGTTCTTTTTTAAGCAAAGTGTTTTTCATAATTTCAAGTTGTTTGCGTGTGTTTAAAATACTACCACTTCCATCAACGTGCATCATAATGTGTAATGCTCCGTCTTGTGGTAAATCGTAATTTCGTTTTCCGTATCCACCGTTTCCAACTCCTACTCCAGGTGCAACACCAGGAACACCAAGTTGTGGTTTCACCATACCGGTTATTAATCCAGCAGCTGCTCCTGAACCTGCTCCGTTTATCAAACCAGCAACTCCTCCCAACGATGGAGACGCACTTGAACCAGGAACCCCTGGATTACTCGCAGGATCACTTGGATTTGTATATGAAGTTATTTCTTGACCATCTGTGTATCCATCACCGTCAGAATCTGCTTTAGTTGGATCAGTTCCAAGTGCGAGTTCTGCTTCAACTTCAAGACCATCATTATCAGTATCAGTACCTGTACCAGGTTCAACCACAGGAACAGAACTATATGTGCCTATACCACCAAGTGCAGGAACCGTTTCTCCTGCGGATACTGCTTGTCCTATACCAGCACCTAGGCCTGCTGACGCAGATGCTCCTGCACCTACTGCACCACTTCCTATACCTGCTCCTACTCCTTGACTTGGAAACGCATACGCATACAAATCTCCTTTGTTGATTCCAAAATTTCCGTTGGGGTTGTCATCAAAATTCAAATCCCCAACATCACCAAGTTCTGCATCATTGTCACGATCATTTGCAACCGTGAGATTTCCTAGATTAACTCCATCTTTATCAAGTCCAAATTTTTTCTTTTTATTGGCAATTACATCATCGTTTGTTTCATCTGTAAATAAATCTCGTTGGGCAATTCGTCTGTCCAAGAAACCAGAGTCTATGTCGTGTTCTGTAACACGACTACGACCTACGGTGTGGTCTCGGCGGTTTCCTCCATTTCCACCGTTTCCGTGATTTTCAACTGCACCATATCGATGGGTATCATCAACCACGATGTCGTGATCTCTGTCAATGTAGATTGGATCATTATTAACTACCGCAACAATCGGGTCGGTGTTATTTAAAACTACTCCTTGAAGTCTGTCTTGATAAACCACGTCATTGTTTACTATAAAATTAGTATCATTTATAGTCACAAATCTACTCAACTTGGTTTCATGTGCTTTGTTGTTTATATAAGTGTATTCAATTTCGTATGTGAATCCCGACATAGTGGTATCCACTTTATCAAGACCAGTAACAACCACTTGATCTGAAACATCAGTTCCTTCTGAATTTACTGCTTTGAATCCGGGGTCTGTAAAAACACTTCCTTGAGAAATTGCGATTCTGTTGCTTCCGTATATAGCAATTTTAACATCGTCTGAACTTGTCTTCGTTGAAAGTTCGTCTTGTGAAGTTGGTGTCTTTGTAGTTTCATGTGGTGTGGGTCTATTTACAAAAATTAATGCAATGAATGCTATCACCATTGTATATCCTGCAATTAAGTTTGCAAGTGCTAATTTCTTTTTATCTTTCATGTGTATTTCCTATGTATCCGTTTGCCGGGTTAAAACTTGAGTTTTCGTATGAATCTGGAAATTGCTCGTATAAAGTTGATCCTTCTTCAAATGTAACCATGTGTTGTTCTGATTTAAAATTTATGCAAACTGCAATCAAACCGACTGCAATGAAAATTAGTGCTATATTTTTCATACTAGTATCTTTAGTTTCTGTGTGTGTAGTTAGCATTGGGTGTTGTGTGGTATCGTTAACGGAGTTGGTTGATGACAAGGTGTATTCAACTCCCCATGATGTTGTAAATGTCTTCTGGGGACACGATTCACTCACCTACTTTGTATCATCTGAATTAGTTGGGTTATCTAGGAATTTCCATGTGTCTGTATCAAAATAGAAAACTCTACGGGGGTCTGTTCCATATTCATATTTCATCCATCCGTCTTTCTGTGAAAACGCATACGGAGTGATTCTAGGTGACACATATACCCAATTCAATTCGGTTGTGTATACCCACCCTTTGAAAATTGATCCGGGCCCGTGTTCAATGAGTTTCTCAAGGTGAGTTAATTCATCATTAAGACGATCCGTTTCATTTAAAAGATTTTGAAGTTCTTTTGATGCAGATACTAGATTTGCGTTTAATTCTGAGTTATCTTTTGTAAGATCATTTATTTGATCAAGCAAGTTTTGTATTTGTGTGTCTGATTCGGCCAAGTTATTGGTTAACTCTACAATCTCACGTTCATGATCTTGGGAGATGTCGTTTGGTTGAGTTGATTCTGATACTTCTTTTATCATATCCGTAGTTGGGAGTTTTGGATTTTCTTCAATTTCGCCAAACTTCAAGTCACCAGTTAATTCCTCCTCACTTATAGTTTTTTTAATTTCAGTTGTGGGAGTCGTATTTAAAAGTGGGTCTTCGTTGTTGATAGATTCCAAGTTCTGATTAGGTTCAGTTCGGATGTCTTCTTGTGAATATGTGAAGGTGCATATCAACAGACTTAGGGTGGTTATTAGTAGTATTTTCATTGTGGGTTTATGTTGCACAAAAATCTACGCAGACTGAACTGAGTAGATTATTTGTATTTTGTTTTTAAATTACTTTCGTCTGTCACCATCTTGTTTGGTTTTTCGGATTTCTTTTTGAAGTTCTTTTTGTGCAAGTTTAACTGCGTTATGTCTGTCTGCGTTTTCTTGCTTAAAGAGTTTGATTAATTCCAATCGTTCATTCTTAGACAACTCACGTGAATTCTTTAACTTGTCAGTAAACTCCTTCTTAACTACATCAAGTTCTGCTTGCTTCTCACGAACTTGTTGCAATTTTTCCTTTACTTCTTTTGTTGGTTCTGGTTTCTCAGAACGAACTGGACGATTATCTGATTGCCAGTTATGAAACAGTTTTCCCAGTGCTTTTTGTGCATCGATAACATCTTTGTTATCAACACGAAATGTTTCAACTGTTGTACGTACAGCTTCTTTTGAAGGTTTGTCACCAAGTTCTTTTATTTTTTTATACAACTCTTGATTCAATTTCGTTTGTGCTTGTTTATACAAATCCATGCTCTGTTTTACATCAATTGGTATTTCTGGTTTGGATTGTGGTTTATCTACTTTAATATCATTTTTAATGTTATCAGAAATCCACTTAGCAAGTGTAGAACTTCCTTTACCAAACTTACCAGGTAACTTAACCATGTCCTTTACTTGAATTTCAGGAGGATGACCCCAATGACGAGGAAACGGTTTATTTGGTTTCTGAATCTGTGGTTTTTCTTGTTGGGGTTTTTCTTGTTGGGGTCGGTCAACTGCGACTGCATTTAACAACCCACATACAAGTGATATAATGATTAGTTTTTTCATTGGTAAGTTCCTGTGTTATTTAAGAATTCCTGCTTTTTTTGCTTCTTGATAATATTTGTCTGGATCACGGTTCCACCTACGAACTGCACTACTGCTCCATAAATAAATAGTTTGACCTTTATATTCTACGGTTTTTGAATTTGGATTTATAATGCGTTCAGGATAAATCGGACAATTTCGTTGTTCAAGTAGTACAATCTTGTCTACACCCATCTTGATTAGTTGCTTTGATGTGAACTTACTTTGCAAACTTTTAATTGCCTTGATGTAATATGCACGATTTGCATCAAATGCTTTTACACAACTTCCACAACAAAATCCAAGTGTGTTTCCTTCCACGACAATGGATTCTTCTGGATCATTTTCTTCTCCTTTCATAATAGGACAAGTTTCTGTGACTCCATACGCAATTGATGCGAACATAAAAAATATAATTGATTTCTTCATAATTTAGTTTCCTTGATTTTTTCCTTTTCTGAGACAATTTTTACAACAAAATCCGATTGTCAGTTTTTGCTTTCCTGCTCTTCCAGAAAATGGGCATTTAGTTACGTCCTTTACACGGGCAAGTGTGTTTTTAATATCTTTAGTTGCACGGGAAGCACATTTCTTACAACATACCGAAATTGTGTATGTGATATTTTCCTTCACAGGTTTACCTGAGTATGGACACGTTTTATTTACAATTGTCGTAGCACCAAACATTGATGTGGTGAACAACAAACCTATTGTTATAATTTTCATAATATTATCCCTTATTCTACTTCCATTACACCACGCATAATTGCGAAGTGACCCGGAAATGTACACACATATTCATATACACCTACATCCACAGGAACTTTAAAATTAACAACATCCGATTCACCGGGCCCGAGTAACTTGGTATAAACAAGTACATCATCCATTACAGATTCAGGTAATGGATTTTGTGCGTTTCCTCCTGCCACAAGAACTCTTTGCCCGAATGCAATCGCAGATACACCTTTTTTAAGAATCACTAGGTTATGTCCCATTGCGACTTTTGGTAGTTTGCCAGTATTTTTAAATGTCAATTTAAAATCAGTTCCCTTTGATGCGTTGAAACTACTCACGTCAAACTGCATTGTATCGTTTCCGGAGATTGTAACTGATGTGTGCGTATTACCGAACGCAAATAATGTACACAATATACTTGATATAATTAATGTTAGTTTTTTCATATTTATTTTTGTATTATACTATTAAATTTTTCGGAATCCATTTCATCAGAAATTTCAGATACCATTGATGCAAGTTTTTTAAGATTGCTCTTATTCAACTTTAAAGTTACACCAACTCCATTGTTCGTTTCAACGACAAGATATTCAACACCCTCAACCTTTATAGTTTCATGTTGATTTGTTGATCTATGTAAAGTTTGATTGTTTGCTAAGAACCGAGTTGGTTCTGCGTTCAACATAACTTCGTATGTGAAATAACTTGATATCAAAACCCAAGTAAACACTCCTATAACTAACCATGGCCAAAATTTCATATTTTATATTCCTTTTATATTATTGTTATCGTTAATATACCTTGATTTATCAATATTGTCAACGGGTATATATATATATTAAGTCGGGATTACTGATTATTACTTTTCGTTTCCAACCACACAACCCATTGACTCAGTTTGACCTCACCATCATCACGGATCATTGTCGTCATCCACGCGATGACAAACGCCAATTCGGGATGAGACAGAGAATGCAGTTGCCTCCACAATATCTCCAACTTATTGCTATCCCACAGATCAAGATAACCATCTACTTGTTCAATCTTCACTCGGAATTATAAATCATATATCGTTTTTGATAACCACCGACTTCACATTTGTGAACCCAGCACTTTAAATTACCATCATTGTCCTTGACCACATCAAAATCTGTGGCAATTAAATATTTTTCCGTGAGAGGGCATGGAACAAGATTGGCACTTAATAAACGAGCTGCTACCAAGTCACGGATTTTCCCTTTGCTTGTTGTGTAACATCCTTCTCCATATGCTGTATTTTGTTTCCATAGTCTTCGTCTTATTAGATTTTCAGTGACTTTACTCATATTGTTGTTTTTGTTTTTTTTAGATTTGTTCCAGTTAAACGTGTTGCGAGATCATCGGTATATTCATTCCATTTGTTACCTGCATGACCTTTAACCCATATCATTTTATTTATATACTGCTCATACTCTATCACCGTTTGACGATAATCCCAAGTAAAATCGTTTTTGCATTGCCAAGGTGTTTGATTATCAGTTATGTCCCACACCCATCGTTCAAGTCCAATGTAGTCGTAATGGATGTTTAATTTACATCCGTGTTGTGACGCATATTCGAGAGAATGAATAACTGCCTGACACTCAGTTGCTATGTTCCTCAGTTTTTTTAGTTCTGGTTGCAAAGCATAATCAATGAGACCGGAGGCCTCGGCAATACTAACATCTTGATCACTTTCTACAATGGTATATGCCCATGATCCTTTATCAAATTTTGCTGAAAACGATCCGTCTACATACGCATCGTATACTATATCTGTTTCAAGTAACATTACTCAGTTGCTTGCAGAAACTTTATCGCAGGATAAATTGAAGCAAAATAAATTGCGAAACTCATTATCGTGATTAAAGTTACAGAGAATATATTATTTAACATTATTATATATTACTTGTTAAATATAGAATGGTCAATCTTATAATATATTATTGCTCCGACAAACTGAAATGTAATGATACTTGCCCACAATGGCATATGAAGCATTTCTTGGCATACATAAAAAGTAGGCCATGAAAAAATAAATCCACTTTGCCATCTTGCATGATATTTTAATATTTGTTTCCACTTCATAGTTGATAATAAATATCAAGTAAGTGGAGTTATTATAATTATTTTTTAAACTCAGTAATCTTTGCATACTCAATTAACTTTCGTATTGCAAGAGATTTTTCGGTGGGAGGTTTTGGTTCGTAACGATACAATGGAGCAGAACTGATTGTATTCATCATATCATCAAGTGTGAGTTTGATGTTGTAGTTTTTCATATCCACTTATACTAAATAATTTGATCAGGTAAGTCAATCACCAAGAATGTCGACCGAATCGTTGAATCACTTCCATGTACTTTGTAACATCTGACTTGGTTAATGATGTAAGATCACGTGAAACTAAATGAGTTTTGTTATAGTGCATTTCGTTTTTAAGAACTTGTATGTTGTATCCATCAACAGTTTCTTCTACACAAATTCCATAACTATTTGCGAAGTTGTCGGATGCCATTCTAATTTTTGATATTCTGTTTTGCTTGAATATCAAATCATCGAATGTACGAAGAATCCAGTTCATGCAGTTTTATCGTTGTTTTGCTTTTTAAGTAATTGCAGTTTCGCGTGTAGTTCACGGGTTGCGGCTGTATACAACTCAGTTCGTTGAGTTGGAGTAAGATACACTTCGTCATGTTCCACAAATTGATTTGTTGACATATAATCTTCAAACGAACTTACGAACATTGACCATCGGGGCTCTACATCTTCTTGTTCAATTTCCACTTGGCATTATTATACCACCCATATTGGATAGTTTTTTGTTGAGTTTTTCTTGTTTCTTTTGTTCGTCACGATTATGCATCATGCCATACAATAAATCTTCATACAGTTCATCGTATAAATTTTCCATACCAATGCGATGTTCGATATACTCCATGAGTTTGTCATGGTCAGTTACGTCACTCCATTCGATTTTCTCTGATATATTCATATATTATATAAATATAACGGAACTCACAAAAATTACTTAATCTAACGGATGTCGTATGTGAATTGTCTTTATCTTCTTAGACTTTATACGAGAAAGTCCTTCGGTATCGTCATCATAATGAAGCACACTACCAAGTCGTTCCAACGTATCTGCTTTCCACTTTCCATTGGTGAATATAATATCCTTAACAGGAAGATTGTGCGTTTGAACAAATGTAGCAACATCCTTTTTATGATTACCTGTTCCGTGTCGTGATGTAACGATTTTTACTTCATATCCCTTTGAAGCAAATTTCTTCATTGCTGAAATTGTTTTTTTGTTGGGTTCAGTTCCAGTCATCCATAATTCTTCTTCTTCGTCCCACCGAGGCATAGTCAACGTATCATCAAAATCAAACGTTACTATTTTTGCCATTAATCTATGTCGTTATTTAAAGCAAAGTCTGAATAGATATCACTACTAAACTCCCCAACCCGCATTATGTTTTTACCACCTTTTTTATCAAGAGTAACAACATAATCTTCAATAAAATACTCAGTACCATCATCTATGTTTTCATCCAACTCCGATGCCTCTTGATGAAATTTTTTATTTATTTCAATACCAGTGGATGTTGGGGTCAAGAAATTTTTTAATTGACGTGGAATTCTTTTGAATTTTTTCTGAACTTCTTTTTCGTCTTTATACTTTGCGTTTTTTGGTGCTACGAAATATGCCTTCGGTTTTTTCCAAGTTGATTCGGTGATAACCTCTCGGATTATTTCTTTTAATTCGTTTTTTGTGATTTTCATAATATTAGTTTTGTATATAGATTAAATTTAAATTACTTCCACTCAGATTCGTCAAACTTTGATATACTGATTGGGTAATAACCATCTGCAAGAGTGATTTCAAAACCATCAATTTCTTTGGTGTATGTGTCCATACTATTATCTAGTGTTTCTGCTTTTTTCTCAAACGACTTGTTTACTTCAACATCAACTCCGTATGAAGGACCATCAACAGATTTAGTTGTAAAATACTTTTGAAGTTTACTTGGCATCTTTTTGATTTCACGTTTTGCGTGTGCTTCGTTTTTGTATTTTTGTCCTCTTGGTGCTTTCCAAAGAGTTTTACCTTCACTTAAAATGTCTTCAACGATGCTGAGTAGTTTTGTATGTTTCATGACAATAAATATATATTAAATGCAAAAAAAGTTATCTCTTTACACGACCACACGCAAAATTGTAAAAAACTTCCACTTCAATTGGTGTATCTTCAGAGGCCTCTACAACATTTTCTTTGAAACCAGTTTTCAATCTTAGATTCTGTGAATGGGTTTCATATACCCTTCCCTCTGATCCCATTTTTATATCTGAATCTATTTCTTCAAGAAATTCATGACCAAGATATTGTCTTGTTTTTTTGTCAGTAAACTCTTTAAAGTAACCGAATATGTGAAAGTGATCTACTCGGGTGTCTTTACTGAAGTGCAAACTTGGCATTTTCTGATTTGATTTTTCGGATGAGTTTAGCATCCTTGTTTTTAATTTTCTTGGTTCGTTTGGTAAATAGAACTCCGTCAAGGTGATCAACTTCGTGTTGAATGCAACGAGCAAGTCCTCCTGCACATTCTACAATACGATTATTTCCTTGAATATCTTGGAAAGTGAGTTTAATAACACTTGGACGTTTAATCTCAAGTGAAACACCGGGGAAACTTAAACATCCTTCGTTCATAACACTTTTTG
>Ga0114994_10003594_pt1 | contig 11304 bp, 5 predicted proteins | sample ArcticOcean_MG_C_9_FD_87043 | JGI IMG/M metagenome (GOLD analysis project Ga0114994, IMG submission 87043) | Marine microbial communities from western Arctic Ocean - ArcticOcean_MG_CB2_152 | ecosystem: Environmental > Aquatic > Marine > Oceanic | place: Arctic Ocean: Canada Basin | collected... | reverse complement strand
GCTCGGCGACTGCGCGACCCCTCGATCTCGGTAATTCGGGCACAAGACCTGGACCTGGGACTACCAGGGCCGGTACCATCACCATGGACCTTGGCGCGATCGTTTGTTTCATCATCGACCGACTTACGCGAGGTCCAGATCAATAATATTCAGACCCGAGCGTGGGCAGTCCAAAGTACCCTTCTCGTAGTGTAAATGCCATATACTTGGTTTCCACTATAGGTGGGGTAGTATGGGGCCCAACGAGACCGCTAGTATGATTCCTGGGGGCCCTCGAGTAATTGGCGTATTTGACGGTAGCGGGTGCTGTCAAGCCCAAATAAAACACTTTTTGGGATGCGGGAAGGCTCTCGGACTCTCTATGGGTTAGGTGTGATGGTAGGTAGACGCCTGCACCGCATGCGCATGCGCTTTGGGCATTCCATAGCTTTCAAAGCTCTGGAACTCCAACACTGGGGATTCATGCCGAAGTGATCTGGACTGCTAAGAGAATTGGTAGATATGATCCAAGCACCGGTGTGTGCGGTGTAGGCGATCGGCCATGTCTAGTATCGACCCTAAGCGACCCCAGAGAGACCTCAGGACCACGAATCGACCGCGTTACACTGAGGCGACTGACCACTTTGGCACCGTTCAACACCGCGATCCCAAAAATTACCTTTTTACGCCCCCCACTAAGTGTACCATCGATCTCTTTGAACCAGTACCTAACCGAACGATACTCAAACGGCTGCATGCCGCGTTTCATCATTGATTATTGATACTCTAAACGGGTTTCACCGAGTGCAGGCACGGCCTTTTTTGCCCACCACTGCTGCAGTGCTGCGCCAGTAAAGGCGAGCGTTACTCTTAACAATAAGCTCTAGGACAGCGCTCACACCGTCGCAGAAGCGAGAGCGTGCGTGGAAGACGTGCACAGCAGTACAGCCAGCAGCACATTTTGCACCAATTACACGCCACCGCCGCGACGGCTCGAGAAGGTACCACATCACTCTCACGCCGCCGCCGTGACAACGCACACTAAAAAGCATGGCCGAACCAGCCCCAAAGAAAGTCAAACTCGTCGACTTCAGCGCCGCGAGCGCCTTCTACGGCTCGCGCAAGGGCTACGCCTTCAAAACAGGCGAGCAGGGCCTGGGCTACTACCTCGACGACGTCGGCAAGGCCAAGGAGCGCGTGCTCGAGGGCCTCGAGGGGCCCGGGCTCTTCTGCCGGGCGCCGGCCGTCGACGTCGAGGCGCCTGCGACGACAGCGGCCGAGCCGGCACCCGCACCCGCAGCGCCGGCGCCGGCGCCCGCGCCGGCCAAAAAGAAACGCTTCGACCCCTACGCCGATTTGCCCGCCGCGACCAAAAAGGCCGCGGCCGCCCGGCGGCCGCCGACGCCGGAGGTGGAAGAAAAGGCGCCCGTGAAAGTGTTTACGTCCGGCCTGTTCAAGCTCGAGCAGGTGCACTGCCTACATATTGTTAGAAAACACAAGGACGCGCGGAACCCCACGTCGTGGCGGCACCCGGGCCGGCGGATCGACCGGTCGCGCCAGGACGCGACGGACGAGCTCGAGAAGATGCGCACGAAGCTTCTGGCGGGTCCGCGGCCGGCGTCCGTCTCATCGCGGCGATGGCGTCTGGGGACAGCTCGTACGCCATCGACGCGCCTCCCCGCGCAGCGCCGACGCACCGCCGCCGCTCGCTGTTCATGGACCTGGCCAAAAAGTTCTCCGAGTGCGGCTCGGCGAAGAAGGGCGGCGACCTCGGCATGTTCCGGCGAGGGAAGATGAGCGCCGCCTTTGAACTCGCGGCGTTCAACCTGGACGTGTTCGACCTGTCGAAGACGGTCGCCTCGTCGTCGGGCGTGCACCTGGTCTATAGGCTAGCGTGACTAACAAATTTATGTGTCGCACCGATGGCGTGACACGAAACGCACGACTCAGTCCGCGTTGCGAAGCGCCCCTCCCCCGCCGATGTTCGACGGCGCCAGGGTGAGTTTGGACTGGTACGTCCGGTAGTCCGAAGACTCCTCCTTCTTGAGCGACGTCTTCGCCGACGACACCGTCAGCGAGTCGACGGCGGCGCGCGACGTCTTCTCCCCGCCCTCCTTCCACCGCGACGCGGTCGTGCCCGCGACTAAGATGACCACGTCTTTTGAGCCCGGCGGCGACACCGCTTTTACAAAGGCCCGCCGCTGCACTTCCGCGTTCCCCTTGGACGCGGTAAAGGTGTACTCGAGGAGCCGGCCCCCGTCGACCGATTTATCCCGCTCGTCCTTGACGACTTTCACGTCCTGCGGCGCGCCATAGGCGCCGTAGCGTCCACTGATGCCGAAGATGTTGTCGGAGAACCACGCGGCGGGCGAGCTCGTGCCCTGCGGCGCTTTTTTCGACACTAAAAATGCCCCGTCGCCGCCCTCCTTACTCATGACCTCCACGTCCACGTAGCTCCCGCTTCGCAGGAACCAGGGCGTCTCGAACGATGTTGTCGCGACGTAGCCGTCGGACGTGACTAATTCGGCCGTCGCGATTTGGGCTTTGCCTCTCTTCTCGACGCGGGGCTCGTTCACGAGCACGCAGCCCGTGTCGGGCCGCGTCTTGCCGGACATCGTCGTCGCGCTGATCGCGAGTGCAGGCTGCTGCTGCAGCTCCGGGATGAATGGCGTGAGCAGCGCCGCTACGAGGCGGGCCGCGGCGCGGCGCTGGAGCAGTGGTCGCATTGCTGCTCAGGCTGCTTAGTGCAGTCCTTTCCAATTGAGCAGTGTCCAGCGCGATAACTCGAGCGCTTTCTTCGATGTGGCGTCGACCAGAAACCCGGGCGCACTTGTCAGTGCTGCTCGCGTGCACTCGATCGAGACCGGCACGGGTTTTATCACGCGGGTTTTCAAAATACAAAAAAGAGAGGTCGATCGCGGCTACTCTGCTACACTTCGCCACTAGCTTTCCTCGGCAGCTGCGCTGCTGCAGTGAACGGCTCACCACTCGAAGCAGCTTTGCGCTGAAGAACGAGGGGGCACCACGCTCCGCAGGCGAGCCACAGGAGGCACATAGCCACAGCACACAAAAACGGCAGGCGCACCGAGAGCACCAACGCCAGGATGACAAGCTTCAACTACTCGAAGTGGGACAACATCGAGATTTCTGATGACGAGGCCGACACGCACCCCAACATTGATAAGGCGAGCTGGTTCCGCATGAAGCACCGGTCGCGCGTGGAGCGGGAGGAGACGGAGAAGTACGAGACCCACGCCATGGAGCAGGAGAACAAGGCCGACGGTGAAAGAGAAAGGGAGATCGTCCGGTTGCTGGCCGAGGTCCGGTCCGGCGGCGACGCGTCGGAGTACGAGGACGAGGACGCGCTCGTGGGCGAGCTGGAGGAGGTCCGCATCCGCGTCAAGGACCGCCTCGACAAGATCGACTTCATGGAGAAGAACAAGAAGTGGAACGTGGACAACTTGAGCCACACGGCCACGGATCGGACTATACTAAGTGGCGCGGGCTCCCAGAAGGAGGACCTCATCGGGGGCATGATGAGCGGCCACTCCAGTAAGGACGGGCCCGTCGGCCCGCAGTCGGAGAAGGCCGCGGTCAACGCCTACGCGGACTTCGTCGACGTGCACGAGCAGGTCCTCGAGGACTATTTGGCAACCAAGGAGATCGAGCAGTGTAAGAAGAAGCTGCACGAGCACGGCGGCACCTTGCTGCACGAGCACGCGCAGTCCTACATCCTACTAAGCTGCCTCGAGGACGAGATGAACGGCTTCCACGACAAGATGAAGCTGGCCTCCCGGAATTCCCAGGTCTTGTCCCACGTGACGGACTTGTCCGCGTCGCTGAACCGGCACCCGCGCGACGTCGTCCTGCCCTTCTTCGCGCGGATCGAGGACCCGCGCTACCGCAGCGGCTTCGAGGAGGCCGTGCAGGACTTCATCCAGAAGATCCAGAAGCGCGCGGTCGACAAGCGCGTCGAGATGGACGCGCAGGAGCCCAAGGAACTCAGTAAGGAGGAGCGCATGGGGCCCGGCGGCTTAGATCCGGTGGAAGTGTTTGAGACCCTGCCGGTGTCGATGCAGGAGGCCTTCGAATCCAAGGACACGGGCATGCTCCAGGTCGCGTTGGAGGCCATGGACCCCGCGGAGGCGAAGAAACACATGGACGCCTGCGAGGCCTCGGGGCTCTGGGTGCAGAGCGCCTCCAAAGATGAGGAAGGTGTTTCGGACGATCTCGAGGAGGCGACGGTCGTGGACGACGGGCTCGCCTAGGGTGCGTAAGAGTGCCTTATCCGTGGTCGCGTCGATGTCGTTGGGGGGGTGCTTGTGCTGGCACGGTCCGTCTCGGCATGGTATTTATTTGCCCTTGCTTAGAGCTTGGCGACCTTACCCCTCCCCCCGGCTCTCTTGGCGTTCTCGCGCCGTACCCCTCTTCCCCCGACGTGTAATTTTAGTGCACTCGTATATCCGCAATGCTGCGTGCGCCTGCTCCGCCTGGCCAGGAGCTTGATGAAATATTTATGACAGCTGGCCAGGGTTTGCGTCTCAGAGTTCGCTCTACACGGGGCCTGTGTAACGTATACGAGTCGAGACTGCGCCCTGGCGAGTAATGATCCACTACGCCTCGCGCTTTGCGAGCATGCATGAGCTGTGGCAAAACCCGGCTAACGCGGGCGGCTCGGCGAAGTCGATGCCCCCCCACAACGACTACACGCGACTGATCGGCCGGTCTTTTAAAGGGGGGAGGGGGCCGGGGGAACACTTGGTCAGGGCGAGGTGGGCCGGTAGTAGTAGTCGCCCGGCGGCAGCGGCTTGTAGCCCTCGAGGTCGGCGCCGCCGCCGCCCGCGGCGCCGCCCGCTTTCCGCGCCGGCGCGCCCCGCGCGCCGGCGCCCGCGACGGGCGCGTCCAGGAAACCGAGCCCGCCGACGCCGGCGGGCCCCTGCGGCGAGGGCGCGGCCCCGTAGCCGTCGTAGGGGTTCGGCGGCGGCACGGGGTCGTACGGCGGCTTCTGGAACTGGGCCGGGTCCGCGCCCGAGGCCATCATGGCCTCCATGTCCTCGTAGGACAGCGCGTTCCGCTTCTCCAGCGCTTTGGGATCTAGGATGAGGTGCAGGGCGTCGGCGAAGTGGTCCGAGCACGCCATCACCTCCGCGGTCCGCTGGGCGTTTTGTTGTGATAACGCCAATAAATCGGAGGCCTCCTGCTGGAGTTTCCGCAATTCCTCTGCCCGCTCCGCTAACGTCGAAGATAAATTCTCCCGCTGGGATTCCAGTAAGGCCTCGCGCATCTTCACCTTGCTCAACCCACTCAGGAAGACGACGTTGTGCCAGTGCCGGAAGGCCGTGTACTTCTTGATGTTGATCATCTTGTTAAAGGTCTTTTTGAGGAGCTGGTACTGCTTCTCGAAGTCGTCGGACTTCCGTTTCCAGACCTTGAAGACCAATACCGTTTGGTTGCCCGTCATCTTCGACAGTATGCGCACTAAGAAGTCCTTCTTCTCGCCGCTGATGCGGGAGAAGGCCGCGTTCGAGGCCTCCTCCTGCCGCTTTTCCGCATCCTCCTTGTACTGCTTGGCTAGGCGTTCCAGCTCCTCCAATTCCTTCACGAGTTGGTCTTTTAACTCCAATTTCTTCAGCAACGCCCAGTTCTGCGTCACGTGTTTCCACATCCCAAATCCCTTGTTCAAAAACGAGTTCATCATGCGCTTCATGATCTTGATCATGAGGAGTTTCTGGAGCTTGGCGCCGAAGGCCTGCTTGTACCAGTGGCCCCAGAAGAGGCGCATCTTCAGCGTGGAGAGTCGCGTCAGAATCTTCCAAATGAGCTTCTTTTGCGAGTCCGTGGCGGCGCCGAAGGCTAGCGCGGACGCTTCGTCTGCTCTTCGTTGCGCTTCCGCCTCTAACTCCTCGGTCTTCTTCTTGCATTCCTTGAGCTGTTTTTTAAGTTCCCGAATCCTCTCCCCGGCTCGTTTTTGCGCATCCTTAATAGTGACGGTGTGCCAGTGGTTCCACGCGACGAAGTAGTTCATGTTGCCCAACCGTCCAATGATCTTGGTCATCACTTTTCGTTTGTGGTCGTCCCTCAAAGCGGCCAATTTGCCTTTGAGGCGGTCCCGCTCCATGGCACTTTCTTCGGCGTCCCGGCACAGCTCGGCGATCCAGTGGTCGTACGCGGACCGTTGCTTGTTCAAATGCCCTTCGACCATGGCCACCGTCTTGTTCCGCACGGACACCTGGGCGCCGTTCGGGGCGCCCTTCATCAGGCCCTTGGGCATGAGCGACATGGTCGCGGACGCGCGCGGCGGCTCGCGTGAGCGGAGAGTGGCGCGGCTCTAGCGGGCGGCGTACAGGCGCTCGCCCCTCGGCGGCCTTCCCGCGCTGTTGCTCCGCGCGGCGCCTTGGGGCTGCCTGCTCTTCGCGGTAGGTGCTGCCCGCGCGTTGACGGTGCAACGAGGCGCTGTTGATGGCTCTTCCGGGCTGCTCCTTGACTGGATGCGGCCTTTTTACGCGCGTCTCTGCCCAGCTTTTCAGCGCTATGTTTTCTAGGGCAAGAAAATAGTGTAGCGACACAGCGAGCCACTAACAGGGAGAATGATGTTCGTGCCCGTCCCCGGTCCCCAGAGAACTGCGGCGAGTCCCTCGGGCAGCCCGGGGAGATGGTGCCAGGCCAAGGCTTACGATGGCGCGCTTCGAAATTGCACAAGGTAGACTTCCCCGCACCACGGGCGCTGGAGTCGATCAAGGAGCTCGTCGCGCGGCGGGCCGGCCTGGCATTTTGGAAGCGTGCGCGGCGGTACAATACGGGTTTTGGTCCTGCCGCCGGCGGCGCGCAAAAAGCCTGTTACTCGCGTGTGCGGAGCGCAATAGCACTGCATTCATACTCGTGCTGACCTACACATAAGTAGGAAACAGCCGAGCCAGGTAGAAGCTACCGGGAGGGACCAAAACAAGCCAGGCTCTCTGGGCACTAAACAGGCAAACAAATGGACAACCTCAGCTCCATCGAGTGCGAGGGCGCGCTGTCCGTGGCCCTGAGCCCCGACGGCTCCTTGATATGTTTAGCCCGAGTGGGCGCGAACGGCGCCGCAGTAGTAAAGACGAACTCGGCCTTCGTGAGCGAGGTCGAGGGCACGGCGGGCTGCGCCGTCGCGGCCGTGAGCTGGGCGGGCGACGGGCTGCGCGTGGCGGCGGCCGGCGCGGCGCCGGCGCCGCCGGCCGGCACGGCGCCCGCGACGCCCCGCACTGGCTTCGTGACGTGCTGCGTCGCCCTCACGGGCGCGCGCAGCTTCGCGACGCAGCGGCCGGCGCCGGTGCTGGCTTTGAGGTATTCTCCTGATGAAAGGAGCGCCAAGCTCGCGCTAGCCAGGACGGACGGCGTCGTGGAAGTTTTAGACGGAGTGACGGGCGACATCTTACAAAGGTTAAGGTTAAGGGGCTTCGCGGAGCTGTACGACCACCGGGCGCCCTTCGCCGGGTGCACGCCGGACCGCCCCGTCCCGCCGCGGCCGCCCCAGGACCCCACGCCTTGTGTTGGTGTTGTGTGGAACCCTAGTGCGTCCAAGCTCATAGTAGCACGCGCGTCCGAGGCCACGATCTGCGACCTGAACATGGCGCCGTGCAGCCCCTTCGGGAACCCCAAGAGTAGCATGCAGCAGCAGCAGATGGAAGATGAAGGTGCTGATGACACGCAGACCGTCGTTAGATCGCTTAAGCTCAGCTGTGGCTCGTCCGCTCGGTCCGTAGCGACCACCACGACGGTCGGTCCTACATCTCAACACTTTGTGGCGGTGTGCGGCGGCGCTAGAGTCGTTTTGGCCCACCTGAACGACATGGCCCTGGAGGTCAATGGAGATATAGTATTAGATAGGACGTTAGAAGATGGCCCACAACCGTGGGTCATGGCGTGCGCGGTGGCCTTTTGCGGCGGCATCCGGATGGTCGTCGCCGGGGAGCTCGCGAACCAAACGGGCGTGGTGGCCATCTTCGATATTACAGGCAATCCTCTTAGTACCCATCGCGCGCGCGCGCCGGTCCTGGCGTTGAGCGTGTCCATGGACGGCGCGACCATGGCCGTGGGCGAGAAGAAGACGATGAACGCGCCCCCGGTCGTTGGAGAGGGCCACGCTTCTACGAAGAAAGACGCCAAGATGTTCCAGTTCGGCTCGCAGGAGAACTTGCAGGCGCCGGCCGCGCCCGTGCCCGTCGAGGAGGAGGGCCCGAACCTACTGAAGCTTGTGTTAGATCAGCACGCCCTCGCGCTCAAAAAGGTCCTGGAGGCCGAGTTCGGCGCCGTCGCGGCGGCCGCGGCCGCGGCCGTCGCTGTCGGGGGGGACGCCATGGACACTTCAACAGATACGCCGGCGTCTTCGACAGTGACCCAGGCGCTGGAGCGCGCGCAGCAGAGCGTCGCGGAGACGTGCGAGCGCCACCACGAGATGGTGCTCCAGCTCTTCCACGCGGAGCGCATGGTCTTGGAGTGGCGCGCGCACGGCTTCATGCAGGGCGGGGGCGAAGAGGAGGAGGAGCAGCCCGCGGGGGCGCCGGCGCCCGCCCCCCAGCAGTGATCTATTAAGAACAGTTAGTAGAGCTAAGCTAAAGTAGTCCGCAGTGCCGCCGAAACAGCGCCAGGTCCGGGGCGTACCACGTCTCCGCGAAGGCGTTCAGGGCCGCGCCGTGGTTCGACGCGTTCCCCCCGTAGAGGAACGAGTGGTTCGACGGGTTGCGTTTCGGTAAAGCGCACGTCGCGTTGGCGCAGAAGGGCGCCACCACTTGGGCAAAGGAGGCCTTCAGGTCCGGGAAGCAGAGGAAGTCTATATTGTTCTCGTGGCCATTGATCCACCATTGGAGCGGCCGGAAGACGCAGTGCGTCGCTTTCTTCGAAGACGCTTGAAAGAACTCGCAGTGCCTGTCCAACGCGTCCACGTCACTTAAGATGGTCGAGAGGTTCTTGCCCATGAGCCACCCATGACACGTGTTGCCCAGGAGTCGTTCCCCGCGCCACTCCCCTCCTTGTTGTTTAAAAGCTAACGCCGAAACGAGTCGTTCGCGGGGATCTCTGAGCACCACGTAGCAGGGCTTCCCGGACCCGTCGCAGCGGTCGTCGTGGCCCAGCACGAAGATCTTATCCGTCTTGGACACAGCGTCCTGGATCGCCCGGCCCGCGGTCTTGCCGGGGTGCATGAAGAACAATTTCGCGGCGCTCTTCACCTTTCTTCTATCACAATTGCGTTCCGCGCACATCAATTCCAACGATTTCCGGAGCTGTAGATCCGTCACGTCGATGTCAACTCTTTTAGCGTGGGTGTACAGGGTATCCAGGACGTCGGCGGGCTCCTCCCAGGGCCAGCACGTGGCCTCGCCCACGCCCGCCACTTCCACGCCCACCGTCTTCGGTAGCGTCACGCACCAGCCCGGCCGTGCAGAACAGACGCCGAAGGACAACGTCTTCATCTCCCTTGTGGAAAGCGGTTGGTTGCCATCGGAGAACTTCTGGGCGAACTCCCGCAACTTGCCGCGCGGCTCGTCCCAGGGCCGCACCACCAAGGTGTCGTTCCGAAAAGGAATAGAGACGGAGGGCGCGAGCGGTCGGAAGCACGCCCGTCGTTCACAGAACCAGCGCATCATGCGCGTCATCGAGGCCACGGACGTGGACTCGTTGGCCCGGAACCCGACCCTATACGACCCGCGGAACAGCTTCTCGACGCAGTCCGCCGGATCCACCAACGGCCCGCACGCGGCACTGCCAACGGTACCGTTGTCGTGGTCCCAAATATCTAGAGCAAGTGACGTATGCAGGCGCTGGCCGCATTCCGTGGTCTCGCAAAAATGGCGCAACACCTCCCGGCCGGCGCTGATCGCCTCGTCCGCGGGGACGCCCGCCTTCACTAACTTCTCTCTGAAGACCTCGGCGCACCACTCAGGCGGCGACCAGAACTCGCACTGGGCGATCGCTTCCCTTCCGTCACCCAGCCGCACCAGGGCTTTCCGATCCTCCCGCATCGTGTGTCGCACGCACCGCCGCCTCCGACAGAACCAGGATAACATGTCCACGCACGAGTCGCGCGTGATCTCCTGGCCCCGGGCCGCCGCGGCGCGCGCGAAGTGCTCGATGGCCTCGGCCGGCTCCATCCACGCCTCCACCGTCAACGAACCTAGGGGGTCCGCCGCTACTGTTAGGTTAGAAGGTAGGTCGTACCGCGGCGCTGCGCCATAGTGTGCACACGGCCGTAACTCGCACAGCGTTGCATGGACCGTGGCCACAAAGGCCCGGGACGCGGGGAGGCCTTGACTCACCAACGCTCGGGCGACCCTGGATACGAAGCGCGCCGGGCCCTCTACGTTTGAAACGCCCCAGACGCTGGCGTTCCCCGCTTCGCCATGTGGGATGATGCCGGGAGCGAAGCCCGCGATCATGGCGCTTCCCGACAAAGGCCGCCCCGCTGGTCTCGTCGACGCGACCAGCGCGTAGGATTCGTTGAGCGCGCTCTCGTCGAAGGCGTGCCCGGCGCTCGTCGCTGTGGCGGCGAACCGCTCCAGGGCGTCCGCGACATGTACATCACCATTGGGGATCGAGGCCTGGCCCACGTGCTTGATGATGACGACCGTGGCGTTCAGATCGTCATTGCTCGCGTCGAGGACCTCGCTCCCATTATATATGGGGAGAGGGTGGCCACCCGCCCCCCAGACCCATGTTTCATCCAAGACGGACACCCGCGTCTCGTTCTCCAGGACCAGTAAGTACAAGTGCTTCAACGTCTCAAAAACATGGGGCGGCATCTCGTCGCGCCTCCCGCCCGTGCGTACGTCATCGAGCACGACGAAGGCGCCGTTGTCGACCCGCGCACTTGCATGTAAGCACTTGAACAGTTCGTAGCCCAGGTCCGCGTAGACACTGTCATTCGTCGCGCGCCGCATGAAGAACAGGCTCGCCGCCGTCTCCGGCCGTAAGTCGCCCACGCGAGACCCGCTCTGGTCGCGCGCGGGCGCGAGGCCCGTCGGCGTCTCCAGCGCTTGGGCGACGCACGTCATCATTAAATCTTGCGCCACGGCCTGGAGCGCCGGGTCGAAATCCAATGGTCCCGCGATCTTACCAAACCGCGTCCGCGCTAAAAATCCGGGCAGCGCGCAGGCCCGCTGGTGGAACACGGCCGGGCCCTTTTCGCCTTGCACTAAATCCGCGGCGACCGTGCCGTTCGCCGTTTGATGAATAAACGCGAGCGAGGCCACGGCCGCCCGCGTCGCTAGGCGCAAGGCCTTGCGCCCTAACTTGTCCGTTGCTATCGTCCCGCGCGCGACGAGCGCTTCATAGAGCTCGGCGCCGCCCTCGCCG
>Ga0114994_10003591_pt1 | contig 11306 bp, 9 predicted proteins | sample ArcticOcean_MG_C_9_FD_87043 | JGI IMG/M metagenome (GOLD analysis project Ga0114994, IMG submission 87043) | Marine microbial communities from western Arctic Ocean - ArcticOcean_MG_CB2_152 | ecosystem: Environmental > Aquatic > Marine > Oceanic | place: Arctic Ocean: Canada Basin | collected... | reverse complement strand
CGATGCGCGACGGCGTGGTGGGCGACGAACATCACCGATCTCGCGGGAGACACACCTGGATACTACATGCACGTAACCGGTACTCCTGGGTGTGGCGTCACTGGATGGAACGCATGGGGGTCGATGTCGGCTGCAGCGGCGTGCATCGGCTGTCCGCAACTTCAGTCGTGTCCATCGCCGCCACCTTCCGTTCCCCCGCCCTCGCCGCCGCCGTCGTCTTCGCCATCGCCGCCGCCGTCGTCTTCGCCATCGCCGCCGCCGTCGTCTAACGAGAACTGCACGACCTCGGCATGCAACGAATTCACGACGCTTGTTGACGCAAATGCGTTCTGCACAACATACGAAGCAGACCCGACGAATACCGGCCAATGCATCGTCTCGGCTACGAACCTTACAGATGGTCGACGCGCATCCGAGACCAACGAGTTCTCGACGTGTGACACTTGGACGGACGCATCTGTGTGGTCGGCCGGCACGTCGATTCACGGTGTCTTCCCAATTTTCGCAGGATTCCCTGCGCCACTTCCAACCAAGGATGAGTGCGCAACGTTGTGCAGACAGTACGTCGGCCTTTCGCACATTAACTACGTTCCGCAGCACGAATCGTGCTCGGGGACGTTTTGTTCAACGAACTTTGGAGAATGTGATTGTCGAGCTGCCACGGTTGACGTTCCTTTCAGTGTAAGCGAGCATGGAAGCCGCATGGCCGTCTGCCCGCCCGAATGCCACGCGGACGAATCGCAGCGCGCGTGGTTGAGAATCGACGATACGGCGATGACAGGTTACGACGTTGGGTTTTCGTACAAAGGAAACGCAGTGGCAGGAATGCCCTTAGTTGGAATCACGAGTCCTTCTGCATGCTCGACTGCATGCAACGACTACCTAGGAGCGTCTGTTTTCACCCACCTGGGCGTTGCAGCAGACGGAAACACATACAACTTTTGTTGGTGCTCCACCGCCGATATAGATCGAAAGGCGATGGGTGGTGGTACTTCTGGAGTCGTGTGCTACCCTGCAGGCACATTTACGTCCTCGAGTGCTTTGGTGGAAAATCACTATGCGTGCATTTGCGACGACCACCCACCGCCACCATCACCGCCTCTCACTCCGCCATCGCCGCCGCCACCATCGCCGCCTCCACCATCGCCGCCACCACCATCGCCGCCTCTCACTCCGCCATCGCCTCCGCCATCTCCGCCACCTTCCGGTTCGCCCTCCCCGCCGCCGTCGTCTTCGCCATCGCCGCCGCCTTCCGGTTCGCCCTCGCCGCCGCCACTGCCTTCGCCTCCGCCGCCGCTTTCGCCGTGCGAATCACACACGTGCACCGAATTCGCATCGACGGCCCTCGCGGACGATTTCTGTGCGACGCAAAGCACCGAAAGCCAGTGCCGAGTATACGACAACGACGTCTCCGCCACGAACGACGGCATCATTCGCATCCGCCGACTCGAAGAAGTGTCGTACATTTACGGTATCAAAGCAACGAACACACTCTGCTCCGATCACGAAGGGGCGACGGCAATCGAGTCGATGGCGGAATGCACGCAGGCGTCGGCTTACGTGGGGCGAAACCTGATCGCCGAAAGTCCGCCTGCCTTCCACTACTACTTGCCAAGAGGCTGCGCCGAGGCTTCGGCAACGAATCCACAGCTGTTCTGGAGCTCGCCGAGTGGCAGTGCCGGAGAAGGCAACCGCTACATTTGGTCGGAGCCGCTCTGCCGAATCGGCATCTCGCAACCCGCGTTTTCGTGTGTTTGTCCGAAGACGCCCGATCCTTTCTACGCAACCATCTGCGTCGACGCGCCGTCGACCCCGCCCAGCCCACCGCCGCCTATGCTTCCCTGCGGCCACTCGACGTGCACTACCTTCAATACGACGGAGGACGCACAAGCCTTTTGCCACGAGCACGAATCAAATCCGAGCAAGCCTGATGAGTGCCGTGTGACGGAGAACGACCGTACGGTCTCCCCGCCACCGCCGCTTTCTCGTCTTCGTCGTCTCTCCGAGAACGGGCCCGAGCCCGAGCCTGAGCCACCGCCGCCACCATCGCCGTCGCCCCCCGACCCTCCACACGGACCGCCGCCGGACCCTCGTCCACCGCCGCCGCCGCCAGTCTCGCCATCGCCGCCCCACTACCCGCCAATGCCGCCCGGTTTTGAAGTGAGCACAAACTGTTCGTATTTCACGTCGAGGAACGAAGCCATCGCTGCGTGCGAGACGTTCCCTGGAGGGAACTGCGCCATTTCGGATCAGTTTTACGAATCCGAAAAGAGCCACAATTGTCTGGAGGACGACATTGGGAGCGGAGTCGAAACAGACGAGGCCGCGTGCGCGGCGCTTGCCGTGGTTCGCGGCACGACGTACAACGGCGTCCTTCATGTAACAGAGTTGGCATCTCAGTACGAATGGGAAGGGCAAATCTATCCCGGTCAGAACGGGTCGGCCGATTACGTTTTCACACTCGCTGGCCCGCTGCCCGATTACGTCTTGGTACAAATCGCACAAGGCGTCCGAGGCTATCCAGGCGGAAGCGGCTATTATTATCCGCCAGGCTGCATCAGGCACAATGGGAATTCCATCAAGGGAATCGAACATGACGCGCTTTACATGGTAACCGGCCCAGCGACTGCGGTGTGTGGTGACGAAGGCAGCGAGAGGTACTTCAAGAATGATTCTATACATCAATCACAGTGGGTTAATCAGGGGACGTTGGAGAACGCATGCATGTGTCGAGTCGCTGAAATGGGAGATCCCAGATTTACCGACATAATCTTCAAGGCGTGCGAGGTGACTCAACCGCCGCTACCGCCCTCGTCGCCGCCGTCTCAGCCTTCGCCTTCGCCACCCAACACGCCTCCAGGCACACCGCACCCGTCATTGCCGCCTTCGGCACCGCGATCCGAAATTTACGCCTGCGTTTGCAACGAGGGGCCGAGCGAGCCACCGCCGCCGCTGCTGCCGCCCCCGCCCTCGCGCCCACCACCATCGCCCCCGCCCTTTCCGCCTTCGCCATCGCCGTCACCCGCACCATCGCCCCGTCCATCCCCGCCTCCGATGCCACCGGCCCACAAATGCGTTAACGCATTTGACGTCCACATCGCAATCGACTCGGGGAATTCAGTTCGCGTGGGTGGCACCGACACATTAAACACAGCCGTGGCGCCGTCGCAAAACTTTTATTTTCATCCGACTACGTCTCCATTCCATGTGACGAACGTTCTGACCACTTTCTCTCGGGTGACCACGTCGGAAGGGTGCACGGTCGACGTCGACTACGACACCAAAATCCCCCCAATATCGGGCTTCTATCACACCGGAGTGATCACGATCACAGCGCACTCGAATTGTGGCTCAGAGGCCTGCATAAACTTTGAGTACATGAATTCGGCATACAACACCGCTGGGCATTGCCGCATTCTATTTTCCGATCAATGCTCGGCGTAAAAAGGGGGGAAAGTGTGTGTGTGTAAAAAACCAGTAACGACACATGACAGTTACTTTAGTGAAGCGATCGTGCGTAGCAAATCGACACTGAGGCGTCTTGTAATGTCAAGTTTTCCAAGTATGGCAGTCTTTTCATCCCCCTGCATAAATTCATCAATCGAACTCAACGCTCGGTGGACCGAGCACAGCCCTCGGTGCGAAGATGCTTGCAGCTGTCTTGCCGCCTGGCTAACCTCTTGCGATCGCAGCGTGGGAAGACGATCTGTGAGCTCCGGGACGATGGGAAGCACTTCCCGACCGTCTTTCATCTTCACACCCCTCTTAAGGCCGTAGAGGCACCCAGCTACGAACGGGCGAAAACTGTCGCCCGTCTGATGATTCAAGAAGTATGGCGTGAGGCAAAGAGCGCCCCATATCGAAACAACGAGCGATGCGGCGAGTTGGACGACGTTGTAGTTCAAACAAATGGAATCTTCCTTCTTTTGTTTGTCTTGGTCTTCCTGTTCGTTTTTTTTTCGTTTTACGAATTTGCTGGCAGCGATTGCAACATCGTGAATCGTCGAGAGGTTCATTGGAACAATCGCGTCGGCACATGATCTTGCGTACTTCTGAAGCCCCACACTGAAAACGAACTTGAAGTTCAGAAGGCGTGGATCTGTAGGTAGTATCGCGTCGCTTGCAATGGACGGTTTAGAATTCGAAGAAGACGACGAGGAAGACGAAACGTTGTTGTGCGCAAACACCTTTCGTATTACTACAACTGCGTCTTCTCGTAACCGATCGCGTGTGTTCGTGTCCTGCAAGTTACTTGCTCGTTTTTCAGCCTTCTTTTTCTTGTTTTCGCGCACGGCGCTTTCGTCGATCTCGTTGACACAGGGAGCACCGCGCTTGATTTGAATTTTCTGCTGGGTGTCTCCGTGGTAGACCACGTCGTCTGTGCTGATTGTCGACGCCAATCTGTGCGCGTTTGCCGATTCGGCAAACGCGTCTTTCTTGAACTTCCACGATCTAGCAGCATTATTCGCCCCGGAGAGCATGTCTGGATCGGCGCTTCCGCAACTTCGTCCTGTCCAGGACGCCTCGTGAGATGCATCGATTGGAATAGAGACGATTCGACTCGTCAGAGTGCATACGAGTGCGTGGTCGGAGTCAGATGACTCTTTGAGGAACGGACACGACAACCCCCTGCACACATGAAAGCTGCCATCTTGCAGCATGTTCACATATTGGCCCTTCGACGACGCATCCTTCTTGGTGTTCTGATCCTTGACAGGTTCACACTCTTGTTCCCAAGAATCCAGCAGTGCATCTTCGTTGGAAAGCTGCCCTTCTTCTCTTTTCATTTGATCAAACGAATTGAAAAGGCTCTCGGCATCCAGCTCCATTTACGGGTCTGGTGTGTCTTTGTAAGAACACGGGAACGAACTAAAGTTGTTAGCGAGCTCCGGTTCCGTGAAACATTGCTTATTTGGGGAAAACGAAAGTTACAGGAAATATTCTTACGATCATTTTAAAAGAGACCCCGGGTGCATGTGTGTGTTTCGGAAAAGAGAGATACTCACCGCCCAGTAGCGACGCCCTTCATACCAGCAGCTAGAGAGACATATACGATCACCACCACATCAGAACGCGCGATGGCCGTCGGATGATGCACCGGCTCCCAGCAACGTGTGGTTGGAGATTGTCGGCATGAAGCGAGCGTTAGACCCGGTAGCCTGTGTAGTGATGAACGCAAAAAGCGCAGCACCGGCGTCCATAGGCTGCATCGACTGTTTGGATGCGTTCTCGGTTTTTACAACCATAGAAGTGGCATCAGCGGCATTGGTTGCCATGCGATCATCCTTTCCATCTGCCTCGCGAGAAGATGTTTTGGAGAAGTCAAACTTCTCCTGCAGAGCACCCGATTTCTCCAGCTGCTCCTGAAGCTTCGCCGAGTTTGTTGTGATCTCCTTGAGTGAGGTGTCGAGCTCTCCGATCCGTTGCTTTTGGTTGGTGTTCTCATACTTAAGAGACTCGTTCTCTTTGAGAGCAGCAGCAAGTTGCTCAGCCGTTGCAACCGTCACGGACGCATCGTCCTTTGAACGCTTCAGCTTCGAAGCCATCGAATGAACCAGCTTGGCAAGCGGCATCTGCTGCTCGACGTTGGGACGCTCGTGGCATCCACGCGTCCAATCCAGCATCTGGTTGAGGTCGGACTTGTCTTCCGGGAGCGACTCGTCGTAGCAAGACTTGACCTCCGGCTCGAACGCCTGCGACAAAGCCTTCAGCTGCGTACGGCCACGCTGCTGGTAGACCTCCAGGGAAGCCTTTGCAGCTGCAAGCTCGCTCCCGCGCTCATCGGCCAGCCTCTTGGTGTCCTCGTACGTGGCACGGCTCACTGAATCTGCGTCGGCCATCGAGACGTCAGTCGGAGCAGCAGATGGGGCTACTTCAGCCATGATGGATCAAAGAGCCACTTCTGTCTACTGTAGTGTGCAGTCGGGTTATTTTTCAGGTGCTAGCGGAGTGTGCAATACGATGGTTTGGTGGTTTGAGCTTTGCCTCACCGGAAGCACGCTTTGCGGAAAAGTTCGCAACTTCGTGAACTTGTTGCGAACCAAGGTGTGTGATCCACGTCCCAGTGCGACGCCCCTCTTCACAAATCGACAACTCTTTTTGTTGTCTTGAAAGGGTGGATCCATCAACATCTTGCACACAATCGGTCCCGAGGCTAAGTCCGCGAAGTTCACCACTTCTGACACGACTTGCAATGTCCGGGTCGCTGATTTGGCCCATTACTCTCAGCTCTCCACGAGGTCCAACATAGGACGTCAAAACATTACCAACGGACTCGGCATCCGTGTCGTGGTCGACGTACATCGGAAGTCCGTTCAAACCGCCCTGACCAACGCCTACGAGCTCACCGGCCGACAGATCGGCGTGGTGGTTCCTCGATGCTCTTCCGGGCCCATGTGCCACCCCACGGAACGTGAGTGCCATGTATGCGCTGTTAGGAAAACAACAACACGTTCTCCTTCTATCAACACAGTTTCCAAACAGTCAAATGTATTTCGCTACTATCGTCCCGCCGTATAGCGCCGTCGGTTTGTTTTGTTTCCCCTCTCCAAATCACCACCCGCAACCACACACACATGCATGTCTCTTTCCCCTCCCCAAAGCACCGTTTTTTCGCCTCTCACATGCGGATGGCAACACTTTCGTTTCGGATGGCAACAAGGTCGTTGTAGTACTTGGTGCTCTCAAAGATCTCTTTCCGGTATCTCTCAATGCACTCGTCCAGGAGTTGCGTTGCGCGTGTTGGCTGTTGCTGGCCGTTCTGACTGGCAATGGCCAACGCTTCATTGGACGACGACGACGATGGTTGTTGTTGGGGTGGCGCTTCACGCGCAGCAACAGCCGATGCGACCGGGCCGGAAGTCGCCTCGTACCCTCCCTCTTCGTTTTCGTCGTCGTCGTCGTCGTCGTCGTCATCGTCGTCATCTTTTGCTGGCCTACGAACTGGCGCCACGTGAGTCGCACCTTGGGTTGACTGCGACGACGATTTTTGCTTGCCCGCTGCCTTGGTCGTAGAGTTTGGAGTTCGTACAGTTTTAGCTGCGCCAGTGCTTGCCGAAGAAGTGCGTTTCTTGATCGGTCCGATGATGTTATGACACAGCGCCACCGTGTCCTTTTCCTTCACGACTTCGAGCTGCTTGTAGACGTAGTTCTTAGTCGATGCATCATTAGACACCGCTTTGCTCCCGCGGCCACCACGCGACTTCGGTGTCGGAGCAAAAAGCGTAATTATGTACCCGGGGACAAAGAACACGGAGTCCTGGAACGCCTTGCCAATTGCATTTTCAACAATTTCTTTCTTGACGGAGACAACGACCTCGCGCTTCGAAGCCCCCATAAATTCTTGAAACGATGGCCAAGACGACGTCGCTTCTGCGTGAGCAGCGAGTGAAACAGCATCAGCATCTGATGCACATGTGCTTTGAGGCGGAACGACGTTCAATCTCAGGAAGAAGCAAAACGCTTTGGGGGTCTCGTCTTGAAGATTGGCTCGATTGACTGCAATGATGGAAGCAGCCAAGAGCTTTTGGCGACCATGCGGGTCGGTGTCGAAGAACGCTGTCAGAAATTTGTCCTCGTTCCCGCTTAAAAATATATCGAATGGCATGTCAATCGCGGGTATCGTCATCCGCTTTAAATCGGGTGCATTCACCGAAGCACCGTCAGCGGTCGCCACCTCCCCGGCGACGGTCGTCAGCGCGTGTTTCAACTCAGGAGGCACACCCTTGTCTGGAACAAACTCCGCTTTCACGATGGTGAAACCTTCCTCTTCGAGGTGGTCACACAGGCTAAAGAGTTGCGACCGCTGGTGCCGTTTGTTCTTCTTGGATCCACGAATGAAAAATTCAACTTCTTCTGGAAGCTGGGTTTTGAAATCGTTCTTTTGGCCAGTGAGCATCGACAAAGTAGACGATGATTCGGCGCCACTCGTGTCTGATTTGTTTTGCTGTTGCGACGGTTGGCATGCTGGTTTGGGGTGTGAAACGGCATTCGCAGCGCGCGGCGGTGGAACTTCCGTGATGCTTTGGCCAAATTCTTGTTCGTCGGTATCTCCATATTCTGATGCTTTTGCATCATCGTCATCATCGTCGTCGGGACGAACCCCGCCACCGCCAGAAGAAGAAACAGCACCAGCGGCAACACCTCCGCTCTCTTCTTCTGCTGCCCCCTCCTGCTCTTTTTGCTGTTTTTCGGTGCACTTTTCGTGGTTTTCTTTGTTACTATCAACGCTGGTCGCATCGGCAGTGGTGGCCGAATCACCCGTCTCGCCAAGTGTGTCGTCGTCGTCGCCAGATTCATCGGCAGCATCTGGCTTTTGTTGATGTTGTTCTTGTTTTTTTTGAGCGTCGGGGTTGCCAACGCCGGCGACAACTTCGCGTTTCTTAGAGCTTGTTTGTTTTGGCACCACAACGGACGGCGAATCGTCGGTTCTGGCCTTCTTCCCAGTTTGTTTCTGTTGTTGCTGTTGTTCTAGGCCGCCGTGGTCGTTGTCTTCTTCTTCTTCTTCTTCCTTGTCTGACGCGTCGCGTCGCGCCGCTGGCCGATGCAACGAACGCTTCTTCTTTTCTTTTGGTTGCGCTGCTGGCGCTGCATGCGCTGCTGACGCTGCTGGCGGTTTTGTCACCGGTTTTGGCACCGGCTTTGGCACCGGTTGGTCGTCGTCTTCCATGTCAGAATCGTTTGCGAACGCATCTCTTGGCATACGCCCTGTTCGTTTGTTGTTGATCCAGATGTTTGTCTGGGCGTGCGTACGCGTAAGTGTGCAGTCGTTGTTTGCTCAAAATCTGATGTGGATTTCCGACAATTGGTATGCATGTGCATTTTGGGAAAATGCATATCATTGTCAGTGAGTTGTCAGTCTGGCATCTCCGGCCGCGGACAGGGAATGGACAGCACAAAAGTTTTCCCGATTTGGGTCGTGATGAAATACAAGTTTGGTCGCCCGATTTGGGTTGTCGGTACATTTCCTAATTTGGGTATATTTCCTAATCGGGCGACCAAACTTAAAATTCATCACGACCCAAATCGGGAAAACTTTTGTGCTGTCCATTCCCTGTCCGCGGCCGGAGATGCCAGACTGACAACTCACTGACAATGATATGCATTTTTCGGTAGCATGCATATGCATGTGTATCACACGCGTGTTTCCGATTTGGAGTCGTTTGTGGTCGTCGTTTGCAGAGTTTTGTCAACGTTTTGTCGGCAAGTTTCTTCAAAACGAGGGATACACGTCGAAGTGGTAAACGTCCAAACCCCCCTCGGTGGGGACTTGAACGGTCCTCTTGCTGCGGAACACGTACTGGCAGAGCGGAGGAAGGACGATCTCGTCCTCGGTCGGGTAGTGCGACAACTGCTGGCTTTTGACGAAGAGCGGAATGGCAGGCATACCTTGCATCAGCGTCAGAGACATCATGCAACACTTATTGCTAGTGTCGAAGAAAGTGTCCAAAGGCTCACTGAAATAGGACAAAGGCGCGATAAGCGCCGTCGACACAAAAGCAAGGTCCAAAAACGCCATCCCTGGCACAAGGGAATCGTCGCTGATGCCTGCAATCCTATGTGGTAGAAAAGCAGGGTCGTTGACGGCTCGGATCACCGGAACGTTGATTGGAAGCTTCGGTGCGACGACGAAAACGCGCCACAGGGAGTGGATTTTGTAGAGGCAAATTCTCTCGAAGGTGTCATAGCTGAGCATCTCCGGTCCCCCAATCCCTAACGTTTTGAGCGTTGAGTAGACATTTCCCATACGCGCCTTCGCCTCTTCCAAACTGTAACTCTTTGTGGCCGGCCAGAACAACGCCGGGTTGATCTTGGAAGGGTTTAGTCGCAAAGTTCGATTAAACCTTCCGCTGCCGTACGTATAATCTTTCACGTTATTTCCCATATCGCCAAACATTTCTTTCTCGTTCACGCCGTAGGTGACCAGATTCCCGAGGAACGAATTATACGCCGCAAACAACTCGACCTTCGTCTTGTTCATCTTTGCGTCGTCGAGGACGCCATAGTCCTCACCGAGAGGAGGCTTGGTCGAGATCAAGCCATCTGTGAACGCCGTCTGCACCGTCTTGACATAGAAAAAGATTTTCGAGCCGCACGGCTCCGAGGAACTTCCGACGCTTTTGATCACACCCGCGTACTCAGGCATCGCATCCGAACCATCGACCTCCATCGACGCGACCGGTTTCGATGGTATGATGTCGTAGTTCATCGTTGGATCGACGCCGGTGACGAAGAAGCTTGCGTCGGGGGCCATAAAGGGCAAACTCAAGAGAAAATCAAGGCGGGAACCGCCATTCGCGAGCAGCTCGTTGATGATCGCGTCCGCCCACTTCTTGCGCTTCTCCCCAAGCTCTTTGGACACATCCGGCACCTGAAATTTGTTCCCCGGGGTCTTGTGTGACCAGAACCGAAGTTTGTTCTTTGTGCCCTTCTTTTGGAAATAAAATCGAAGAAGCGCGCGAACCAGCTGCAACTTTGTAGCGGATTCATCGAGCAAGAAGTTCGCGCCTGGCTTCGCGACCAGCGCCTTATCGTTGTCATGCTTGTCTTTGGCTTTTTGCTGCTCCAGATCATGCCCTTCCTCTGCTTTCTGTTGTTCTAGTAGGTATGCCTCCTCGGCCTTATTCTTCTTTTCGTCGTATTCTTCTATCGCCTTGAGTATTTTTTCGATGCGCATCGTGTTCTTCATTTTCTCGACTTCGAACTTGAGAGCACTTTCTGGGGCTGTCCTCCAGGTCGGAAGATCGACGTCCATTCGATCCGTAACGGCCTTCCAAGAGCCGATTCCGCCCAATTTGCCATTCACAAGGTCGCGAATCGCGTCTGGTGATAGTGTTGACGGATTCGGCGGCGGTGGGTCGAAGACGAACGGAGCCGGGACGAACGGAGCCGGGACGAATTCTGGGACGGTATACGCCGATGATGGGCCGCCACTAGAAGATGATGAGCCTCCAGACGACGGTGGTGGTGCGGCTGGAGGGTCCAGTTTATCGGTCTCCATCTTCGCGGTCGCCTTCGCAAGATTCAGATCATCCGCTTCCTCTTGGTTGTAGCCTGCTTGATCGGGTTTTAGAACGACACGATTCCAGTCTTTTCTTCCTGGCACGGGATCACCCCCATTCTTTGGAGTCCCAGGCAGGTCTGCAAATACTCGCCACGTATCATCTTTCCAATGATTCTCTAGCCATGCACGTTGAATCGGGGTCGAGTCCCAAATACCCTTTTTTCCCTTGTTGGTCTTCGGGCCCGTGCCCGGTCCGGTTGGATCGCTATGGAAATTGAGTTTTGAGAGCGATGGTAGCATGCCT
>Ga0114994_10003589_pt1 | contig 11310 bp, 12 predicted proteins | sample ArcticOcean_MG_C_9_FD_87043 | JGI IMG/M metagenome (GOLD analysis project Ga0114994, IMG submission 87043) | Marine microbial communities from western Arctic Ocean - ArcticOcean_MG_CB2_152 | ecosystem: Environmental > Aquatic > Marine > Oceanic | place: Arctic Ocean: Canada Basin | collected... | reverse complement strand
TTTCAAAAAGTCGCTCTGCAGATATCCTATTTATTCCACCCCATACTTGTGAGCTTGTTGATATGTGACACCAATAAGTTCAGTCATTTGCTGCTGGGAAAGTCCCAACATGACCCGCTGTTCGCGAATTCGGATACCAACATGACGGTCCGTATCGGTCGACCGATTAACAACCCGCGCGTCGCCACCAGCCCGTGCACCTGAAGTTGAACTATTTCCCATAACTTCTTCCTCCAATTATGTGCGGACTAGGACCACGTAAGTATAAGTACACCCAAAAACAAATCACATTATAAAATCTTTTTATAAGTAAATATCCATCTTGGTCTAATAATCTAGCGAATCTATTTAATTACCAGTGTATTTCTTAACATATATTATGACTGGAAAGTACATAAAATTGTGTGCTTTGAAAATTCAGACATTAAGCCCTGTGAACGTCCGTTAACGTGATCTTCGGCATTATAATGGCGCAAAAAAGGGTAAATCAATTAAATGGTTTTAATTGTAGTCTCAGCTTTTGCGTAGAACATAAAAAACTTAAATACCAATCAAATTATTCGTCACGGGATAGGCCGTCTAATTGTTTTTGCATCGCTTCCAATTGCGCCCGTAGCATTTCAAGTTTTTCAGTCTCTGAATCTGTGGTCGGCTGCTTTGGTGGAGCGGGGTCATTATTCGGCTTAGGCGGCTGCGTGTTTCCAGCCTGATAAAAAGGAGCAAACATTTTCATAGCATTTTGAAACATTTCCATATTCATTTTTTCAGCGTCTTCGAAACGCCCAAAGGGGGGAAGCCCTCCGACGGCTTCGCCCATATATTCGCGCATTTGATCTTGATTTTGAGCAAACGATTGCATTGTATGCTCTAAATAATTGGGAATCACGGTTTGCAAACTATCCCCGTAAAAACTGATCAAATGGCGCAGAAAACCAATAGGCAAAAGATTTTGCCCGCCCTTGCCTTCTTCTTCGACAATAATATGGGTTAGGACTTGGCGCGTAATATCATCACCCGACTTTGCATCATAAACAACAAAATCTGTGCCTTCTTTTACCATTTGGGACAAATGATCCAGCGTGACGTAGGAACTTGTTGACGTATTATACAATCGTCGATTTGCATATTTTTTAATCGTTATCGGCTTCTTCTCTGTCCCTGCTTGATCTGCCATACTTATCCACCCAAGTTTATTTCATAGTAAAACTAACGCGGATTATGCTGCGCCGCAATGAAATGTTCCGCTTTGCCATAAAATTGACTATACTTGTTTGATAAATAATACCCCTTCAATAAGGATCGCACTGCAGCATGGCTGATCAAACTGACTTAGAAAAACTTGCTAAAGGCTATATGGATCTATGGCAAGAGCACCTAAAAGGCGCTACCCAAGATAAAAATGCGACAGAAATAATGGTTAAAACAATAGCGATGATTAATACTGGGGTTGCAACATTTGCAAATGCAATGAACAGTGCCACAAAATCAGCCGAAGCTTCGGACGGATCACAAAAAGAAAATGACGCAACAAGCTCCTCCCCCAAAGCACCCCCTGCATCCGGTGGGGCCGCGCCCGTTACCGTTTCACTTGAACAGTCAATTCATATCATGGCTCAGCTGCTTGAGCGCATTACCTCATTGGAAGAACGGGTCGCTCAACTTGAACAAAACCAGCCCACAGAACATAACATCCGGATCAGAAAAAGAAAATGAGCTCCGTGATCTTGCCCATCAGTTTGATGATGCTGCTATTCACCAAGCTCTTTTGGATGAACTTAACGTACGCATATCTCAGTTTACCCGAGGTATTAAAGCCTATAAAAAGCATCCACGCAGGCACCGCCCCCCAGAACCCCGAGTTTTAAAACAAATTGGGGCAGCGCGATTGCTCGATTATGGTACAAAAGAAGAAGGGCAAGCGCAGCATCCCGTGTTGTTGATCCCATCCCTGATAAATCGGGCTTATATACTGGACCTAACCGAAGACAGAAGCCTTGTCCGGCACATGGCGACACAAGGGTTAAGGCCCCTACTGGTCGACTGGGGGCATCCAAGCGAAGCCGAACAAAATTTCAATTTAGAATCTTATATAACAGGACCTTTACAGGCCTTTTTCGATATTGCCTGCCAATTATCCGACACCAAACCATCGGTTCTTGGATATTGCATGGGCGGCCTACTTGCGCTTGCTATAGCCAATAACAATCCAAACAAAAGTGCATCCTTATCTTTGTTGGCCACCCCTTGGGATTTCCATTCAGGTATTGGTGCGCATTTACTTTACCTAACCACATTGCGCCCCGGCCTAGAATTGATCCTATCCACCATAGGAAATTTACCCGTCGACATTCTTCAAGTCCTGTTTGCCAGCTTAAATCCTTCTTTAACCGGCACCAAATTCCGCGCCTTCTCAGGTATGGAACCCTCAAGCCCACGGGCCCAACATTTTGTTACATTGGAAGACTGGTTAAATGATGGTGTTCCTTTGGTCGCTAACGTCGCCAAGGAATGTTTGTTTGATTGGTACTTAGAAAACAACCCCGCAAAAGGCGAATGGGTGGTAGCAGGGCAATCCATAGACCCTCATTCAATAACCTGCCCATCCCTTACAATCGTTCCTGAGCACGACCACATTGTTCCCCCGGTGTCAGCCAAAGCATTGGGCAAACTTCTTCCAGAAAATAAAATGCATCTGATCAAAGCTGGACATATAAGCATGATGACAGGCAGCAATGCTAAAGTAGAACTTTACGAGCCCTTAGCGAAATGGATAAAATTGCAGTTAATGGATATAGATCAGAGCTCTGACACAGCCTAGCTCAGCTCTCTTCGCAGGTGCACAATTTTTCTTGCGTGAATACAATATCCCACTTATAAAATTTACTAAAAGCCTTCTCGCAAGTGCGAAGCAAACTGTATAACGGTTCAAAAATACCTTTTTCGGCTATAAGCCAATTCCATATGTGGAGGAATACAAGATGTCAGATGTTGTTATCGTTGCCGCTGCCCGCACCCCGGTTGGTGCTTTTGCAGGAGCATTAAGTTCTGTCCCCGCTGATTATTTAGGTCAAATTACTATTACTGCCGTGCTTGAACGCGCAGGCATTGCGCCCGCAGATGTTGATGAAGTCATTTTAGGTCAAGTTTTAACTGCTGGCACAGGTCAAAACCCGGCGCGTATTGCTGCGGTTAACGCTGGCATACCTGTCGAAAAAACGGCCTATGTTATTAACCAGCTTTGCGGTTCCGGTCTTCGTACTATTGCCTTGGGTAGCCAAGCTATTCAATTGGGCGATGCAAACATTGTTGTTGCCGGTGGACAAGAAAGCATGAGCCAATCACCGCACTGCATTCAAATGCGTAATGGCACAAAAATGGGTCCTGCCGAAATAGTCGACACCATGATTAAAGATGGTTTGTGTGATGCCTTCAACGGCTATCATATGGGAACCACAGCCGAGAACGTTGCCACTAAGTGGCAATTAACCCGCGAAGAACAAGATGAATTTGCAGCGGTATCCCAACAAAAAGCTGAAGCCGCTAAGGCAGCAGGAAAGTTTAAAGACGAAATTATTCCAGTTACAATCAAGACCCGCAAGGGTAATGTGATTGTTGATACAGATGAATACCCAAAAGCTGGCGTTACCGCTGAGGGCTTAAGTAAGCTTCGCGCCGCGTTCTCTAAAGACGGTACAGTTACCGCCGGAAACGCATCTGGCATTAACGATGGCGCAGCATGCGTTGTCATGATGAGTGAAGAAGAAGCTGTAAAACGCGGCATCAAGCCATTAGCAAAAATTAAATCTTGGGCAACAGCCGGTGTTGACCCGTCAATCATGGGTACAGGCCCCATTCCTGCCAGCCGAAAAGCTCTTGAAAAAGCAGATTGGACGGTTGCAGATTTAGACCTGATTGAAGCAAATGAAGCTTTTGCGGCACAAGCGTGTGCAGTAAACAAAGATTTGGGCTGGGACACAGACAAAGTTAACGTAAATGGCGGAGCAATCGCTTTGGGCCACCCCATTGGTGCTTCTGGTGCCCGCGTTTTGGTCACATTGTTGCATGAAATGGAAAAACGAGACGCTAAAAAAGGTTTGGCTACTTTGTGCATTGGAGGCGGTATGGGCATCGCCATGTGTATAGAACGTGCTTAACGTCCTTAACTTGAGTACGTAGAACGCCACAAAATCAGTTTTAATAAGCAGGCCTATATGCACTTACGTTACATGTATTTTAGGGTATTAATTATATGAGTAGAGTAGGAATCGTAACTGGTGGAACGCGTGGAATTAGCGAAGCTATTTCCATTATGTTAAAAGATAACGGCTATACCGTTGCCGCTAAATATACAGGGAACGACAAGGCAGCAGCTGCATTTTCAAAAGCCAATGGCATCAACGTTTATAGATTTAATGTTGGAGATTTTGATGCCTGCGAAACCTCAATCGCACAAATCACCGCCGATTTAGGCCCTATTGAAGTACTTGTAAACAATGCCGGCATCACCCGCGATGGCAACATGCACCGCATGGAACGCGACAAGTGGGATGCGGTTATAAACACGAACTTAGGATCGTGTTTTAATATGAGCCGCTTGGTTATTGAAAGCATGCGCTCGGAAGGCTTTGGTCGGATCGTCAACATCGGATCAATTAATGATCAAGCGGGCCAATACGGTCAGGTCAACTACGCCACTGCAAAATCTGGTATCCATGAATTCACTAAAGCGTTGGCTCAAGAAGCGGTGGCAAAAGGCATTACAGTCAATGCAATTGCACCAGGCTACGTTGCCACTGAAATGGTTCGTGCTGTTCCTGCAGAGGTTTTAGAAAAGATCGTTGCCTAAATTCCAGCGGGTCGTTTAGGTGATGCCAATGATATTGCGCGCGGCGTTTTGTTCTTGGTTGCTGATGAAGCTGTATTTGTTACCGGCTCCACATTGTCAATCAATGGTGGGCAATACATGTACTAGACGACGTCAAATCGCTTACATTAAAGGGCTTCTTCCTTAGATCGGTGAGGCCCTCTTTGTTTATCTAGGATATAGCCATGCGATTTTTATCCGCTTTGGACCTTCTACTGCTACCAACAATGGTAATTGCACCAGCGAGCCCCTAAAAATTTATTTAACAGCTGTCCGGGGCGTATCGAATATTGTTCAATCTGATAATAAAGTTTCGGTGAGCAGTCGCTCTGGGACTTGGCGTCAATTAATTTTGGCCAGTAACCTTATGGATTTGGTCCAGGGCCACCCCCGAAAGCCGTTACGGTTTACAACCCGAATAAGCTCCACGATACAGAAATTGGACTTAGGAGCGACAACATCCAAAGCGCATGGTTTGCCCGCCCAACAGATCTATATGATCACGGCGTATTAGGAGATTCAATTGAGGCTGATGCAGGAAAGGGCGCAGCCAGTTGGAGTGTGGCTCTTGCTTGCTTGCTTGCTTGCTTGCTTGCTTGCTTGCTTGCTTGCTTGCTTGATGATTGTTGGCGGTGCTGTTATTAACTCAAAAGATATGCTGTTTAAAAGTCTTCCTAATAATTGCATCCCTCAATAGACACGATATCTATAGCTTAAACCTAACAGTTCCTAGATAATAAGGCCTTATGTGGATAGATGTTGTTGATCTTAGAGATTTTTATGCGAACGATCTGGGGCGAATTACGCGCCGGATGATCCGACGCAAATTACGCTCAATCTGGCCTGATGTTTCGGGGCAAAGCGTTTTGGGCCTTGGCTATGCCGTCCCCTATTTACAAAGTTTCCAAGGAGAAGCCACGCGGGTCATTTCAGCAATGCCGGCCGGACAAGGCATTCTTCATTGGCCCGATGATGGCAAAAACCTGACGGCTTTAGTTGACGAGTTTGAGCTGCCCTTAGCTGACTTATCGATGGACCGTGTGGTTTTGGTTCATGCTCTAGAATGCGCAGAACAAATCCGCCCCTTAATGCGCGAAATTTGGCGTGTCATGTCCGAAAGTGGCCGTTTAATTGTCGTCGCTCCCAATCGGCGTGGGCTATGGGCCCGGTTCGAGCGCACTCCATTTGGCCATGGCCTACCCTATTCCAGCGGACAACTATCGAAGCTTTTACGCGATACCATGTTCACCCCGGTTGATACACACCGCGCTCTTTACATACCTCCAACCCGGTCCCGAATGATGCATTCTGCCGCACCTGCGCTAGAAACCCTAGGCTCTCGAGCCTTTTCGACTTTTGCAGGTGTCATTGTAATGGAGGCCGTAAAGCAAATATATGCAGGCCAACCGACAATGGAACGCAAACAAAAACGCCGTGTGATCGCCATGCCACAGCGCAGCCAACGAACGCCCCCAGCTAAAGGATTGACACGTAGCCGTAATCGCCCGATTGCAGAGCAAGTGATCTTAAAAATATGATTGTTTTCTTTGCTTTCACCCGCGCTTAGCATTATCACTAGCCTAATAATCTTCGTTGATATCTGTGACAATCCCCATCATTTAATTGACATATGGGCGCACAAATACAAAGAAGTTAAGAGTATTTTATAGCGCGACGGAAAAAGATTATGACCAGCGATAAAAGACAACTTGAGGGCCTTCGGGACCGGATCGATGAAATCGATGCCCATATACATGATTTAATCATGGAGCGTACCGAGGTTGTTGAAGGTGTCCGCAAGGTTAAAGACAGCTTAGGATCAAAGGTTATGATCCGCCCATCGCGAGAAGCTGAAGTCCTGTATCGGTTGATGGAGCGCCATAAAGGACCTTTCCCGAAGCAAGAAATAGCACGCATTTGGCGCGAATTGATTGTTGCGACATGTAGCTTCGAGGGTCCCTTTTCCGTTGCGGTTTATCACCCGGAAGATGAGCCCGGATATTGGGATTTAGCGCGAGACCAATACGGAGCTTTTACCCCCATGACCCGCCATACCGCAGCCCGGCGCGTTGTTGAAGCCGTACAAAACGGCGAGGCAACTTTGGGGATAGTTCCGATCCCGAAGCGCGATGATGATGAAAATTGGTGGCGCCATATCGTTAGTGAGCACAAAGACACACCCCGCATCATTGCCCGCTTGCCGTTCATTGGCACAGGCAACGCCAGAAACTCAGGTCTTGAAGCGCTTGTTATTTGTCCTGTCTTGAATGAAGAAACTGGCCGTGACCGTTCATACATTGCAATCGAAGCGACAGCAGATATAGGCTATAACGTTATTAAAATAGCCTTAGCCAAGGCCAATTACATCGTTGCTTTTAACCAAAATTGGCATGACCCATCGCGACCCCCCGGCTGGTTTTACTTCATTGAAGTTTTTGGGTTCATTAACCCCGATGGCCGCCAAGCTAAAAAGCTCCTTGGAGCTTTGGGTAAAAAAATAAACCGCATCGTACATCTGGGGGGGTATGCAACTCCTTTAAACAAACAAGATTTAAAACAAATTAAAAAATCTTCAGGAAAACCGAAAAATGACCACCCCTAGTGCTAAACCCGGCGTCATGTTGATCAAACCCTATGTTGCAGGTGGATCAAACTTAGAAGGCCGTGACGACATTATAAAATTAAGCTCCAACGAAGGTGCGTTTGGGCCAAGCCCCAAAGCGCAAGCGGCATATACAAAAGGGGCGGCTGAATTACATCGTTACCCAGACGGCGGATCGACCGAACTCCGTGAAACAATCGGTAAAGTTCACGGCTTGAATGCAGACCAAATCGTCTGTGGAGCTGGATCTGACGAATTGATAGCACTGCTATGCAGCTCTTACGCAAGCGAAGGCGATGAAGTTTTATATAGCCAGTACGGATTTTTGATGTATCCGATTTCGGCTATGGCTGCTGGGGCAACTCCCGTTACCGCGCCTGAGACAGATTTGACTGCAAATGTTGACGCGCTGCTAGCTGCTGTCACGGATCGCACTCGAATTTTATTTTTGGCAAACCCAAACAATCCAACGGGCACTTCCTTACCAGCAAGTGAGGTCAAACGGCTGCATGATAACTTACGTGATGATGTATTGCTGGTAATTGATGCGGCCTATGCCGAATACATTGCCCATGAAGATTACACAGCAGGCATTGAATTGGTTGACGCGGGCGATAACGTTATCATGACACGCACCTTCTCAAAAATTTATGGCCTTGGCGGCGCAAGGCTTGGTTGGGCCTATGGTCCGGCGAATGTGATAGATGTACTTAATCGGGCACGTGGCCCCTTCAATGTCAATTCGGCCGCTCTTGATGCGGGCGTTGCGGCTATTCAAGATAAAAAGTTCACCGAAAAATGCGTTGCCCATAATTTAAAATGGCTGGCGTGGACACGAGACGAGTTACGTGAACTTGGACTTACTGTTACCGACAGCGCGGGTAATTTTTTACTTGTCGAATTTGACGGAACAAGCCAACGGAATGCTTCCGCAGCAGATAAATATTTGCAAGGGAAAGGCATCATTGTACGAAGTGTTGCCTCTTACGGATTACCAAATCATTTACGCATAACCATTGGTTTGGAAGAAGAAATGCGCCGCGTTATTGATGCGCTTCGCCATTTTTTGGGGAAGAACAGTGACTGATACTAAAGTCCAACGCATCGCATTGGTTGGGATTGGGTTAATTGGGTCTTCCATCGCTAATGCAGTCCGCAAAGAAAATTTAGCCGCGCATATAGCAATTTCGACCCGGTCTGAGACAACATTGGCACGGGCCGAAGTCTTGAATTTAGGAGACAGCTATCATGCCCAAGCAACGGACGCGGTTAAAGATGCTGACATTGTTGTCATCTCAGTTCCTTTAAGCGCATGCGAAGCCGTTGCTAAAGAGATTTCAACCGCTTTAAAGCCGGGCGCGATCGTCACTGATGTTTCATCGTGCAAAGCTTCTGTAATTGCAGATATGGGGCCACACATTCCAGATGGTGTTCATTTTGTTCCGGGGCACCCGATTGCGGGCACTGAACGTTCAGGACCAGATGCGGGTTTTGCAGATTTATTTAAGGGCCGCTGGTGCATTCTGACACCACCTAAAGGAACCGATGAAAAAGCTGTTGAACAGATCAGCGAGCTTTGGAAAGAAATGGGCAGCATGGTCGAAGTGATGGAGGCAGAACGTCATGATCAAGTGCTTGCCATCACATCGCACTTACCGCACTTAATTGCCTATTCAATTGTTGATACCGCGACCAATTTGCAAGATGACTTAAAACAAGAAGTGATCAAGTTTTCAGCCAGTGGATTTCGAGATTTCACACGCATTGCAGCCTCTGACCCCGTCATGTGGCGTGATGTGTTTATGAAAAACCGCGATGCTGTTTTGGATGTTTTGGGTCAGTTTTCAGAAGATTTAGCCGTATTGCAACGCGCTATCCGCCGCGGTGAAGCCGATAAGCTGGAAGAAGTTTTCACCCGAACCCGTGAAATTCGGCGCAGCGTTATTGATTACAAACAAGACTAACCCGTCCCCATAAGGAATAAAATATGGAAGCCGTTATTCAAAGTTTCTTAGCCGGGTTTCCAGTCTTGATGCTCCATTCATCGGTGACCTTAGCCATCTTAGTCGTTGGTGTATTCGTATACATCAAAATCACACCTTATGATGACATCGCTTTAATTAAAGTTGGCAATACAGCTGCAGCCGTTTCCTTGTCCGGGGCCATTATTGGTTTTGCCGTGCCACTTGCTTTTGCCATGGCCAGCAGCATCACGGTTTATGAAATTTTGATTTGGGGGCCGGTGACTTTGCTTTTGCAATTGGTTGCTTATCGGATCACAGATGCTGTACTGAGTGATTTACCAAAGCGAATTGTTGAGGGTGAAATCGGGCCTGCCATTTTTTTAGTCTCTATAAAAATTGCCGTTGCAGCGATTAACGCAGCGGCTGTTACCGGCTAAATATCATGCGCCGCATTGATTGGATAATGATCATTGCCTTGGTTGTTTTGGCTTTGGGCGGAAAGTTGGCTAACTTTGGCGAAGGCTCTATTAATCCTCAAACTCCACAAAATCCACGCCGACCATCTCCTCAAGTTTTCAGCGATAAATTTTGGGGTGCAGAGACACAAAATTGGTTATCCCAAAACCCAACAAAAAGCAGAAAAGGCAACTCGACTTTTGCTCAACTTCCTAAAGTTGGAACGATACAACAAAACACGGAACGAGCCTCATCCGTAGGCTCTGCATTTTCCATATCAAAACGCGGTTTGTGGTTAACAGTTAAGCATGTTGTTACGGGGTGCGATAAAGCATATGTGCAAACTGGTAACAAAAAAGTTCTCAACATCACGAACATCGATTTTCACCCCAATGCAGATATCGCCTTACTAACAACCCGTGGCGCGCCCGCACCTCTAAATTTATTAAAATCATCCAAAAATCTAAACCATGCTTTTAGTATTGGCTTTCCAAACGGGCAACCCGGTGCCGTTCATGCCCGCTACATTGGGGAAATGACCATGCATCACCGTGGCCACAATGGGTTTCGAGAACGCGTCCATGCGTGGACAGAACAATCACGCATCCCAAATCGTTCTGGATCCTTGGGCGGAATAAGTGGTGGCGCCGTAATGGATGATCAAGGAAATATCATAGGCATTGTTCAGGCCGAATCTCGACGCCGGGGCCGTATTATGACGGCAAAACCAGAAACCATTCAGAACTTTTTGCAAATGACTTCAACACATATTCCCGCATCATCAACTGAAAGACTTGAATTTTCATTATCGCCAGATGGGTATCCAAAAACTGCCCGTGAATTGATTATCGGCTTGCGGGTTGCAAAGGTTTTATGCCTTGTCGATTAAAGTCACCACCGGATAGGGGCGAACTTTAGCAGCTTAAGGGTTCCCGCGTAAAGAGTTCTGTCTTGTAACGTCAACGACATGTCTAAGTACGAGTTTTTCCCATCCTCAGATTTTTTAGACAACACACCCAAAGCGATTTTAGTAGCGAACAACGTCCCTATGGGGATAAGCCCTTTATTATACAAAGCATCAACCGTCGCAAATACACCGCCTGCTTTAACCGCAAAAGCGCCGACCGGCTGCATTTGGGAATCAAGGGCTAAGGTTCCATCACCCCGAACTCGAAGGGGTGGGTAATCTATATCGAACAATTTGAAGTCTACCGTACCGCCCTCATCACGCCATGACGCCAACACATAAGGCCAATCCTCCACCTGAAAACGCCCCGTCACGTATCCTTTTGCGTCTATGTGGCGGACATTGCGCCCTAAAGGTAATTGCACCCTATCAGGCATTTCCATATCGCGAATTTTAATTTTGAAAGAAGGAACATCACTTGAAATATCGAGTAAGGAGATTTCGGTTTCTGTGATTT